>Ga0265313_10000450_pt1 | contig 43434 bp, 37 predicted proteins | sample 4123metaG_FD_203122 | JGI IMG/M metagenome (GOLD analysis project Ga0265313, IMG submission 203122) | Rhizosphere microbial communities from Carex aquatilis grown in University of Washington, Seatle, WA, United States - 4-1-23 metaG | ecosystem: Host-associated > Plants > Roots > Rhizosphere >... | reverse complement strand
GATGATGGACGTGGCGGTGCCCGCCAACATGCAGGTCGGGCTGCGCCAGGCGGAGATCGCGCGCCGCGGCTGGGCCGTGTCCGCAACCGAGGCGCTGACGTTCTCCGGCCGTGCCGACATCGCTCTCCTCGACCTGCGCGAGAAAAGCGAACGCGAGAAGCACGGAACCATTCCCGGCTCACTGCACGCGCCTTACCCGGATCTGCAGGAGAACATCGGCAAAGGCGGCATGCTGCACGAACTGGCTACGGCAACTGGCAAGCGACTCGTGTTCTACTGTGCGTTTGGCGAACGCTCGGCCATGGCGGTGCAGGCCGCACAGGATGCGGGATTGGCCGGCGCCTGTCATATCGAAGGCGGGATCGCCGCGTGGAAGAAGGCGGCCGGACCGCTCGCGCACTAGTGGAGCGGATTTAACATTCGCTACCCACCAGCCGCATCTCCGGTAGCGAATGTCAAATCCAAAAGCTCCACTAGCACTTATATTTGCTAGTAGTCCTTTGATTCTAACATTCGCACGAGAGGGTGCTGAAATGGGATGCGAATGTTAGAATCGGACCACTAGGTGCCGGAAAGCCGCAAGCGTGAGGCGATGCGCGCGGCACCTCGCGAATCACGAAAGCCGCAGGTGAAAAATCCTGCGGCTTTCGCTTTGGCACCGGCTGCGGGGAGGCAGAATTCAGCGGGCGCCTGGGGGAAAGAATGTCGTATCAGGCCCGTTAGAGTTGCGAGCCTCCGCCATTGCCGTCACCGTCCGGGCGACCGTGATGATGACCAAATCCGCCTTCCATTCCGCGGCCACCTTGGCGCCAACCGCCGTTACGCTCGTTGAAGGCGAACCGGCGAGGATGCGGCCGCAGCACCCGCGCCAGCGTCTTGAAACGCTCCTTCTGCGCATCGGTCAGGCTTTGGTAGAGCGGCGCACCCGTCTCGGCGACCTTCTTGAGCGCGGCGCTGGTCTTGGTCATGGCATCGGCGCGACGAGCTAGGCGATCGAACGGACCGTTCTGAGCCGGGCCCGATTGCGGCGTGACACCCGGCTGTGGGGCGGCACCCTGCTGCGGCGCGGCGCTCGGCTGAGCCCCACCCTGTTGCATCCGCGCCTGCCGCGCCTCGATGCGCTGCATGCGCAATTGCGCCATGTCGCGCAGCGCCTGCTCGAATGCCGGCCAATTCTTCTGCTGGTCGGGGGTCAATTCGAGACCGGCCTTGAGCGCGGCAATCCGCGCGTCGGTGAATGCCGCCATATCGGCGGGGTTCACCGGATGGCGATGTTCGAAACGCGCGCTCCGTTGACCGAAGCCGTCGCGGTCGCCGAAACGCTGTTGTGCGTACACGAGCGAAGAGCCGGCAAAGACGAGAACCGCCGTCGCGGCAATTACGGGCTTGAGCATTTGATCCTCCACGGATGGCAAGGTGATGCAAATAAAATCACGACGCCGCGTGAGCTCAAGTTAAACTTTGGACACCTGAAACATAAAGCGGATTACGGCTTTGTAATCCTGAACAGACCTTCATCACGACGGCACAATGTCGCCATTTTTCGCGTCGCCGGAAGCGCAGATGGCACTTCAAATATCAAACGTCAGTGGAGAATTTGTTGCAGGAACAGTCGGGTTCGCTCGTGCTGCGGAGCATCGAAGAAGTTCTTTGGCGTATTGATTTCGACGATCTGGCCGTCAGCCATGAAGATGATGCGGTCGGCGACCTGGCGCGCAAATCCCATCTCGTGCGTCACCACCAGCATCGTGATGCCGTCGGACGCGAGCTCCACCATGGTGTCGAGCACTTCCTTCACCATCTCCGGATCGAGCGCCGACGTCGGCTCGTCGAACAGCATGATCTTCGGATTCATGCACAGTGCCCGCGCAATCGCCACGCGCTGCTGCTGGCCGCCTGACAAACGCGCCGGATACTTGTCGGCCTGCTCGGGAATCTTGACACGCTTGAGAAACGTCATCGCCAGTTCTTCGGCGTCGCGCCGCGGCATGTGGCGAACCCAGATCGGCGCCAGCGTGCAGTTCTGCAGCACCGTCAGATGCGGAAACAGATTGAACTGCTGGAACACCATGCCGACATCGCGTCGCACCGCATCGATCTGCCTCGGATCGCCGGTCAATTCGACGCCGTCGACCACGATGCGGCCGCGCTGCCAGTCCTCCAGGCGATTGATGCAGCGCAAGAGCGTCGACTTGCCACCGCCGGACGGGCCGCAGATGACGATGCGTTCGCCGCGCATCACTTCGAGGTTGATGTCGCGCAGCACATGAAATTCGCCGTACCATTTATGGACGTCGACGATCTCGACCGCCGGCTTGACTGAGGCCGGCAGTTCATTCGCATCGGCGGCTTGCTGTGCCATCGCCAAATTCCTTTACTGCCGGTCGGCCCGCTGCAGCCGCGCTTCCACGCCACGCGCGTAGCGCGACATGCCGTAACAGCAGGCGAAATAGAACAAAGCGGCGAACACGTAGCCGGTGGTGGTGGTGGTCGGCGTCGACCAATTTGGATCGCCACGCGCGGCCTCAATCGTGCGCAGGAAATCAAAAATGCCGACGATAAACACCAGCGTCGTGTCCTTGAACAGGCCGATGAAGGTGTTGACGATGTTCGGCAGCGTGATCCGCAACGCCTGCGGCAGGACCACCAAAGCCATCATCCGCCAGTAGCCGAGACCGAGCGCGCGCGCCGCCTCGTACTGGCCGCGCGGCACAGCGATAAGGCCGCCGCGGACCACCTCGGCCATGTAGGCCGATGCGAACAGCGCGACGCCGATCAGTGCACGCAACAACTTGTCGGGCTCAAAGCGTTGCGGCACGAACAGCGGCAGCATCACGCTCGCCATGAACAGCACCGTAATCAGCGGCACGCCGCGCACGAATTCGATGAAGCCAATCGACAGCCACCGCACCGCCGGAAGCTCAGACCGCCGTCCCAACGCCAGCAAAATGCCGATCGGCAGCGATACGACCATGCCGACAGCGGCGACCACAATGGTCACAAGCACTCCGCCCCATAGGTTGGTCGGCACTGCAACGAGGCCGATAGCCGGAAAGCCGTAGAGCAACACCAGCGAGATCGGCGGCAGCCCCACGAAAAAGTAGATCGAGCCGAGACCGCGACGCGGCGCCCGCTGCCACGCCAGCCAGGCGATGCCGAAAATCAGCGCGGCAAAGAATACGTCGACGCGCCAGCGCTGCGCGATCGGATAGAACCCATAGACGAAATACGAGAACCACACGCGCACGAACGCCCAGCAGGCGCCGGGATCGGGATTCGCCGCGGTGGCCAGGCAGGCCGTGCGATCGCTTCCCGACCAGACGGCGTCGATCAGGAGGAAGCGCAGCAGCGGTGGCACCACCCAGATAATCAGGCTCGTGCAGATAACCGTAAGCACGACATTCGCGGGCGACGAGAGCAGATTGGCGCGCAGCCAGCCCAGAATACCGGTATGCGCTATCGGTGGCGGCAAGTTTTCGGCCGCCGTGCGGCGTAGATACCCGAGCCGGACATCGGACACCGCCATGACGTCAGCGCTCCACCAGCGCGGTTGTGCGCCCGTATAGATTCATCAGCAGTGACGTGACCAGACTGATGACGAGATAAACCGCCATCGTGATGGCAATCACTTCGACCGCCTGCCCGGTGATGTTGAGGACCGATCCGGCAAAGACCTGCACCAGGTCCGGGTAACCGATGGCGACGGCCAGCGAAGAGTTTTTGATCAAATTGAGATATTGGCTGGTCAATGGCGGCACGATCACCCGCATCGCCTGCGGGATGACGATCAGGCGCAGCGTCAAGCCGCCGCGCAGCCCGAGCGCCTGCGCAGCTTCGGTCTGGCCGGGCGCGACGGCAAGAATACCGGCGCGCACCACTTCGGCGATGAAGGCCGCGGTGTAGACCGAAAGCGCCAGAAGCAGCGCGGCGAATTCGGGCAGCACTTCGAGACCACCCGCCACATTAAAGCGGCCGAGCTGCGGCACGCTGAACGACAAAGGAAAACCGGCCAGCGCGAATGCAACGAGCGGCAGCCCGCAGATCAAGCCCAGCATCCACCAGCCAGTGCGCGGCTGTGCGCCGGTACGCTCCTGCCGGTGCCGGGCCCAGAGATGGAGCACGTACGATGCAACGAGGCCGACCAGCAGGGCTGCCACGACCCCGCCAAAGCCGGGCTTGAAAAGCGGCGCCGGCAGAAACAGTCCGCGATTGTTGAGCAGTCCCCCGCCCGGCAGCATCAAGCTCTGGCGCAGCTCAGGCAGCGTCTTGAGGACGGCGTTGTACCAGAACAGAAGCTGCAGCAAGAGCGGGACATTGCGAATGAGACCGACGTAGCCGCCGGCGAGACGCGCCACCAGCCAGTTACGCGACAGCCGCGCAATGCCGATCGTGAAGCCGAGCATCGTCGCCAGCACGATGCCGAGCGCGGCGACCAACAGCGTATTGAGCAGTCCAACCCAGAACGCGCGGCCGAAGGTCGAGGTGCTTGACGAGTAGGCGATCAGCGTCTGGCTGATGTCGAAACCCGCCGTATTGTTCCAGAAGCGGAAGCCGGACGAGATGTTGGCGCGTGCAAGGTGATCCGCCGCGTTGACGAAGGCGCCGTAGAACACCGCCGCGACCACGATAACGAGCGCCGCCTGAAACACGATCCGCGCCGCCTTGCGGGCGCCGCCTGACGAGCGTTTGGCGATGGCGATCATCGGCGACCTCGCGGCGGCACAACCGACGCCGGCGCCCACGCGCGCAAGACTGCGCCCTCAGCGGACCGGCAGTCCGTATTGCAAACCGCCCTTGGTCCACAGCGCATTCAGGCCGCGGGCAATCTTCAGCGGCGAGCCTTGGCCGACGTTACGATCGAACACCTCGCCGTAGTTACCGACCAGCTTGATGATGCGGTAAGCCCAGTCGATTGTCAGCCCGATCGACTGGCCGAATTGGCCTTCAACACCGAGCAAGCGGCGAATTTCCGGATTCGCCGACTTGAGTTGCTGATCGACATTACTCTTGGTGATGCCGAATTCTTCCGCGTCCAGCATGGCGTGATGTGTCCAGCGCACCACGTTCTCCCACATGTCGTCGCCCTGGCGGACCGACGGGCTCAGCGGCTCTTTCGAGATAATTTCCGGCAGAACGATGTTGTCGTCGGGCTTGTTCAGTTGCAGGCGGACACCGTAGAGCCCCGAGGAATCCGTCGTGAAGGCGTCGCAGCGGCCGGTATCGTAGGCCTTTGCGGCCTCGTCCACCGTGGCGAAGGTCACGGTTTTGAGCGTCATGTTGTGGGAACGAAAATAGTCGGCGAGATTGAGTTCGGTGGTCGTACCCTGCTGCACGCACACCGCGGCACCGTTGAGTTCGAGAGCCGAGCTGACTTTCAGATCCTTATGCACCATGAAACCCTGACCGTCATAATAATTGACGGCGGCGAAATCGATGCCGAGCGTTGTGTTACGCGACATCGTCCAGGTGGTGTTGCGGGCAAGCACGTCAACTTCGCCCGATTGCAACGCCGTGAAACGATTGGTGGCAGTCAAGGGCACGAACTTGACCTTGGTGGCGTCGTTGAAGATTGCCGCCGCAATGGCGCGGCAAAAATCGACATCGAATCCCGTCCAGTTGCCCTGCGGATCGGGCATGCCGAACCCGGCGAGCTGACCGTTGGCGCCGCAAATAAGTTCGCCGCGCGCCTTCACGGCCTTCAACGTCGGCGATTCCGCCGCCTGGGCGCCGCATGCAAGCAGAGTGACAAAAGCGAGTGCCGTCGCTGCGCGTTTCATGATCTGCCCCTTCTGCGTGAAGACGCGCGCCCTTCCCGCACTGCGGCGCGCGATGCCATCTGAGAACGATCGCCCAACAAGGTCAAGGGGTTGACGAAGGTACTCCATCTCGCGGTAATGACCGCATCTGGCGGCACGGCGAGACCGAAGGCATGCCCACGGCATGAACGACACTAGCGACAAACGTCCCTCACCGCCGCGCCACGCCGACACTCGCGTCGTCACCGCGGGCCGCCATCCGCCGTCCTACCACGGCTTCATCAATCCCCCGGTCTATCACGCCTCGACGCTGATCTATCCGAGTGCCGAGGATTACGTCGCGCAGCGCAGCCGGTATCAGTACGGCCGCATCGGCACGCCGACCACGGAGGCGCTCGAAAGCGCGATCGCTGAACTTGAGGGCCCGCAATGCGCCGGCGTTGCGCTCTTGCCGTCGGGGCTTGCCGCGATCTCTACCGCGCTGTTGGCGGTCCTCAAAACCGGCGACCACCTGCTCGTCACCGACAACGCCTACGGACCGACCCGGGCGTTTTGCGAGCAGATCCTCTCGCGGTTCGGCATCAGCGCGACCTTCTACGACCCGACGATCGGTGGCGAGATCGCCGCGCAGTTTCGCCCGAACACGCGCGCCATTTATCTGGAGTCACCCGGCTCGCTGTCTTTCGAGATTCAGGACGCCGGCACGATCGCGAAAGTCGCGCACGATAAAGGCGCTGTCGTTTTGATTGACAATACCTGGGCGACGCCGCTCTATTTCCGCCCGCTCGACCACGGCGCCGATCTCGTCATCCAGGCCGGCACCAAATATATCGGCGGACATTCCGATGTCATGCTGGGAACTGTGTCCGCCAATGCCGCGCATATTGCGGCGCTCAAGCAGACCACTTTTCTGTACGGCCTGTGCGAGGGGCCGGACGACGTGTATCTGGGGCTACGTGGCCTGCGCACGCTCGCGGTCCGGCTTGAGCGGCATTTCAAATCGGGACTCGAAGTTGCGCGCTGGCTGGAACAGCGACCCGAAGTGCTGCGCGTGCTGCATCCGGCGCTACCGAGCCATCCCGGCCATGCGCTGTGGCGGCGGGACTTTACCGGAGCATCGGGCCTGTTCAGCATCGTGCTCAAGCCGGTGCCGCAGAAAGCGGTCTACGCGTTCCTCGATGCGCTCACGCTGTTCGGCATCGGCCCGTCGTGGGGCGGCTACGAGAGCCTCGCCATCCCGTTCGACCTTGCGCCGGCGCGTACAGCGACCAAGTGGGTGCCGGGTGGCCCGACGGTGCGATTCCATATCGGTCTCGAGGCGGTCACCGACCTGATAGCCGATCTCCAACGCGGCTTTGCCGCGCTCGCGGCGGCCGCGTAACGCTCGGAGGAGTTACAGATGCGACGGATTTTTTGCGCTTTTATTTTGATGTATGCGGCGTGTTCCAGCGCGGTCGCGGCGAACCAGATCTATCTGACCGACGCGATCAAGAACCCGGCCTACTTGCGGTCGCTGACCAGCCTTCTCAAGAACGCCGGCAAGCTGCCGAGCTGGACCCGGCAGGTCTTGAAGACCTCAGGGAATTACGTCGGAACTCCGGTCGCCTATTCAACCGTTGATGGGATACGATACGAGCTGTTCTACGCGTGCAAGCCCCACGACTGCGGCAACAATGGCATGGAGCTGATGTTCGCACCGCACGGCGCCAAGGTATGGGCCGCCATGGTGGAAGACGGAAAATCCGTGACCTATCTCGGCACGCCCAATGCGGCGCAACAGGCTGTGTTGAAGGAAGCCTTCCAGAAATAGCGTACCTCGCAGCCGCGGTAGAACACTAAGCCGCCGACACCGCGGCCTTGCGGTCGCGCAGCACGAAATAAAGATTGCGCACATAGACAAAAACGCCGAACGCCTGGCCCGCAATGAACACCGGGTCCTTGCGGTAGAGCGCGTATGCCAGCAGCAAGACGCCGCCCGCGATTGAAAACGTCCAGAATGCCAGCGGAATGACGCTGCGGCCGGCGCGCTCCGAAGCGATCCATTGCACCAGAAAACGCGCGCTGAACATTGCCTGCGCGGTGAATCCCAGAATGACCCACCAGTCGAGCCGGGTGATGAATACGTCGTGCAGGTAGGCGCCGACCGCGCGGGACAGATCAACGAGCACGGTTCACCTCCTCAGCTTGCGGCACGCGCTTTCGCCGCCGGATCAGCCACCAGACCCCGGCGAGATCGAGAATGCCGATCCAGAGCCGATCCCAGAAGCCATAATTCGATACGCCGTGCTGGCGCGGCCGATCGACCACGTCGACATAGTCGATCTCGAAGCCTTCGCGGCGCACCAGCGCCGGAAGAAAGCGATGCAGACCGTCGAAATATGGCAGTGCCAAGAACAGGTCGCGGCGAAACGCCTTCAGTCCGCATCCGGTATCGCGCGTGCCATCCTTCAGCACGGCGGCGCGCACTCGGTTGGCAATACGCGACTGCATGCGCTTAAAGCCGGTCGCCTTGCGGCCCACGCGTTGCCCGGCGACGAGCCCGATCCGCGGGCCGCCACCATCGAGCACATTAATGAGTATCGGGATGAAGGCCGGGTCGTTCTGGCCGTCGCCGTCGAGCGTCGCAACCAAAGGCCCGCGCGCATTCTGTACGCCCGTGCGGATGGCAGCGGACTGTCCGCACGATGTGCCGTGGCGAATCTGCCGTAAATGGGGCCGTTCGGCCGCCAGCGCCAGCAGTTCCGCCTCGGTCGCATCTGTCGAGCCGTCGTTGACGTAGACAATCTCGAAGCTAGAGCCCGTCAAGGCGGCTTCGATCTCCGCAACGAGCGGCGCGATATTACCGGCCTCGTTGCGCACTGGCACGACCACCGACACGGCAGGATCGGGATCGCGCCCGTTGCTCACCGACATGGCGGCAGCTTTTAGAGCGCATTCCGGCCGGGTTCAATCGGGCCCTGTCGGGGCTTGCGGCCTGTCCCGCCCCGGAGCGCCTCGCGGAGTGCGCCGGCCGTGCGACGCAGGGACGGCCCCGGATAGACTGCCAAGTCATGCGGCGAAAATACCAGACGCCGCGCCGCAAAAAGGCGGCGCATCCAGGCGGCGCCAACCGCGCCGACCAGCACGCCGACAATCACGTCGCTGGGGTGATGGGCCATGACGACGACACGGCTGAAGACGACGGCCAGCGCGTAGAGCCACATGACCGGCCGGCTGCGCGGCCAGATCGCTCCAATGGCGAACGCCGCCGCTCCTGCGGTCGTGGCATGCCCGGACGGCAAGCTCGCATACTCGGAACGCCAAGCGAACGGCATGTAGGTGAATGGACTGCCGTCGAGATCGACATAAGGCCGCGCACGGCCGATCACGCGCTTTATGATGGTGTCAAACAGGCTCGGTGCACCGATCGCCAGGAACAGGAATCCAAACCGCGCCGCAAGCGCCCCGAGCACGCCTTGCGTCAGACGCGGCAATTCGGGTGCAGTGAGCGCCGCCAACACCAGCACAACACAGCCGAAGGGAATGAGAAACCAGCCGGACTCGCCGGCATTGGTAATCTGCTCGAACGCCCCTTCGAATCCTCTCGGCAGATGACGCGCCCAATCGGCCGCGGGCCGATCGATGAAAAACATGCAAGCAATGCTGATCGCGAACGCCAGGAAAACGGCGATGATGGCGCGTTCGGACACCGACGGCGTTGGCGCCCGGGGCGGCCGCGCCAGAACGCTGCACCATTGAGCGAGGTTGCCGACCAGATTGAGCCCGAGCGCGGTAGCCCGCTGCGCCGCCACCGCGAGTACGCCCGCGCGTTTTGCCGACGACGGAGATTGCGAAAGCCGGTTCATCGCACCGGCGGCGCGACCGCCGCACCGGTCGGCTCGAACGCCGTGATCGTAACCTTGTGGCCGTTCGAGATGTTGAACCCTTTAATGGTGGGGCCCGCGCGGTAACGCAATCCGATCGCCTCGGCGCGCTGCGCGAAGGCGCGCTGACTATCGGCGTCGATGAAGGCCAAGCGACATCCGCCTTGACGCAGGAAATCCGCCGCGCTCGACGGGTCGGTCAACCGCGTCGCGGTGCCGGCGAGGAAGACCAGGCTCGGTTCCTGAAAGCCCACGCTGGCCACGAGCGGATGTGGGCAGGACGTGCTGCGCACCACGTTGGCGAGTGCCACGCTCGGAAACGCCGGCGTGAGCGACGGCAATACGATTCCATAAACGCCGATGGCGCCGAGGATCGCTGCACCGAGCGCGCGCAGCAAAGAACGCTCAGCGCCGTCGACAGCATACAGCCGCCATGCGAACAAGCCGCAGACGATAGCAGCAGCAAGAAACGGCCAGGCGAGCGGTTCGAGATTGCGCGACAGCGCAATCGCGCCGCCGATCGCGACGCCGGTTAAGACGAGCGGAATTGCGAACCACAAAATGGTGGCGCGGCGCAACGACGGGCGCGTCGAAAGCTGGTTCTTCTCGATGACGATCGCGAGCAGCATCGCGATCGCCGGATAAAGCGGCAGCACATAGTGCGGCAGCTTGGTCGCGACCAGTTCGAACACGATCCAGGACGGCACCAGCCAGGCGAGCAGAAAGCGCACCGCGGGCTCGCGCCGCATCGACCAGATGCCCGGCACGGCCGGCAGCGCCAGCGCAGCACCGGGGAAGAACGTCAGAAAGAACAGAAGAATGTAATATCCCGGCGGCGCGCCGTGCGCCTCCTGCCCGCCGCCGATCTTCGCCAGCATGTCATGGCCGACTGAGTCGACCAGAAAGGAATTGCCGGCACGCCAATAGATCGCAATGAACCAGGGGAGAACCAGCAAAACCGCCCAAGCCGCACCCGCAAGCGGGCGCAACGGCTTCAGCCAACGGCCCGAACGCTCGAGTATCGAGAGCGTCAACGCCGCCAGCCCAACGGGCATCAGGATAACCGGACCTTTGTCGAGAAAGCTCGCAGCGAGCGCCGTCCAGAACAGCGCCGCTACACGCCAGTCGAGCCGTGATACATTTCCGGCATCGCCCGGCCGCGGCACCATATAGGCGCGCGCCAGCGCTCCCATCGCAACCACAACGGTGAACAGCAAAACCGCATCGGTTTTGGCAAGGCGCGCTTCGACGCCGAGCAGAATCGAGCCCGCCATCATCAGCGCGGCCAGGACCGCGGCGCGGCGGCCGGTAAACGCGAGCGCGCACCAATATGTCGCCAGCACCGCGCCGATCGCGCCGAACAGCGACGGTATGCGGTAAAGCCATATCTTCTCGCGCGCGGCAGGCACGCCGAGCGCCTGCGCCGCCCTTACCACGCCCGACTGCAGCCAGTAGATGCCGATCGGCTTGCGGTAGCGCACGTCGCCCTGATAGCGGATGTCGACGTAGTTGCCGGTCTCGACCATCTGCTTCGTTGCCTGGGCGAAATAGGCCTCGTCGCGATCGACCGGTGGAATCTGAAAAAAGCCGGGCAGAAAAGCGAGCAGCGAAACGAGAATAAGCAGCGCCGCTGCGCGCCGGTGCGACGCGACGGCGAAATCGACGAGTGCGCCAAGGCCGTTGGCTGGCCAAAAGGCCCGCGCTGCTGCGCTGTCGATCATGCTCATAGGATGCAAAGTTTATCGCACGCTAGATTTATGGGGCTTGGGATTTGCCGTTTTGCGGGCGGACAATAGGGAAAACACCGCAGCCGGGAAAGCGCGGCGGCACAATGGCGCTCTGCGCGCCGAAACGGCGTTTATTGTGCCGCTTTCGACGGGTTTTGTCCGGATTTGCCGGAAATAATCGTGCCGGCATGGGCCGGCGAAAGCTCGGCCGAGGCGCTGTCGGTGAGCCGTACGACCACGCTCGCGGTTGCGCCGGTGGAATCGATAACGGTGACCCGGGCAAATCCGGGACCGCCGGGCGTGAAGAATAAAGTTCCGCGCGGTTGCGGCGGCAGCGGGCTGCCGTTGACAAACACCGTGAGCGGCTCGACCGCACCGGTCAATTTGAGCGGTATCGGATCGGGCTTGTCGTCGCGCGTTGCGAGATCGAGGCGCGCGCCGTCGGGCGGGAACAGAATATGCAGCGACGCCTGGGCATTGCCGCCGGCAAGCGGCACGGATTGAAAACGCCGCAGTGGCGGCGGCAATTGGCCGTTCGAAGCTGTGAGGACGCCGGCGGGTGCGCGCGGCAGCGCGGCCGGAGCGCCCAATCGGGCAAATGCGTCGAACAGGATGGGCGCAGCGCCTTCTCTGCCGATCAAGCCCGGCACGGGCGCGCCATCCGGCCGGCCGACCCAGACACCAATGGTGTGCTTGCCGTCGAAACCGACCGACCACGCATCGCGGTAGCCGTAGCTCGTCCCGGTCTTGAACGCGATCCGGCCGGGAACGCCGTTTTCCGGCGGCGGCGAACCGCGCAACACGTCGGTCACATACCAGGCCGCAACCGGACCAAGGAGTCGCCGAGGCTCGCCTGGCGGCGCGTCCAGGCGCTCGCGCAGCGGCAGCACCGTGCCGAGGTCGGCGATGCCGGCATAGAGCATCACCAGATCGGATAGCTTGGCGCCGACGCCGCCGAGGCCGATGGCAAGGCCCGCCGTCTGCCCGGGCGGCAGCACGAGAACCGCGCCCGCCTGTTCAAACTGCGCCATCAGCCGACTCGCGCCGACGCGGTCGAGAATGGCGATCGCCGGCATGTTGAGCGATTGCTGCAACGCCTGCCGCACCGAGACCGTGCCGGCGAAACTGAAATTGAAGTTGCGTGGAGCGTAGCTGCCGTAACGCTGCGGCCGATCGTCGATCAGCGTCTGCGGATGGATGAAGCCGTCCTCGAAGCCGATGCCGTAGATGAACGGCTTGAGCGTCGAGCCGGGCGAACGCAGCGCCTGCGTCATGTCGACTTCGCCCGAGCGGCGTTTGTCGAAATAGCCGGGCGAACCGACATGCGCCAGGACTTCGCCGGTCGCATTGTCGACCACCATCATCGCCAGCGAGACATCGGGGCCAAGCGTTTGCGCCAGGCTGCGAACGCGCTCGCGCGCCAGTTCCTGCAGGGCCTTCTGCATGCCGGCGTCGATCGTGAGCCGAATGACGCTCGTGCCCGGCTCGGCGGCGAGCGCATGATCGGCCGCGTGCGGCGCCAGCATCGGCATCGATCGCCGCGCGGCCGGCACGGCTTCGGTTTTGGCGAACGCGATCTCGTCGGGCGACACCTTGTCGGCCGCCGCATAGCGATCAAGCACACGGTCTCTGGCAGCGCGCGCAGCGCGCGGGAAGCGGTCGGGCCGGCGCAGCTCCGGCGATTGCGGCAGCGCCACGAGCAGCGCCGCCTGCCCGAGCGTCAGCCAGCGCGGCTCCTTGCCGAAATATGCCAGCGACGCCGCACGGATGCCTTCGATATTGCCGCCATACGGCGCGAGATCGAGATAAAGCGCGAGTATCTGGTCTTTGCTCAGCGTGCGTTCGATTTCGACGGCACGCACGATCTGACGGAATTTTGCCAGGAAGCTGCGATTGGCGCGCGGTTCCAACAGGCGCGCCACCTGCATGGTCAGCGTCGAGCCACCGGAGCGGATACGCCCGCTGGTTACGAGCTGGAACGCGGCCCGCATCAGCGCCAGCGGATCGACCCCGTGATGCGCACGAAAGCGTTTGTCTTCATAAGCGAACAGGACATCAAAGAAACGCGGATCGACATCGGCGACCTTGGCGGACAACCGCCAGCGTCCCTCGCCGGTGGCGTAGGCGCGCAGCAGCTTGCCGTGGCGATCGACCACCTGGGTTGAAAACGCCAGATCCTTGCCGAGCGGCGGCGGGCCGAGAGCAACGATCCACCAGACACTCGCGACAGTCGCGCAAATGCAAAACAGCGCGGCCGCGATCAATACGATACGCAGAGGGCGGCGCTTGCCGAAAAGCGCTCGTCCCCGCGAAAGCGGGGACCCAGGGGCCGCGGCTCCGCCTTCTCCGTCGGTATTCCCGCTTGCGCGGGAACGAGCGGAATCCGCGATCCCGTTGAGCACTTCGCTCATTTCGCCGCCGTGACTTCGACGCTTTCCGTTGCGGTGCGGCCGAAACGATCCGGGCGATACATGTCCTCGACACTCGCCTGCGGCCGCACATACTTGCCGGGCGACACCGCGCGCACGACATACGCCACCGTGAAGATCGCCGGATCGCCGCGCTTGCGGTTGAACGCCGCGGTAAAGCGATCGTCGCGGAACTCGGTATCGACCGGCTGCCCCGCGTCGGTGATCCACGGCAGCGTGCCGGTATCCCCGGACGAGACAAGGCGCGGATTATCGATCTCAAATCCGGCCGGCAGATAGTCGGCGACCATGACGCGGCCGAACTGCGGCTGCGCCTCGGTGATTTTCAGCACCACCACAAGTCGCGTGTTCTGCTTGACGTGGGCGGCGTCCACCGGGTCGCCATCCATCGTGTAGGTCTGCCGCTCGATCTTGAAACCCTGATCGGCGGCGGGCTCCGGCGTGACCGGCGCGCCGCTCACGGTCACGACCGCTTTCACGTCGCCGTTGCCCGTATTGGTGACCTGCAGCGGCGTTTTCAAATCGGCGGCGCTGATGGTCCGATACAACGGACGATCCGTCGATTTGCCACCGACGTCGAGCGAGACACTGCCGTTGTCCTTGGCGACGGCGGCCGCCGCCAGCAGCAGCCAGGCGTCTTCCTGGGTCGAGGTCGGACGCAACAGCGCACGGGCCGAATCGACGCGCTGCTCGGCTTCCCGCACGGTCGCCGCGCTGGCGTTGCCCTCGGCCGCAAGAGTCAGCACGGCCGCCGCATCGCGCAGGGTCGAGCCGTAGTCTTCGCGATCGAGCAGGCTCGGCTGCGGCTGCGGCCCGAACGAGGCCAATGCCACCGCATAAACATGCTCTGCGCGCGTGCGGTCGCCCGCCAGCGCCAAGGCGGCCGCAATTTGCGCCTTGGCGATCGGCGTTGAAAGCGCGTCAAGCTTGGCGTCCGCCAGATAGCGCAGGTCCCCGATCGGCGCCAACCCGTTACGCGCCAGCACATAAAGCGCATACGCGATGTCGGTGCCGCCGTTTTTGCCCGGATCGGACAGATCGGCGACGGCATTGCGCAGCCGATCCAGCGCCAGCTTGAACGCCGTGTCGGGCACCGCGAATTTGTGTTCGCGGGCCCGTGTCAGAAAGTCGGTGACATAGGAGTCGAGCCACAGATCGCCGCCGCCCGGGCTCCACAGGCCGAATGAGCCGGTGGAATCCTGCCGCGTCAGCAGCATCACGATGGAATCGCGAATTCGCTGCTCCGTCGTGGCGTCAAGCGCGACGTGCGCCTGGCTCGCCAGATCGCTGACATAAAGCAGCGGCAGCGACCGGCTCGTGATCTGCTCGGAACAGCGGTACGGATAGCGGTCGAGCGCCGCGAGCAAGGCCGCGGCATCGAGCGCCGTCGACGAGCCGACCGAGATCGATACGCTGCCCGTGCCCGGCACGAGATCGGCGAACATATCGCGCGACAGCGTCACACTCTGGCCCTTGGCGAGCGACTGCACATTACGCCGCGCCAGGATTTGCGCCGGCGCCCGCACCGTGAGCGTGAAACTGCGCTCAAGCGCGAAGCCGGACGGGCCGCTGACACTGACCTTGACCGCGCCTTGGCCGGCCGCATTGGCTGTGACCGGTATGGAGAGATCGCCGCGTTGTTTGGCGGCCAATGTCAGCTTCTGATTCGCTCCGGCGCCAACCAGAACGGCGTCGGCCGCTGTTACCGAGACATTGTAATCGCCCGGCGCTCCCTCGACGTTGTCGAGATCGAGATAGACCGTCGAGCGATCGCCCGGCAGCATGAAGCGCGGTAGCGTCGCGCTCAGCACCACCGGATCGCGAACCGTGACGTCGGCGGTGGCCTGGCCGACGCGATCCTTGCTCCACGCCACCGCCATGACGCGGACCGTGCCTTCGAAATCGGGCACGTTGAACGAGACCTGGGCCGTTCCGTCCGCACCGACCGTGACAATGCCGGAATACAGCGCCACCGGCGGCCCGCTTGGCGGCGCCCCTTGCAGCTTCGCCCCCTCGTCACCGCCGGTGTGGATCTGGCCGCGCGTGCCCTGCATGCCGTCGATCAGTTGACCATAGAGATCGCGGATGTCGGCCGACAGCGCCCGCTGCCCGAGATAGTAGTTACCCGGCGACGGCGGCTTGTAATTGGTCAGATTGAGAATCCCGACATCGACCGCGGCAACCACGATGCGCGCCTCGTCGCCCGCCGCGAGCCCGCTCACCTTGATCGGCAGTTTCAATGTCGTGTTTGGCCGCAGCAGCGAAGGCGCGTTGAGATCGACAGTCAGCGCCCTCGCGGCGCGATTGACGGAAAACCATTGCACGCCGATCGCGCGGCCCGGCATGCGCTGCGCCGGCGCATCGAGCGGCCGCCGCAAGGTTGCCACCAGATAGGCGCCGGTGCCCCAATCCCGGCCGACCTGAACGTTGACCTTGGCGATGCCCGCTTTCACGTCGGTGCTCTGGCTCGCCAGGAGCTTGTCACCGACGACATTGATGGTCAGACGCCCGGCAGTTCGCGCGGTGACCGCCACCGTCATGGTCTCGCCCGGTTTGTATTCCGGCTTGTCGAGCGCGACTTCAAGCATGTCCGGCGTATCGGCACTGCTCTCGACGTACCAGCCGGCGTCGAAATCGACCGAACTGACCGGACCGTTCGGATCGGCGCTGGAAACCTGCAACCGATAACGGCCGTAATGCACCGGCAACGCCAGCTGCGCCGGCTTGTCGGCCGTCGTCGCCACGGTGCCGTCGGCGACGCGCGTCGTCGTCTTCACCGGCTCGAAATTCCACTGCCCGTCGCGCTTATAATACTGATAGTGCTCATCGATCCGCAGCAGTTGATAGTGCAAACCGCTTTGCGCGACAGACGCACCGTCGGGTGCGGCAACCACCACGCTGAATGTGGCGCTGGCGCCGTCGGCGAGCGAGCGGCCCGAGAACAGCGGCTTGATGCCGATCATGTTGCCTGCGGCCGCGACCGGCAGCGTCAGCGAATGCTCGACGGCGCGGCCGCCGGGCTCCGCCATGCGCACGGTGATCTGTGCCTGCAGCGGATGCGTGCTGGCCGGCAGCTTGTCGAGACTGACCGGAAATTTGGCCTTGCCTGCCGCATCGGTCGCCGGCAGATCGTCGAGCGTCTGCTGCGTGGGCTCGACTTTCTCATCGGCCAAGCCGAACGCATAGCCGGCGAAGCCGGCCCGTTCTGCCGCCGCCGCGATTGTCATCTCGCCGTCGAGCGACAAAGCCGCCGCCGGCGCGCCGTAGAGAAAGCGCCCGGCGACATCGATGTCGGCGGGACTGTTTTGCGAGATGCTCTTTGCCGGCGAGGTCAGATCGAATTCGATGCGGTCCGGCACATAGTCTTCGACCAGAAAGGTCGTCTCGCCCACATCCGGCCGCTTCGGATCGGTGAAGGCCTGCACATGCCAGGTGCCGGTCGGGGCGGAAGCCGGCAGCGCGAGGTCGAGCGCATGGCCGCCGACGCCCTGATCCGCCAGCACGGTGCGGCGGAATTCAACGCCGTCCGGCCGCTGTACTACGAGAGTGAGCGGCACGCCAACCGCTGCGGCGCCCTGGGCGTCGCGCAAGAGCGCCGTGATATGCGCCGTTTCGCCCGAGCGATAGACACCGCGTTCGGCATAAACGAAGGCATCGAGCCCTTTAGGCGCCGGGCGGCCGCCGACGCCGCGGTCGGTCAGATCGAAGGCCGGCGCTTTCAAACTGAGGAATGCGTAGTCGCCCGCCGCATCAGCGGCTGCGACCAGGGCCGGCGCCGCGCCGCCCTCCCCGCTGGTCAGGCTCGCCTCGAACTGCGCCTGCCCGCTGGCGTCCGTCTTGCGCGTCGCCAGCACCTCGTTGCTGCGCGAGATCAGCCGAAGCTCGATGCCGCTTTTCGGCTCGGTCGTCGCCAGCGAATTGACGAAGACATGGACGCCGTCGTTGCCCGAGAACGCGGTGACGCCGAGGTCGGAGACGATGAACCACTGGGTGGCGAGCGAATCGTAACTGTTGGCGAGGTCTTTCAGCTCCTTCGGCTGCGCCGCCATCACGTAGACGCCGGGCTGAAGCTTGCCGAGCGCCTGATCGACCGGGAAATCGGTGGTGACCTCCTGGTTGAGCGGCGAGGCGCCGACGCTCATTTCGCCGGTCCAAACCTGCATGCCGCGCGATTTTTTTAGCTGCTCGATATCGTAACGCGTCAGCCCGGTCTGGAAATCGCCGCGGCCGTAGCCGACGCCGGCGATTTCATCGATCAGATTGCGGTCGCTGATGCGGTAGATATCAACCGAGACGGCGCGCGTATTGACGCTGACGATGGGAATGCCGTTCTGCCCGGTCCGCGGCAGCACGTAGGCGTTGGTCGAGAACCGCGCCGCCGGCTGGCGGTCGCGCACATAGACGTGGAAATCCGATGATTTCACCAGCGTCTCGTGGACGGTCGATGGCAGGCCGGCGCGCAGCGTGATCGTATAACTTTGGCCGTGCTGCAAGCCTTCGACACAGAGCTGCTTGTCGGCGACCGAAAGCGCCGGCTTGTCGGTGCCGGCAAGCGCCACGAACGGCGAGAAGTCGGTGCGCGCCGGCAATCCTTCGGAGAACTGGAAGCAGGCCCGCGGCGAGGCGGTATCGGCATCGATCGTGTAATCGAGCACGCGGAAGCCGTGCTGGGTGCGCAGCCGTTCGTACTGCGCGCGCACGTCGGCGACCTCGCGCAATTGCAATGACAGCCGCAGCGCGTCGAGCGCCGGCCGCCACATCTGGCGCCGGCTCAGAATGTTGCCGAGTTCGCCGAGGCTGTCTGCTTCCACGCCGTGGTCGCTGGTGCGCTCGTAGGCGATGTAGGCGGCGGAAGCGGCGCGCTCAAGCAATTGGCCGCGCTCGTTGTCGTTCGCCGGCTGGATTTCCATGATGGTGCGGGCGAGCCGCAGCCAGGAATTGGCATCGTTCGGCGTGGCCGCGAGGATCTGGCCAAGCACTTCCATCCCGGCGCGGAAATCGTTCTTGGCAAAGGCCGCATCGGCATCGCGGCGCAGCTGCTCGACCGTCACCGCAGGCGTGCCGGCATCGGCCTTGATCTGTGCCTCGAGCGCCAGCGCGCTCTGGTTCAAATCGCTGTCAGTAAACGGCTTTTCGGCGGCATTTGCGGAAAACGAGACGGCCGCCAAGCAGACAGCCGCCAACACCGCCACGCAGGCGGCGCGCCATTGCGCAATCATGGGTGATTTCCCTCCCAAGGCCATCAAATCTCGACCCTGCTACGGGGAGTTTGACTCAGCAATCATGTCGAGGTCGTGGCCGAAAGCCTACCCGCCGCGGGCGAACATTTGGCGACGGTACGGCGGCGTGTGGATAGCCTTGGCCGCCGCGGCCCGGCGCCGGGCTGGCGCGCCCGCGGGATTTACTGCGTGTTGGGGGCTGAACTTCTATATAGAATTGCCGCCGGATGGCCCCGTAGCTCAGGGGATAGAGCAACAGCCTTCTAAGCTGAAGGTCGCAGGTTCGAATCCTGCCGGGGTCGCCAATAATTTGAGCAAAAAAGCCAAGCAATACAGGCATTTGATGCGCGATCGAGGGAGCGCCATGACCCGAGCGGAACGGGATCAAAGCGATGTTACGGGGATCTTTCCGGGACACTAAGTCTCGGAAAGATCCCGGGAGAGATGCAGCTGAAGCCACGATGTGCCATTGGCGGCACGGACGACTGCGGTGATGCGCGTGCGCGGCTGCCGGCGTCAGATCGATGATGCAGCCGCGAACGAACGGCCCGCGGTCATTGATCCGCACCACGATGCAGTTGCCGCCGATGCGGCAGACCTTGACGAGCGTGCCGAAGGGTAGCGTGCAATGGGCTGCCGTCAACGCGCGCGGATCAAAGCGCGCGCCGCTCGCTGTCACGCGGCCGTAGCCGTAGACCGAGGCGATGCCGGTTTCGGCCTGGGCAACGCCGACGCAGACACAAAGCGCCAGCGCAGTAAGACATGCTCGCATCATGCGAATGTTCCACAGGGGCAAGGTGCCGGTTGACGCGGAGGAGACCGAGCGCCTCTACTTGGAGGCGAGAGGGACCGTACGATGATCCAATTCGATTTCGAAAATCCGCCGACGCGGATGCTAACATTGATCGTCGAGACGACCACGCTCTGCTCGCTCAAATGCGCCGGCTGCCTGCGGACGCGGAGCGAGGTGATCGGAAAGTGGGTCGACCATCACATGACGGCGGCGCAGTTCCGCAGGATCATCGACAACGCGCCTGCAGCCGACGCGATTTGCGTCCAGGGTATCGGCGAGCCAACGCTCAATCCCGACTTTCCCGAAATTGTCCGCCTCGCCAGAGCATCGGGCAAATACGAAAGCATCTTTTTCAGCACGCACGGGCTGGCAAGAGATGCCGGCTATTTCGAGCGGCTGGTATCGGCCGGCGTCACCAGCTTCCGCGTTTCAGTGGATTCGCTCGACCCCGACAATGCGCAGCGCCTACGGGCCGGCACCGATGTCGACAAGCTGCGCCGGCGCCTGGTCGAATTCGCCGCGCTCAAACTTCCGTTTGGCATCAGCATCACGGTCAGTAAGCACAACTTAACGGAACTACCCGATCTGCTCGGCGACCTGAATGCAATCGGCCGCGACCATCGCTTCGTTGTTGGCATGCACAACTTCATCTACAACGAATACGAGGAGAACGTCGGCGCCCCGAATTATGCGAGTTGGGTCCTTGATCTTGCCGATACGCGCCGGATCGCGAGCGAGATCGATGGATGGCGGGCGCAGTTTCCGAATCTCGCCCTCGAATATGCCGACTATTATGACGGAGCTGTAAACGCCGAGATCGGCATTTGCGACGCGCCGCGAACCATGGCCTGGATCGGCGTCGACGGCCTATGGGGCATTTGTTGCTTTTATCCGGACCCGAAGGTGCTCGGCTCGATCAGCATCGAGGACAATTCCTTCAACGATGCCTGGCGCAGCGCGGGAGCCCAGGCCGTCCTACAGAACTATGCCGTAACATCGCCGGCATTCTGCGACCATTGCCCCAAGAATTGCGGCCGGCAGTCCACAGCCAAGGGCCTATGACGCATGCCGTTGCTTTTGTTGGCGAGAGCGACGTCGTTTGCGGACCCGTTGCCGCTATAGACGGCCCCATTCGTGCTGCTTTGCTCAACGGCGTTCCCGACGCCTGACAGATTGCCGAGAACAAGGACGCCGCTGCCGAACAACTCCGCGTTCGGAAAATTGAGAATTTTCCCGGTGACGGTAGGTGGCAGATGCAAGAGACAAGAACGAGACTTACGCGAAGGTGCTTCGATTGAGGACCGTTAATATCGCGGGCGCCGCCATTTATGACGCCCGCCACAAGCTTCGAACCGAGGGCGTCTATCTCTCAGCCGCCGTTACCAACAGGTTCAAGGAAGCATTCGACAGGTTGTCCGGTGCGCAAGTCGAACGATTGCTAGCATTCCACCACGGCCGCGGTGGCTACGAGAAAAGCAATCGAAGTTATTGACACCACGGGCGATGGGGAAATTGCTACTCTGCAGGACCTTGTGCGCAAAACGATCAGGCGCGATTAGCGTCCTTCGTCGCTTCGAGCAGCCGCCGCCCGCGCCCCTCGCGTTTCATCCACAATACTTGCCTGCGACAGCCGGACCGGTTCGGCAAAGGGCGCGTGCGGCCGGCATGAGCGGCACGACAGCCATAGGATCAGGTTGGTGACTGCCGCATCCGGGTGACGATCGAGCGTGCGCAGATTCACGACGTCCGGCCGCTTGACTCTGCCGCCCAGCCCCACAGATTTGGCTCGCTATGGCTGAAGGTGTTCACCGTGCCCGATGACATCGACGATCCAGACGACGACGGCGCCGCTCTGTCTTGGTGGCGGATGACCTTTTTCGCCGTGTTGGGTTTGGGTCTGGTCGCTGTAATCGTCTATCTCTACGTTCTAGCGACCGGCCATTAGCCCCACCGTTCGTGCGGCGGGGCCAGGAATGCTTGAAAGTGACGGGCGTTCTCCCCAGCCCGTCCCTCGCGTAGCCGACTAATTCCCCGGTCGGCAAGCGCAAGGAAGCTGCGACGCAGAACCACGCCGTGGCGCCGGAAGACCTATCTGTTTTAGCGTAACGTCGGCATGTCGTCGCCCCGCCATCGCAATCAGCAACAGGGCAGAACCCGTCACATTCAACGCCGGAAAATCACAGGCGGGTTGGCCGCACCGGGTGCGTATGGATAGCAGGCGCTGACGTGTTTTTCACTTTGTCGCGCTGGTCACGGCCGATCGGCGGCGTAACGTTCAGGCGAACGCGTTCCGGGGCGTGTTCCCGCGCCCGCTTGTCCGCATCTTTCCATGACGGCGGGGGCGCCTGCCTTTCAGGAAAGATAAGCGCGCCCATGAGGCCCAACGCGCTGCCGGCAAGCATCAGCGCGACAATGGTCCCCAACACTCGTCTGAGCGTGCCCGCTTCTTTGGCAGTCGTCACAATGCGCCTCGAGCTGATGCGGCCACCGCAGTGGGCGATCTTTTGCGAATCGAGGATAGCGTACTCAATCGGGCAAGAAAATGCCGCCTGCCCCCCGCCTACCGCGACCCTTCGTCCGTGGGCTCCGCCCGACGATGGCGGCGGACTATCTGCGTAAAAAGATTAAGGCGCGCCGTACCGACGCGCCCCATAGCCAAAATTAACCAAAATCAGAACAGCGGAAGCGGGCCGCCGCGACGGCCTCTCAGGCGCCCACGACCAGCGACAAGCACCCGCACAAAGCCGCGCTGACCAGCAACAGCGACCATTCCAGCGGGGTCAACCACAGTAGCCTGCCTTCGCTCACCATCGCCCCGTTCCCCTCACCAAGCGCCCCATCCCAGGCGCTCGCCACGGCATGTTTGGTAGAGGTAAAACGCGAAAGAGTCTGTAGCGCGGCGGCCACACGTGCGCCGAATCAAAAAGCGCCACGCCTTTATTCACCGCTCTTCCTACCGCGTTTTTGCCTTATTGCGTCCCCGCGACATCGTTGGCGCGCCGTCATGCTCACCGCCCCGCAAAGCCGGGGGCCGGCGCCGGCGCGAGTGGCGCTCTTGCGGCGGACGGCCGCAATTCTCGGCTTCAGCCTTCACCTTACCTGCCGGCAGCGGCGCAGCTGCAGCGTGCAGGCCTTGGCGGCGACGACGATGCCGCAAACGCGAGCACGACGAAAGCGGCCGCCAGGCCGCCTTCCTCGAAGCTCATGGACTTGGGTGCCGTATCCGATGCCGCCATGGGTTGGTCTATTAGGAGATTCGAATGGATCTCCTGCGGACTACGGCCGGCGGGTCGCCGCGTTGATTCAAATTAACGCTTGCGTCATTCACCGTATCAAGTTGCTCCGTGCGCGGACGTCGTGGTTCCTGCGTCACTGCGCCGCCACGCTGCGACATCGAAGCACAGCGCATTTGGAGCGAACTCGCGCATTGTCGTGACAGGGGTGACCATGGAGGACGAAACGACATGGCTACCGATGCGGTTCTTTGGGGGCTCTTGGCGGCTGCAATCGCCTTAATCACCTGGGGCTGTCACGTTACACGGCAAACACCAAAGGCCGCGGAACAAGCGTTCGAGCCGACCAAGCTCGATCGGGCGGCCTAAGGGCGTGATGGCGTCGCCAGATAGGCACGCGTACCCGCGCTGAAATAGCCTCGCGCTATCTTCCCTGCGGCCCTCTTTGCTGGCGCAAAAATCAATATTTTCGTCGTGCGGCTGAACCGTCGCCGCCCGTTGTCGCGGCGAGCCCATGAACCTTCAGCGGCCCCGCGACTCTCCTGCGAATGCAGTCGTTCGGATTGCAAATGTGACGTTTTAGCCGTTGCCATGATTATGTGCATAGGCATAATGCGTCTGTCGAATAGACGCCGCATTCGCCGGGGACTTGCCGAATGCCCGTAATCCGCAGCGCGATGATGATGTCCGGCTGTTCGATCCGGCTTGCGGCTGCGGCCGGTCGCGCCTTCGGCAATATGCGCGGAAGGATACGGTGACCGCGCCGAACGGCAGCGAATCCAGCAATCCCGTCAAGCCCAAACTTAGGAGTGCACTATCGGACTAATCACCTAGTCGCCTGGAAAAAAGAGGTGTGCGATGAAATCGGGAGGAAATAACCAGAAACGTTCGGTCACGCGCCGAGACTTCCTTAAGAACTCAAGCTTCACTGCCGGCGCTGCCGGTCTGGCACCGCTGATCTCAGCACCGTTCGTGTCACGCGCTTTGGCCGACAACAAATCACTATCTATCGTGCAATGGGCACACTTCGTGCCGGACTACGACACATGGTTCGACAAATTCGCCAAGGATTGGGGCGATAAAAACAAGATCGCGGTCACGGTCGACCATATTCCCGTGCAGAACGTTCCCGCACGCGCCGCTGCGGAAGTGTCGGGCCAATCGGGACACGATCTTTTCGGCTTCAACGGTTCCGGTGGGGCGCATCTCTACCGCAAGTTTTTCATCAATCTCGCCGACCTCGTGAAAGAAACCGAGAAAAAATACGGCGCGGTCACCACCATCGGCAAACAGCTCGGCTACAACCCCGACGACGGCTCCTGGTCGGCTTTTCCCGATTTCTACATCAACTTCCCGGGCATGTATCAAAAGAGCCTGTGGGGCGAGATCGGCGTGGTTCCGGATTCCTGGGACAACGTGCGCATCGGCGGCGCCAAGCTGAAGGCCAAAGGCAAGCCGGTCGGCATCTCGCTCGGGCACAGCAACGACCCGAGCACGACATGGCGCGGCCTGTTGTGGAGCTATGGCGCTTCCGAGCAGGACGAGGCCGGCAAGAAAATCATTCTTAACAGCAAGGCGACGCTCGAGGCGGTCAAATACGTTACCGCGCTTTACAAAGAGGCCATGACCTCGGAAGTGCTGTCATGGAACGATGCCAGCAACAACCAGTACCTCGCTTCCGGCGTCGGTTCGTACATCATCAATCCGATCTCGGCTTACCGGACGATCCAGAAGTCCAACAAGAAACTGGCCGACGACATCTTTGTCATCGATCCGCCGAAGGGGCCGGCGAAGACGATCATGGGCGCGGCGTCCGAATTCTACGGCATCTGGAAATTCGCCAAGAACAAGGAAGCGGCGATCGAATTCCTGAAATACTATCGCGACAACTGGCCGGAAGCCTTCAAGGCCAGCGAGGGCTACAACAACCCGTGTTTCGCCGGCCTTGTGCCCAAGCCGATGCCGATCTTGTCGAACGATCCAACCTCGACTCCGCACGACAAGCTCGCGATTCTGCAGGACTCGGACAAGTGGTCCGCCATTCCGGGTTACCCGGGACCGGCCACGCCCGCGATGGACGAGATCTATTACTCGTTCATCCTCAACGACATGATGGCGAAAGCGGCGACCGGTCAATTGAGCGCAGAAGACGCGGTCAAAGGGGCCACGCAGCAGTGCGAGATCATCATGAAGAAATGGGCCAGTAGAGGCTGAGTGCGCCATTGCGGACCGCGCCTTGCGGCGCGGTCCCGAGATGCCGTCGCTCTCGGCTCGCTCGGCCAAAAAATCTACTCGCAAGCCACGCTCCGCCACGGGAAAGGCGGGGCGATTTGAGTATCTGGGAGGTTCGATGGCCGCGGTATCGACAAGGAACATCGTCAAAAGATTTGGCGCGTTTCCCGCCGTCAACGGCATCACTTTGGACGTCCCGGACGGCGAATTCATGGTTTTGCTCGGTCCCTCGGGCTGCGGCAAGACGACGTTTCTGCGCATCATCTGCGGGCTTGAACAGCAAACCAGCGGCGACCTTCTGATCGGCGGCGACATCGTCAACGACATGCCTCCGCGCGCCCGCGGCGTGGCGATGATGTTCCAGAGCTACGGCCTCTACCCGCACTTTTCGGTGCGCAACAATATCGCCTTTCCGCTGCGCACCCAGCGCGTACCCGGCGCCGAAATCGACAAGAAGGTGGCCTGGGCTTCGCAGCTGTTCGGCATCGACCATCTGCTCGACCGCCGCCCGCGTCAGCTGTCCGGCGGCGAGCGCCAGCGCGTTGCGCTGGCGCGCGCGCTGGTGCGCGAGCCGACTGCGCTCCTGCTCGACGAGCCGCTTTCCAATCTTGACGCCAAGTTGCGCACCTCCGCGCGCCAGGAGATCAAACAGTTCCAGCAGCGGGTCGGCGTCACCACGATTTATGTGACCCACGATCAGGTCGAAGCCATGGGCATGGGCGACCGCATCGCCGTCATTGACCGCGGCCTGGTGCGCCAGGTGGGAACGCCGGCGGAAATCTACGACAACCCCGCCGATCGCTTCGTTGCCACCTTCGTCGGCGCCCCGCCGATGAATATCGTCGCGCGCAATGGCGGCTATCTCGGATTCCGGCCGGAGAACTTCCTGCCCAAGGACATGATCAAGGATGCGTCCTGCGCCGAATTCAAGTTCCGCGTCGATCGCTCCGAATATCTCGGCTCCGAGCGTATCGTCTACGGCGTCCTGGACGGCTTCGACCCGACGCAGGTGGTCACCGCAAAGCTTCCGCCGGCTCACGTCGCCGACGAATGGATCCGGCCCGGCGAGTGGCATCCCTTCGCCGTGCGCGACAGCGCGCTCCGCCAGTTCGACAACGAGGGCAAGCGGACGAGCCGCCACTAAAGGGCATATTCGCCAATGGTCGCAATTGCCGATTCAGTTCCCAAGCCGGTCTCGCGCTTCCGGTTCATCCTGGACCGGCGCGACGTGTTCGGCTCGCTCCTGGTCGCGCCCGCGATCCTCTACGTGTTGCTTCTGGTCGGCGTGCCGTTTTTGATGGCGGTGTACTACTCGCTCAGCGCCTACACGATCTACGACCCCACGTGGCGCTTCGTCGGTCTCGCGAATTTCGTCGACGTCGTCGAAAATCCTGCGTTCAGGCAGACGCTGTACAACACCTTCGTCTTCACTTTCGGATCGCAATTCCTCGGCCTCATCCTCGGCAAGTTCGGCGCGCTGGTGCTGCTGCGCCCGTTCCCCGGCCGCAAGTTCGTCAGGGCGCTGATCATCCTGCCCTGGGCGGTGCCGATCGCCCTCGCCACCGTCGCATGGCAGTGGATGTTCGATTCGCTCTACAGCGTGATCAACTGGACGCTGATCGCGCTCGGCTTCATCACCCGCGACCAGGCGCCGAATTGGCTCGGTACGCCCTCTCTGGCGATGCTGTCGGTCATCATTGTCAACGCCTGGCGGTTCTTCCCCTTTGCCATCGTCATCTTCCTCGCCGGCATCACCGCGGTGCCGCAGGACGTACTCGACGCGGCGACGGTCGACGGTGCCGGCTTCTGGCGGCGCAACTATCAGATCATCATGCCGATGATCCTGCCGATCGTGACGATCGGGCTGGTATTCGGCATCGTGTTCACGTTCACGGACTTATCGATCGTTTTTCTGATGACGATGGGCGGACCGATAGGCGCGACCTCGGTTCTGGGTTTCGCGGGTTTCCAGACCGGCATCGTTTCCGGCGATGTGTCGCATGGCGCCGCCATTTCGCTGTTCATGCTGCCGGTGCTGCTTATCGTCGTCGTCGTGATGTTGCGCTTCATCCGGCGGCGGGAGATCTGACACATGCGGCGCTCTCCTCTCGTTGGCGTCCTGCAGGAAACCTCCTTCTATGGCGCGGTCGCGTTCTTCTTCGTTCTAGCGGCATTTCCGTTCTATTGGATGGTGATCACGTCGTTTAAGACGAACGGCGATCTTTATAACGTCAGCAATATTCCGTTCTGGTTCAACGATCCGCCGACGCTCGAGCATTTCCGCTATCTGTTCGAGAAGACCCTGTTCGTGACCTGGCTGTTGAACTCCTTGATGATCGGCGTCTGCGTCACCGCCATCACGCTGGTCACCGCCCTGCCCGCCGGCTACAGCCTGGCGCGGATGACCGGCCGCAGCGGCGAGGCGCTCGGCATCGGCATCTTCCTGACCTATCTGGTGCCGCCGACGCTCCTGTTTCTGCCGTTGTCGCGCGTGGTGACGCTGCTCGGCTTGCAGAACTCGATGTGGTCGCTGGTGGTGATCTATCCGACCTTCACCATCCCGTTCTGCACCTGGCTCTTGATGGGCTTCTTCAAGGCGCTGCCGGTCGAAATCGAGGAGGCCGCGGTGGTCGACGGATGCAGCCTGTTCGGCGCGTTCATCAAGATGGCGATCCCGCTGTCGGTGCCCGGCATCCTGACCGTGGTGATCTTCACCTTCACGCTGACCTTGCAGGAATTCGTCTACGCCCTGACCTTCATATCGGCGTCGGATCAAAAGCCGATCACCCTTGGCGTTGCGACCGACCTCATCCGCGGCGACGTCTTCTACTGGGGCGAGATCATGGCCGGCGCATTGATCGCCAGCATCCCGGTGGCGATCGCGTATAATCTATTTCTCGATCGGTTCATCAGCGGGATCACCGGCGGCGCCGTCAAATAACCATTTCGTTAGAGCATTTCGTTAGCAATCCAATCCGTCACCGATCGCCGCGTCGGCGACCAGCCAAGTTCGCGGGCGGCTTTGCCGCGAACGCGACTGTTGGAGCCGAGCGACAGCACCGCCAAATTTCGTCCCCAGGCCGCAATCGCGTCCTCGGCGGACCAGGATTGCGCGGCTCCGAGGCCCAGCCGGCTTGCGACGGCGCCGGCAATATTTCCGAGCGCCTCTTCGCCACTCTCGACATAGTAAAATGGCCGGGCCGGGGCCTTGGCGAGCGCGAGAACGTAGAGCGCCGCGACGTCGGCAATATGCACGTTGGACCATCGATTCAATCCGCGGCCGATATAGCGCGCGACGCCCGATGCCCTGGCCTGCCGCACCAGTGCGGGAATCTGAACGCTCTGCGCCGGCGGCCCCAGTGCGTGTCCGTAGATCATCGCATTGCAAAGCACGATCGAGCGAATACCGGGGGCCGCAAGCACCAGCCGGTCGATTGCAACACGCCCGGCTCTTTCGGGCAGCGGCTCGATCGGCGTCCCTTCGTCAAAGAGACGCTCGGATGGCTCGCCCATGGCGAGATCGGCAACAATGCTGGTCCCGCTCGAGTGAATGAAGGGCTTGCCGGTGCCGGCCATGGCGGTAATCAGTGCTTCCACCGCGCCGCGATGGTCGCTTGAGGCGGTGTTGACCACCGCATCGGCGGCCCGCGCCTGGGCTTGCAGCAGCGCCACGTCGTCAAGCGAGCCAATGACCGCCTCGACACCGTGCGCCGCGACCAGACCGGCCTTTTCCTTGCTGCGGACCAGGCCCCGGACACTGTGCCCCGCAGCGATCAGCGCGACCGCGACGGCACCGCCAATGAAGCCATTTGCGCCGGTTAAAAAGATGCGCATTTTGCACGCTCGCCTCGATGGCCGTTCCGCCACACTTAAAAAAGTTCCGGGGCCGCGCGGGCCCCGGAATAACTTATCATCGATCCAACCCCTGCTCAGTCTTCGCTGTAGGCGTCGTCGTCGATCGATTTGCCGGTGTAGTCCGGCATCATCGCCGCCGAAATCAGGCTGACGACCGCACAGGCCGCGATATACCAGGCGATCGCATAGCCGGAGCGGTATGCCGCGAACAGCGCGGTCGCGATCAGGGGCGAAGGCCCGCCGGCGACCAGCGATGCGAGCTGATAACCGAGTGACGCGCCGCTGTAGCGCAGACGCGGCGTGAACGATTCGGCGATCAGAGCCGCTTGCGGTCCGTATTGGATGTCGTGCGGGATCAGCGACAGCACGATGGCGACGAACACCAGCACGGGCGACGCCGTATCCACCATTGCGAAATACACAAAGCCGAACAGGCCCATGAGCACGACGCCGGTGAGATACATCTTCTTGCGGCCAATCTTGTCGGAGAAATGGCCCGCGAGCGGGATCGTGAAGAACGACACGCAAGCCGCCACGATCACGGCCGACAGAATGAAGTTCCGGTTCATCTTCAGCGTGCCCACCGTGTAGGCGAACACAAAGGCCGTGAAGATATAGAACGGCGCCTGCTCGGACATCCGCAGCAAAGCCGAGAGAATAATCTCTTTCGGCTGCTTCCTGATGACCTCGACGATCGGCGCCTTTTCGATCTTGTTGCTATCCAGCAGCTTCTGGAACACCGGCGTTTCGAGAATGCCGAGGCGAATCCAGAGCCCGATGCCGACCAGGACGATCGAGAGCGCGAATGGGATGCGCCAGCCCCAGACGGCGAATTGATCGCCCGACCATGCGCTGAACACACCGACCGCCAGCGTGGACAGCAGCAGTCCGCACGGCACGCCGAATTGCGGCCACGAGGCGACGAGCCCGCGCTGACCTTGCGTGCGCGACCACTCCATCGCCAGCAGCACCGAGCCGCCCCATTCGCCGCCGACGCCGATGCCTTGCAGCGCGCGCAGGACGGTGAGCAGGACCGCACCCCAGATGCCGATTGAGGAATAGGTCGGCACAAAGGCGACGAAGAAGGTCGCCAAGCCCATGCACATCAGTGTGGCGATCAGAGTGGCCTTGCGGCCGATACGATCGCCGTAATGACCGAAGATTGCCGCACCGATCGGCCGACCGATGAAGCCGATGAAATAGGTTCCGAACGCAAGCAATGTCGCCGAAAGGGGGTCGTTGTTGGGAAAGAACAGCTTGCCGAAAACGAGCCCCGCCGCGGTGCCATAGAGAAAGAAGTCGTACCACTCGATCGCGGTGCCGACCGTTGATGCGATAACGGCCTTGCGCAGCTGCGCGCTGTGTTCGGCCTCAGGTAGCGATCCAGCTGTGGTTGCCATAGCCATGGGCACCCTCCCCCTTGTGTTATAAAGAGCCGCCGAGCGAAACTTGTTTGGGTTTCGTCTCTGCCCGCCACGATACGTCAGGAAATGGGCAAGCGCTATAGACCTTCCGTCGCGGGCCACAGCGCTGTGAACCGCCAAGCCTCGACGATGCATCGCAACATGACGCGGCGTTTTGGTAAGGAAGAGCGGCACAAGCCGCGGCGGAGGCCCGCCGTAACGGACCGCCCGCGCTTCGCGAAGGCCGTGGGTTACTGGGTCGGTTTACTTGACGCCAGTACAGTCACGGGTGTCTCCCGATAATAATCCGGGAACAGGCGCTTGAGGTTATCGACCTTCGGCAGGTCGTTAAACACGATGTACGGATAAGTCGGGTGCAGCACTAAAAAATCCTGGTGATAGTCCTCGGCCGGGTAAAAGCCCTTGAACGGCTCAAGCTTCGTGACGATCGCCGCGGGAAAAACATGCGCCTGATCGAGCTGTGCGATGTAGGCCTCCGCGACGCGCTTCTGTTCGCCGTTGGCGTAGAAGATCGCCGAGCGATAGGACGGGCCGCTGTCGGGACCCTGGTAGTTCAATTCGGTCGGATTGTGCGCCACCGAAAAATAAATCTGCAAAATTTTTCCGTACGAAATCTGCTTCGGATCGTAGGTCACCTGCACCGACTCGGCGTGGCCGGTCCGTTCGGTGCCGACCATCTCATAGTGCGCGGTGTCTTTGCTGCCGCCGGAATATCCCGACACCGCCTGCGTGACGCCCTTGGTATGTTCAAACACGCCTTGGACGCCCCAGAAGCAGCCGCCCGCCAGCACAATGGTCTGCGGGCCTTCCGCTGCAGGCTTCGGATCGAGCGCCGGTGGCGAAATGGTCACGGCCGCCTCGGCGGCCCGTGCCAGCATCCCATGCCCGGCCGCGAACAGGCCGACGCCGATCGCCACGCCAAACAGCGCGCGGCGCGTGAAGCTTTTAGCCTTGCCGGTAGACGGCACTATCCTGCGAGCCATCGTCTCCTCCGTGCTGATCGCGCCGGCGGCGCCTTCCCGGCGCGGTCCATCATGCCCAGCATTTAGGACAATTCGGCGCAGCCGCGCCAATCACAATCCTGGCGGGGCTCTGCAACGGGCGCTCACGAGCTCGTGTAGAACAGCCCTGCGCTTTACCCCACCGACACTCAGCTCATCAGAAAGTTCAACACAGCCTTCGCCACCGCATCCTGCTGCTCGATATGCGGCAGGTGCCCGGCCTTGGCGATCATCTCAATGTGGGCGCCCCCGATGCGCTTGGCAAATTCCTTGGCGTAGTCCGGCGCGATGATGCCGTCGGCGTCGCCCCAGACGATCAGGGCGGGCGCGCCGATGCGGTGAATGCGATTCTTCAAACCGCGGTCCGGCAGCGGCCAGACAAATTTTCCGGTGCAGGCCTGCGACCAGATGAATTGAGACAGCACGTCGACCCGCTCTTTGGCGTCGGAGGGCACGGCAAAGAAGCGCTTGGCGCCCTCGCCTGCCGGATCGGCGAACAGCAAGCGCCGACGCTCGGCATCGCTCAGCACCATCCAGTTTTTCACCGGCAGGTCGTCGCGCCACAGCCCGACCGGATCGATCAACACGAGCTTGGCGACCGATTTCGGCACCGCCGCTGCAAACTCCGCGGCAAGCAGCCCGCCGAACGAATGGCCAGCAAAGATCGGGCGGTCGAGCTTGAGCGCATCGAGCAGTTCGCCGTGATAATCGACGAGATCGAGCCAGCTATCGAGCTGATGCACCGCCTCGGAATCCCCCTGCGTGGTGCCGGGAAACCGTGGCGCATAAACCGTGTGCGTACCGGCCAGATGCGTGATGAAGCTGCGATCGGGGTTCAGCCCCCACGGACCGTGCAAATACACCAGCGGCGGACCGCCACCGGCAATTTCGACATCGGTTGCGATGCGCTCCTGCCATAACCGGAGCCGCCGCACTTCGACAGACGCCATGATGCTGCTCCGCTTTCTACTCAGCCGCAGCCATGGCGGGCTGGCGCGTTCCTGATTTCAGCCGCTCCGGCCACCAGCGGTCGTCGTATTCGCTCCACAGCCCTTCGAGATGGGGCAGCACCTCGCGCGCGAACAGATCGATGTTGCGCTTGCACAGCTCGGTCGGCATTGAGCCGAAATGCAAGAGCGTCAAAAGATGCCCGACCCGCAGCCGTTTCACCGCCTCGACCAACTGGTCGCGTACGGTCTTCGGGCTGCCGACGATGACGAAGCCGTTGTCGAAGAAATCCCGCGCCCGCATCTCGCGCAGATTAAAGCCGCCCCGCGGATTATAGGTCAGGGCCTGGACCAGTGCCGGATATTCGAGGCAGCCCGGAATCTGGTGGTAGTAGGACGGCGTGTGCAGAAGCTTGCGGAAGAAATACTCGGCGTGTTCGCCATAAAGTTCCTCGGCCTGCGCATCGGTCTCGGCAACGCCGATCAGCTGCAGGAAGCTGTAGCGATGCGGATTGTCGTCGCGGCCCTTCTCCGCCACCAGCTCCCAGTACCGATCGGCGGTGTAGCTGGCGTTCTTGGCGCCGTGATAGCTCAGATGACAGAAGCAGTGGTCGTTGCTGACCACGTAGTCGGCCGTCGATGATATGCCGGAGCCCGGAATCCAGATCGGCGGATGCGGCTGCTGGATCGGCCGCGGCCACAGGTTGACCATGCCGAGCTGATAGTGCTTGCCGTTCCAGGCAAAAATCTCCTTCGCCGACCATGCCTTTATGACCAGCGCCAGCGCCTCGCGATAACGCTCGCGCTGTTCGACCGGAATGACGCCGTTAGAGATCGTCGCGTCGGTCGGCAGCCCCGTCGGAAATCCCGCAACCAGCCGCCCGCCGCTGATGCAATCGAGCATCGCGTATTCCTCGGCGATGCGCGTCGGCGGCGTGGTCGACGGCAGCGTCGAGCCGAGCTGGATGATGGCGACGTTCTGGCCGGCCGTGCCGCGCGCCAGCACCGAGCCCATCAGGCTCGGATTGGCCATGAAGCCGTAGGCGTTCTGGTGATGCTGATTGGTGCAGACGCCGTGGAAACCGGCGTTGGCCGCATAGAGCATCTCGTCGAGCGTGGCGTTGTAATACTGGCCGACCTTCTCGGCGTCGGCAACATCGAACCACAGCGGATCGACATAAGCGGTCTGATAGCGCTCCTCGAAATCCGCCGGCAGATCCCGATACGGCATCAGATGGAACATGCAGACTTTCATTGGACTTTCTCCTCGGCCGGCTGACGCGCCCTACTCGATCGTCTGATAGCCGCGAATGACAGGTTCCGAACCATAGCCCCAATAGTTACGCAACGTCTCCGGTCCCCACACTTTCGGCCGCTGCGGCCGGTCCTGATGCCACGGCCGCGGATCGAAATAGCCGAGGCTCTCGTCCTTCATCAGGTCCATCTCGCAGAAGAACTCGACCCGCACTTTATCCGAGTTGCGGTGATAGATCGCGATGTTGTGGCCGATAATATGCCGTCCCGGTCCCCACACCAGGTGGATATCGTGCCGCGCCAGCGTTTCGGCGGCGCGCTGAATTTCCGCCCAGTCCTTGACCTCGAACGCGATGTGGTGGAGCTGCGGCTCGGCATCGTGGACAAAATTCACGGTATGGTGGTCGGTATTGCAGCGCAGGAAGGCGAACGTGTCGTCACGCCAGTCGGAGACACGAAAGCCGAGCACGTCACAGTAGAATTTCACCGTCTTCTGCACGTCGTCGACCCGGTAGGCGACGTGGCCGAGCTTGAGCGGCATGATGCCGGCGCTGCGGCCGTCATCCCGGGCAAACGTGTACTCGGAGAAAATCTGGACTTCGGTACCCTTCGGATCGGTGAACACGACGGCCTTGGCGATCCCCGGCGAAATACCGCTGCGCCGCTCGGTCTTGACTCCGTCCTTGGCGAGCGCGCGCGCCACGTCGTCGAGGTCGCGACCGGGATCGACCTGAAACGAGATGCGCGACAGTGCGTTGCCCTTACCGGGCTCGAGCGCGATCGCCTCAAGGCCGAGCTTGCAGGTGAGAAAAGCGCGATCCTTGCTGCGCTCGACCAGCGCAAGGCCCACGACCTCGGTGTAATACTCGATCTGGCGATCGATATCGGGCGTCGTCAGCGTCGCGTGCCCGAGCCTTCGAACGTTAATCACTCTCATCCTCCCGATGCAGCACGCGGCCGCGGCGGTGCCGCGTCGCTTGCTGAGCTGTTAGCGTGGCGGCTTGGCGGCCGCCGGAGCCCGAGATTTTCGCGCAAGGTGCGGCCCTCGTATTCGGTACGGAACAAACCGCGCCGCTGCAATTCCGGAATCACCATTTCGACGAAATCGTCGAGTGCGCCCGGTAGGAACGGCGGCATGATGTTGAAGCCGTCGCAGCCGTCCTTGCGGAACCACTCCTCCATCATATCGGCGATGGTGGCGGGCGATCCGTAGACGACCGCCTTGGCGCGTGCGCCGGCGACGCGGATCGCCACCTGGCGAATGCTCAGGTTTTCGCGTTTCGCCATCGCCGTGACTTCCTGAAAAATCTGCAGGCTCGCGTTGGATCGCGGCAGGTTCTCAGGGAGCGGCCCGTCGAACGGATATGGTGAAAGATCGACGTTGCCCAGCACCATCGAGAGAATTTCCCGGGCGACGATGGGATGAATAAGTGAATTGAGATACTGATAATTCTCCAGCGCCTCGGCATCGGTGCGGCCGACCACGGTCGACAGCCCCGGCAGGATTTTCATGTCGTCAGGCGTGCGGCCGTGCGCGGCAAGCCGCCCCTTGAGCGAGGCGTAGAACCGCTGCGCGGCTTCGAGCGTCAGCGGCGCGCAGAAAATCACTTCAGCGAACTCGGCGGCAACGCCGATCATGTCGTCGGAGCCGCCGGCCTGCACGATCACCGGATAGCCCTGCGGACAGCGCGGAATGTTGAGCGCGCCGAGCACCGAGAAATTCTCGCCGCGATGATTGAGCTGATGCAGCGCGTCAGGCCGGAAGAACTGCCCGGTTTCCTTGTTCCGAACGAAGGCGTCGTCGTCCCAGCTGTCCCACAGGCCGAGCACAACACGGGCGAATTCGCGGGCGCGCTCGTAGCGCTCGCCGTGCTCGTAGTGCTTTTCGCGATTGAAGTTGCGCGCCTCGTTTTCCTGACCGGACGTCACGAGGTTCCAGCCGGCGCGGCCGCCGCTCAGGTGATCGAGCGACGCGAACTTCCGCGCCACGTGGAAAGGCTCGTTGTAGCTCGTTGAGGCCGTGGCCACGAGACCGATGTGGCTCGTGTGCGTCGCCAGTGCCGACAACAGGCTGATCGGCTCGAAATTGGCGATGTATTGCGCCGACCGCGACAGCGCTTCGATGTGCGCCTGGCGGACGCCGAGATTGTCCGCCAGAAAGATCATATCGAATTTGCCGCGCTCGGCGGTGCGCGTAATGTCGAGATAGTGCCGGAAATTGATGCCGGCATCGGCCTGCGCGCGCGGATGCCGCCACGAGGCAACGTGATGCCCGGTCGGATTGAAGAAGGCGCCGAGCCGCATTTGGCCTTTGCCGCTCATCGTCTTCTCGTCACGTATTGTGCGCCGGGCGCACCATTGCTGTTCCCCACTATAGCGCCACACGCTCGAAATTCAGCCCCCGCAAGAGACTCGCGGGGGCCGATGACGACCAAGGCGTGAGCCGTGCCAGTTGCAGCTGGCTACTTGGACGACAGACTATTGAGCAGCGGTATGTCTTTCACCGGCTGCGGCTTCGGCCGCGATTCCAGATAGGCATAAATATCGCCAAGATCGGAGTCGGACAGGATCTCGGCATGGAACGGCGGCATGGCGCCTGAAGGATTGCGCACGTAAGCCTTGAAGGCTTCGAGCGGCAACGGCGTATTGGCGATGACCCGCCCGCCGCTTGTGGTGACCGAACCCTGCCCCTGGAATCCATGGCACTGCCAACAGCCGTGCTTGACGAATTCGGTCTTGCCATTCTCCGCCGACGGATCGGCGAAGGCAGCCGGAGCGAACAGAATGCCGGCGGCAACGGCCGCCACCGCCAACGACACACGAGAAAAAATCATCAGTCCAACCTCCCCTAGCGCGGCTGTGTCCAGACATTGACCAGCGCCGGCTGGCCGGATTTGACGACGGCAATCGCTTCCTTGATCGCCGGGCCGAGCTCGGCCGGGTCCTTGATCGGTCCCCTGGCCCACCAGCCCATCGACTCGGCGAGCTTGTGATACTCGATATCGGGATTCATGATGCTGGTGCCGATCGGCGCCATGTCGTTGCCGACATTGGCAGTGCGATCGCGGAAGTTCGCCAGCCGCTGGATGTGCATCACCTCCTGGTGATAACCGCGGTTGTTGTGCATCACTGCGAGCAGCGGAATTTTGTGCCGTGCCGCGGTCCACAGCGCGCCCGGCACGTACATCATGTCGCCGTCGGACTGGATCGAAACCGAGAAGCGGCCTTCGTCGCGGTTGGCAAGCGCACCGCCGATCGAGGCCGGCAGGCCCCAGCCGACGCCGTAGCCGCCGGACGTCCCGGTCCAGTGGTAATGCTTGTCCATCGCCCAGAGCCGCAGCGGCCAGCCGCTGACATCGCCGGATGACGGCACCAGCGACCAGTCCATGTCCTTGATCTGCGCGTAAAGCTCCGTGCACAGCCGCGCGGTCGAGATCGGGCTCGCATCCCAGGCGATGGCGGCCGCCTGCAAGGTGTTTGCGCGCCCCTTGTCGTGGGCCTCCTTGATCGCCTGGCCGCGTTTTGCGATCGCGTTCTTGCGATCGTCCGTCAGCGCCAGCTTCACCGCTTCGATCAACGACGGCAGCGTCGCCTCGACGTCGCCGGCAATCGGCACATCGACACTCTGGAAACGCTGAAATTCCTGATAATTCGCCTTCGTCATCAGTTGCAGCGTTGAGATGCTGATGAGCTTGGTGCTCGGCTTGATCTTGGAGCGGGTCGTGCCGACACCCTGAACATTGTTGTCGGTAAACGCGTTGACTGTGGCCCAGTAATCGGTGAGCTCGAGGCCAAGGATGACATCGGCCTGCGAGATCACGGTCGCGGGCCGGCCGAGATAATGGGTGGTCGGGAAATTCAGCCGGCCGCGCTGGCGGACCATCGGCGCCTGCAGCAGCTCGGCGAGCTGCACCAGGAGCGTCATGCCGCGCTGGGTGTTGATGGCGCGGTCGGCGACGATCACCGGGTGTTCGGCGTTGACGAGCAGGCGTGCCGCCTCACGCACGGCACCTTGCTCGCCGGCCGGCGGCGCGGTGGGCACGAATTTCGGAATGTAGAGCGCCTGGCCGTAGTCTCTGATCGGCTCCTGCGCCAATCCGTCATCGAGCGAGAGCACGACCGGCGCGCAGGGCGGAGTGGTCGCGATCTGATAGGCGCGGACGAACGACTGGGCGAAGTGTTGCGCCGACACCGGCGTGTCGTCCCATTTGGTGTAGTCGCGGACGATGGCGTTGATATCCTGCGCCGAATGGACGGTCGGCACGCCAGGCGGCCGGTGTGCCGCGTCGAGATCGTTGCCGGCCAGGATAACGACGGCAGCGCGATCACAGAACGCGTCGTAGACGTTCATCGTCGCGTGCATCAGGCCGACCGTGCCGTGGCACAGCGTCAAGAGCGGCTTCTGAGCGATCTTGTAGTAGCCGTGGGCAATGCCGACGCCGACTTCCTCATGGGTGCAGGTCAGAAACTCCGGCATCGTGTTCTTGCCGTAGTCGATCAGCGACTCGTGGATGGCGCGGTAGCTCGAGGCCGGGTTGGACGGCAGGTATTTAATGTCGAGCGACTTGATCACGTCGACCATGAAGTCCGATCCGGGCCGGCCTTCGGTCTTGTAGGGGGCGATGTTCGGCACATCGGTTTCGGCCGCGGCAACGTGCTCGTTCGGCGGCAGCGCCGAGGGAACGCGCGGCGGCGCCTGCACCGCGGTGCTTGGGGCTGCATCGGCCGGCTTGACGGCGCTGCCGGCGCCGGCGACGGCTGCAGCCGCAAGGAACTTGCGGCGATCGAGTTTCGGCGTGGAATCCTTTTTGCTCCTGGAATCGCTCATGGTGGTGTCCCTCGCGGTATTGCTCTTGGTGCGACAAGGCGCCCGGTTCGGCGCTACGGCAGGTGGCACTCAATAGCACGCCCCCTTGCCCGCTCCCAGGGGCCGCCCCCGCAACCGGGTCCACGGGCCGCGCATAGGTCCCCCGCCGCCTCGGGCGCCGGCCGCGGGCCCCATTCGCAAACGACCGGTTAAGCATTTTTACCGATGATGCAGGGTCCCGCCATGCGGGAGTGCACAGGCCCAAAATCATGAGTGCGAGTCCCGCGCAGCCGCTCACAGGCAATCCTGCCGCCGCACCGGCGCTGGCCGGAACGTCGCGCGGCGGCGTGCGTACGCCCTTGTGCTACGTCGTCGATTCCGACCCCAGCATTTGCCATTTTCTGTCGCTGATCATGCACGGCGCCGGCATCGACACCGAGGAGTTCGCGGACGGCCAGAGCCTATTGGCGGCGCTGAGCCGGCGCACGCCCGATGCGGTCTTCCTCAACATTGCGTTGGACTCGGCCGAAGCAATCGGCACTGTCGTAGCGCTCGGCCAGCGCGGCTACAGCGGTTATGTGCAATTGATGTCGAACCGCGGCGCGGCGGTGCTCGCGCACGTCAAGGGCATCGGCGACCAGCACCGGCTCTTGATGCTGCAGCCACTGAAGAAGCCGTTCGAAACCGGCACGATCGCGAAAATTCTGCAGGATCTCAGGCTGGGCGATCCGCCGGCGGCCGCCGGCCGCGTCGATCTCGACGAGGCGCTGAGAAACAACTGGGTCGAGTTCTGGTTTCAGCCAAAGATCGATTTGCGCAAGAAGCAACTGGTCGGCGCCGAGGCATTCGCCCGTGTGCGCCACCCGACCTACGGCGTGCTGATGCCGGGCGCGTTCATGCCGGGGGCGCCGGAAGCCGGCCTGACCAAGCTGTCCGAACTGGCGTTGACGCAGTCGCTGCGTACCGGGCTCAATTTCGCCAAGCTCGGCGTCAGCCTGCGGCTCGCCGTCAACATCCCGGTCAGCGCGCTGGTGAAGATCGACATTGCCGAGATCGTGCAGAAATACCGGCCGCATTACGAAAAATGGCCGGGGCTGATCATCGACGTCGCCGAGGAGCAGATCGTCAGCGATTTGAAGCTCGCGAACGAAATTACCAAGCGCCTCGCCCCGCTCAACGTCAAACTCGCAATCGACGATTTCGGGCGCGGCTACTCCTCGCTGGTGCGGCTCAAGGAGCTGCCGTTCGCCGAGCTCAAGCTTGACCGCAACTTTGTCGCCGACTGCGGCACCGACAAGGTCAACGCGCCGCTGTGCAAGACCGTCATCGATCTGGCGCACAATTTCGGCTCGGTCGCCGTTGCCATCGGCATCGAGAAGGCGGCCGACGCGATGGCGCTGGTCAGCATGGGCTGCGATTACGGTCAGGGCTTCCTGCTGGGCCAACCGATGCCCGAAGAGCGCTTCACATCGCTGTTGCGCCAGCGCGCCGGGCCGCGCAAGCCTGCGACCGTGGCAGCGAAGCCGGACGCACCCGGCGTGCAGGTCATGTCGGCTTAGGACGAAATCGCCTGTCAGTGCGTCCAGGCGCCGCGTCGGCCGGCGGCAAAATTATCCGAATACGACATGCGCGCGCGTTTGTTCGGCACGCTTTCGAAGACCTGGTAGGCAATGCCTTCGCGCTCGCAATAGGCGATCGCCTCTTCCTTGGTGGCAAAGCTCAGCCGAAGCTGCTGCTTCATATCGCCAGAGCTGGTCCAGCCCATCAGCGGCTCGACCGCGCGCGGCTGCTCCGGCTCGTAGTCGAGCACCCATTCCTTGGTCTTGGCGTTACCGGACTGCATCGCCGTGCGCGCGGGTTTGTAGATGCGGGCGGTCATGAAACGTATCGTCCTTCCTGCGGGGCGTCGTTCACGCCCGAACAAAGCGAAGGCGGGTGGTCGGGGCAGCAGGATTTGAACCTGCGACCTGCAGTACCCAAAACTGCCGCGCTACCAGGCTGCGCTATACCCCGCCCGGTTGGCCTTCGGATACACGGTTCGTTCCGCTCCAGCAAGCGGCGCCGCCGCGCGTCGAAGCTCACACTATAGCCGTCAGTGCGGGAAGAATGCCCCGGCGACATGATCGCCGGGCTTGATGCCGAGCTTGTCCGCAGTGCCGGCAATCACTTCAAGCACGGCGCGCACCGGGCCGTCGGAGGGAATCATGGCGTCCGACAGCGGTTTGGCGTTCGCCGCAATGTGCGTGATCGTGCCGTCGCCGCGGATAAAGAACATGTCGAGCGAGATGTAGGTGTTGTGCATCCAGAACGACACCGGCTGATCGGTCTTGAAGTCGAACAGCATGCCCTGGCCCTCGGGCAAATGCTTGACGAACATCAGGCCGCGCTCGCGCTCCTTTTCATTGGTGGCGAGCGTCACGTCGAAGGCGTGGACGCCGTTCGAGGAGGCGATCTCGATCGTTGCCTTTCCGCCGGCACGTGCCGACGGCGCCATGGCAAAGGCCATGCAGGCAGCCATTACGAGCACGGCGGCAAGATGCCCAAACCACGTCTTTGGCGATGAAAGGGCGGCGACGAGGGCCGCTAGTGCGAGGCCGGACCGAGCGAACCGCCCTCGGGGCGCACCTCGGCGGCCATCATGCCCTTGGGACCCGGGCCAAACCGCACCATCACGAATTGGCCGGGCCGCAGTTCGGTAATGCCGAACCGGCGCAGCGTCTCCATGTGGACGAAGATATCCGGCGTGCCGTCGCCGCGCGTGAGGAAGCCGAAACCGCGAAGCCGATTGAACCATTTCACCTGTGCCCGTTCGAGACCGCTCGTCGGGACCACGGTAACATGAGTTCGCGGCGGCGGCATCTGCGCCGGATGGATCGCCGTCGACTCATCCATGGAGATGACGCGGAACACCTGCAGGCCTTTCGGCCGCGCCAGCACTTCGCAGACCACCCGCGCGCCTTCGTAGGCTGTTTGAAAGCCGTCGCGGCGCAGGCACGTCACGTGCAACAGCACGTCCGCCATGCCGTTATCGGGAACGATGAAGCCATATCCCTTGGCAACGTCGAACCACTTGATGACACCGGACATCTCAATGACGTTCGCTGCCGTCTCGCCAGCGAGATCGACTTCGGGTCCGAGTCCCGGTCCAGTGATCTTTGGTTCAAAACCTTCCGACGCCATGACGCCGTGGCCGCCGCCGCTCTTTGCTGGCGCCCCCCGGGCGCTTCACGAATCTCTACAATCGAGGATAACACCCAACATCCATCCGAAAAGAGGGAAAAATGCATGGGCGGGCGAAAAGCCTCAGGAGCCTGTGCAAAAGAGTGGATGAACCGCAATTTCAATGGACAATGAAGGGTTCGAGCACCGTGCCGATGTCCTGGCGCACGACGAGATCGGCGGCCGAATCGAACTCGGTCGCTTCCCGGTTGATGATGACGAGGCGTGCGCCGTTGCGTTTGGCCATAACCGGAAAGCCGGCGGCCGGCCACACCAGGAGCGAGGAGCCGATGGCGACGAACAGATCGCAGGCGAGTGTCAGCGCTTCGGCGCGCGCCATGGCGTCTTCCGGCATCGCCTGACCGAACGAAACCGTCGCGGTCTTGATGAAGCCGCCGCATGACGGGCAATCCGGCGCACAGCCATTGGCCGAGTCCATGCGCTGGCGGACCCAGGCCAGTTCGTAACGCGTGGTGCAATCGAGACAGGTCGCGTAGGTCGTATTGCCGTGCAACTCGACGACGTGTTCGGGAAGAATGCCAGAGGCTTGATGCAGGTTGTCAATATTCTGCGTGATCACGCCCGGCACCTTGCGGGCGCGATAGAGGCTCGCCAGCGCCCGATGCCCGCGGCCCGGCTTGGCGTCGCCGAACTGGTCGCTCATGGCGAAGCGCCGGCGCCACGATTCGTTGCGCGCCTCCTGACTCGCCAGGAATTCGTCGAACATGATCGGTGCGTTCTTGGTCCACAATCCACCCGGCGAGCGGAAATCGGGGATGCCGCACTCCGTCGAGATCCCGGCACCGGTGAATGGCACGACGACTTCGGCCTCGTGTATCATCGCCTCGAGGCGCGTCGTCGCGGTATTGAGGTCTGGAGCGATCATGCCTCGTCACCCAACCTTCCGGAACCGAAGGCGTTCTATTACCGTCACCGAGACTAATCGAAAACCGGAGACCCTGCAGTAGCGGAGGATTTCATCATGCGATACCTGCACACCATGCTGCGCGTGCGCGACCTGGACGCGGCACTCGACTTCTATTGCAACAAGCTCGGACTGACCGAAGTCCGCCGCCGGGTCGACGACAAGGCCAAGTTCACGCTGGTGTTCCTGGCGGCGTCCGCGGACGACGCACTGGTGGCGAACGGGCCGGCCGGCCGGCAAGCGCCGCTGGTCGAGCTGACCTACAACTGGAACACCGAGGATTACGGCGAGGCGCGCTATTTCGGCCACCTCGCCTACGAGGTCGACGACATCTATGCGCTGTGCGAGCGGCTGATGAAGGCCGGCGTCACCATCAACCGGCCGCCACGCGACGGCAACATGGCCTTCGTGCGTTCCCCGGACCACCACTCGATCGAACTGTTGCAGAAGGGCTCGCCGCTGCCGCCGAAGGAACCGTGGACCTCGATGCCCAATGTCGGACATTGGTAGCGGCTGGCTGAAATACCCTGCCCGCACGGCCGGATCGGCGCCGCCGGCCCGCTTGCTTGCTGGCCCGGGCGAACCACTTTATATGTCGCGCCGTCCCAGCCGCGCGTTTCGCGCGGCCGCGCGCCCTTCGTCTAGCGGTCTAGGACGCCGCCCTTTCACGGCGGAAACACGGGTTCGATTCCCGTAGGGCGCGCCAGCTAGAAAAATCAATCACTTAGCCGATGCGTTAGTGAGGGTAGT
>Ga0265313_10000449_pt1 | contig 43511 bp, 37 predicted proteins | sample 4123metaG_FD_203122 | JGI IMG/M metagenome (GOLD analysis project Ga0265313, IMG submission 203122) | Rhizosphere microbial communities from Carex aquatilis grown in University of Washington, Seatle, WA, United States - 4-1-23 metaG | ecosystem: Host-associated > Plants > Roots > Rhizosphere >... | reverse complement strand
ATCGACACGCGGATATTGCCCTGCTGCAGCGCGGCGAACACCGTCGCCATCGCAGCGCGCAGGCTCTCGGGCGTACCCAGATAGTGCCGCGTGGTCGGACGGGTGACGTAGAGCGATCCCTTGTTCGCGAGCGCTCCGAGGTTGGGGATCGTCACGTAGCCTGATGCGCTCCCGTAGCTCGCTAGCAGCCCGCGTGGCCTCAGGCAGTCGAGGTTACCCTCGAACACCGCCTTGCCCACGCCGTCATAGACCACGTCCACGCCGCGCCCGAGCGTTGCCTCACGCACCTTCTTCGGCCAGTCGGCCTGGCGATAGTCGATCGCCACATCGCAGCCATTGGCTTCCGCCCGTTCGAGCTTGTCGGCCGAACCCGCCGTGCCGATGATCCGTGCGCCGATCGCGCTCCCCCATTGTGCGAGCAGCGATCCGACGCCCCCGGCCGCGGCGTGGACCAGCGCCGTCTCCCCGGCCCGCAATGGCCAGGTGGCATGCAGCAGATAGTACGCGGTGCCGCCCTTCATCATCAGCGCCGCGGCTTCCTCGTCGCTCACCGCAGCCGGGATCGTGACCGCGCTGTCGGCCGGCAGCAGCCGCTCGTCGGCGTAGGCGCCGATCGGACCCATATAGGCGACGCGGTCTCCCACAGCGAAGCCGGTGACGCCCTCCCCGACCGCCGTCACCTCGCCGGCACCTTCATTGCCCGCGATGAACGGCAGCGGTTGCTCATAGGCGCCGCTCCGCTGGTAGACGTCGACGAAATTCAGCCCGATCGCGCGGTTGCGGATGCGCAATTGTCCCGCCCCGGGCTTGCCGGGATCGTAGTCCTCGAGCTTGAGGACCTCCGGTCCGCCGCGCTCCCGAACAAATACCGCCCGGCTCATGCTTTCCTCCTCGGCGCCGACTTGGGCCGCGACTGCGACCGCGCGGCCGCCGAATTGCGGCGGTTCGGTCGTGGCGGCTCAGCGGTAACGGCCGCGGCAGCCTGCGGTTTCACCGTGGGCCGCGCTGCCTGCCGACGCTGCCTCGCGACGATGTTGATCGCCTCGACCAGCACGGCAAAGGCCATTGCGGCGTAGATGTAGCCCTTGTCGATATGGAAGCCGAGCCCGTCGGCGGCCAGCGACACGCCGATCAGCACGAGAAACGCTAGCGCCAGCATCTTGGTCGTCGGATGTCGCGAGACGAAGCCGGCGATCGGACCGGATGCCGCAAACATGATGCCCACGGCGATGACCACGGCAGCGATCATCACCTCGACATGCTGCGCCATGCCGATGGCGGTGACGATCGAGTCGATCGAAAACACCAGGTCGAGCAGGACGATCTGTGTGATGACCGCGGAGAGTCCCCCACCCTGCCGCCGCACCACGTCGTCACGGTGCGGCTCCTCGATTTCGGCATGCATCTCGGTGACCGCCTTGTAGATAAGGAAGCCGCCGCCCGCGAGCAGGATCAGGTCGCGCCAGGAGAAATCGTGCCCGAAGGCCGAGAACACCGGCGCGCTGAGGGCGATGATCCAGCTCAGCACCAGCAGCAGCACGATCCGAAAGATCAACGCCAGGCTCAGGCCTACGACCCTGGCACGATCACCATCGGCCTTGGGCAGCTTGCTCACCAGCACCGAGATGAAGATCACGTTGTCGACGCCGAGCACCACCTCCATCACGGTGAGCGTCAGCAGGGCGATCCAGGTGTTGGGGTCGAGCAGCAGATCGGGCATCGGTCACTCCAAAGGGGTCCCGGCAATCTAGGGAGGGGCGGCCCGCGTTGAAAGTGCGCGCATCGCCGGCTCGGCAGGCATCGATTGCGTGCGCGGCCCCCGATGGAGAACAAACGCCTGACTCTGTCGCTGGTTAGCCCAGATTGCCGGTGCTAGAATTGAGCCAAATCCTCGAGGTCTGCACATGACCAACTTCACCCCGCTGACCGCCGCTATCGGCGGCGCGCTGATCGGGCTTTCCGCGGCTATCCTCTGGCTCGGAAACGGTCGTATCGCCGGTATTTCGGGAATCTTCGGCAATTTGCTTCCCGCCGGGCGGCCGATGGTCTGGCGGCTCACCTTCCTCGCTTTTCTGGTGCTCGGCGCCCTCGCTGCCTCGTGGATCATCCCCGGCATCGGCGTGGGCGGACCCGCCGGAAAGCCCGCGGCGCTCGCCGCCGCGCCGAGCTGGTTCGGCGGCGGAACGACGATCTGGGTCGCGATCTCGGGTCTCCTCACCGGCTTCGGCACCAAGATCGGGAATGGCTGCACCTCCGGCCACGGCATCTGTGGTCTCGCGCGCCTCAGCACGCGGTCCTTCGTCGCCGTCGGCGTCTTCTTCGTCGTCGCCATCGCGACAGTGACCATTACGGGGATCGTCTGATGAACCGGCAGAACGACATCGCCTACCTCGCCGTGGCCGCGCTCGCGGGCGCCATCTTCGGCGTCGGCCTCTACGTCAGCCAGATGGTCGATCCGCTGAAGGTGCTCCACTTCCTCGACTTCAAGGGCATCCCCTCGGGGACTTGGGATCCGAGCCTCGCTCTGGTCATGGCGGCCGGATTGATCGTCATGTTTGGCGCGATCCAGATCGGCAAGCGCTGGGGCAAGCCGCTGCTCGACACGAAGTTCTCCCTGCCCGAGTTCACCAAGATCGACCGGCCGTTGGTCATCGGCTCCGCGCTCTTCGGCATCGGTTGGGGAATGTCCGGAATCTGCCCGGGGCCCGCGATCTCGCTGATCGCATTCTGGCCGCCGCACCTTCTGGTCTATCTGGTCGCGCTGTTCCTCGGCTCCTATGGCGGGGCGGCGGCGATGACCGGGTGGAGCGACAAGAGGCTGGCGCTCGCCCGATGAGGCCCGCAATCGTCGTCGGCGGAGGTCTCGTCGGTCTCGCCGCCGCCGTGGCGGTCGCGAAGGCCGGACTCGATACCGTCCATCTGGTGCCGAAGGGACCACCGGATCGCCGGACCTCGGCGCTGATGATCCCGTCGGTCGAGTATCTCGAACAGGCCGGCCTCGTGCCCGACCCCTCTGCCGTCGGCCAGCCGCTGACGCAGATCCGCATCATCGACGCGACGAACCGGCTGATCCGCGCTCCGGAGACCGTCTTCGACGCCGCAGAGGTCGACCTGCCAGCCTTCGGCTGGAACTTCCCCAACGTGAAGCTCGCCGAGGCCTTTGCAGCGGCCCGCAGCGGCCTCGCTAACCTCGCCACAATCGAGACCACCCTCGATGACCTCGAACCTGCGGAGCCCGGCTGGCGCCTGCGGCTGGGCACGGGCGAGACCCTCATTGCGGACCTGGTCATCGGAGCCGATGGCAAGAAATCGCGGGTGCGCGAATCCGCCGGCTTCCGGGCCCGCGAGAACGGCTTCCGTGAGGCCGCACTGGTCTGCGATCTTGCGCTCGAGCGGCCCATCGGCGGAGCGTCGGTGGAATTTCACTACGAGCGCGGGCCGTTCACCCTCGTTCCGGCCGGCGACAACCGCGCCAACCTCGTCTGGATCGACGACCGGGGTGGGCTCGAGCAGGCGCAGCGCGCTGGGGTGGGGGGTCTCGCCGCAGCGTTCGCCGAAAAATCGCAGCGCCTGTTCGGCACAATCACGCCGCTCGGCCCCGCCCATATCTTCCTGTTGTCGTCGCTGACGGTCGACACCGCCGGACGCGACGGCGTGCTGCTGGCCGGTGAGGCCGCACACGCCTTTCCACCGATCGGCGCACAGGGTCTGAACCTCGGGCTTCGAGACGCCGCCGATCTCGCGGCCTCGCTGGCCGCCATCGACCGCACACGCCCCGACTTCGCCGTGGCATTGAGCGCCGACTACGCGAGCCGACGTGCCGGCGACCTTGCCCGGACCGGAGTCGTCGTCGACGCGCTCTTCCGCTCGCTCCTCGCCGGTTTCCTGCCGGCGCAGGCGCTGCGCGCCGGTGGACTGTGGGCGCTCAAGCTGGCCCCGCCGCTGCGCCGGCTGGCCTTCGATGTCGGCATGGGCGTGCGCTGAACGAAAAAGGGCGCCCCGAGGCGCCCTTTTCTTAGATCGTCGATACGAGACCGCTATTGGCCGCTGGCGTTGCTGGGCCCGCTCGTGAGCGCCTGGGCCGCGTGCGCAGCGCGATCCGCCAGCACCTTCTCGAGCGCCTGCTGACCCGACTGGCTCTTGTTGAAGTCCTCGGAGCTCACCGACGCCTGCCCGTCATAGACGGTCTTGAACCCGGCGAGATTGATGATGATTGTCAGGTCCTTGTTCTCGCGGTTCTTGGCGACGAGCGTCAGCTTGGTGCCCTTCTTGAGGGTTCCCAGATAGGCCTCGTTGATTACCAGCTGCGTCGCGCAGCTCTGGGCGTCACAGAGCATGTAGGGCACGCGGATCGGCTTGCCGCCGTCGATCTGCCAGGTCATGCCGAACGGCAGCAGCACGCCGAGCGGCACGGCCGCAACGGCGACGAGCGGACTCTCCTGGCTCGGCGATTCGCTCAACAGGAACGAGCCGAGGAAATGGTTGTCCGGCGTCACGATCACCTGGCGCATCAGGCAGGCGCGCTGCCCGCTGGGCGTCGGTCCGCAGACCTTGAGCCAGTTCTGCGCCGGATTCGCCGGTGCTGCCGCCTGGCCGCTGGCCGCTGTGGCGGCAACCGGAGTTGCCGTGTCGTCGGTCGGTGGCGCCGCCTGTGAGGCCTGATCCGGGCTCAGCGTCGGGATCGCCGGCTGGCCGTCCGAGGAATCGGGGACCTGGGCGACCACTTCCGATGAGGCGGCGGGAGCTTCCGCCGTCGACGACACGGTCGTGTCAGCCACCGGCGCGACGCTCACGGCCGGAGCTGACGGCGTCGTCGCCTCGCTCACGGTTGCCGTCGCGACAACCGCCTGGCTGCTCTCCACAGCGGCAACGGATGACGAGCTCGCGGTGTCGGAACCGCCGCACGCAGCGAGCAGCAGCATGGCGCCGGCCGCTGCCGACATCTTGATCAGCGATGCGGCGCTCATAGCGCGACGCTCGCGGCAGCAATCATCATTCCTGCAAAAGCCGAGGGGAGTACAGTCATCTAGCGTCCTTGAGAATCTCGCGCGGCGCGGCAGCCGCCCCCGGCCGCCTGACGTGGCGGCCCTTCAATGAGTCAATTCGGGCAATAACATGGCTTTTGCCGCTTTCCAAAGCTTTGTGCCTGCCGCTGTTGCGCCCGTGCCCGGCCTGGGCCTTCGCCCGCCGACCAGCCGAATCTGCCGGAGCTTCCCGGCGTTAGTTTGTTCCGGCCCGGGCGATTTCCCGCGCGGATTCCGTGCCGTCCTGGGCGAGCTTGGCCATCCGGCTCAGAATCGCCGCCGTTCCCTTGAGACGCGAGGCAGCATTCGGCCATTCGCGCGCGAACACCAGCTTCTGGTCCGGCTTGAGCCGCACCGCCATGCCGGGGTCCTGCACCATCCTCACGAGGCCGGCCGGATTCGGGAATTCGTTGTTCCTTAGCGTCACTACGGCGCCCTTCGGTCCGGCCTCTACCTTTTCGACATTGGCTGCCCGGCAGAGCGACTTGACCAGGATCACCTTGAGCAGCGCCTCGACCTCATCGGGCAGCGGGCCGAAGCGGTCGATGAGCTCCGCACCGGCGGCATCGATCTCGCGCGCGTCCTGGAGGTCGCCCAGCTGCCGATAGAGCTGCATGCGGACCTGGAGGTCCGGCACGTAATGCTCGGGGATCATCACCGGCATACCGAGCGAGATCTGTGGGCTCCACTCATTGGCATCCTCGTAGTCCGCCTCGCCCTGCCGGAGTGAGGCAACCGCCTCCTCCAGCATCGCCTGATAAAGCTCGAAGCCGACTTCCTTAATGTGCCCCGACTGCTCCTCGCCGAGCAGGTTGCCCGCCCCCCGAATGTCGAGATCGTGGCTCGCGAGCTGGAATCCCGCGCCGAGGCTTTCGAGCGACTGCAGCACGTTGAGCCTGCGCTCCGCCGTATCGTTGAGCTTCTGCTGCGGCGGCACCGTGAACAGCGCGTAGGCGCGCTGCTTGGATCGGCCGATGCGGCCGCGGATCTGGTAGAGCTGCGCCAGCCCGAACCGGTCGGCGTGGTGAACGATCAGCGTGTTGGCGTTGGGGATATCGAGCCCGCTTTCGACGATCGTCGTCGCCAGCAGCACGTCGAACTTGCCGTCGTAGAAATTGTTCATGATGTCGTCGAGCTGGCCCGCCGCCATCTGGCCGTTGGCGACGACGAACGACACCTCCGGCACCTGTTGCTTCAAAAACTCCGCGAGGTCCGGCTGGTCCTTGATCCGGGGCACCACGTAGAACGCCTGTCCACCGCGATACTTCTCGCGCAGCAGCGCCTCGCGGATCGACACCGGATCGAACGGCGAAATGAACGTGCGGATCGCCAGCCGGTCCACCGGCGGCGTCGCGAGCAGGCTCAGGTCGCGCACCCCCGTCAGCGCCAGCTGCAGCGTGCGCGGGATCGGCGTCGCGGTCAGCGTCAGCACATGAATGTTGCCGCGCAGCTCCTTGAGCCGCTCCTTGTGCGCGACGCCGAAATGCTGCTCCTCGTCGATTACCAGGAGGCCAAGGTTCTTGAACTCGATGCTCTTGCCGAGCACCGCATGCGTGCCGACGACGATATCGACCTGCCCGTTCGCAAGACCCTCTTTGGTTGCCTTCAGATCGGCCGCCGGCACCAGCCGGCTGGCCTGAGCGATCTTCACGGGCAAACCCGCGAACCGCTCGGTAAAGGTCTTGAAGTGCTGGCGGCTCAGCAGCGTCGTGGGCGCGACGATCGCCACCTGCTTGCCGGCCATCGCCACCGCAAACGCCGCGCGCAGCGCCACTTCCGTCTTGCCGAAGCCGACGTCGCCGCACACCAGCCGGTCCATCACGCGCCCATTGCTCAGGTCACTGAACACAGCGGCGATGGCCGTCAGTTGGTCCTCAGTCTCCTCGTAAGGGAAGCGTGCCGCGAACTCGTCATAGGCGCCGGTGTTGATGTCGATCGGCTCGGCCTTTGCCAGCTCGCGCTGCGCCGCGATCTTGATGAGCTGCTCCGCCATGTCGCGGATGCGTTTCTTGAGCTTGGCCTTGCGCGCCTGCCACGCGACGCCGCCGAGCTTGTCGAGCTCGACCTCCGAGCCGTCGCTGCCATAGCGGCTCAACAGCTCGATGTTCTCGACCGGCAGATAGAGCTTGGTCTCGCCGGCATACTGGATCTCGACGCAGTCATGCGGCGCACCCATCGCCTCGATCTGCTTGAGGCCGAGGAACCGCCCGATGCCGTGGTCGACGTGCACAACGAGATCGCCCGCGGCGAGACCGGCAGCGTCGGTCAGCGCATCCGATGCCTTCTTGCGCCGCTGCGGACGTAGCAGGCGCTCGCCGAGGATGTCCTGTTCGGAGAGAACGACGAGGTCGCTGGTTTCAAAGCCCGTCTCGAGTGGCAGCACCACGAGCGCGGTCGTCGCCGGCGCGGTCGTAATAGCGTCGTTCCAGTTCTCGGCGATGCGCGGATGCGCGAGCCCATGGTCCTGCAGCAGCTGCGCCATGCGGTCGCGCGATCCGTCGGACCAGCAGGCGATCACCGTGTGGCGGTTCCGGCGCCCCTCATTGCGCAGCAGCGTCACCACCGAAGCAAACAGATTGAGGTCCTGCGCCTGTCGCTCCGCCGCGAAATTATGCGCGAGCTTGCCGCCGGCGTCCTCGGTTCGTGTCTCATCCGGGTGCGCAAAGGTCGAGAGCTGCACCGCCGACGCCTCGCCCAGCGCGTACGGATGCCCATCCATCTCGTAGAGTTGCTCTGGCGACACCGGATTGTATGGCGCGCCAGCCACGGCCAGTTTCTTGTCCGCCCGCGCCGCCTCGCGCGCCTCGTAATAGTCCTTGATCTGCGCCTGCCGCTCGGCAAACGCCTCGCGCGCCTGGTCGTCGAACACGAAGGGCGCTTCGCCGGCGTAGGCGGCGAGCCGGTCGAGATGATCGTAGAAGAAGGCAAGCCAGTGCTCGTGGCCAGGGTAGCGCGAGCCGGCGCTGATCGCGCCGTAGAGCGGATCGTCGACGGTGTTGCCGCCGAACGCCGCGGTGTAGCGCGCGCGGAAGCGCTTGATCGTTTCCTCGCTCAGCAGCACCTCGCTCATCGGCGCAAGCGCAATGGCATCAAGGTTGCCAGTAGTGCGCTGCGTCCCCGGATCGAAGCTGCGGATCGTTTCGAGCTGCCTGCCGAAGAAGTCGAAGCGCAGAGGCGTATCGAGGCTCGCCGGAAACAGGTCGACCAGCCCGCCACGCACTGCATATTCGCCGGTCTCGCGCACCGTCGGCACGCGCAGATAACCGTTGAGTGACGCCCAGCGGATCAGCCGCTCGCTGTCGACCACCTGCCCCGGCCGTGCCGCAAAGTTCATCGCGGAGACGACATCGACCGGTGGCAGCTTCTGGATCAGCGCGTTGACCGCCGTGAGCACCACTGCACCCCGCGTCGCGGGATCGGTCAGCGCCGCGAGCGTCGTCATGCGGTCGGCGATCGTAACGCCGTTCGGCGAGACCCGGTCGTACGGAAGGCAGTCCCACGCCGGCAATGTCAGTATGCGATGCCCCGGCATCATCGCGCGGAGCGCATCGTCCATGCGCTGCAAACGTCGCCCGTCCCGCGCCACGAACACGGCAGCGACCGTCGCATCCGGGGCGGCCCTCAGGCGCTCCTCGACCAGCCGTGCCAGCACGACCGGCTGCATGCCGTCGGGTACGTTGACGATGGTTCGCGTCGGGCGATGAAGCTTAGTCATGGGTCTCTAGTCGGAAAGCGATGATGCGATTGAGAAGGGCCGCGTCGGCATCGGGAGGCATCGGTTCCTGCCCCATCACCCATTTGAGAAGATCGGTGTCCGCTTCGTCCATAAGGGCTTCGAGCCGGGCCAGTTCCGGCGGCCCCAACGCGTCGACATGAGCATCGGCAAACGGCCCGAGCACCAGGTCCATTTCCTTGGTGCCCCGGTGCCAGGCGCGATAGCGCAAACGCCGCCGGCGAATAGACAAATCTTCACCGGCTGCTTTTTGAGAGGCCATGATCGGGGTCGTCGCGGGGAATGTGAACCACCTCTACCCCCTTCCCCGCCGGGTGGCTAGAGTCCGCTCCATGCCCCGGCCCGCCGCCCTTGATCCGCTGTTCCGCTCGCTCCGCTCGATCAAGGGCGTGGGCCCGCAGCTGGGCGCCCTGCTGAACCGATTTTTCGGCGGGGAGGGGGATGCGATCGCGCTCGACCTGTTGATGCATATGCCGGTCGGCATCGTCGATCGGCGCCTCATGCAGGGCATCGCCGGCACCTTCGTTGGCCACGAGGCCACCCTCAAACTCCACATCGATCGGCACGAACCAGCCCCACGCAACATGCCGAGCCGACCGCATCGCGTCTTCGCCCACGATGAGACTGGCGCGATCCAGCTCGTCTATTTCCGCGCCACCGGCGGCTGGGTCGAAAAGCTGCTGCCGGTCGGCGAGGATCGCTACGTCTCTGGCACCATCGGCATCTTCAACGGCATCAAGCAGATCACCCACCCCGACTATGTCGTGCCGGTCGAGGAGTTCGCCTCGTTGCCGCTCGTCGAACCCGTCTATCCCCTGACCCAGGGGCTGAGCTCCAAGGCCCTGACCAAGCTGGTGCGCGCTGCGCTTGCGACCGTCCCCGACCTGCCCGAATGGATTCCGTCCGACCGCATGGCGCAGTTCCGCTGGCCGACCTTCCGCGAGGCGATGACCTCAGTGCATGCTCCGGCCGAACCTGCGGACTCCGAACTTTGGGCGCCGCCCCGCATGCGTCTCGCCTATGACGAATATCTCGCCGGCCAGTTGGCGCTCATGATCGTCCGCGCCACCTTGGTTGCGCCCCGCGGCATTCCTCGCACCCTCACGGGAGAGATCACGGGCCGTGTCGAAGCCGCCCTGCCCTTCGCGCTTACCGACGGCCAGCGCATGGCCCTCGCCGACATTCGCGACGACCTCGCGGCCCCGCTCCGCATGTCGCGCCTGCTGCAGGGCGACGTGGGCTCGGGCAAGACCGTTACCGCCCTGCTCGCAATGGCAATGGTCGCCGAAAGCGGCGCACAATCCGCGCTGATGGCGCCCACCGAGCTCCTCGCTGCTCAGCACTACAGAACGTTGGCGCCGATCTGCGTCACAGCCGGGATCGGCCTCGAGCTCGTCACGGGCAAGATGCCCGCCGCCGACCGCCGCGCAGCGCTCGAACGGCTGGCGTCGGGCGAGAGCCAGATCGCGGTCGGCACGCACGCGCTGTTCCAGTCTGGAGTCGAGTTCCACGATCTCGGCCTCGTGGTGGTCGACGAGCAGCATCGGTTCGGCGTCGAACAGCGCCTCGCACTCACCGACAAGGGCAGCCACGCCGATCTGCTGGTGATGACCGCGACGCCAATCCCCCGCACGCTGGTCCTCACCCATTTCGGCGACATGGCGGTTTCCACGCTGCGCGAAAAGCCACGCGGTCGGCAGCCCATCGATACCGCGGTGCTTCCCGTCGCCGACTACGACCGTGTGCTCGCCCGCCTGAAGTCTCGCATCGACGAAGGCGCGCAGGCCTTCTGGGTCACCCCGCTGGTCGAGGAGAGCGAAGCGCTCGACGTAACCTCCGCCGAGGATCGCTTCGCGGAACTGAAGAAGACGTTCGGCGACCGGGTCGCCCTCGTTCATGGTCGCATGACGCCGGCCCAAAAGGACGAGGTGATGGGGCGCTTCCAGGCGGGCGAGGTGTCAATTCTCGTGGCCACCACGGTTATCGAGGTCGGCGTCGACGTCCCGAACGCCACCATCATGATCATCGAGCACGCCGAGCGTTTCGGCCTTGCCCAGCTGCACCAGTTGCGCGGCCGCGTCGGCCGCGGCTCCCAGCGCTCCGCCTGCCTTCTGCTCTACAAGGGCCCGCTGTCGGAAACCGCGCAGGCCCGGCTCGAGACCATCAAGTCTACCGAGGACGGCTTCGAGATCGCCGAGCGCGACCTCGAGCTGCGCGGCCAGGGTGATCTCCTCGGCACCCGCCAGTCCGGCATGCCCGGTTACCACCTCGCCGTCCCCGATGTGCACGGCCACCTGCTGGAATACGCCCACGACGCCGCAAAAGCCCTGCTCGCCCGCAACCCCGGTTTCACCGGAGCCGAGGGCGAAGCGGTGCGCACGCTGCTGTATCTGTTCAGAAAGGACCTGGCGCTGCCGCTGATCAGGGCGGGGTAAGAAGCTTGCCCACCCCACAGTGTCATTCCCGCGAAGGCGGGAATCCATTTTACGTTTCGCGCAAGGTGAGAGTTGGGTCCCCGCTTTCGCGGGGACGACATCCGTGATGTTGGCTGGCTAGTGCGCCCGCGCCTCGGCCAGCGCTTTGAGGTCCGCCGGCTTGAGCGTCACGCTCTCGCCGCACCCGCATTCGTCGGTCTGGTTCGGGTTCTTGAAGGTGAAGCCGGATTTGAGGATGTCTTCCTCGAAGTCCATCACCGTGCCGAGCAGGAACAGCGTCGCCTTGGGCTCGATGTAGACGTCGACGCCCTTGTCCACCACATGGTCATCGCCGGCCACCGGCGCGCCCACATAGTCGAGCGTATAGGCCTGCCCCGCGCAGCCGGCGTTCTTGATGCCGACGCGCACACCGGTCACCGGCGTCGCCGAGCCGGCCATGATCTCTCGCACGCGGCTTGCGGCGGCATCGGTGAGGCTCATGATCGGAAGGGGCAATCGTCCAACTCCATCGTCACTGGACGATATAGCATCTGACGCTCGAGATACCAAGCGGCTCGCTGTCGCGACTGCTCTTAATAATTGTCCCAGACGCCGGGCGTAATCAGTTCAACGACCAGTCGATCGGGATCGCGGAAGTAAAGGCTGCGAGCGCCCTGCGGCCAGCGCACTTCGCTTTCGATCTCGACACCTCGGCCCAGGAGGAAGGCCTTCCAGCCGTCGTACTCGGCTGCCGGAATGCCGAACGCGAAATGCTGCTCACCGCTGCCGTCGTGGGCTGGAATGAAACCGCCGCCGATCGGGATCGGACGGAGGGTTGCCCCGCGCTTGAACAGCAACAGCACCTGCCCCGGTTTCACCGCCAATGGCTGGATGCGGTCGTCTCCGCCCATCGCCTTGAAGCCGAACAAGCCGACGTAGAAATCGCGCGAGCGAGCCACGTCCGTAACGTAGAGCGCGGTCTCAACCAGCCCATCAAGTGGCGGTCGCTCCGCCGTCACCACCAGTTCAGCGCAACCTGCGCTTCCTCGGACATGCGGGTCTGGTCCCAGGGCGGGTCGTAGACCATGTTCACGGTGACGCCCGAGATCCCCTCGACCGACAGCGCGGCATTCTCCACCCAGCCCGGCATTTCGCCGGCCACCGGGCAGCCCGGTGCGGTGAGCGTCATGTCGATCGTCAGGTGCCGGTTGTCGTCGAGGTCGACCTTGTAGATGAGGCCCAGCTCGTAGATGTCGACGGGGATTTCCGGGTCGTAGACGGTCTTCAGCACGCCGATGAGGTCGGCCGTGATCCGCGCCACCTCCTCGAGGGGAATCGCCGGCGACATCGTCGGCACGATCCGGTTCCCCTCGGTGACGTCTGCCGCCGGCGCCGGTGCTTGCTCTGTCTTTTCAGCCACTTCGTCGGTCATGCGAGCAGTTTCTGTGCCTTTTCGATGCCCTCGACCAGCGCGTCGATGTCATCCTTGCCGGAATATAGGGCGAGCGAGGCGCGGCAGGTAGAGGTAACGCCGAACCGCTTGAGCAGCGGCATGGCGCAATGCGTGCCCGCGCGCACGGCGATGCCGTAGCGGTCGAGAATAGTCGAAACATCGTGGGCATGCGCGCCCTTGAGCTCGAACGAAAAAATGCCGCCCTTGCCCGGCGCATCGCCGATCAGGCGCAGCGAGTTGATGCGCCCGAGCCGCTCGCGCGCATAATCGGCAATTTCGTGCTCATGGGCGGCGATCGCCTCGCGCCCGAGGCCCTCGACATAGCCGATCGCCGCACCCAGCCCGATCGCCTGCACGATCGGCGGCGTTCCGGCCTCGAACCGGTGCGGTGGGTCGTTGTAGGTGATGGTGTCGAGCGTCACGACGTCGATCATCTCGCCGCCGCCCTGGTAGGGCCGCATCGACTGCAGGTGCTCGGCCTTCGCGTACAGCACCCCGATTCCGGTCGACCCGTAGAGCTTGTGCCCGGTAAAAGCATAGAAATCGACGTCGAGCGCCTGCACGTCGACCTTGAGATGCACGGCTCCCTGGCTGCCATCGACCAGCACCGGAATGCCTCGGGTATGGGCGCGCGCGACCACGTCGGCGATCGGGACGACCGTACCCGTCACGTTCGACATGTGCGTTATCGCAACCATCTTGGTGCGCGGCGACAGCGCCTGCTCGAAGGCGTCGAGATCGAAGGTGCCGTCGTCGCGGCAGTCGACAAATTTCAGCACCGCTCCGTGGCGTTCCCGCAGGAAGTGCCAGGGCACGATGTTGGAATGGTGCTCAAGGATCGAAATGACGATCTCATCACCTTCCCGAATCCTCGGTTCCGCGAAGGACGACGCGACGAGGTTGATTGCCTCGGTCGAGCCCTTGGTGAAGACGATCTCTTCGGGCCGCCTCGCGTTCAGGAAGCGTGCCGCAGCCTTGCGGCCGCCCTCATATTCCTCGGTCGCGCGGTTCGCGAGCGTGTGCAGGCCACGATGCACGTTGGCGTAGGCGTGCTCATAGGCCCAGTCCATCTTGTCGAGCACGACCTTCGGCTTCTGCGCCGAAGCCCCGGAGTCGAGATAGACCAGCCGCTTGCCGTGGATCTCTTCCTTGAGGATCGGGAAGTCGGCGCGGACTTGTGCGAGGTCTAGTGCCATGCCGCGCGCCCCCCACCCTTGATCCCTCCCCTCAAGGGGGAGGGAGACGACTGAGGGCCTCGATGCTGCGCCCCCCTCCCCCTTGAGGGGAGGGGCTGGGGGTGGGGGTTCATCAGTTGCCACCCAGCCACCGCTCCACCACGCCCTCGAGCGCCAGGTGCAGCTCTTCGTCCTCGATCGGATCGAGCACTTCTTCGATGAAGCCGCGCACCAGCATGCTCTCGGCCTGCGCCTGCGGAATACCGCGGCTCATCAGGTAGAACATCGATTCCTCGTCGAGCGCGCCGGTGGTCGAGCCGTGCCCGCACACCACGTCGTCTGCGAAAATCTCGAGCTCGGGCTTGGAATAGATCTGCGCCTCGTCCGACAGCATCAGGCCCTGCATCATCAGCTTCGCGTCGGTCTTCTGCGCGTCGCGGGCGACGACGATCTTGCCCTGGAAGGCTGCGGTCGAGCGGCCGCGTGCGATCTGCTTGAACAGCGGCTTCGACGAACACCGCCGCACCGCATGCGTCACTTCCAGCGTGATGTCCGAGTGCTGGCCTTCGGTCACGAGGTTGAGCCCGGTGAAATCGCCATGCGCGCCCTCGCCCTCGTGCCGCGCGAAGAGATTGAACCGGCTGAGGCCGGGCCCGACGTGGATCGCGATGGTCCGCAGCTTCGCCTCGGCGCCAAGGTGATATTCGGCCGTCGCGAAGCTGGTTGCCGCGGCGGCGCTCAGATCGAGCAGGATATGCGTGAGTTCGGCGCCCTTCCCCACCGCGACGTAGCTCGCGTGGTTGCTGACGTGCGCTTCGTCGGTGCCCGAGAACGTCTCGATCACCGTCGCCTTGCTGCCGTCCGCCACGAACAGGTGCACGCTGTCGTTGACATGCGCAGCGCCGCCCTCGCTGCGGCGGTCGATATGGACCACCTGCGTCGCGCGGCTGCGAATCTCGACCTTCAGCGTTTCGGTCGCGAGCGCCGAATTGAGCCGCACCAGCACGTCATCGCGCTCGGTCAGCGACGAGCCCTTGGCGGTCGTCGCCGTCATCCCCGGCGGCATCGCGCCCGAAATGTCGGCCTTGCCGTTGACCATCGGAATGCGATGAGCACCCTCGATGCGCAACGCCGGCTCGCTGATCGCCGGCATGGTCACCGCGAGCTCCGGCACCGCGCGCAACAGCATCTTGAGATCGGTGTAGTGATAGCTCTCGACCTTGCGCGTCGGCAGGCCAATCGCCTGCAGCCGCTCGGCCGCCGCAGTCGCCCCGCGCGCACCCAGCTGGCCGATCAGCGCCTGCTCGGCAGGCCCGATGCGAACGGGGGCATGCACGATCACGCCGCCGCCTCGTCAAAACTCGCATAGCCCTTGGCCTCGAGCTCGAGCGCCAGCTCCTTGCCGCCGCTCTCGACCACGCGGCCATCAGAGAACACGTGGACGACATCCGGCACGATATGATTGAGCAACCGCTGGTAATGGGTGATCACCAGCATCGACCGATACGGGTCGCGCAGCGCGTTGACGCCGTCGGAGACGACCTTCAGCGCGTCGATGTCGAGCCCGCTGTCCGTCTCATCGAGCACGCACATCTTGGGCTTCAGCAGCGCCATCTGCAAAATCTCGGCGCGCTTCTTCTCGCCGCCGGAGAACCCGACATTGAGCGCGCGCTTCAGCATGTCCTGGTCGATATGAAGGTCGCGGCCGGCATCCTTGACCGCTCGCATGAAATCGGGCGTCGTCTGCTCCGGTTCGCCGCGCGACTTGCGCTGCGCGTTGATCGCCGCCTTGAGGAAGGTCATCGTCGCGACACCCGGCACTTCCACCGGATACTGGAACGCGAGGAACAGCCCCTTGGCCGCCCGCTCGCTCGGATCGAGCCCGAGGATGTCCTCGCCGTCGAGCAGCACCTCGCCCTCGGTGACCTCATAGTCCTCCTTGCCGGCAAGCACATAGCTCAGCGTCGACTTGCCCGAGCCATTGCGGCCCATCACGGCATGCACCTGCCCGGCCGGAACGATCAGGTTCACGCCCTTGAGGATGTCGCGGTCTTCGATCCGCGCGTGGAGGTTGCGGATTTCAAGCATTGGGGTGGTCATTGCGTGTGCCTTGAGTTCTGACGCGTCAAAACATCCACGGTGTCGTTCCCGCGAAGGCGGGAATCCATTTTACCGCTGGAGCGAAACGAAAGGTGGATTCCCGCCTTCGCGGGAATGACGCCGGTGAGTTGTCTGGAGACCGGAAAGACCGTCATCCCACGCTGCCTTCGAGGCTCACCGCGATCAGCTTCTGCGCTTCCACCGCGAACTCCATCGGCAGGTGCTGCAGCACGTCGCGGACGAAGCCGTTGACGATGAGGCCGACGGCCTCCTCTTCGCTCAGGCCGCGCTGCTGGCAGTAGAACATCTGGTCGTCGGAAATCTTGCTGGTGGTCGCCTCGTGCTCGAACACCGCCGACGAGTTGCGGCTCTCGATATAGGGCACTGTGTGAGCGCCGCACTTGTCGCCGATCAGCAGGCTGTCGCATTGCGTGAAATTGCGCGCGCCCTTGGCCTTGGCGTGCGCCGACACAAGGCCACGATAGGTATTGTCGGAAAAGCCCGCGGCGATGCCCTTGGAGATGATCCGGCTCGTCGTGTTCTTGCCGAGGTGCGTCATCTTGGTGCCGCTGTCGACTTGCTGGTAGCCGTTGGAAATCGCGATCGAGTAGAACTCCCCTCTGGAGTTGTCGCCGCGCAGGATGCAGCTCGGATACTTCCAGGTGATCGCCGAGCCGGTCTCGACCTGCGTCCAGCTGATCTTGGAGTTATCCCCACGGCAATCGCCGCGCTTGGTGACGAAATTGTAAACGCCGCCCTTGCCGTCCTTGTCGCCGGGGTACCAGTTCTGGACCGTCGAGTATTTGATCTCGGCGTCCTTGAGCGCCACCAGCTCGACCACGGCCGCGTGCAGCTGGTGCTCGGCCCTCGCCGGTGCCGTGCAGCCCTCGAGGTAGCTGACATAGGCGCCTTCATCGGCGATCAGCAGCGTGCGCTCGAACTGGCCGGTCTTGGCCTCGTTGATGCGGAAATAGGTGCTGAGCTCCATCGGGCAGCGCACGCCCTTGGGCACGTAGCAGAACGAGCCGTCGGTGAAGACCGCCGAATTGAGCGTCGCGTAGTAGTTATCCGTCACCGGCACGACCGAGCCGAGGTACTGCTGCACCAGCTCCGGGTATTCGCGGATCGCCTCGCTGATCGAGCAGAAGATGATACCCATCTTCTCGAGCTCGGCGCGGAACGTGGTTCCAACCGACACAGAGTCGATCACCGCATCGACGGCAACCTTCGGCTGCTCGACGCCGGCGAGGATCTCGCGCTCCTTGAGCGGCACGCCGAGCTTCTCGTACATCTCGAGCAGCGCCGGATCGACGTCGGCCAGCGATTTCGGGCGCGGCGCGTTCTTGGGCGCCGCGTAATAGTACATGTCCTGGAAATCGATCTTGGGGTAGTGGACGCGCGCCCAGTTGGGCTCGTCCATGGTCAGCCAGCGGCGATAGGCGCCGAGCCGCCACTCGAGCATCCAGTCGGGCTCACCCTTCTTGGCGGAGATGAACCGGATCGTGTCTTCGCTGAGCCCGATCGGCGCGCGGTCGGTCTCGATCACCGTCTCGAAGCCGTACTTGTACTTCTCGACGTCGAGCGCCAGCACCTTTTCGACAGTGTCGGCCTCGATCTCGTCCTTCAGCGTTGGAATGGCGTCCTTGTAGTTCACATCTGCCATAGTCATGGCGCCTTGTGCCTGCGGTGCCGGCCCAGCACCTCACTAAACCCTTCGAGGAACGCGGCGATATCGGCTTCGTTCGAATTCCAGCCCACGCTCAGGCGCATGGCGCATTCGCCGAGCTCAGCGGGAACGCCCATTGCCTTGAGCACATGGCTCGGCCCGACCTTGCCCGACGAGCAGGCCGAGCCCGAGGACACCGAAATGCCCTTCAAATCGAGCCCCATCATCGCCACCGAATTCTTGAGCCCTGGAACGGCGAAATTGCTCACGTTGCCGACGCGCTCGGCCGCCTCACCGAACACGACAAGGTCCGGCGCCATGTTGCGCATCCCCTCCTCGGCCGTCCGGATCAACGCACTCACATTGGCCTCGTAGAACTTCGCCGGAAATGCGGCCGCTGCGGCGCCAAAGCCGGCGATCAGTGCTGCCGCTTCCGTGCCGCCGCGACGTCCGGTTTCCTGTCCGCCGCCCGGGATCAGCCGCACCTGGTCGGCGTGGCCCTTCATCAGCAGCGCGCCGACGCCCTGCGGTCCGCCGATCTTATGCGCGCTGACCGCCATCATATCGGGAGCGCGGGCGGCAAAATCGAGCTCCATCTTGCCGAGGGCCTGCGCGGCGTCGACGAACTGGAAATGCGGCGACGGTCCAACCAGCGCCTCGATCCGGTCCACCGGCTGGATCACTCCGGTCTCGTTGTTGACCAGCTCCACCGCAACCAGCAGCTTTGCGCCAAAATCATTGGCCCGCGTCAGCGCGCCGGCGATCTCGTCCACACGCACATAGCCATCGGCGTCAAGTCCCGCGGTCGTCACCGGCAGCCCGGTGGCCTCAGCCGCCTTCAGCACCGCCGTGTGGCACCCGGCCGACACCACGATGCCGCCGACATCGAGCGCCTTCGCGCCGCCGACAAAGGCCTGCGTGATCGCTTCCGTCGCCGAACCGGTGAACACCACCTGCTCGCGCGTCGCGCCGGCGAGCCTCGCGACCTTCGCCCGGGCGTCGTCGACCAGCGCCCGCAACGCCCGGCCATGCGCATGAACCGAGGAGGGATTGCCGGTCATCGCCAGAGCCGCGACGATCGCGTCGCGCGCCTGCGGCAACAGCGGCGCCGAAGCGTTGTGGTCGAGATATGTCGTGGCAGCGGTCATCGGGATGCCAGGAGCGCGCCAGACGCGTCGACCCGCCTCAATCTTCTTGAATTTTCGGGCGCGCCTTCTGTAGAAGGGCGCTCGCAACGCTCGGCCCCGGCACATTGTCCGCGGCGTCGACAGCTCAAATTAGAACGATTCTAATATGAGTTTTCGACACTAGTTTTAGGGAGCCGGGCTCCTTTCGTCAAGCCGGGAGCAGCCGGCCCGCCGGGCCCGGATCGGCCAACGGAAAGACCGATGCCAGAAGTCATTTTCAACGGGCCGGAAGGCCGCCTCGAAGGCCGTTACCAGCCCGGCAACGGGCCGAACGCCCCGATCGCCATCGTGCTCCATCCGCACCCGGAATTCGGCGGCACGATGAACAACCAGATCGTCTACAATCTCTATTACATGTTCGCGAAGCGCGGCTTTTCGGTCCTCCGCTTCAATTCGCGCGGGGTCGGCCGCAGCCAGGGCCTGTTCGATCACGGCATCGGCGAGCTGTCAGACGCGGCCTCCGCCTTGGACTGGCTGCAGTCCCTCAACCGCGAGTCCCGTGGCTGCTGGATCGCCGGTTTCTCGTTCGGAGCCTGGATCGGCATGCAGCTGCTGATGCGGCGGCCGGAGGTCGAAGGCTTTATTTCGGTGTCGCCGCCCGAGAACCTCTACGATTTCTCGTTCCTCGCCCCCTGCCCGTCCTCCGGCCTGATCATCCACGGCGACAAGGATCGCGTGGCGCCGCCGGCGTCGGTGCAGAAGCTGGTCGACAAGCTCAAGACCCAGAAGGGCATCACCATCGAGCAGCAGATCGTCGATGGCGCCAACCATTTCTACGAAGGCAAGATCGACGAGCTGACCGAGCGTTGCGCTGAGTATCTCGATCGCCGCCGCGCCGATATCGCCGCCGGCAAGGGGCGGTAGAGTCTCTCACCGGGTCATTCCCGCGAAAGCGGGAACCTCCGTTTCGAATGCTTCGACCAAACTGAGATCCCCGCTTTCGCGGGGATGACATCGAGAGAATGCAAGGCATCTGAGCGATGGCCGCCAAGTACAAGTCCGACTTCCTCAACGTCCTCGATCAGCGAGGCTTCATCCACCAGATCTCGAACCCCGCGGGCCTCGACGCTGCCGCGGCCAAGGGACCAATCTCGGGCTATGTCGGCTACGACGCCACGGCGACGAGCATCCACATCGGCAATCTGATCAGCCTCACCATGCTCTACTGGCTGCAGCAGACCGGTCACAAGGCGATCAGCCTGATGGGTGGCGGCACGTCGATGGTAGGCGACCCCTCGGGCCGCACCGAGCAGCGCGGCATGCTGACCGTCGAGCAGATCGCCGCCAACATCGAGGGCATCAAGCAGGTCTACGGCCGGGTCCTCGACTATGGCGGCTCGAACCCGGCGATGATGGTGAATAACGCCGATTGGTTGCTCAAGCTCAACTATGTCGAGTTCCTGCGCGACGTCGGCCGCTATTTCTCGGTCAACCGCATGCTGAGCTTCGATAGCGTCAAGCTGCGGCTCGATCGCGAGCAGTCGCTGAGCTTCCTCGAATTCAACTACATGATCATGCAGGGCTACGACTTCACCGAGCTCAACCGGCGCTATGGAACGGTGCTGCAGATGGGCGGCTCCGATCAGTGGGGCAACATCATCAACGGTGTCGACCTGAGCCAGCGCATGAGCGGGCCGGAGCTCTTCGCGCTCACCACCCCGCTCCTCACCAAGTCCTCCGGCGAGAAGATGGGCAAGTCGGCCTCGGGCGCCGTCTGGCTCAACGGCGATCTCTTCAGCCCCTACGATTTCTGGCAGTATTTTCGGAACGTGGAAGACGCCGACGTCGGCAAGTGGCTTCGCATCTTCACCCGCCTGCCGCTCGACGAGATCGCACGCCTCGAGGCGCTGGGCGGAACCGAGCTCAACGAAGCCAAAAAGATCCTCGCGACCGAGGTGACCGCCATCGTTCACGGCCGCGAGGCCGCGATGCAGGCCGCCGACACCGCCAAGGCCACCTTCGAGCAGGGCGCGCTCGATCTGTCGCTGCCCACCACCGACGTCCCCCGTGCGCAGCTCGCTGCCGGCCTCGGTATCCTCTCCGCGCTGGTGCTGGTCGGACTCGCTGCGTCCAACGGCGAAGCCCGCCGTGCCGTACAGGGTGGCGCCATCCGGCTCAACGATCAGCCGGTTACCGACGAGCGGCTGATGCTGACCGAAGCGAGCCTGCTCCCCGAAGGCGTCCTCAAGCTCAGCTCCGGCAAGAAGAAGCACGCGCTGCTGCGCGCCATCTAATTCGGGCTGTCGCTCGTGTTATCGCCGTTGTCGGTGATGTCGCTGCCGTCAGTCCGCGGCTGTTCCTTGGTCTGGAACTCGAACAGCGAGCGGAACGGTCCCCACGCCAGCGCCGACATCGGGTTCACTGCGAATTGCGGCTTGTCGAGCGGCCCGCTGACGTGGAACGTAATTCCGAAGAGCCCGCCATTGGCCCCGCCGCCGAACGGCCCGAAGAGGCGGCCGAAGGCATTGTTGAGGCCAAACATCGGGATGTAGGTGCCCGCGATGTCGTACTGCTTGCTGTCGGTATAGATGAAGCCCTCGGCGGTGCCCCCGACCGTAGGTCCAGCGACCAGCCCATCGTTGATCTGGATGCGGTCCGACCGTCGCGTAAAATGCACCAGCGCGTTGCTGATTTGCAGCTTGTTGTCCTGCGCCAGCATTGCGCGGGAGGCCGCGTGACTGTCGACGATCTCGGCGACGTTCTTCTCATCGACGATGGCGAAATTCTTGAGGCTGACCGTGCCCAGGTCGACCTTGGTCGAGGGATTTTGCGCCAGCGTGAAGCTCCCCTCGCCGCCCTCGACCTGCGGATAGACGCCGACAAGCCGGAGCAGCGAGCCGAGGTCGTTGAATACCACCACCATGGTCTGCCCGTCCGAAGTGGGGTTGGTGACGACCGAAAGCGAGCTCGTGCCGCCCAGCTGCGCCTGCAGGCCCACCTTCTTGATGTCGCTGCCCTTGAGCGCCAGGTCGAGGTTCACGTTGTATGCTGTGGTCTTATAGAAGCCGAGCGCGCGCTTGAGCTGCGCATCGACGGCCAGCGTCTGCGTAAAGGTCGTCGCCGCCGGGCCGCCCGATCCGTTGTTGAGGTTGAAGAAACGCTTCAGCATCGGCTTCAGGTCGAGCTGGTCGCCGCGGATACGCACCTGGTAGCCGCCATTGATCGGGGTCAGCGAGATTTGCGCGGCATCGCCCGGACTGAGCGCGAAGCTCGAGATTTCCGCCGACTGAAGGCCCTTCTTGGAATCGAATTCCAAGCCGCCTTTCAGCTTCACGTCGCCAAAGCCCAGATCGACGTCGTTGATGTCGGTGACGTCCCCCTTCTGCGAAATCGTCGCCGTCAGCTGGCCGGGCACGCCGGCATCCTTGGTGATCCCGAGATCCTGGATGTTGAGTGCCGCGTTCTTGAGGTCGAGGCTGACGTCGAGCGTGTTGTCCTTGTTCGGCTTGGCGAGGAGCGCCACCTTGCCAGTCCCGATCTGGCTGGCATCGAAGCCGAGCTTCTTGAGATCGCCGAGGTCCACAGTGGCGTTGACGGTGAGCGCCGGTGTGGTCGCCCCATTGCTCATGTCGCCATTGACCGCGAGCGAGGTATCGACTCCATCGAACTGCGCCTGGCCACCGACCTTGAAGCCGTCCTGTGTCGCCATGAAAGTCAGCTGGCCGTTGCCGATGCTGTGACCCTGGATCGGGGTGGTGCTACCGAAATCCTGGACGTTGCCGTTGACCGAGTATTGCTGCGCCTTGCTCGCGCCTTTGCTGTCGAGCGTCGTGGTCGAGACCAGCCGGACGTTGAGGTCGCCGGTCAACGCGCTGACATCGAGCGGCAGGTTCGCAGATTTCAGCAGCCCGGGTTGAACCTGGTTCGCGATCGACGTGATTGCCGGAATCCCCGCATTGAGGTCGCCCGAGATTTCGACGATCGACTCGCCGGCATTTTCACCGGGAGTCATGACCAGCGCAGCATTGGCAACCTGGATGTTGCCTTTGTCCGTCGGAATGATGCCGCCGTCCCCCGAGAGGGTGAACTCGGAGTCGTGCATCTGCATTCGCGTCTTGCCCTGGATCTCGATGGGCGCCATCGTCGCCAGCGGCTTCACCTTGACGCCGTCGGCCACCATCTCGACGAAAACGCCGTTCTGGGGGATCGGTTTGCTCTCGTCATTGAGCCCGAGCGTGCCCACCGGGAAGTCGTATTTCATCGTCACCGTTTCGATCTTGCCATCGGTGACGCTCTTGACGAACCAGTCGCGCGCCGGGCGGGCGATGAAATACGGCCACAGCCGCTTCATGTCTTCGGCAGCGATCCCCTCGCCGGTGATCGACATGTCGATGCCGAGCCCCTTGCGCAGCATGTCGATGCGGCCCTTGCTCTCGATCCGCGTGCCGCCGGGCTTGGTCACCACCGCGTCGTCGATGCCGATGGCGCCATAGAGCGGCGCCTCCCACCCCTTGAAGCTGATGGTATCGAACGGCACGGCCGGATCGCCCAGCTCGGTCGAGCCGATCTTGACGTCGTGCGCCGTCATCGAAATCGCCGCGATCGGCCCGTAGAGATCGTCGAGCCCGAGCACGTACACGCCCGAGACGTGCGCGCTGCTCGGCCCGATGCTGATCGCCGCGTCGTCCATGGTGAAGGTGCCGGTCTTGGGCGCCCAGTCGAGCTCGATGATGTTGCTGGCGACCGGGAAGTAGTCCGTGCCGATGCGCATCGAGGTGCCGGTCATGTCGATGCGGAACTGGCCCTCCTTGATGGTGCCGGTCGGAGCGTCGAATCCGATGTCGATCGAGACCTGTGCCGCCCCTGTGATCCCCATCTGGGAGTCGGGATCGTTGATGTTGGGGACGAACGAGGAGAGGTCGAAATTCGTCATCGATACCTTGAGGCGGGCGTCGCCCTTCTCGTCGATGACGCGCTCTATGTTGCCGTGCATGACGGTGCCGGCGAAATTAGCCGAGAAGCTCCCCTCGACGGCCTTGCCGTTCGGAGTGGGCGCGATGTCGAGGGTCAGGTCCTTGAAGGTGCGGAACACGCCATAAAGGGCGTCGTTCATGTCGAGCGTGCCCTTCTTGACCGTCATGCGCGAAAACCGGCCGAGCTTGGCCTGCTCCAGCACCGACGCGATGCTCTTTTGCGCCGCCTCGAGGTTGTAGATCAGCCAGTCATTGTCGGACCGGACCTTGACGTGGTTGCCGCCGCTGATGTCGACGCCCTTGGCGTGGATGCCGCCTTCGGGGAAGGCCGTCGAGCCCTCGAGCACGCGCACCGTGTCCGGCCCGCCATTGGGATCGGGCACGATCTCGAAATCGGCGAGGCGCGGACCGAACAGGTCCTGGTTGACCTGCAGATGCGGCCCCACCACGGTCACCGTCGCGCCGGGCTGGCCGAACAGAGCATGGACCAGCGAAAACCCGACTTCGAGCGCATCCATCTGGATGCGGGCGCCGGTTGTCGTGTCGTGATAGGTCACCGGCGAGAATTTGATCACCGGCTGGGCGAAGCCTTCGATCGCGAGCGCCATGTCGCCGAGCTCGAGCTCGGTCCCGGCCGGCATCGAGGCCACCACCGCGTTCCGTACTTCGCTCGACAGGAAGGGCAGCGGAATGGGGTGGATGATCAGCGCGATGTAGACGAGGATCGCGAGGACGGCGGGGATGCCCAAAATCCAGGCGAGGATCAGTCCGAGGGTGCGGACGACAGTGCGCCTCCGGACCGTCTGACCTGGGGGTGGCGTTGGCTTCACTTCGTGTCCGCAGGGCGAGGCAACGGCGAGTCCACGCGGGCCCCCAGAATCAAACCGTTATCGGTCTATTGTTGGATGATACCGGCTGCAATATGGCACTAACACCCTGAAAAACGCCTCTCCGCCCGAGGAAATCACGATGCCCGCTCTTGGCGACACTGCGCCCGACTTCGCCCTCCCCGACGATCGGGGCGGACACTTCAAGCTCAGCGGCCATCGCGGCGCGCCCGTCGTCGTCGAGTTCTACTGCGAGGACGACACCGAGGGCTGTGCCATTGAGAACGCCGAGTTCAGCGCACTGAAGCCCGAATTCGACAAGCTCGGCGTCCCGGTCGTTGCAATCTCCCCGCAAAGTGTTGAGAGCCATCGCAAATTCTCGGCCAAACACGGCTACAAACAGCCGCTCCTTGCCGACACCGACCTCGCCGCCAACAAGGCCTACGGCGTCTGGCAGCTCAAGAAGCTCTGGGGCCGCGAATATATGGGCACGGTGCGGACCACCTTTGTCGTCGACGGCAGCGGCAAGATCGCCGCGATTCTGCGGGCGAGCCGCATCAAAGGTCACGCGCAACACGTCCTCGATGCCGTCAAAGCCTTGAAATCCAAGGGCTGACGAGCACTTCGCCGAGCACTTTACCGTCCCGTTAACCTTAACGGCCCATGATCGACCTGAGCGTATGTGGCGTTCGGGGGTTGCAGGGTGACGCGTCCCAATAGTGCGGCGAAACCGTTCGCGCGACCGGCCAGGAAGGCCGTGAGCAAGGCGGGCGGCAAGCAGCTGTCGATCCGTCCGTCGGTGCTCTACGCCGGCTTCGCCGGGCTCCTCGCGACAAATGCGCTGACGCTGGTCGGCTTCCTGATGGCACCCGACATCTCGCACCTGCTCGCCGGGCAGACCCAGACCGTCTTCAGCGCCTATGAAGATCGCATCGCCCAGCTTCGGCTCGAGGTCGATCGCCTGCAGTCGCGCCACTATTCGCAGGCCGGCGACATCAACCTGCAATTGCAGGAGCTGGCGCAGACCCAGGAGGTGCTGCAGGAGCAGCACCAGTTCGTCAAACAGCTCGCCGACAAGGCCGCAGCGCTGGGGATTACCGCAACCCCCGGTCAGAAGGACACTGCCCCGCGCAGCGACAGCGATGCCTCGCTCGTCACCGGCTCGATCACACCCGCGGCGGCCGGCGCTGCCTCCGACCCCGAGACGCGCGTCGCGGAGGCGACGGCCAGCGTCAACCAGATGATGAGCGACTCCAAGCTCGCCCTCGCCGCTCTTTCGGACGCGGCGTCGACCAAAACCGACCAGATCGTCGGCTCGCTCGCCACCGTCGGCATCCAGACCAAGCTCCCATCCGGCGACCTCGACGGCGAAGGCGGCCCCCTGCTAGCCCCGATCGACGGGCCGGAGGACTCGACTCTGATCGACGACGCCAACGGCGTTGCTGTTGCGCTCGATCGCTATGCCGCCGCCAAGCAGGCGGCCGACATCGCTCCAATCCACAAGCCGGTGCTCGCTGATGTGCGGATCAGCTCCATCTTCGGCAATCGCAAAGACCCCTTCACTGGCCGACTCGCGTTCCATCCAGGCATCGACTTCGCCGCCTATGAGGGCACGACCGTGGTCAGTGCTGGCGCCGGCACGGTCAGTTTCGTCGGCCAGATCTCGGGCTACGGCAATGCCATCGAGGTCACTCACGCCGACGGGCTCGTCAGCCTCTACGGACATCTGAGCGCCTTTATCGCCAAGGAAGGCGACGTCGTCGACGTCGGCACTCCCATCGGCCGCGTCGGGTCCACCGGCCGCTCGACCGGACCGCATCTGCACTTCGAGGTCCGCCGCGGCGACGACCCCGTCAACCCGGCGCCTTATCTGAGCGCCGGCGCGGTGGTCGAAAAGATCATGGACGGCTGATCATCGGCATTTGCCGATTGACGCGCGGATGCCGCCGGACCTAGACCAGCCCGGCGTGTCGCCTCAGGGCCTTCGGGGCCAATCGGGGACCACGGCCCCTCTGCCGGACCCCGCCCCATGGATACCACCAACACCTCCCGCCCTGCGCTGACCGATCGCGACCGCTCGTTCACGGTGTTCGGCATCCTGACGGCGATGTTCCTCGCCGCCCTCGATCAGTCGATCGTGGCGCCGGCCATGCCGACCATCGGCGGCGACCTCGGCAACGCCCAGTACCTCCCCTGGATCGTCACGGCCTATCTCCTCGCGGCAACCGCCGTGGCGCCGCTCTACGGTCGCATCTCCGACACCTATGGCCGTCGCCGCACGATCTACTGGGCGCTTGGGTTGTTTCTCCTCGGCTCGCTACTCGCCGCGCTCTCACCCAATATCTTCGTGCTGATTGCCGCCCGCGGCGTCCAAGGTCTCGGCGGCGGGGGACTGTTCGCCCTGTCGCAGATCCTCATCGGCGACCTCCTGCCGCCGCGCGAGCGTGGCCGCTACGCCGCCTGGATTTCGGGCATGTGGGCGGTCGCCGGCATTGCCGGCCCGCTGCTCGGCGGCACCCTCGCCCAGTTCTACTGGCCGCTGATCTTCTGGCTGAACCTGCCGCTCGGGCTGCTCGCCATCGTCGTCATCGACGGGCCGCTGCGCCGCCTGACCGTGGCGACCCACAAGCATCGGCTCGACATTCCCGGCTCGATCCTCCTGATCGTCGCGACCACAGCGCTGCTGCTGCTGCTCAACTGGGGCGGCAGCACCTACGCCTGGGCGTCGCTGCAGATCATTGGCCTTGGCGTCGTCTCGCTCGTTTTCTGGATCGCCTTCGGCGTCCGGATCACCACTGCGGCGGAGCCGCTGATCTCGCTCGAGGTGCTGACCAACCGCATCGTCCTCGCCAACTGCTTTGCGATGTTCCTCGTCGCCGGCGCCAATATCGGCCTTGCGGTCTTCCTGCCGGTTTACCTGCAAGGCCATTTCGGCCTCTCGCCGGCGCTCTCGGGCTACGGCTTGCTCGGCCTCCTGCTCGGCGCCGTCTCCGGCTCGACGGTCGGCGGGCGCCTCACCATGCGCATCGTTCGCGTCAAGCGCATCGCGGCGATCGGCGCGACGATCAGCGGCCTCGGCATCATCCTGCTCGGCCTGATCGTCTACACGGATTCACTGCCGCTGCTCGAGGGCCTGCTGCTGGTGCTGGGCTTCGGCATGGGCCTGACCTTCCCCGTCACGACCGTCTCCACCCAGAACGCTGTCGACCAGAAGCACCTCGGCGTCGCGACCGGCGTGCTGACCTTCCTCCGCTCCCTCGGCAGCGCGCTGGGCGTCGCGGTTCTCGGCGCCGTCGCGCTCGGCTATGCCTTGCCCCTGGGTGCGGAAGCGGGCGCCCTCCAGGTCGCGCACATCGCCGACCCTGGCCCCTTCGCGGTCCTCGACTACGTCATGGGCGCGATGATGCTCGGTGCCGCCGTCCTCTACGTCGTGACGCCGCACAAAGCGCTCCGCGGCCGCGCTGAGGCGACGGTCGCACACGCGGCGGAGGGCTGACCTCCGGCGCCAAACCGTTAAGGTCTAGTCCGTGTCCTTCACGCTGTCCGCATAGCCCTGCACCCGCGCCGCCAACGACGCTTCCATGAAGCCGTCGAGGTCGCCATCGAGCACGGCGCCGGTGTTCGACGTCTCGTGTCCGGTGCGCAGGTCTTTGACCATCTGGTACGGCTGCAGCACATAGCTGCGGATCTGGTGCCCCCAGCTATTATCGGTCTTCGAGGCGGCCTCGGCATTGGCGGCCGCCTCGCGCTTTTCGAGCTCGACCTCGTAGAGCCGCGCCTTGAGCATCTGCATGGCGGTGGCGCGGTTCTTGTGCTGGCTGCGTTCGGCCTGGCAGGCGACAACGATGCCCGACGGTACGTGCGTGATGCGGATCGCCGAATCCGTGGTGTTGACGTGCTGGCCGCCGGCGCCCGACGAGCGATAGGTGTCGAACTTCAGGTCGGACTCGTTGATCTGGATATCGATTGTGTCATCGACGACCGGGTACACCCAGGCCGACGAAAAGCTCGTGTGCCGCCGCGCCGCGCTGTCATAGGGCGAGATCCGCACCAGCCTGTGCACCCCGGCCTCGGTCTTCAGCCAGCCATACGCATTGTGGCCCTTGATCTGGATGGTCGCCGACTTGATCCCGGCTTCTTCACCGGGATGAATCTCCATGGTCTCGACCTTGAACTTCCGCCGTTCTGCCCAGCGCGAATACATGCGCAACAGCATGCTCGCCCAGTCCTGGCTCTCGGTGCCGCCGGCGCCAGCGTGAATTTCGAGATAGGCGTCGTTGTGGTCCGCCTCGCCCGACAGCAGCGTCTCGACCTGCAGCCGGCTCGCGGTCTCCCGAAGCCCGGCGATCGCCTTCTCGGCCTCGGCGACGACCGCTGGGTCACCCTCGGCTTCCCCCAGCCCGATCAGCTCGATGTTGTCGGCCAGCTCCTGCGCAAAGCCGCGCACGGCCTTGACCTGCACGTCCAGCTCATCGCGCTGGCGCATGATGTCGCGCGCCTTTTCCGGGTCGCTCCAGAAGTCCGGGGATTCGGTGCGGGAATTGAGGTCGTCTAGGCGCGCTTCGGCTGTGTCCCAGTCAAAGATGCCTCCTTAGCAGGTTCAGCACCTGCTCGATTTCGGCGGCGGCTTTTTCAGTCTCGGCGCGCATGGTGATCCGCAAAATGATATTATCGGTCATGTAGTTGAGCATGCGACGAGAGGCAACCGTTGAGTTCAGCGCCCTCGTCGCCTACGTTTTGGCATGGAGTTTGAGTGGGATGAAGCCAAGCGCGAAGAGGTCATCCGGGAGCGCGGAGTGGACTTCATCCTTGCTGCCCAAGTCTTCCTCGATCCCGATCGGCTGGAAGAATTGGACGGCAGACGCGACTACGGCGAAGTCCGAAAAAGGACTCTTGGGTGGGTTGGAAATAACCAGCTGATGGTCGTCTATACCATGCGCGGCGATGTCTGCCGCATTATCACGGCGTGGAGAGCCGGTCGGAAATGAGCGAGGCAAAGATGACGCGATATACGATGGCGGAGCTCAAGGCGCTTATCGACGCCGGCAAGTACTACCCTATTCCTGACGACGCCCCGACCATGCCTGTCGACGAGGACTTCAGGAAAAATGCGCGGCCTGTCTCAGTCGCCGAAACGACCTCGGTCGAACTTCAGCTCAAACGGTCAACCCTGGAGCGGTTCAAGGCTTCCGGTTCGGACTACCTAGAGCGAATGGCGCACATACTCGAAGAACAGGCGAAAAAGGCCTCCTAGCGGGCGGCGCCTAGAATAGCCCGTTGTTTCCGAAGAAGCCGCCGCCGCCATTGTCCTGCTGTGGTTGCTGCTGCGGCGCCTCCTGCGTACCGCCATCCACCGGCCCCTGCGTCTGGTTTGGCTGCTGGCCGAAATTGTCCGTCCCGTCCCCGCCGTTCTGCAGATTGTTGAACGCCTGCGAATCGACGCCGATCACGGAGGTCACGAGGTTCGGTCCCGTCCCCGGTTTGAACGCCTCGGCGATCGCCGTGTCGCCGGCTTCCGCCTTCACGCCGGTCGCTGGGTCGATCCACACCTGCGTCATGCCAGCGGGCATGTTGAACGGGGTCGGCGGCTGGCCCTTGAGCGCGTTCTGCATAAACTCCGTGAACACCGGCACCGCAAGCGTGCCGCCTGTGGTCTCATCACCGAGGCTCTTGGGCTTGTCATAGCCGAGATAAACGCCGGTCACGAGCTGCGGGGTGAAGCCGATGAACCACACGTCGCGGCTGTCGCTGGTCGTTCCGGTCTTGCCGGCGACCGGGCGGTTGAGCCGCTGCGCATAGGTGCCGGTGCCGCGCTGCACCACGCCTTCCATCATCGACGTGATCTGGTAGGCGGTCATCGGGTCGAGCACCTGCGGCCGGTTGTCGATGATCATCGGTTCCGGCTGGTTGGCCCACGCCGTGACGTTGCAGCCATCGCAGACGCGGTCGTCATGCCGGTAGATGGTTTTGCCGTAGCGGTCCTGGATACGGTCGATCAGCGTCGGCACGATCTGCCGGCCGCCATTGGCGATCGTCGCGTAGGCCGCGGTCATCTTCCAGTCCGTCGTCTCGCCCGCGCCGAGCGCCATCGCGAGCACCGGTTGTAAGTTGTCGTAGATGCCGAACATCTTGGCGTATTCGACGATCAGCGGCATGCCGATGTCCTGGGCGAGGCGCACGGTCATGACGTTGCGGCTGAGCTCGATGCCGCGCCGCAGCGTCTGCGGTCCCTTGAAGTCCTTCTCGAAATTGTCGGGCTTCCAGATCGTGCCGTCAGAGTTGACCACTTCGATCGGCGCATCGAGCACCACCGAAGCGGGCGTGTAGCCGTTGTCGAGCGCGGCCGAGTAGACGATCGGCTTGAAGGACGAGCCAGGCTGGCGCATCGCCTGGGTCGCCCGGTTGAATTGGCTTTGCGAATAGGAGAAGCCGCCGACCATGGCGAGCACGCGGCCAGTGCGCGGGTCCATCGCGATCAGTGCCCCTTCGACCTCGGGCACCTGTTCGATGTGGTAGAACCCGGCCTTGCCCGAGACCGGCGACGTGTAGATCACGTCACCCACCTTGAGCACGGCGCTCAGCTTCTTGCTGATCCATTTGGTATCTGCGCCGTCGACGGTGCCAGTCTTGCGGTCGGGCAGCAGCTTGCCTTCGACGTCGGTGTCCGGCCTCAGCCCCACCTGCGCCTGGTTGCCCGAAACGCTCAGCACCACGCCCAGCGTCCATTCCGGCACGTCGTCGAGCGGCTTGACCGTCGCCACCACCGGGCCCCAGTCGCCGGACGAGATGTCCACTTGCGCCACCGGCCCGTGATAGCCGGTGCCATGATCGTAATTGGTGAGCCCGTCCATCAGCGCCTGCCGGGCATAGTCCTGCAGCTTCGGCTCGAGCGTCGTCCGCACGCTGAGTCCGCCGCCATAGAGCTGGTCGTCGCCGTACATCGAACCGAGCTGCCGGCGGACTTCCTCGGTGAAGTATTCGGCCGAATAGACCTGCACGCCGGTCGGCCGCGGCGTCACGTTCAGCGGCTCGGCGAGCGCTTGGTCGTGCTGGTCCTTGGTGATGTAGCCATTGGCCAGCATCTGATCGAGCACGTAGTTCCGCCGCTCGATCGCCGCCTGCGGAAATTTGAACGGCTGGTAATTGTTGGGGCCTTTCGGCAACCCCGCGAGATAGGCCATCTCGCTCAGGTCGAGCTGGTAGAGCGCCTTGTCGAAATAGTTGAGCGCCGCCGCCGCGACCCCGTACGAGTTCATCCCGAGGAAGATCTCATTGAGGTAAAGCTCGAGGATCTTGTCCTTGCTGAAGGTCGAATCGATGCGGATGGCGAGGATCGCCTCCTGCACTTTTCGCGTCAGCGACTGGTCCCGGGTCAGAAAGAAGTTCTTGGCCACCTGCTGGGTGATCGTCGAGCCGCCGCCCTGGATCGAGTCGTCGCCATTGGCGCGCGCCAGGATGTTGTCGCGCAGCGCCCGGACGATGCCGTCGATCGAAATGCCGTGGTGGTTGTAGAAGTCCTTGTCTTCGGCCGAGATGAAGGCGTGGATCAGCTGCGGCGGGATCGTCTCGATCGGCTGGAACAGCCGGCGTTCCTTGGCGTATTCGGCGAGCAGCGTGCCGTCCGCCGCGTGGACGCGCGTCGTCACCGGCGGCTGGTAGTCCTTGAGGACCGTGTAGTCCGGCAGGTTCGCGGCGACACCGTTGATGTAGATCGCCGCCACCGCGCCGGCGCCGACCAGGATGAAGACGCCGAAGCCGAAGAGCCAGCCTAATATTCTGAGCATAAGATCCCCGGCGTCTCGCCCACCGGACGCGGATTCCGCGTCAAACCGGACGCTGCCTTCCTAGCAGACAAGGGCGGAAATATGGACGATCCGCGCGGCTCTCCTGCCTGTGAATCGAAGCCTCGTCCAGCGTTGCCGTGACGACACGCCGTCACCGGGTCGATCCGAGATCGACAAAGTACGACCGCACACCCTGCGCGATGGCGGCGACCATCTTGGCGCGCCAGTCAGGATTTTCGAGATTCTTGATGTCGTCATTGTTGCTGAGGAAGCCGAGCTCGATCAGCATCGAGGGCACGTCGGGCGCCTGCAGCACGAAGAAGTCCGCTTGGCGCACGGGGAAGCGCCGCAGTGCCACATTGGGCTCCATCGCCTTGACGATGTCCTGCGCGGCGAGGAACGCCCGCTGGCGCGCCTGCCGCCGCATCAGCTCGACGAGAATGTCGACCACCGCGGGCGGCGCCGGCGGCTTGACGTAGCCGGCAACGATATCGGCGCGGTTCTCCCCGTCCGCCAGCACCTTGTCGAGGATGTCGGTCGCCGTCTCGTCGCGCGTATAGATCGAGGCGCCGCGCACGTCGGCGGCCTGGAAGGTGTCGGCGTGCAATGAGATCAGCAGGTCCGCCTTGTTCTGGCGCGCGACGGTGACGCGATCATTGAGCGACACATAGGTGTCGTCGTCGCGGGTCAGCGCCACGTCGAACTGCCCGGTCTGCACGAGCGCATCGCGCAGCTTCAGCGCAAAAGCGAGCGTGATGTCCTTCTCGCGGTCGCCATTGGGCGCGGAAGCGCCGGCATCGACGCCGCCATGCCCAGGATCGAGCACGATCAGCGGCTTGCTCAACGATGGCGGCGCATTGCTCGCCGCGGACTTGGCGGCCGGCCCCGATAGAGCTGGGGGAGCGGGCAGCGCGGCGCTGCTTGAGGCTGGCGCCGGCGCGGCCGCGCTCGCCGATGACGGCGGAGGCGCGGTCTCGGCCTCAACCGACGGTGTCGACGGCGGCGGTTCGAGCAGCGACGACGCCGACGGCACGTCGGGCGGCGCCGCCGCGCCGGACGAAGCACTCGCGAGATTGGGGTTGGTCCGGGCGATCGAATTGGCGAGGTCCGCGGCGGCGTGTGCCTTGAAATCGAGCTCGCTGGTGACGATCAGGTCGACCACCAGCCGTGCCGGCTGGTCGCCGCTCTTTTCGAGCACATAGGCCTGCTGCACGACTGCGGCTTGCGACAGCGTGAGTTCGGCCCGTGCGCGGCCTGCTTCGGCCATGGCGACGGTGTACGAGGCGACGATCCCCGTCCCCGCCACCGCAAAAGGTCCGGAAACCTTCACCGACGCGGCCTTGATGTCGATCGCAATGCGGTCCGGATCGGTCAGCGAGGCCATCGCAAACTGCGTCGTGTCGCTGAGATCGACGATCAGCCGGGCCCGCTCGCTCGTCGTCGACAGCCGCGCCGCCAGCACGTCCGGCAGCGCGTTCTGCGCGGCGGCCGCTCCGGCCAGCGCCAGCCAGCCGAGAATGGCGATCAGGACCGTGCGCTTCGCCTGCGCCAGCCCGTCAGCATTGAACAATGGCCAAGCGCTCCCCAAATCGGCACCGTCAGTCAGGCGCTGTTGTTTAGGCGATTCTGCGGCGTTGCGGGCGGTCAGCCGCGCGCAACCCCTCATGGTTTCGTGACTGGCGGAGTTTTCGGTTGCCAACGCGCGGCCACGGTCCTACACGCTGAACGCGAGGCGGGCTGTCGCCGCCCCCGGGACTCATGAGGTTCGCTCATGCCGGGAAAGCGTGGTGGCAGAGGGACTTGCGGCTGGATGCCGATGTCCTGGATGCGGCATATTTCGCCGCCTCGACGAGTTTTCGGTCCCGTTCGGGCCGAGCGGCGCGCCGGTTTCGGCCGCCACCAAGGATGAGGTCGGATGACCACTGGGCAGACAAGATCGGACGCAACAGCCGAATTTCGTTGCGCTTTTGTCGTTTCGTGCCCACCCGTCCGCCCTCTGACGTTCACGGGCGCTATCGGCGCTCTTTCCCTCAAACCTGTGGCCGCGCATGGCGCAGCGCGACGGCGTCCGGTTTTCCGGGCGTCCGCGGGCGCGCGACGGCCTGGAGTACGCTTTTATGGCGATCAAGAGAATGCTGGTGGATGGCATCCACCCGGAAGAGACCCGGATTGTCGTTACCAATGGCAACCGGCTTGAAGAGTTCGACTTCGAGTCCCAGAGCCGCCGCCAGCTGCGCGGCAACATCTACCTCGCCAAGGTCACCCGCGTAGAACCCTCGCTGCAGGCGGCGTTCATCGAGTATGGCGGCAACCGCCACGGCTTCCTGGCCTTCAGCGAAATCCATCCCGATTACTACCAGATCCCCGTCGCCGACCGCGAAGCGCTGATGCGCGCCGAGGAAGAGGCCGAGCGCGAAGAGCATGATGCGCAGGACTCGAGCGATGACGAGGCGGAATCGACTTCCGCGGCAGCGGACGCCCAGAACGCCGACTCGATCTCTGAGGCCGCCGACGATGGTGCGACCGACGACATCTCGGCGCAGACCGACAACGCCCCTACCGAAGCCGAGGCATCCGCCGACCCGCAATCGACCGGCGACGATGACGAGGCGGGTGGCTCGCATACGTCCCACATCGAGGAAGCCCCGGCGTCGAGCGAGCCGGTAGACGTCATCGGCGGTGGCGCGACCGACGCGCTCGAGGAAGGCCGCGAGCGCCGTCAGCGTTCACCGCGTCGCCACGCTTACAAGATCCAGGAAGTCATCAAGCGTCGCCAGGTAATGCTGGTGCAGGTCGTCAAGGAAGAGCGCGGCAACAAGGGTGCGGCGCTGACCACCTATCTCTCGCTCGCCGGCCGCTATTCGGTGCTGATGCCCAACACCGCACGCGGCGGCGGCATCTCCCGCAAGATCACCAACGCCGCCGACCGCAAGCGCCTCAAGGAAATCGTCGGCGATCTCGAGGTGCCGCAGGGCCAGGGCATCATCCTGCGCACCGCGGGCGCCTCGCGCACCAAGGCCGAGGTCAAGCGCGACTTCGAATACCTGCAGCGGCTCTGGGAGAACGTCCGCACGCTCACGTTGCAGTCCACCGCACCCTGCCTCGTTTATGAGGAAGGCTCGCTGGTCAAGCGCACCATCCGCGATCTCTATTCAAAGGACATCGACGAGCTCTGGGTCGCGGGCGACGACGCCTACCGCGAAGCCAAGGACTTCATGCGGATGATCATGCCGAGCCACGCCAAGAACGTGCAGCTCTACAAGGATGATCCGCCGCTGTTTTCGAAGTTCAACGTCGAGGGCCAGCTCGACCAGATGTTCTCGCCGCAGGTCAACCTGCCGTCCGGCGGCTATCTCGTCATCAACCCGACCGAAGCGCTGGTCTCGATCGACGTCAACTCCGGCCGCTCGACCCGCGAGCACAATATCGAGGACACTGCGCTCCAGACCAATCTCGAAGCCTCCGACGAAGTTGCCCGCCAGCTCCGCCTGCGCGACCTCGCGGGCCTGATCGTCATCGACTTCATCGACATGGTGGAGAACCGTTCCAATCGCGCCGTCGAGCGCCGCCTCAAGGAAGCGCTCAAGGACGATCGCGCCCGCATCCAGGTCGGCCGCATCAGCCATTTCGGCCTGATGGAAATGAGCCGCCAGCGTATCCGCTTCGGCGTCGTCGAGAGTTCGACGCACAAATGCCCGACCTGCAACGGCACGGGCCTCGTCCGCTCGGTCGAGAGCGTCGCGCTCATGGTCATGCGCAATGTCGAGGATCACGTCCTCAAGCGCCCCGGCCAGTCGATCAATGTGCGCGTGCCGGTCGATGTCGCGCTCTACATCCTCAACGCCAAGCGCCAGTCGCTCAACGCCATCGAGGCAAAGTACGGCCTTTCGATCACCATCGTTGCCGACGACCACGTTGGTCCGCAGCATTTCGCGATCGAGCGCGGCGAGGCCCGGCTGACGCCGGCCGGCGAAGCCCCGCAGCACGTGCGCGTCGACAGCGCCGCGATCGATGATGCCGAGATCGTCGAGCCCGAGGACGAGGAAGACGAGGAAGCCGCCGCGCAGGCCGAAGGCCGCGAGCCGCGGTCAGACGACAATGGTAACCGCGAAGGCCGCGGTCGTCGCCGCCGCCGTCGCGGCGGTCGTGACCGCGAGGATCGCGGCGAACACCGGCAGCCGGCAATAGCCGACGCCGCTGGGGACGCTGAGGCTGCAGTCCCAGCCGAGGACGAGCCCGCCGAGTCCGAGGACGAAGCCGGCGAATCCGTTCGCGCCGATGCGGCTCTGGACGAAAACGGCGAGCCGCGCCGCCGCCGCCGCCGTGGCCGTCGCGGTGGCCGCCGCAATCGCCGTGAAAATGGCGAGGTCCGCGAGAACGGCGCCGCCGAAGCCGCGAGCCCGGATACCGCAGAAGCATCACCTGAAGAGGTCGGTGGTGTCGAGGATGCGGAGCCCGCGTCCGAGGACATGGCTCCGGCTGACGACAACGCCGACGCCCGTCCGCGCCGCGCTCGCCGCTCGCGCAAATCAGCCGACGCCGACGCGGCGGTTCAGGATGCGCCGGCCGACGAGAGCGCGGAAGGTAACCGCCGCCCGCGTGGCCGCGGTCGTCGTCCCCGTCCGGCCGATGAGGAGCCCGCGCCTCCCGCAGCCGTCACTGCCGCAGAACAGATGGCCCCGCCGCCCGCCGAGGTCAGCGAGCCTGTAGCCGCCGAACCCGCACGTCGGCCGCGCAAGGAACTGCCGCCCGACGAAATCGTCGTGAGCTCCTCGAGCGCGCCCGCCGAGGACGCCAAGCCCAAGCGGGCCGGCTGGTGGCAGCGCGGCTTCTTCGGCGGCTGATCCGCCGCACTGGAATTCTATCTGAAGCAAGGGCGGCCATTGAGGTCGCCCTTGTCGTTTCAGCCAGCGATCACGCTGGACTGGCAGCCTGGATGGTCCTGCCGCGCAATTGGGCGAACACCACGCCGTGCAGGATCATGTACATCGGCACCAGCACGGTGGGGATCAGCGCCGAAGGGAGCGAGGCGATCTCGTTGCCTCCCGGCGCCGCGGCGAGCAGCCCGCCGAGCCCGGTGCCGAACGTGATCCCGCCGAGCGCCAGCGCGACGACGAGATCCAGTGTCCCGAAGGTGTTCCAGAGCGCCACGGCACCCACCGACACACGGCCACGCATCATCAGGATGGTCAGCAGCACCGCGTCGGCGCCGGTGATGATGTCGCCCCATCCGGCCGAATAGGGGAACGGCCCGCCCATCCTGCCGACAGCTGCCAGGAGGACGAACGTCACGCCCATCAACCTGCCGATGTTCAAGGCCACGATGGTTTCTGTGGGAATGCCGAGCAGCGCCGCCCGCGCCCGGCGTGACGTGAGCGCGACGAGTCCAGTCGCGACCATCGGGATCGCGGCCATGATGCCGATCAGCGGCGCAGGCCCAAGCCGTTCAGCAAGCACCCCGCCGGTGGCGAGCGCCACCTGCAGGCCGGCCCAGCCGCCCATCACCACCAGCAGGACCACCCTGCCCGCCAGCGACAGCTTCAGCGATTGCGCGAGGGTCGAGCTCATCACCAGCAGCGTGGCCATCAGTCCGACAGCGCCCAGGATATTCAGCAGCATCGTTGGTCTCCTTATGTGCATATACAATCATTCGGGCGACCGTTTTCCGGCGTCGCCCTGCCTTAGCTCCGCGACGCCTCAGCCTGGGCCGCCCGCCACGCAGGCAGCGCGGCCTCAGCCGCGCGTCGCCCAGCGGGGGTAATCGTCACCTGTCGCTCGCGGCCATCCTTGCCTGGCGTGACGGCAATGAGTCCGCGCCCCGTTCCGACGGCGATGTTTCGCGTCATAGTGGAGCGGTCGATGGCGAGTCGCTCTGCCAGGCGGCCGATGAGCATCGGGCCCGCGCGCATCAGCGTCACCAGCAACGTGAACTGGTTGCTGGTCAGCCCGTGGGGCCGCAGCAACCCGTCATACAGCCTCGCCAGCCGCACCGCCTCGCGCCGGGCCTCGGCACAATGACAGTCGTCGCATTCCACGAATTCCGAGAGATCGATCATCAGACACTTGTATATGCAATGAATGGACGCCGCAACAGCTGTTTGTGGTCGCAGCGTCGCATCCTGCCCTTGCCCGCTACAGCCAAAGGGCTAGCCTGCCTCGCATGTCCCGAACCGAGCGCCTCCTCGAGCTGATGGAAATCCTCCGCCGCCACCGCGCCCCGATCTCGGGCACGGCGCTGGCGGCCGACCTCTCCGTGTCGCTGCGCACGCTCTATCGCGATATCGCGACCCTCCAGGGCCAGGGCGCCGAGATCGAGGGCGAACCGGGCCTTGGCTACGTCTTGCGCCCCGGCTTCACCCTGCCCCCGTTGATGTTTTCGATCGACGAGCTCGAGGCAATCGTCCTCGGTGCGGCCTGGGTCGGCCGGCAGACCGACGACCAGCGCCTCAGCAAGGCCGCTGGCAATGCGCTCAGCAAGATCACCGCCGTGCTGCCCGAAGAGCTTCGCCGGGAGGCCGAAAGCGGCTCGCTGATCGTCAGCGCCCGCGTGGCACCGGTACAGATCGATCCCTCGCTCCTGCGTGACGCGATCCGCAAGGAGCTGAAGCTCAGGATCGACTATCGCGACGATGCCGGCGCGGCGACCGAGCGCGTCATCTGGCCGTTCCTCATCGGCTTTTTCGAGCAGCGCAAGGTGGTGAGCGCCTGGTGCGAGTTGCGCAATGACTACCGCCATTTCCGCATCGACCGTATCGGCACGCTCGCCGCCACCGGTGAGCGCATGCCCCGCCGCCGGCACGCCCTGCTCAAGGAATGGCGCGAACTGATGGATGCCGAGCGCGACCGCTGGCGCGCTGCTGCCGAAAACTGACATCCCGGGCGTGCATCGGAAGATCATTCCAGCCCGGAGTGATCCATGAGCACCAACCCGAACTTCATTCTCGCCTATGTCGCCGACGCGCCAAAATCTGCCGCGCTCTATTCCAAACTGCTCAATTCGCAGCCCGTCGAATCCTCGCCCAACTGGGCGATGTTCGCCTTCCCCAACGGCCTCGCCCTTGGTCTGTGGGCCCGCAACGATGTCGAGCCGAAAGCCACGCTCCCCGGCGGCACCGAGATCGGCTTCCCCGTCGATAGCGACGCGACCGTAACCGAGACCCGCAACGCCTGGGAAAAGCTCGGCCTCAAGATCCTGCAGGAGCCGACCAAAATGGATTTCGGCTTCACCTTCACCGCCGCCGACCCCGACGGCCATCGCCTGCGCGTGTTCGCTCCGTCTGCGAACTAGAGCGGCGCTCTGATGGAGGGAGACTCCTACTCTCCCTCCAGCTTCTCCTTCAGCAGCCGTACCTGCCGCTCAAGCCGCATGTTGTGGGCCTGCAACTGCCGGATGCGCGACTCCGCTGCGGCAAGATAGTCGACGCCGCCAACCTCGTGCCATCGCCCGGCCTTGGCCTTCGCGCTCGCTGCCCTGCCTTCGATCACATCCTGCCAATCGAGATTGTGCTTCCTCACAAACGCATCCGCGGCCTTCGCCGCCGACGCGCGCTCTCCGTCTTTGTCCGATCCCAGCAGCGCCAGGATTCGCACGAGCCGGGCAATGTCCCTCCCCTGAATCTACGCCCCCTATCGCTTGAGGAACGCGTCCATTCGCTGGAGCGCCGTTTCAATCGTCTGCCGGCTGCCGGCGTACGAGAACCGCACATAGCGGTGGCCGTTGACGCGGTCGAAATCCACCCCCGGCGTCGCCGCCACGCCCGCGACCTCCAGCATCTGTTTGCAGAAGCTCAGCGAGTCATTGGTGAAGCGGCCGGCATCCGCATAGGCGTAGAACGCCCCGTCGCCTTCCTCGATGGCAAAGCCGAGCCGGCGCAGCCCAGCCGTCAGGAGCGGCCGGTTCTCGGCGTAGTGCGCCTTCTGCGTCTCGTAATAGTCGCGTTCGCCAAGCGCCGCGATCGCCGCCACCTGGCTCAGCGTCGGCGCAGCGATGAAGAGGTTCTGCTGCAGCATCTCGGCGGTCTCCAGCAGCTCCTCGGGCAGCACCAGCCAGCCGATGCGATAGCCGGTCATGCAGTAGTATTTGGAGAAGCTGTTGATCGCGATCACCCAGTCCGAAAACTCGAGCGCGCTCGCCGAGGGGCCGCAGAAATCGAGCCCGTGATAGATCTCGTCGCTCATGAAGCGGACGCCGAGCCGGTCGCACAGCGCAACAATCTCGCCGAGCTGCGCGCGCGTCACACCGGCGCCAGTCGGGTTGGCAGGCGACGCCAGCAGCAGCCCCTCGAACGGTTCGCGCTTATGCGCGGCGGCGATCTCGTCGGTCGTCAACCGCCAGCCATCTTCGGCGCGAATCTCGATCTCGACTGCGCGGAAGCCGAGCGCCGACAGCGTATTGAGGTAGGCGGGATAGCCCGGCCGCGTCACCGCCACCTTCGCGCCAGGGCGGAAGGCGCTGAGGAACGCCAGGATAAAACCGGCCGACGATCCCATTGTCGCGAGGATCCTAGAGGCCGGCACCGTCACTCCGTGCTGCTCGGCATAATAGCGCGACAGCCCCTCGCGCAGCGCCGGAAGCCCGCCGAACGGGGAATAAGGCTGCGGTCGGTCGATCACCGCCCGCACCGCCTCGATCACCCGCGGGGCTGGCGGCGCGGCCGGCTGGCCCTGCTCGAGAAAGCAGATGTCGCGCCCCTGCGCCTCGAGCCGGCGCGCGAGGTCGTTGATGACCATGGAGTAGAACGGGGCCAAGCCGCCCGTATCGGCCGTCGTCATAGCTGTACTTCGTCCGGTGACCGGCACCGCCTAGCCCCAAGCGCAGGTTCTCTCAACAGAAATTGATTTTCGCACCCCAGCCGTGCTTGGAAGCAGGGTGCTAAGCCTTCCCGGCCGATCCGCGGAGTTCCGATGAACCGCCTGAGCTTTGTCCTCGTCGCCCTCGTGGGCATCCTCGCCGGCGGCCTTGGCGTCTCCCTGCTCCGCCCGGCGGCGCCCGGTCTTGCCGACAGTGACGTGCGCGGCATCGTCAGCGAGATGGTGGCGACCGGCAAGCTCCAGTCGGCAGCGATCGATCCCAAGCAGATCGAAAGCTATTTGCTCAGCGACCCCGACATCCTCCAGCGCATGAACGACCGGCTGGCCGACGAGAAGGCCCTCGCCCAGCGCAAGGCGACCAAGGACCTGATCGACGCGCACTACGCCGACATTTACCAGGCGCCGGACTCGGTGGTGCTCGGCAACCCCAAGGGTGACGTCACCCTCGTCGAAATGTTCGACTACAACTGTGTCTATTGCCGCCAGTCCCTGCCCGACATGGCGCAACTCCTCCAGGATGACCCGAACCTGCGGATCATCCTCAGGCAGTTCCCGATCCTGAGCCAAGGCTCGATCGAGGCGGCGCGCGTGGCGATCCTCGTCAGCGAGAATCCAAAACTAAACTATTGGGATTTCCACCAGAAGCTGTTCGCCATGCGGGCCGGCACCGTCGATGCCGGGCAGGCGCTGCAGGTGGCCGAAGAGGTCGGCGGCGACCGTGCCGAGCTGATGGTCGACATGGATTCCAATCACACCACCGACGTCATCCAGAAGAGCTACGACCTCGCCAAGGCGCTGAGCATGAACGGCACCCCGAGCTACGTGCTCGGCGACGAGCTGATCTTCGGCGCCATGCCGCTCGACCAGATGAAGCAGAAGATTGCCAATCTGCGCGCCTGCGGCTCGACCGACTGCCCGACCCGGACGTCGACCGGGACAACCGGCTGATTCTCGTGCACTGATGCCCACGGCGCTTGCGCGACCCCCGCGCGGCGGGCAAAACGGGCCGATCATGGCCAACAAGCGCATCCTCGTCATCAACGGCCCCAACCTCAACATGCTGGGGATTCGCGAGCCGAAAACCTACGGCACGCAGACTCTCGCCGACATCGAGGCGATGTGCATCGCCGAGGGCAAGCGGCTGAAGCTCGCCGTCGAATGCCGGCAGACAAATCGCGAAGGCGAGATTTGCGAGTGGATTCAAGGGGCTTACGGCAAAAAGGACGGAATCGTCCTTAACCCCGGCGGCTACTCGCACACCTCGGTCGCCATCCGTGACGCGATCAGTGCCGTCGCTTTGCCGACCATCGAAGTGCATCTCAGCAATATCCACGCCCGCGAGGAATTCCGCCACTTTTCCTATGTCTCTGCCGTCGCGGTCGGGGTCATTTGCGGCCTCGGCGCGACAGGATATAGGCTGGCCCTCCAGGCTCTGGCCGAGCGGCTGTCGGGCTGATCGCCGCGCCGCGCCAACAAGAAGACCACGCCCGAGGAGGCCGACGAATGCCCAACGACCAGCCCGCGGATCAGGCCCTGATCGAGGCGATCGCTAAGCTCCTGAACGAGCAGAACCTCGCCGAGATCGAGATCGAGCGCGAGGATTTGCGCGTTCGGGTGACCCGCACCTACGCCTCGAGCGGCGTGCAGCAGGTCATGGTACCCGCGCCGATGGCCGCGGCCATGCCGGCAATGGCACCGGCCCCTGCCCAGCCTGCAGCTGCGACTGGCGCCAAGCCCGCCTCGGCCGCCGATGAGCTTGCCGGCAATCCCGGTGCGCTCACCTCGCCGATGGTTGGCACCGCCTATCTATCGCCCGAACCGGGCAAGCCGCCCTTCGTCAGCGTCGGCCAGAAGGTCGCCGAGGGGCAGACCATCCTCATCATCGAGGCGATGAAGACCATGAACCAGATCCCGGCGCATCGTGCCGGCACGGTCACGCGCCTGCTCGTCGACGACGCCTCGCCCATCGAATACGGCCAGCCGCTCGCGGTCATCGAGTAATGTTCAGCAAGGTCCTGATCGCCAACCGGGGCGAGATCGCGCTCCGCGTGCTGCGCGCGTGCAAGGAGATGGGCATCTCGACCGTCGCGGTTTATTCGACCGCCGACCGCAACGCCATGCACGTGCGCATGGCCGACGAAAGCGTCTGCATCGGCCCGCCCCCCGCGCGCGATTCCTACCTCAACATTCCGGCCATCGTCGCCGCCTGCGAGATCACCGGCGCCGATGCCGTGCACCCCGGCTACGGCTTCCTCAGCGAGAATGCCCGCTTCGCCCGCATCCTCACCGAGCACAAGATCACCTTCATCGGGCCGTCCGAGCATCACATCCAGATCATGGGCGACAAGATCACCGCCAAGCGGACGGCGGTCGAGCTCGGCATCCCGGTGGTGCCCGGGTCGAAGGGCGAGGTCGCGACCGAGG
>Ga0265313_10000448_pt1 | contig 43625 bp, 47 predicted proteins | sample 4123metaG_FD_203122 | JGI IMG/M metagenome (GOLD analysis project Ga0265313, IMG submission 203122) | Rhizosphere microbial communities from Carex aquatilis grown in University of Washington, Seatle, WA, United States - 4-1-23 metaG | ecosystem: Host-associated > Plants > Roots > Rhizosphere >... | reverse complement strand
GGTGACCTCAGGCAGCGGTCGAAACAGTGCACCGAGCCGCTGCGCGCTTCTCGAGCGGAGGTAGCCCGCGCGCGGGTCGCGACCTAGAGCAATTCCAGGAAAAGTGGATTCCACGTTTCCGTCCGGAAGTGCTCCAGTCGCGTTCGTCTAACGCTCAGGTATTGCGGCCGAGAAAGCGCCCGATGCGCCCGATTGCCTCGCGGATGTTCTCCTCGGAGTTGGCGTAGGAGAGCCGCAGATACCCCTCGCCGAGCACGCCGAAATCCGGGCCGCCGATCGCGGCGACACCCGCATTCTCGAGGAGCGCCGAAGCCAGCGCCTTGGCCTTGAATCCCGTCTTGCTGACGTTGGGAAACGCGTAGAACGCGCCCCGCGGCATGATGCACGAGAAGCCGGGCAGCTTGTTTGCTTCCTCGACCACGATCTTACGCCGCCGGTCGAATTCGGCCACCATCGTGCCGACCGAATCCTGCGGCCCGGTGAGCGCGGCGAGCCCGGCATATTGTGCCGGCGCGTTGACGCACGACCAAGCGTTCACCGCCAGTTTGCGCACGTTGTTGTAGAGCGTCGTCGGCCACACCGAATAGCCCATGCGCCAGCCCGTCATCGCGTAGGTCTTCGACCAGCCGTCGAGCAGGATGACGCGGTCGCGGATCGAGGGATAGGTGAGCAGCGACACGTGCGGCAGCCCGTCGTAGGTCATCTGCCCGTAGATCTCATCGGAAAGAATCGCGACGTCGGGAAAGCGCTCCAGTCCCTTCACCAGCGCGTCCACTTCGGCCTTCGGCGTCACGCCGCCGGTCGGGTTCGCCGGCGAGTTGAGGATGATGAGCCGCGTCTGCGGTGTGATCAGCGCCAGCGTCTCCTCGGCCGAGAAGGCGAAGCTGTTCTCCTCGCGGATCGGAATTGGGATTGGTCGCGCGCCGGTATATTCGATCATCGAGCGATAGATCGGGAAGCCCGGGTCCGGATAGAGGATGTCGGCTCCCGGCTCACCGAACATCAGGATGGCGGCGAACATCGTCACCTTGCCGCCGGGCACGATGATCACCTGGTCGGGCGAGACCTCGACGCCGACGCGCCGGTGGATGTCCGCCGCCACCGCTTCGCGCAGCGGCTTGATGCCGGTCGCCGGGGTGTAGCCGTGTTGCCCGTCGCGCAGCGCCTTCACCGCCGCCTCGACGATGTGGTCGGGCGTGCGGAAGTCGGGCTGGCCGATGCCGAGGTTGATGATGTCCTTGCCCTGGCTGGCGAGTTCGGTCGCACGGGCAAGCACGGCGAAGGCGTTTTCCTCGCCGATCCGGCCGAAGCCGGGAATGGTGTGTAGCAAAAGCGTTTCCCTCCGGCGCCGGCGTTAGCCACCGGCGGTTTGATTTCCGGGCGCGATTAGGCGCATAAATCGCCGCGAATTCCAACGGCCTGCCACGACAACGCTCCCAGTTCAACCGGACCGAGTGATGCCAACCGTCGCCGAAAAACGTCGGGCTTTCCGCGCGTTGCACGCCGGCGGCTGCTTTGTGATTCCGAACCCGTGGGACATTGGCTCCGCCCGCTATCTGCAGCACCTCGGCTTCAAGGCGCTGGCGACGACGAGCTCGGGCGCAGCCTGGTCCGCCGGCCTGCCGGACGGCGACCTCTCGCTCGACCAGACGCTGGCGCATTTTGCCGCACTCGCCGAAGCGGTCGACGTTCCCGTCAACGCCGATTTCACCAATGCCTTCGCCGATGAACCGGAAGGCGTCGCCGCCAATGTGGGCCGCGCGCTCGCCACCGGCATTGCCGGCGTCTCGATCGAGGACCAGCGGCCGGGCACGAAGCAGCTCTACGACATCGACCACGCCGTCGAGCGCGTGCGCGCCGCGCGCGAAGCCGTCGATGCCGCTGGCGGTGATACGCTCCTGGTCGCCCGCTCCGAGTGCTATCTCGTCGGCGTCCAGAATCCGCTGAAGGTCGCAATCCATCGCCTCGAGCGCTTCGCTGCGGCCGGCGCCGATTGCCTCTACGTCCCGGGGGTACGCACTGCCGATGATATCCGCGCGCTTGTTGCCGCCGTCGCGCCGAAGCCGGTGAATGTGCTGGTCGGCTGGCAGGGTTCGCCGGGCGTTGCCGAACTCGCCGCGCTCGGCGTGCGCCGCGTCAGCGTCGGCGGTGCGCTCGCCCGCGCCGCGTGGGCATCCTTCCTCGCCGCCGCGCGCGAGATCGCCGGCGAAGGCCGCTTCGATGCCCTCGCTGCCGCCACGCCCGGCAGCGAGCTCGACGCATTCTTCCAGAGCGACGTCAGCGGGAGGGCGTGATGGACAGCCTGCCGATTGGCCCGATGGTTGACACCGCGTCGGCCCCTCCGCCCGGACCGGTGACGTTGAACGGCCGCTTCGCCCGCGTAGAAAAACTCGATCCCGCGCGCCATGGCGAAAGCCTGTGGCAGGCGCTGAAGGATGATGACGCGGTCTGGGTCTATATGGGCTACGGCCCGTTTGCCGACCGCGCCGCCTTCGACAGATGGCTGGAGGCTCGCGCCGCCGCCACCGATCCCTTCGCCTATGCCGTCGTCGATCAGGCGAGCGGCCGCGCGCTGGGTTCCATCACGTTGATGGAAGTGCGTCCGGCGATGCGCGTCATCGAGATGGGCCACATCGTGCTGTCCCCCGCGCTCCAGCGCACCGCGGCCTCGACCGAGGTGCAGTATCTCGCCGCCCGTTATGTGTTCGATGATCTCGGCTACCGCCGCTACGAATGGAAATGCAACGCGCTGAACGCGCCTTCGCGTCGCGCTGCGCTCCGGCTGGGATTCACTTATGAAGGTACCTTCCGCCAGCACATGATTGTCAAAGGCCGCAGCCGCGACACCGCGTGGTTTTCGATTATCGACGGCGAGTGGCCGGCAGTCCGCGCTGCTTTCGAGGCGTGGCTGGCGCCGGCTAATTTCGATCCCTCGGGCGGGCAGATCGCCAGCCTGACGGCACTGCGTAAGAAGAGAGAGAACACATGAATCGTCTGAAAGGGAAGCGCGCCTTCATCACTGCCGCCGGTGCCGGCATCGGCAAGGCGACCGCGCTCGCGTTCGCAGCCGAAGGCGCTGAAGTCGTTGCCACCGACCTCAAGCCCGAGCTCCTCGCCGACCTCGAGGGCAAGGCCGCGATCCATCGCCTCGACGTACGCGACACCGCGGCCGTCAACGCACTGGCGCAAAAGGTCGGCCCGGTCGACGTGGTCTTCAACTGCGCCGGTTTCGTTCACCACGGCACCGTGTTGACGACCTCCGACGAGGACTGGGACTTCTCCTTCGACATCAACGTCAAGTCGATGCACCGCACGATCCGCGCCTTCCTCCCTGGCATGCTCGCGCGTGGCAAGGGCTCGATCGTCAATGTCTCGTCCGGCGCTTCGTCCGTGCGCGGGATTCCGAACCGTTATGTTTACGGCGCTTCGAAAGCTGCGGTCATCGGGCTGACCAAGTCCGTCGCCGCCGATTTCATCCGCCAGGGCGTGCGCTGCAACGCCATTTGCCCGGGCACCATCCAGTCGCCCTCGCTCGATGGCCGCATCGCCGAGCAGGCCAGGGCGCAGAACAAGAGCGAGGCCGAAATTCGTCAGGCGTTCGTCGATCGCCAGGCAATGGGCCGGCTCGGCACCGCCGAGGAGATCGCCTGGCTCGGCGTCTATCTCGGCTCCGACGAATCGTCCTACACCACCGGCCAGATCCATCTTGCCGACGGCGGGTTCTCGCTGTGACATCCATCCTTATCATCGGCGGCGCCGGGATGATCGGTGCCAAGTTGGCGCGCCGGCTCGCCGCCGATGGCAACCTCGACGGCAAGGCGGTGACCAGTCTGACGCTGGCCGACATCGCCGCTCCACCGCTTGTCGCGGCGCCGTTTCGGGTCGATGCCAGGCCGGTCGATCTGGCGGCCGACGGTGCGGCCGCCGCGCTGGTCGCCTCCCGACCGGACGTGATCTTTCATCTGGCCGCCGTGCTCTCGGCCGAATCCGAGACCGACCTCGACAAGGGCTACCGCGTCAATATCGATGGCACCCGCGCCCTCTTCGACGCGATCCGCCACATCGGCGACGGTTACCGTCCGCGGGTCGTGTTTTCCTCGTCGATCGCCGTTTACGGCGCGCCGTTCCCTCCGTCGATCGGCGATGAGTTCTTCGAGACGCCGCTGACCTCTTACGGCACCGCCAAGGCCATTGGCGAACTCTTCCTCGCAGATTACAGCCGCCGCGGCTTCCTCGATGGCGTCGGCATTCGCCTGCCGACCATTTGCGTGCGCCCCGGCAAGCCCAACAAGGCCGCGTCGAGCTTTTTCTCGGGCATCATCCGCGAGCCTCTTGCCGGGCAGGAAGCTGTTCTTCCGGTGGCCGAGACCGTGCGCCACTGGCACGCCAGCCCCAAGGCCGCCGTCGGATTTCTCATGCACGCCGGCGCGATGGATACCGCCAGCCTCGGCGACCGGCGCAACCTCAACATGCCGGGCGTTTCGGAAACCGTCGGCGGTCAGATCGCCGCGCTCAGCAAGGTGGCGGGCGACAGCGTCGCCGCCCGCATCCGTCGCGAGCCCGATCCCTTCATCCAGAAGATCGTTTCCGGCTGGGCCGAAAATTTCGACGCGCATCGCGCGCTCTCGCTGGGCTTCACCGCCGATCGCGACTTCGAGGAGATCATCCGCATCCACATCGCCGACGAGCTTGGCGGAACCTGGGTGAAGTAGCGCCAATCGCCGGTGGCCTCACGAGCCGCCGCCGTCGTTCCTTTTTCGCCGCGCGAACAGTGCGATAGCGACCGCAACAGCGATCACCGGAATGACGACGAATTCCAGGATGATGACGAAGGTTTCCATTTCCGTCAGCCTCGCGTTGGTGGAAACGGCGTTTCCGGCACGGGCGTCAGCGGCCGCCCGTTGGTGAACCAGCTCGTCAGGTTGTCGAGCATGAGCTGTCCCATCGCCGCTCGCGTATAGACCGACGCCGAGCCGACGTGCGGCAGCAGGACGACGTTGTCCATCGTCATCAGTTCTGCGGGCACCTGCGGCTCGTTGGCAAATACGTCGAGGCCGGCCGCCCGGATCGTTCCGCCTTTCAGCGCGGCGATCAGCGCCGCCTCGTCGACCGTGCTGCCGCGTCCGATATTGATCAGCACGCCGTTGGCGCCGAGCGCCTTCAGGATGTGCGCGTCGATGGCGTTCCGCGTCGCTTCGCCGCCGGGCAGGATGGCGACCAGCGTGTCGACGTCGACCGCCATGGCGTGGAGGTCCGCGAAGTAGGAGTAGGGCACATCCGCGCGCGGGTGTCGGGCGTGATAGACGACCGGCACGCTCATCGCGTCCAGCCGCCGCGCCAGCGCAAGCCCGATGCGGCCGAGCCCCGCGATGCCGACGCGCCTGTCGCGAAGTGTCGCCGACAGCGGAAAGGCGCCCTCGGACGCCCAGCGGCCGGCACGCAGGTAGCGCTCCGCCGCGCCGAGGCCGCGCACTGTCATCAGGATGAGACCGAGCGCGGTGTCCGCCACCTCTTCGGTCAGCACATCGGGCGTGTTGGTGACGACGATGCCGCGCGCTGCCGCAGCGGCAAGGTCGATGCCGTCGTAGCCGACGCCGAAATTGGCGATGATTTCGAGCTGCGGCATGCGGCCGAGAAGCGCCGCGCCGATCGGCGCGTGGCCCGTCCCGCGCGCGATGGCGCGCACCGCGCCGGCCTCCTCATTCGCGTCGCGAACGGCAAAGGCGCCGGCCAGCGCCGCCTCCGTCGGCTGCGGCAGCGTGCCGATCTTGAGAACTTCGACCTTGGCCACGCGCTCACTCGCTCCTTCTTTCGACCGCCTCACGGCCTCGCCCGCCGCACGCGATGACGATAGAGGATGTAGAGGCCGCTGGCGATGATCACGGCCGCGCCGATCAGCGTGGTCAGTGTCGGCAAGTCGCCGAACACCAGGTATCCGAGCGCTGCCGCCCACAGAATCTGCGTATACGAGAACGGCGCCAGCACCGGCGTCGGTGCATGGCGGTAACCGAGGATGATGAACAGGTGGCTGATCGCTCCCGCCGCGCCGCAGATGACCAGCGCCAGCGTCGCGCTCCAGCCCGGCATGACCAGATGGGACGCCGGCAGCGCGGGTGTCAGCGCGACCGTCGCCACCAGCGAGCCGTAGATCAGCATCGCGCCGGGCGTTTCGGTTGTGCTGAGGAAGCGCGTGGCGAGGACATAGGCGCTGTAGGCGAGGGCGTTGCCGATCGCCGCCAGCACCGCCGGATTGAAGTCGCCGGGCGTCGGGTGAACCACGATCAGCACGCCGATGAAGCCGACCACAATGGCCGCCCAGCGGTGGATGCCCGCCCATTCGCCGAGCACCGGCCCGGCCAGCGCGGTTACGACCAGCGGCGACACGAAGCTGATCGCCGTGCTTTCGGAGAGCTGCAGATGCTGAATTGCGATGAAGCTGAACACCGTCGACATCAGCAGGAAGACCGCCCGCAACGCCTGCCACATCGGGCGCCGGGTGATGTAGTCGGCCGGCCGCCGCCACGGTCGCAAAACCAGCGCCGCCACCACCAGGCTGATGGCGTAGCGGGCCCACACCACCTCAAGCGTCGGTACGCCCGCATGCGTGGCGAACTTCGAGGACGAATCGACACAGGCAAACAGCGCCGCCGCCACGCAGATCGAAGCAATACCGCGCAGGCGGTCGCCCAATTCGCCGCCGGGGAACGTCTCGCCCGCCATGCGGTCTAGTAGGTCGCGCGCCCGCCCGAGATGTCGAAGGTGAACCCGGTCGTGAACGAGCACTCCTCCGAGGCCATGAAGCCGATGGTCGCCGCGATTTCCTCGACGGTCACCGTCCGTCCGCGCGGTATCTTGGACAGCATGTAGGCGAGATGCTCCTTCGACACCTGCTCGCGCACCATTCTGGTGTCGGCGGTCACCGGCGTGATCGCGTTGACCGCGATGTCGTAGGCGGCGAGTTCCTTGCCGAGCGACTTGGTCAGCCCGATGACCGCGGCCTTCGACGCCGAGTAGGCCGACGCGTTCGGGTTGCCCTCCTTGCCGGCGATGGAGGAGACGTTGACGATGCGGCCGTAGTTGCGCTCGATCATGCCGGGAACGATGGCGCGGCAGGTCAGGAACTGGCTGCGAAGATTGATGCGCAGCACCCGATCCCACTCGTCGGCAGGATAATCGACGACCTTGGCGTTCAAGCCGTTGACGCCGGCATTGTTGACGAGAATGTCGATGCGGCCGAAGCGCTCGATCGTGGCTGCGCACGCCGCGTTCACCGCCTGTTCGTCGCTGACGTCGACACCGAGCGAAAGGACCGTTCCGGCCGCCTTCAACTCGCCGGCGGTAGCGTGCGCCGATGCCTCGTCGATGTCCCAGATGGCGACGGCGGCGTTGCCGGCCAGCAGCTTTTCGACGACGGCACGGCCTATGCTTTGCGCGCCGCCGGTCACCACCGCGACGCGGCCAGCGTAGTTGTACGTAATCGTCATGGCAAAATCCGGAATGATTCTGGCGGGAACGGGGGAACCCCGTCGCCGCGACACTAGACCCGCCGGCCACCTGTCCGCAATCGCGGCGCACCTTAACCGGTGCTCAGGCGACCTCGCCTTCCTCGGTCTCGTCTTCGTCGTCGGCACGCTCCGGCCGCTTGCCGCCGAGGTTTCGTTCCACCAGGCGCAGCAGCTTCCGCAGACGTTTGCGGTCCTTGTCCTCGATATCCGAGAGCGCGGTCTTTTCGATGCGCTTCCACATCTTGTCGATGCCCGCGATCACGCGCCGGCCGCGCTCGGTGAGGAAGATCTCGGCCTGGCGTCCGTCGCCCGACGACACCCGACGCTCGACGTAATCCTGCGCCGCCAGGCGGCCGATCATCTTGGTTACCGTCGGCGGCTGCACGCCCAGCGTCGCCGCCAGATCGCTCATCGACATGCCATCTTCCGAAGACAGCGCCTTGAGCAGATTTTCCTGACCGGAGTGCAGGCCGATCCGGGCAAGCTGGCCTCCTGCGCGCACGCGGTAAGCGTGGGCCGCTTGCGCCAGGCGATGCGTAACGGTGCGTCTGTGATCGAACCCCATAGTACTGAGCAGGCTAACCGCGCGAGATGTCGGCTTGATGACGGTCGGCGCCCGGAATCGGAGAGGTCCGGCCTGGAGTTACGCCGGCTGTGTTGCCGCGGGCGTCATTCTTCACCCTCTGAACCAGATGTCTCCGCGGCGGTTGCCAACCGACTTGCGACGTCAGTTCGCCGCCATCGCCGCGTGAAGCGTTTCCGACACCCGCCGGCAGTCGTCGGCATAAGTCGGCGATGTGCGGAAATTCTCACCGCGGGGATATGGTGCCGCGACGTCGAGTGCGCCGAACAGGCGGCCGGGCTTCGTCGCCATCACCACCACGTGCCGCGACAGGTAGACCGACTCGAGCACGGAATGGGTTACGAAAATCACCGTCCAGCCGAAGCGCTGCCACAGGTCGATGAGTTCGTCGTTGAGGCGCAGCCGCGTGATCTCGTCGAGTGCCGCAAACGGTTCGTCCATGAGCAGCAGTTTCGGTCGCGTGACCAGGGCCCGCGCAATGGAAACGCGCATCTGCATGCCGCCGGAAAGTTCGCGGGGATAGGCAGCGGCCGAGGCCTCGAGCCCGACCGTCTTCAGCGCGTCCATCACGGCACTTCGCGCCGCGTTTCGCGATTGTCCCTTCAGCCTGAGCGGCAGCCAGACGTTATCCGCGACCGTTGCCCACGGCATCAGCGTCGGCTCCTGAAAGACGAAGCCGATCTCGGGCCGCCCGCCGTTGGCGCTCCCCGAGGGTTGCCACTGAATCGTTCCGGCACCCGGTTCAACCAGCCCCGCAATAATTCTGAGGACCGTCGACTTGCCGCAGCCGGACGGTCCGAGCAGGCTGAGGAAGTCGCCCGCGGCGACGTCGAGCGACAGATCCACCAGCGCCTGCGTGCCGCTCGGAAACGTCTTGGCGATATCGCGCAGCGATAGGAGCGCTGCCGGGGGTGGGGTCGATGCGACGGGTGCCGCTCTCTCCAGGGCCAAGTCTCTTGTCGCCTTTCAGGTCGCCGCTCCGCTTCGCCGGCTTGATGTCGGCAAAGCGCAGGCGCTTTTCGCAGGGAAGCTTTTATCCTTGTCGCCCCGCCTGTCGAGGGGCAGGGGCCGCCCGTCGCGCGGGTGTGCACCTGCCGGCGCGGCTTGTCAGCGGCGCCCCGCCAATCGTAGCTTGCCCGCGCCATCTGCGGACCGGAGCCTGTGCCAGGCGTCCGTTCCGTCCGTCCGGTAACCGCCGCTGCTGCGCTGACACGGGCGAGCGGCACGGCACGCCGGCGGACGAACGGCTCGCTTTTTGCTGGACAGATTTCCCGGCTCGCCGTTCAACCTGCCGCCGCCACAAGGATCGACCCACCATGCGTACCTGGATCAAGAACCCGCTGGCGATTTTGGCAGAGGGCGCCGGTGGCGGGCTGGTCATCGAGAATGGCCGCATCGTCGAACTCGTCGCAGCGGGCAAAGTTCCGGCGGCGCCGGTGGACGAGACTTGGGACGCATCGCGTCATGTCGTCATCCCGGGGTTGATCAACACCCATCACCACTTCTTCCAGACGCTGACCCGCGCGCATCCGGCCGCGATCAACAAGGAGCTCTTCCCGTGGCTGAAGGCGCTCTACCCGATCTGGGCCAGGAACCTGAAGCCCGATGCCTTCCGCCAGGCGACGCGCCTCGCCCTTACCGAACTCCTGCTGTCCGGCTGCACCTGCGCCTCGGACCACCAGTATTTTTACACGACGGGTCTGGAGTCCGCGATGGACATCCAGGCCGAGGAGGCCGAGCGCGTCGGCATGCGCATGACGCTCACCCGCGGTTCGATGAACCTGTCGGAAAAGGACGGCGGTCTGCCGCCCGATAACGCGGTGCAGGACGAAGACACCATCCTGGCCGATTGCGAGCGCGTCATCGCCCGTTATCACGATGCCTCGGAAGGGGCGATGCTGCAGGTGGCGCTCGCGCCCTGTGCGCCCTTCACCGTCACCAAGCGGCTGATGGTGGACAGCGCCGGGCTCGCCGAAAAGCACAACTGCCGCCTCCACACCCATCTCGCCGAGACCCGCGACGAAAACGAGTATTGCCTCGCCAACTACGGCGTCCGCCCGCTCGATTATCTCGAGGAATGCGGCTGGCTGACCGAGCGCGTCTGGCTTGCCCATGGCATCCACTTCAACGACGAGGAGGTCCACCGCCTGGGCCGCCACGGGGTTGGCATCTGCCATTGCCCGACATCCAACATGACGCTGGCGTCCGGCCAGTGCCGCACCAAGGAGCTCGAGGCCGCCGGCAGCCCGGTCGGGCTCGGTGTCGACGGCTCCGCCTCCAACGACAATTCCAACCTGATGGAGGGTATCCGCCACGCCCTGATGATCAATCGGCTCACCTACAACGCGGCGTCGGTCACTCACCTCGATGCCTTCCGCTGGGCCACCGCCGGGTCGGCGCGCTGCATCGGGCGCGATGACATCGGCACGATCGCTGCCGGCAAGCAGGCCGACCTGGCGTTCTATACGCTGGACGAACTGCGCTTCTCGGGCGCCGGCGATCCGCTCGCCGCGCTTGTGCTGTGTGGTGCTTACGCCGCCGACCGCGTCATGGTGAAGGGGGCGTGGAAAGTGGTCGACCGCGCGCCGGTCGGCGTCGATGTGGCACAGCTCCGCGCCGAGCATGGTGCCGCCGCCAGGGCGTTCCTGCAGGCGCTCTGAGCCGGCTTCAGCCGCCGGCTGCCGCCACGATCTGCGCGGCGACCCGGCCGGCATCCGCGTCGGCAACGGCCAGCGCGTCGCTCTCCTCGAATTTGAGCAGCGCCCGCTTCGATGGCGCGCTCGCCAGCGTCACCGGCAGGAAGCGCGCGCCGCGCCGTTGCGCCGTCTCGCGCACCGTCCGGTAGACCCCGACATCGGCTGGAATGTCGTAACCCGCGTGCGTGAACACGAAGCTCCAGTCCTTGGGCGATGCGGTCTCGATTGTCGCGAGCACTGCGTTCCACACCGCGTCGACGCCCGCCCACACCGCGTCCGGCAGGTTCATGGGGTGTGAACTGTCCACCACGTTGAAGATCGGCGCGTAGATCGCCTGGCTGTCCACGACGCGCGCCCCGGTCGCCGCCGCGATCGCCTCGGCGACCGCAAGCCGCCTCGCCGGGGTCTCTCCGTTGAGATAGATGAAGGTATTGTTCATGGCTGACGCTCCGGCCTGGAGCAATTACAGGAAAAGTGGACACCACTTTTCCGTCCGGAATTGCGGAAAGCAAAGGAATCGAGAGCAATTCGCGATTCGATAAAATCGTGAATTGATCTAGTTTGAGCCCCTCCAGTCCTTCGGATCAAGCCGATATGCCTCCCCGCCGCCAGTGGCACGAAATGACCGCCCGCGATTTCGCCGGAGGCGATGTCGCGCGCTGGATCGCCGTGCTTCCCGTCGCGGCGGTCGAGCAGCACGGTCCGCATCTGCCGCTCTATACCGACACCTGCATCGCCGAGGGCATGGTCCGCCGTGTGGTCGAGCTGCTGCCGGCCGAATTGCCCGTCACCTTCCTTCCCGTGCAGGCGGTCGGCAAGTCGAACGAGCACATCTTCTCGCCGGGTACGCTGACGGCAGGGTGGGAAACCGCGACCAAGCTCTGGCTCGAAATCGGGGCGAGCGTCCGCCGCGCCGGCGTCAGGAAGCTCATCGTCGTCAGTTCGCACGGTGGCAACAGTCCGCTGGTCGATATCGTCACGCGCGAGCTGCGCGTCGACCACGGCATGCTCGCCGTGGGCACCGGCTGGTCGCGCTTCGGCAGCCCCGAAGGCCTGTTTCCGCCCGAGGAAAGCCTCTATGGCATCCACGGCGGCGACGCGGAGACGTCGCTGATGCTGCACCTTCGTCCCGATCTCGTGCGCATGGCTGAGGCCGGGGATTTTCCCTCGCACCAGCGAAGCTTCGTCGCGGAGTTCAGTCACCTCCGCGCCCACGGTCCGAGCCAGTTCGCGTGGCTGGCCCAGGACCTCAATCCGCAGGGCGCTGTCGGCAATGCCGCGGCCGCGACCGCCGAGAAGGGCCGCGCGCTGGTCGATCACCGCGCCGGCGGCTTCGTCGAACTCTGCCGCGACATTGACGCCTTCGATGTCGCCCGCCTCTGGCAGCCGCCGTCGGATTGAGTTACCCCCGCCTGTGCCGGCGGCCATTGCGCTCTGCCGCCGGGTGCGTCTAATTCCACTGCATCTGGGACGGATAACTCCATGCCGAAAGCCATTGTGGTCACCGGCGGCAGCCGGGGAATCGGTGCTGCTGTTGCCCGTCTTGCCGGGGCGCGGGGCTGGAACGTCGCAATCAATTTCGCCGGCAACGAAACCGCCGCTCGCGGGACGGCCGCGGCTGTCGAGAAGGCCGGCGGCAGGGCCATTGTCATCCGCGGCGACGTTGCCAGCGAGGCCGACGTTATCGCCCTTTTTGAAGCCGCGGTGCAGGCGTTCGGCGTGATCGGCGGCGTGGTCAACAATGCCGGCATCGTCGCGCCCGGTGCCCCGGTCGCCGATCACAGCATCGACCGCTGGCGCCGGCTGATCGACGTCAACGTCATCGGCGCCTGGCTGGTCGCCCGCGAGGGCGTGCGCCGCATGGCGAAGACCCGGGGCGGGGAGGGCGGTTCGATCGTCAACATCTCCTCCGCCGCCGCACGCCTCGGCGGCGCCGGTGAATACGTCGACTATGCCGCCACCAAAGGCGCGATCGACACCTTTACCGTCGGCCTCGCCCGCGAGGTCGGCGGCGATGGCGTGCGTGTCAATGCAATCCGCCCGGGTGTCATCGACACCGACATTCACGCCAGCGGTGGCGCGCCCGGCCGCGCCGAGAGCGTCGGCAAGACGACGCCGGTCGGCCGCGCCGGCACCGCCGAGGAGGTCGCCGCGGCGGTCATCTGGCTTCTTTCCGACGAGGCGTCGTACGTCAACGGCGCCATTCTGGACGTTTCGGGCGGGCGCTAGAGGCGTCGTCGCTGTTTGGTGAAATGACAGTGCTGTCCGGCTGCGATAGAAAGCAGCCCCGGTGGACGAGGGAGTGACGATGCGGTTGGTTATCGCTGTGGCGGCGACGCTGGGTTTCGTCGCCGGATTTGCGTCGTGCGCGTCGGCCGCGACCCTGGTCTATTGTGCGCCTGCCGCGCCCGAGGGGTTCGATCCGGCGCCGTATGTGACGGGCGCCACATTCGATGCATCCTCGCAGCTTTTCTACGACCGCCTGGTTGAGTTCGCTCCCGGATCGACCTCCATCGTTCCCGGCCTGGCCGAGAGCTGGGACGTTTCGCCCGACGGCCGCAGCTACACCTTCCACCTCCGCCAGAACGTCCACTTCCACACCACCGATGCCTTCGCACCGAAGCGCGACTTTTCGGCCGACGATGTGGTGTTCAGCCTGAGCCGCCAGTTCGACCGCAAGAATCCATGGTTCGGCTATGCCGGCGGCAGCTGGCCCTGGTTCTCCGGTCTCGGTCTCGATACGCTGATCCGCTCCATCGACAAGATTGACGCGACCACCGTTCGCATCACCCTGACCCGCGCCGATTCAGGCTTCCTCGGCGATCTCGCCATGGACTTTGCCTCGGTCCTGTCAAAGGAATACGCCGACACCCTGCAGCGCGAGAAGCACCAGTCGCTGCTCGACAGGAACCCCGTCGGCACCGGCCCCTTTGTGTTCAATCACGCCGACGCCGGCCACGTTTATGCAAGTGCCAACGCCGGCTACTGGCGTGGCGCACCGAAGCTCGACACGATTGTCTTTTCGGTCACGCCCGATGCCGCCGACCGCCTTGCGAAGCTGAAGTCGGGCGCCTGCCAGATCGCCCCCGTCACCGATGCCGCTACGCTCGCTGCGCTGAAGGCGGAGCCGTCGATCGGCATCGCCACGGCGGTGTCTCCCGATGTCGTTTACCTCGCCTTCAATACCGCCAGGGCGCCGTTCAACGACGTCAAGGTGCGTCGTGCCGTGTCGGAGGCGATCGACCGTCAGGCAATCGCGGACGGCATTTACGGTGGCCTCGCCGAGCCCGCGACCAGGCTCGTCCCGGCGAGCCTCGCCGGCAGCGACGCCACCGTCCCCGCCGACACCTTCGACACTGCCGCCGCCAAGCAGGCGCTCGCCGACGCCGGCGTCACCAACCTCAACGTCAGGCTCCTCGTCACCCGCGCCCCGCGCCCCTACAGCCCCGACATGGTTGGCACCGCCGGCATGATCGTGTCCGATCTCGCCCGCGCCGGCGTCGGCGCAACCGTCGAAGTCGCCGGCATCGGCGAATACCTCCGCAAGTCGGCGGACAAGGCGCACGGCGAAGGCGTAATCATCGGCTGGACCGCCGCCAATGGCGATCTCGGCTCGTTCCTGTCGGTGCTGATGTCGTGCGATGCCGTTGCCAGGTCCAATCGCGCCGAGTGGTGCGATCAGCCCTTCAGCGACCTCCTCGCCAGGGCGCGTCTAGCCCAACCGGCAACTGCCGCGATGCTGCTCGATCAGGCGCAGCACACCGTCGCCGATCAGGCGCCGCTGATACCGCTGGTCCACACCCTGACCGCCGTTGCCGTGACCAAGAGCGTCTCCGGCTATACCGTCGACCCGCTCGGGCGCCACAACTTCGCGAGCGTCGATCTCGCCGAATAGGCGCCGCCGCGTTGGGGGTGTGACGCGATACGTGGTCTCGTCACACGATCCTGCTATCCTTCCTGGTCTCGTACCAAAGAAGCCGCTGCGGGTGACAGTGACTGCTGATCGTCGCGCCCGCGCGCCTTGAAAGGGAGCGGAGCCAATGCGAACCATGAAGCTGCAGCTTTTCAGTATCGTTGTCGCGCTCGCCGCCAGTGTCAGTCTGGCCTGGGCCGACGATGCCACGAGCAAGGCCAATGACGACCCCGATGCCAATCCGCCGGCCGGCATCGTTACTGCCGAGACGGTGGACCGTATCGTCAAGGTTCTCGAGCAGGCGGGCTTCGAGGTTGAGGTCAACAAGGCCGACAGCGGCGCGCCGTTGATCGAATCCACCGACGCCTCCAATCCGTTTTCGGTTCACTTTTATGACTGCACCGACGGCAAGCAGTGCGGCACCATCCAGTTCGAGAGCGGCTGGAATCTGAAGAACGGCATCAACGCCGTCACCATCGAGCAGTGGAACAACGACAAGATCTGGGGTCAGGCCTACCGCGACAAGGACAAGGATCCCTGGCTTTCGGTCAGCGTCGATCTCCGTGGCGGCGTAACCGAAGATAATTTCCTCGACGTCGCGAATAAATGGAAAGATCTGATGTCCGAGTTCGCGAAGTTCATCGGTTGGCAGGACAACTAAAGCAATTACAGGAAAAGCGGACACCACTTTTCCGTCCGGGATTGCGGAAAGCAAAGGAATCGAGAGCAAATCGCGATTCGATAAAATCGTGAATTGATCTAACGGCCTTCCCCGCCCCCGCCCGCCCTGCGGCGCCTGAAGGGCGCCGGGGGACGGCGTTCGTCTTCGCGCATATCTCCCCTGCGACCGGGGGCCAGCCCCCTTCGCAGGCTGGCCCGGCGGACCTATATACGGCTCCGGTCCAGCTGGAGGGTAGATTCCTTGGCCGATCCCGTTCTTGCCGAAAAGGCCGCCGCTGATGGCGTTTCAGCCGTCACGGCACCCATTCACCCCGGTGTCAGCATCGGGCACGTTCACCTCAAGGTCGCCGATATCGACCGGGCTCTGGCGTTCTATCGCGGCGTGCTTGGTTTCGAGCTGACGCAGCGCTACGGCTCCCAGGCCGCCTTCATATCTGCCGGCGGCTATCACCACCACATCGGCCTCAATACCTGGGAGAGCCGCGGGGGTCAGCCTCCGGCGCGCGGGACCACCGGCCTCTATCACCTTGCCATTCTCTATCCGACGCGCGCCGCACTCGCCGATGCCCTTCGCCGCCTGATCGCGCATCACATTACCCTCGACGGCGCGAGCGATCACGGGGTGAGCCAGGCGCTTTACCTGCGCGATCCCGACGAGAACGGCGTCGAGCTTTACTGGGATCGCCCGCCCGCGGAGTGGCCGCGCGCCGCCGACGGCTCGCTGTCGATGGTCACCAAGTGGCTCGACCTGGAAGATCTTCTCCGCGAGCCGCCGCTCGCTTGATTGCCGCCTTGAAAGCTGCTGCAAGCAGACCGAAATCCTGAGAAGCGGCCCGCTGGCCGCCGGAGTAACTGCAGATGTCCGACCATCAGATTCCCGTCACCGTGCTCACCGGCTACCTTGGTGCCGGCAAGACGACGCTGCTCAACCGCATCCTCTCCGAGAACCACGGCAAGAAGTACGCCGTGATCGTCAACGAGTTCGGCGAGATCGGCATCGACAACGATCTCATCGTCGAATCCGACGAGGAAGTCTTCGAGATGAACAACGGCTGCGTGTGCTGCACTGTGCGGGGAGATCTCATCCGCGTCGTCGAGGGCCTGATGAAGCGCCCCGGCGGCTTCGACGGCATTCTGGTCGAGACCACCGGCCTTGCTGATCCGGCGCCCGTCGCCCAGACGTTCTTCATGGACGATGAGGTCCGCGCCCGGGCGAAGCTCGATGCCGTCGTCACCGTCGCCGACGCCAAGCACCTGCTCGGCGCGCTGAAGGATAGCCCCGAGGCGCAGGAGCAGATCGGCTTTGCCGACGTCATCCTGCTCAACAAGACAGACCTCGTCTCGCCCGAGGAACTCAGACAGGTCGAGGGGTACATCCGCGCCATGAATCCGCACGCGCTTGTTCACCGCACCGAGCGCTGCGCCATCCCGCTCGACCGCATACTCGACCGCGGTGCCTTTGACCTCGACCGCATCCTCTCCCTCGATCCGGAATTTCTCGAGGGCGAGGATCATGATCACGACCATGACCACCACGACCATGATCACGATCACGATCATCACCACCATCACCACGATCTCGAGGGGCAGGGCGTCTCCAGCGTGTCGCTGCGCGCCGGCCCGCTCGATCCGCAGAAGTTCTTTCCGTGGGTCCAGCGGGTGACGCAGGAACAGGGTCCCGACATCCTGCGCCTCAAGGGTATCGTCGCGCTGAAGGATGATGCCGAGCGCTATGTCGTGCAGGGCGTTCACATGATCATCGAGGGCAACCACCAGCGCAAATGGCGGGACGACGAGAAGCGCGACAGCCGCCTCGTCTTCATCGGCCGCAATCTCGATGAAAAGGCGCTGAGGTCCGGCTTCGAATCCTGCCTCGCCTGAGCGTGCTGTCCGTCGAACAATTCCCGCTGGGCGCGTTTGTTGCCGAGGCGTGCTTCCTCGGCGAGACGCCGGTCTTTGCGCTGGGCGACGGCACCGTCCGCCGTCTCGCCGGCGCTGAGCCTGTTGCCGTGCCGGTCCATGCCGGCGCGATCCTGTCGACCGCCGTCACCGCCGACGGCCGCCTGGTCACGGGCGGCGACGATGGCCTCGTGGCCCGCACCGATGCTGAAGGCAGGGTCGAGCGTCTCGCCGAACGTCCGAAGAAGTGGATCGACCACGTCGCTGCAGGGCCGGGCAACGCGGTTGCCTTTTCCGTCGGCCGTCAGGCCTGGGTTCTCTCCGGCGGCAAGGAGCGGGTGTTTGACCATCCCCGCGCCGTGGGTGGCCTCGCGTTCGCGCCGAAGGGGGTGCGTCTGACCGTGGCCCGCTACGACGGCGTGACGCTCTGGTGGGCCGGCACCGAGTCCGCGCCCGTTTCCCTTCAGTGGAAGGGCGCGCACCTCGGCGTCACCTTTTCGCCCGATGGCCGCTACCTCGTCACCGCCATGCAGGAAAATGCCCTTCATGGCTGGCGTCTGGAGGATGGCAAGGACATGCGCATGACCGGCTACCCGGCCAAGTCGAAGTCGCAGTCATGGTCCGCGAAGGGCCGCTTTCTGGCGTCCTCCGGCGCCAACGCCGCCATCCTGTGGCCCTTCCATTTCAAGGATGGGCCGATGGGCCGCCCGCCCCTCCAGCTTGGCGCGCGCGAGGTGCTCGTCACCCGCGTCGCCTGTCATCCGAAGGAAGAGCTCGTCGCCGTCGGTTATCAGGATGGCATGATCCTCGCAGTGCGCTTTGGCGATGCCGAAGAGGCGCTGCTGCGCCGTCCTGGCGAGAGTCCGGTCTCCGCCCTGACGTGGGACCGTGCCGGGGGGCGCCTTGCGTTTGGCTGCGAGGATGGCGCGGCGGGGGTTGTCAGCCTCGCCGGTTAGGTTAGCATTCGACCGCGAGGGGCAAGGCGAGGGTGTAATGTTTGGGCGGTCGGTTGCTTTAGTCATCGCGGTGGCTGCGGGCCTGATGGCCTCACAGGCGCCGGAGTTCGCGCAGCAATACCGTCAGCGCCTCGGCGGTGCCGTCGATGAGCTCGCCCGCGTCATCGACAGTTTCAACAAGGACGCGGCGTCGAGTGGCGTCGACGAGACGGCGGCACTCGCCGTCATGGCGCGCAACAACGAGCCGCTGGTGCGCCAGCAGGCCGTCAGTATGGCCGAGACGATCCTGCGCTATCACCACCTCTCCGATCAGCAGGCCGCCTTTGCCGGCAGTCCTCCCTTCGCCCGGCTCGTCGTGTTCTTCCAGGAGTTCGATCGACCCTTGGTTGAAAGCACGCTGCAGAGCTACGAGCCGGCGGTCCCCACGACCCTGGAGGGTGTGGTGCTGGCCGGCGGTGCGTTCCTGATCATGTATGGGCTGCTCCGCTTCCTCACGCTCTTCTTCGGCCCGTTCCGCCATCGCCGCCGCCACCATCACCGCCACGTGGTGGAGCAGGTCTAGGCGCGAGGTTCTGTCGGCGGAAACCCGCCGCCGGCGATCTACGTCCTGGTAACTCTCTTGTGGCTAATCTCTGAGTCGACCAGGCGCCGGTGATGCTGGCTGCCGCTTCGACAAAGTGCTTTGCCCGATGCCTGCCCTCGTCAACGCTATGCTCTTCCTCGTCGAGGCCGCGGCATACTTTGCCGTGATGGCGACGCTCTTCCGCGCTCGTCGTCGCTTCGGCATCGGCCTGTTCTTCTGCGCGCTCGGCGCGATGCATTTCCTCGAGACCTACCTCGCCGCCGTTCTTTATGTCGAACTGCCATGGGGCCTGCTGGCATCGCCGGGTTCGGTGGTCCTCTTCTCCGGCAAGCTGGTCATGCTGCTCCTCGTCTATATCCGCGAGGACGCCTCCACCGTCCGCCAGCCGGTCTATGGCCTGTTCCTCGCCAACCTGCTCATGGTCGGGCTGGTCTGGCTGATGCGTTTCCATGTCATGGCGCCGGCCGCCGCGATGTCGGCGGTCGATTTCCGCTTCATGGACGAGATGGGCGGTCTGATGATCTGGGGCACCACGCTTCTCTTCGTCGACGCCATTCTCATCGTTTTGCTCTACGAATACCTCGGCCGCTGGCTGGCCGGGTCGCTGGCGCTGCGCATCGTCGCCAGCGCCGCCGCGATCCTGACCCTCGACCAGGCCGGCTTCTATCTCGCGCTCCACGTCTTCGGCGGCGCGCCGCTTTCCGTTTTCTGGAGCGGCTGGATCGCCAAGCTGGTCGCTGCCGTCTTCTACGGCACTCTGACCGCCGTCTACCTGCGCACGTTCGAGCACCGCCGCGCGCTGCGCAGCCATCAGCTTCGCCTCGTCGATGTCTTCGACACGCTCACCTACCGCGAGCGCTACGAGGCATTGCTGCGCGAGACCGGGCGCGACGCCGTCACCGGGCTCCTCGATCGCGGCCGCTTCGACCGCGACGCCGAGCTTGCCATCGGCAAGGCCACTGCGCGCGGGCAGCCGGTGAGCCTGCTGATCATCGACGTCGACCACTTCAAGCGCATCAATGACCGCTACGGCCATGCCGCCGGCGACGAGGCGCTTCGCCGCATCGCCGAGGAGCTGCGCGGCGCCGTCCGTGACGGCGACAGCGTCTACCGCTACGGCGGCGAGGAATTCATCGTCATCTGCGAAGGCCTGCCCCACCGGGCGGCGGTGCTCGCCGGCGAGCGCCTGCGTCTCGGCGTCTCGGCGCTGGCCATCGACGGCATCGACACACCAATCACGGCGAGCGTCGGCGTCGCTACCGGACCGGAGGACGGCGCCGATCTCCGCGCCCTGTTCGCCGCCGCCGATGCCCGTCTTTATTCGGCCAAATCCGCCGGGCGCGACCGGGTCGTCGGCTGGCCGGTGGCGGGGGAAGGCGAATTGGCCGCGAGCACGGGCTAGCTGCCTTCGCCTGCCCGCGGGACGCGGGATTTGCGCCACCGGCGCCGCACTTCCTTGCTGCGGCCCCAATCGTGCGCTAGATCGCATCAACTCTGGCGGCCCGCTTCGGCCGGCGCCATCGCAAGGGGGCGACACTCATGGACCGTATTCGCATCGTCGGCGGCAACCGTCTGAACGGCACGATTCCGGTCTCCGGCGCCAAGAACGCCGCCCTGCCGCTGATGATTGCGAGCCTGCTCACCCGCGAGACGCTGACGCTGGACAACGTGCCGCGCCTGGCCGACGTCGCGCTCCTCAAGCGCATCCTCGGCAACCACGGCGTCGATTGCATGGTGCTCGGCAAGCGCCAGGGCCAGAACGGCCTCGCCGGCGAATCCATCGAGCTGCGCGCCGGCGATATCGTCGACACCACCGCCCCCTACGACCTCGTTTCCCGCATGCGCGCGAGCTTCTGGGTGGTCGGCCCGCTCATCGCCCGCATGGGCGAGGCGAAGGTCTCGCTCCCCGGCGGCTGCGCCATTGGCACCCGCCCCGTCGATTTCTTCATCGACGCGCTGCGAACGCTGGGCGCCGACATCGAGATCGAGGCCGGCTACGTGCTGGCGAAGGCCAAGAACGGCCTGCGCGGCGCCCGCGTCACCTTCCCCAAGGTTACTGTCGGCGCCACCCACGTCACCCTGATGGCGGCGTCGCTGGCCAGGGGGGAGACCGTCATCGAGAACGCCGCGCGCGAGCCCGAGATCGTCGACCTTGCCCGCTGCCTCACCGCCATGGGCGCGAAAATTTCCGGCGCCGGCACCTCGACCATTCACGTCGAGGGCGTCCCCGCGCTCCATGCCGCCCGTCACACCGTGATGGCCGATCGCATCGAGGCCGGCACCTACGCCATGGCGGTTGCCGCGACCGGCGGCGATGTCTTCCTCGAAGGCGCCACCACCGACACGCTGGAGACGCCGCTGGAGATTCTCCGCCGCGTCGGCGCCGAGATCGAGGCGACCAACCACGGCATCCGTGTGAGGCGGAACGGCCACGGCCTTGCGCCCGTCGATGTCACCACTGAGCCCTTTCCCGGCTTCGCCACCGACCTGCAGGCGCAGTTGATGGCGCTGGTGGCCAGGGCCGACGGCAGCTCGCACATCCGCGAGACCATCTTCGAGAACCGCTTCATGCACGTGCAGGAGCTCGCCCGCCTTGGCGCCGATATTCACCTCGACGGCCAGGTCGCGACCGTGCGCGGCGTCCCCAAGCTGACCGGCGCGCCGGTCATGGCGACCGATCTCCGCGCCTCCGTCTCGCTGGTCATCGCCGGGCTCGCCGCCGAAGGCGAGACCGTGGTTAACCGGGTGTATCACCTCGACCGCGGTTTCGAGCGCATTGAGGACAAGCTCGGCGCCTGCGGGGCGGAAATCGAGCGGCTGAGCGGCTGAGTTCGGAAGCCTGCGAAGCGAACGAGGCTTGCGGGCCGGGCAGCGGCGCATTACCTGAAGCGGCAAGCGCAGGGAATACCGCCATGACCGAATCCGACCAGTTGAAACTCGCCGCCGTGGATGAGGAGGATCTCTCCGTCCTCTCCGCCTTCGTGCAGGACGCCGTCCTCAAGGTCGGCGACATGGTCTACCTGCCGAACGAGCGCCGCTTCGCGGTCGCCATGAACCGGTTCACCTGGGAGAAGGCCGAAGACGGCGCCCGCCGTGATTTCGAGCGCCGCCGCGCCGCGCTCACCTTCGATCGCGTGGAGGGCGTCCGTACCTCTGGCATCGACCGCAGCGAAAACGGCAAGATTCTGGAGCTTCTCGCCGTCCGCTTCGAGATCACCGACGCGCCGAAGGGCAAGGTCACGCTGGTCTTCGCCGGCAGCGCGCTGGTCGAGATCGCGGTCGAGGTCATCGAGGTGCGCCTGGCCGATCTCGGCGCTGCCTGGGCCACCCACGCCAAGCCCAACCACCCGCTGGTAGGCGAGACGAACGCCCGCGCCTGAGGTATAGGGGCTCGGCCGTTACCCCGGGGAGCCCGCCCTTGCCGCTACGCCTGAACGACACCGACAGCGATTTCGAAGCCCGTTTCCGCGCCCTCCTCGCCATGAAGCGCGAGGTCTCGGACGACGTCGATCAGGCCGCCCGCGCCATCGTCGCGGACGTCGCCAAGCGCGGCGATCAGGCTCTCATCGACTACGCCGCGAAGTTCGATCGCCAGACGCTCACCCCCGCCACCCTTCGCGTCACCGGCGCCGAGATCGACGCCGCGGAGAAATCCACCCCCGCCGCCGAGCGTGACGCGCTGCTCTTCGCCCGCGACCGCATCGAGGCCTTCCACCGCCGCCAGATGCCGTCCGACGATCGCTACGTCGATTCCTCCGGCGTCGCCATGGGCATCCGCTGGACTGCGATCGAGTCGGTCGGGCTTTACGTCCCCGGCGGCACCGCCGCCTATCCGAGCTCGGTGTTGATGAACGCGGTGCCGGCGCGCGTCGCCGGCGTCGAGCGCGTCGTCATGGTCACGCCCGCGCCCGATGGCAGGATCAATCCGCTGGTGCTCGCCGCCGCAAAGATCGCCGGCGTCGACGAGGTTTACCGCGTTGGCGGCGCGCAGGCCGTCGCCGCGCTGGCCTACGGCACCGCCACTATCGCGCCGGTCGCCAAGATCATGGGCCCGGGCAACGCGTACGTCGCCGCCGCCAAGCGCATCGTCTTCGGCACCGTCGGCATCGACATGATCGCCGGCCCGTCGGAGGTTTTGGTCGTGGCCGACGCCGAGAACGATCCCGACTGGCTCGCCGCCGATCTCCTCGCGCAGGCCGAGCACGACACCGCCGCCCAGTCGATCCTCATCACTGATGCGCCCGCGCTGGCCGACGCCGTTGCCGCTGCCGTCGAGCGCCAGTTGAAGACGCTGCCGCGCGTCGAGACCGCCGCCGCGAGCTGGCGCGATTTCGGCGCCATCGTCGTCGTGAAGTCGCTCACCCGCGCAATGGAGCTCGCCAACCGCATCGCGCCCGAGCACCTCGAGCTCGCTGTCGCCGATCCCGAAGCACTGCTCATCAAGGTCAGGAACGCCGGCGCCGTTTTCCTCGGACGCCACACGCCTGAGGTCATCGGCGATTATGTCGGCGGTCCTAACCATGTGCTGCCCACCGCGCGTTCCGCCCGCTTCTCGTCCGGCCTCGGCGTGCTCGATTTCCTGAAGCGCACCTCACTGCTCAGGCTGGGTCCCGACCAGCTCGCCGCGCTGGCGCCCGCGGCCATCACGCTGGCCAGGGCCGAAGGCCTCGACGCCCACGCCCGCTCGGTGGCGATCAGGCTGAATCGCGGCTAGCACGCGCCTCCCGCTTGTCATTCCGGCGCCCGGGGGTCCGGCCTTCGGCCAGCCCGCGGGAAAACTCCAGCCGGAATCCGGAATCGGTGGCGGAGACCTCTCCCCCGCTCATTCCCGGGGCCGGCGAAGCCGGCAACCGGGAATCCAGTTGACGGCAGAACCGCGCGGGACTTCGGCCCCGCGCGCGCTCGAAAGGACTGGGCGTAAAAGTAGCCGCGACCGCGTCAGGTCGGCACCGCCCGCACGGGCGGGCAGTGCCGGAGGCGATTTACCACCTGTAGCAAATCATCTCGCCATCGGGCAGACGAACGGCGTGATGGCCGGTGTGCTTGAAGCACCAGGCTTCATCCTGGCCACCCCAGTAGCACTTTCCGTTCCCGCCGCGATGCATGTTCGCCCCGCAGTCGCCCAAGGCGTGCGCGGGCGTAACCACCAACGATGGCACCGCAAGGAGAGTGGTAAGCAGAGTGCCGGAAACGAATGCGGCTCCGAGCAACGTCGCTGAAAGCTTCTTCATGAAAACCTCCTGTCGACTGGCATTGTGCCCCTGAGAGAGGTTGCCGCCGATCTGTAACCGGGATGTTTCCGTGCCCCACCATACTCCGAGGCGCTCGCGACCGCTGCCATTTGCCCGCTCATTCCCGGGGCCGGCGGAAGCCGGCAACCGGGAATCCAGCTGACGTTTCAGCGGCACGGAACTTCCCGGCGTCACGTCCCCTCCTGCGACTTCGCCCGGCGCCGGTTCGATCGCGGCCCCGGGCCTCTGAATTTCGAACCGAATAACCCGTCCCACCCCCTTGTTCCCTTTCCGTCCATAATCCGGTAGGTTCCCGCCGCTTTCCCATGAACGGGGGGTGAGCCGGCCGTTTTCGGCGGCGCGCCGCCGGTTTCCGGGAGCCAGTCCCAAGGAGAAGAATGGCTAAGGAAGAAATCATCGAGCTGCCGGGCATTGTCTCGGAGCTGCTGCCGAACGCGACCTTCCGCGTGAAGCTCGAGAATGGCCACGAAATCATCGCCCACACCGCCGGTCGCATGCGCAAGAACCGCATCCGCGTTCTGGCCGGCGACAAGGTTCTGGTCGAAATGACCCCTTACGACCTCACCAAGGGCCGCGTCACCTATCGCTTCAAGTAGGCGCCGCCGCCGGGGTTCGCGTAACATCGCGTAGGCAAAAGGCGCCCGCCGGCAAGGCGCCATCGAACAGGGGCACCCGAGAAGAATCGCGATGACCGGTCGATTGAAGTTCGTGCTCGCTTCGGCCTCGCCGCGCCGCCTGGCGCTGCTCAACCAGATCGGCGTCGAGCCCGACCGGGTTATCGTCGCTTCCGTCGACGAAACGCCGAAGAAGGGCGAGCTGCCGCGCAATCTCGCGCAGCGGCTGGCTCGCGCCAAGCTCGATGCTGCGCTCGAAATCCTGAAGGCCGAGCCCGATCTCGCCGGCGCGCTCATGCTCGCCGCCGATACGGTGGTGAGCGTCGGCCGGCGCATCCTGCCGAAGGCGGAGACGGTGGAGGAGGCGGCCGAGTGCCTGCGCCTCCTTTCCGGTCGCTCGCACCGCGTTCACACGGCGCTGGCATTCGTCAACGGCAAGGGCAACATCCGCAAGCGGCTGGCGGAGACGCGCGTGCGCTTCAAGCGCCTGTCGCGCGAGGACATCGAATCCTACATCGCCTCCGGCGAGTGGCGCGGCAAGGCCGGTGGTTACGCCGTTCAGGGCTTTGCCGGCGGCTTTGTCATCAAGCTCAGCGGCTCGTATTCCAACGTCGTCGGCCTGCCGCTCTACGAGGTGATGACGCTGTTGACGGGCGATGGCTATCCCGTTCATTTCAACTGGCTGAGCCCCGGCTGACGAAGTCAGCCAAAGTGAATGACCGCTGACGAAGTCGGCCAAAGCAATCGACGGCTGACGAAGTCGGCTAAAGGCAAATCAACGGCTGACGGAGCTGCCGTCATGGCAAAAACCGCGAAACCGAGACGTGCTTCCATAACCAGCAAGGCAGCAGCCGGCAAAAAGGCCGCGCCCGGGAAGGCGAAACCGCCGGCGGCAAAATGCCCGATCTGCGGCGAGCCGGCGGTGCCCGAATTTTTTCCATTCTCGTCCAAGCGCTGCGCCGAGGTTGATCTCAACCGCTGGCTCTCCGACCGCTATTTCATCCCCGCCGTCGAGGCCGAACCCGACGACGAAATCCCGACCGACGAAGATGAAGGCTGAGGCACAACCGGTCTCGTTTGCGGTGGGCGAGGGGACTGTCTCCGGCCTTCTGGTCGCGCCCCCGAAAGCAACCGCGCTCTACGTGCTGGCGCACGGCGCCGGCGCCGGCATGGCGCATCCGTTTCTTGGCGCGTTGTCAGAGGCACTTGCCGCCCGCCGCGTCGCGACGCTGCGCTACCAGTTCCCGTACATGGAGCGCGGCGGCAAGCGCCCCGATGCGCCCAAGGTTGCGGAAGCGGCGGTCGCCGCCGCCGTCGCCGAGGCTGCCCGGCTGGCGCCGAAGCTCCCGCTGTTCGCCGGCGGCAAGTCGTTCGGTGGCCGCATGACCTCGCAGGCCGCAGCCCACGGATTGCTTCCGCAGGTGCGGGGCCTCGTCTTCGTCGGCTTCCCGCTCCACCCTCCCGGCGCGCCCGCCGACACGCGCGGTGACCATCTCGCCGACGTCAAAGTCCCGATGCTCTTCCTGCAGGGCACGCGCGACGAGTTTGCGGATCTGTCGCTGCTGAAGCCGCTGGTCGCGCGTCTGGGCAAGCAAGCGACGCTGCATCTGGTCGAGGGCGGCGATCATTCCTTCAAGCTGCCGGCGAGCCTCGGCGTGAAGCCCGCCGAAGTCCTGGCCGAACTCGCCGACACCGCCGCCGCCTTCATGGCCGCGAACGCCGCCTGACTACCGCGCGCCTTCCATCTCGAACGACAGCACCGGGTATTTCTCCCGCACGCGCTCGATGAGGTCGGCAGGCGGCGCCCCGTAGTCGGACCGCATCCACGCCACCTCCACCCAGATGCGCTCGCCGCCGACGTCGGCACGCTGCCGCTTGAATGTCGCCCGGTAGCCGAGCGGCCGGATGAGATCGTTGAGCGCGCCGAGCTCGCCGGTTCCGGCTTCGATCACCATGAGCCCGCGGTTCTCGTGCGGAATGAGGTGATCGGCAGTGCGCAGCACGAGCAGGGTGATGAGCGTCAGCGCGGTCGCCGCGGCGCCGAGCCCCCATTGCCCGCCGCCGAAGCACAGCCCGATGACCGTGACCATCCACAGCGTCGCCGCGGTTGTTACCCCGGTCACCAGGTCGCCGCGCCGGAAGATCGCGCCGCCGCCGATGAAGCCGACGCCGGTCAGCACGCCGAGCGGCAGCCGCATCGGGTCCATCGTCGCGAACGCGTCCGTCGTCTTGCCGGTGGTCGAGAGCAAAAGGTTGCCGAGCACCATCGCGACCGCCGCCGCCAGTCCGATCAGGATGGTCGTGCGCAATCCCGCCGCGTGGCCGCGCTCCTGACGGTTGAAACCGACCAGGCCGCTCGCGACCAGCGTGAGCAGGAGCCTGAGCGCGATGTCCTGCCAGACGGGATTGAGCGGCATGTGGCAAACCTCCCTGCCGGGCCCATGCGCGGCCTCTTCGGCACCTTGCCGTGGCTTGCGCGCGCCCCTTGCCGGGCGTCGGCGCGGCGTGTCTGGACACCCCGTGCGGCGTTCAATATAACCCGCCAACGCCTTGCGGGGAGCGGCTTTGCGGCCTTCTGCGCAGCCGGCGGCCCAGGTAGCTCAGTTGGTAGAGCAGCGGATTGAAAATCCGCGTGTCGGTGGTTCAATTCCGCCCCTGGGCACCACAAATAGCCAATAAGAATCAGTGCATTGCGGCGGGAAGACCGCATCAGCTGCGCGGCAGCGCGTGGTGCTCGGTAGCCCGTAGGTGGGAGTTCGATCGCGCTCAGCTCGCGGTACAAGATCCTCCTTTGGCCTCAATTGTTCTGACGACGGACAATCAGGACGACACATACATAAATCTGTTCCCAACCCCGGTGTAGGAACCTAGAAGTTCGGGTTTCGAGTGTGGGGCGGGCAGGATGCCGGCAAGAAGAGTAAATGGCTGGCGCCGACGAAGCGCCAATGCCGCGGTCGTCGCACTTTTAGCGGGGGTTGTAGCCGCTCCGGCCATGGTCCCCACGGCGTCGGCAGGCGCATCGCCTGCATCTGCAGTTGTCCCGGAGGCGCGAACCGCCCCTGCTGCGCAGGCAGTGCAGATCGCAGGTGTAACCGGCGGAAGCCCGTGTGTCGCTCTCACCTTCGACGACGGGCCGGACGTCGACCTCACGCCCAAGCTCCTGTCGATCCTGGAGGCGAAGGGCGCCGTGGCGACGTTCTTCGTGGTCGGCGACCGGGTGCTGACCTGGCCGGATCCCGTCCGCCAGGCAGCCGCGGACGGCGACGAGATCGGCAACCATTCCTGGGATCACCCGGTGCTGCCCAGCCTCAGCAACGCCATGGTGCTCGGTGAACTAACCCGCACCGATGCGATCATAGACAAGGTGACCGGGCGCGATCCGGACTTCACGCGGGCTCCCTTCGGTTCGCTGAGCCCGCGCGTTGCCAGCCTTTCGCCGCGCACGTACATCGCCTGGAGCATCGATACGTTGGACTGGATGTACCCCGACGTCGACCATATCACCAAGGTCGCACTCGGGGCGGTCAACGGCTCGATCGTTCTGATGCACGACATCCACCCCAAAACCATCAAGGCGGTTCCCGGAATCATCGACGGACTACGGGCACGCGGGTTCGATCTGGTGACGGTCTCGCAGTTGCTCAGCCCGATGTGCGGCGGCAAGGAAGTGACCTTTGGCGAGCAGGTGCCCGGGTCAAGACCGTTGGACCCCTTCGGGGTCGATGCGTTCCAAGGGCGGCTCGCGAGCGGTCTCCCCCTCAAGGCAGCCGCAAAAGGGGGGCGGGTTCCGGCAGCGACCCCAACGGAGAAAGTGCCCGAACCGCTTAGTTTCCTGGACACCTCATTCTAGTTCGGTGGGCCGTCTTCGTCAGACGGCTTTTGGCGCATTGTCCGGTGACGTTGGTCTGGATCGAGGGAAGTTCGTCCAAACACTGACGTGCGTTGCGCGGATATTCTCGACCAGCTTTCCGGGCCAGGCCCTGCTCAGTCGAGGTGGTAGACTTCCGGCATGGCGCTCCACCACTCGCCCGCGGCAGCCGATTCCAGCCGCATCTGACAGGGGTCGGTCAGCGCCAGCCAGCGCTTGCTCACCGCAAGTTCGCCGAGGCGCTTCATGTCGGCGGCGAAGTCGCTGCCGGTGTATTCCCAATAGCCGAACAGCAGATTTTCCGGCTCGCGCAGGTAGATCGAATAGTTGTGGATGTTGGCCTCGCTGAGCGCCCGGTTCATCTCCGGCCATGGTTCTGCATGCAGCTTCCTGTACTCGGCGATCTTTTCGGGGCGGATGCCGATCACCATGCCCATGCGCCGCACGCTCATTCCTTGACCCCTCCGGCGGTAAGGCCCGTCACCAGAAAACGCTGCGCGAACAGGAAGACGATCATCACCGGCGCTACCGCAATCAGCGTGGCGAGCGCCAGCGAGGAGAGCGAGATGGTGGTCGAGGCTGCGTTGGTCGGATTGAACGCCGGTACGTTCGACAGCAGCTCCGCGAGGCCGACCTGTATCGGCGACTTGCGGCCGGGGAGGGTGACGTAAGGCAGGAAGTAGTTGTTCCAGTTGCCGGTGAAATTGAAGAAGGCGACCAGAGCAACGACCGGAGTAGCCAGCGGCATGGCGATCCGGGCAAAGACCTGGAGCTCGCCGGCCCCGTCGATGCGCGCTGCATCCAGCAGATCCTTGGAAAGGGCGGTCGAGAAGTAGATGTAGGTGAGGTAGACCCCGAACGGGAAGAATGAAAACGGCAGGATGGCCGCCAGCGGATTGCCGATCAGGTGGACCGCACTGAGTTCGAGAAAGATCGGCAGCACCAGCGCCGTGCCGGGCACGAGCATGACGACGAGCGTCACCGCGAGCAGCGTCTGGCGTCCGCGGAATTCCGTCAGTGCCAGCGCGTAGCCGGCGGGTATGCTCGTCACCAGCGTGATCAGCAGCGCCGCTGAGCAGTAGACGGCGGAGTTGACAATCCACGTCCAGATGAGCCCGCTCTGAAACGTCATCAGCGCGCGCCAGTTGTCGGCAAGCGTCGTCAGGCTGCCGAACGCAAGCGGCGCGTCGAGCAACAGCTCGCGATCGGTTTTCGTCGGTGCGATCAGCAGCCAGATCAGCGGCACGACGAAGAACAGCGCAAATGCGACGAGGAGCACGATCGCGAACGCCCGGCCGAGCCACTCGGCCGGCGTGAGCGCGACGCGCGATGGGCGGTCAGGTGCGCTCAAACAGGCCACCCCGGAAGACGAACAGGACACTGAGAATGAGGGCAACCACCAGCAGCACGAGCGAGATCGCCGCCGATCCGTTGAAGTCGCTCTGCTTGAAGGCATAGAGGAACGCAAGCTGGTTCAGCGAATAGTCCTGCGAGACCACGCCGCGGCTGGCCTGCGACAGCACGCGCGGCTCGACGAAGAGCTGGGTGCCGCCGGCGAAGGAAAGCACGACCATGTACGCAATCCATTTGCGCAGCAGCGGGATTTGAATCGACCACGCCGTGCGGATCGGGCCCGCCCCGTCGACGCGCGCCGCCTCGATCAATTCGCGACTGATATTGTTGAGGGCGCCGTACATCACCACGATCCAGCCGCCGGCGCCGGTCCAGAAGGCGATCACCGCGAGCACGACCGGCAGGCGGTTGGACTGCATTGCCTCGACGAAATTGTTGAGCCCGAGCGCGTGCAGAACGAACGAGACCGGACTGACCGTCGGGTCGAGCACGAAGAGCCACAGCATGACGCTGGAAGCGCCCGCCAGTGCGCCCGGGATGTAGTAGAGGAAGCGCAAGCCCGTCGACAGCCAGCGTGTGCCGATCGCGTGGATGATGAGCGCGAGCACGACCACCAGCACGACCAGGCCCGCCAGCCACACGACAAGGTACAGCCCGACGTGCTCCACGGCGGGGAGGAAACGATAGTCCCTGAAAATCTTGGCAAAGTTCGTCAGCCCGGCAAACGCGCCGCGCTTGGTGAAGGCGAGATAAATCGCGTAGAGCAGCGGAAAAATGCCGAAGGCCAGCAGGAAGAGCGAATAGAGACTGACGAACGCAAGACCGAGGCGGCGCTGTGCCCGCTCGATGCTCGACCGATGGTCGGCGGACTGCCGCAGCCCGCCCCTGGCGGGGCTGGCTGCGGGATCAGGACGTATGCTCACGTCATCCGACTCCTGAGTCGGTTAAGCGCCGGCTTCAGTTGACCGTGTAGCCGACCACCTGAGCTTCGTTCTTCATCTCCTGCTGCCAGTCGGCCGCGAGATCGGAGATCGTCTTGCCGGAAGCGAGGCCGGGCGTGATGATCTTGGCCCACGCGGTTTCAGGCGAGAAGTCGGGATACGCCCACCCGTTCCAGACGTGCGAGGCTGCCGTCGACACGGCCGTCTTGAAGTCGCCCGCGTAGAAGCCGCTGGAGGCCTGCTTGTCGAGCCACTTGTCGGCCGCCGCCTGATAGGCCGGAAGGCCGCCGGTGCCCGCGGTTTGGTCGTTGGAGATGACAAACTCGAGGAATGTCTTCACCGCCGCGGGATTAGCGGTGTGGCTTGACGCATACCAGACGCCGCCGCCAACGTTGCCGGTAACCTTGTCGCCCTTGTCCCAGTAGAGCGGGGGCGCGGCAGCCCATTCGCCCGGCTTGGCATTTACGCCGGACGGGTTCTGGAAGAGCGCGCCGGAGTACCACGCCGGCCCGGGAATCGCGACGAGGTGGTCCGCCTTGGCGACGAACGAGGCGCCGAACACGCTGTCCTGCGTCACCGTGCCGTTCTTCAGCATGTGGTCGAGCAGGTCGGTCACCTTCTTCGCGTTGGGATCGGTCACGTTCGAGGAGAAGGTGTCGCCCTTCAGCTGGAAGATCGGCGCTTCGCCGCTCCAGTAGTAGACATACGGGCCCTCGAAGCTGTCACCGATGGAGCCGAGGAAGTAGCCGGGGTGATCCTTGGCGAGCTTGTCGCCAAGCGCCTGATAGTCTTCCCAGGTTTTCGGCACGGCATAGCCGAACTGGTCGATCAGTTTCTTGTTGTACCAGAACAGCACCGGCGCGAGGTCATTGCGCAGACCGTAGACCTTGCCGTCGATCGTGACCGGGTCGAGCGCGCCCGGCGTGAAGCCGGCGAGGAACGACTTGTCCAGGAACCCGTCGCTGAGCACCTGGGCGAAGGCCTGCACGCCGTTGGTCTCCTTGGACACCCACGATGCATCGTTGTTCTGTGTCGAGAAGACGACGTCGGGCCAGCCGGAGCCGGCCTGGTCGGCGAGACCGATCTTGGTCTGGAACGTGCCCGAGGCGCCGGACGAGCCGTCGTCGAGGACCTCGTTCACTTTGATTTCGGGATGCGCCGCTTCGAATGCCTTGATCGACGGTTGGCGCGTCGCGTCGAACCAGACGGTGATGGAATTGTCGGCTGCCGCGGCTTGGGTGGCCGCCAGGACTCCCGGTGTCGCCACGGTGAGTGCGGCGAGCGCCACTGCCAGTCTCAGTTTCCTCATGGATGCTCCTCCGATGTTTTTTACTCTCTGACTTCTCATGCAGGCTTGGACGCCCGGTCGCGTGCGCGCGCCAGGCGGGAGTTGGCGGGTGCCGGACCGAGTTCTCCGTTCGCCACGATCTCGGGGCGGGACCAATCGCGGCGCGCCGTTTCGGAGAGGACGAGCCCGTGCCCCGGCCGGTCGGGCGCGTAGGCCCAGCCGTCGCGTATCTCGACCGGCTGCTCGACGAGATGATCGAAATTCTGGAATGAGTATTCGAGCCACTCGACTTCCGGCAGCGCGCAGGCCAGGTGGACGCCGAACTCGAGGAAGGTGTTGCCGAGGCTGATCGGCACGCCGAGATCGGCCGCCAGCCAGCCGATCCGCATGACGTCGGTAACGAAGCCGTGCACGTTGAGGATATCGGTGCCGCCGGCAAGCATCAGCTGACGCTTACCGACGACGTCGAGATATTCGCCCGAGTTGATCAGGGTCCACGGTGCGCCCTGGCGCAATTCGCGCAGACCGTTGAAATCGCTGCGCAGGATCGGGTCCTCGACCCAGTGGATCGGAAAACCGGCGTCGCGGATCGCGATGAGCTTGACCAGCGCCTCTTTCGCCCCCCACGCCTCGTTGGCGTCTATCATGAAGAGGGCGTTCGGGCGCACCGTCTTCTTGAGAAGGGCGAGGCGATGAAGGTCGCGGTCAAAATCCGGGTGGCCGACCTTGATCTTGAACGCGTTGTAGCCGATGGCATCGGCGTGGCCGAACAGCTCGACGAAGTCATCGTCGCTGAGGTGGAAATCGAGGCCCGACGCATAGGCCCGGACGTGATCACGGCGGCTGCCGAGCATGCGGTGAAGCGGCAGCCCGGCTTCCTTGGCGGCGAGATCCCAGAGAGCGACCTGGGTGGCTTCCTCGAATGCCAGGCTGTACGCCTGCTGATTGCCGCCGCGAGGTCTGTTCACCCGGTGGATGAGGGAAAGCGGTGATTGTCCCGCGAGCTTCCCCCAGATCTCGCCGGCGAACATCCGAACAATCTCACTGACGGGGGGAAGCGGCCGGAAAAGACTCTGGATGAACCCGAGGCCGCTCAGGCCCCGGTCGTCGATCACCTCCAGGGCGGCGACATTGACCACCTCGGTGCGAACCTGGCTGTCCCCGATCACCCGTTCCCGGGCGAACTGAAAGCGGGTAATCCGGAAGTCGGCTATATGATTCATCGACCAGTCTTGCGCACTGATATATCAGTATCGCAATTTAATAGATCAACGGGCGGCGGCATGCAAGGCGACACAGCGCGCAATATCGACCTCGAGAGCGTCGAGGGTGTGGCCAGGCGCCTCAGCGATCTCGCCTATTCCCGAATTCTCGAAATCCTCTTCGAGCGGCGGCTTCCGGCCGGGGCCTTCGTGTCGCAGAAAGAGCTTGTCGAGATGACCGGCGTTCCGGTCGGGCCGCTGCGCGATGCCCTGCGCGTCCTTGAGGCGGAGGGCATCCTGACGATTCATCCGCGGTCCGGCATCGAGTTCGTCAAGCCGGGCCTCGAATTGACGCGCGCGACCTACCAGTTCCGCGGCATCATCGAGACCTCGGCGGTTGCGGTGTACGCGGAGACCGGCGACGAGACGGAGATGGCCGAGATCGAAAGGCGGCACCGGCTGACCGCCGCGGCGGTCGAGGCGGAGGGGCTGACGGAGCGGCTGCGTGCCGAACTCGATACGCTGGAGGGCCTTCTCCACAACGCCATCATTGCCAGCCTGCGCAATCCCCTCATCGAGACGAGCTATCGCCGCATCCACAACTACCTGCGTCTGGTCAGGCTGGATCGCAAGATGACCACGCCGCTGGCGCTGCGCTCGCTACGCGAACATCTGGCGATCATTGAGGCCTGCCGCCGACGGAGCGCCAGCGATGCGGTCGCTGCGCTGCAGACCCATTTCGCCAATGCGCTTCAGCGCAACATGGGTCTTTACTGATCCGCGTTCGGTGCGCGCCTCGTCTGCGCGCGGTCAGCGATCCTTTTTGGGCAGCGTTACGCCGCCGGCGCTCGCCATGAAGCGTGCGACCGAGCTGTCGTCGTCCTTGCCCATGCCGGAAGCTGCTGTCGCGGTAAACAGCTGCAGCGCCAGGCTGGCAATCGGCAGCGGGAACTGCTCGCGCTGCCCGATCGCCGCCACGATGCCGAGGTCTTTCGTGAAGATGTTGACCGCGCTTTTCGGCGTGTAGTCGTCCGCGAGCACGTGTGGAATCCGGTTCTCGAACATCCAGCTGTTGCCGGCCGATTTCGTGATCACCTCGTAGACTTTTGCCAGGTCGAGCCCGAGCTTCGCCGCGAAGGTGATCGCCTCGCACGCCGCAGCGATGTGGACGCCGGCCAGGAGCTGGTTGACGATCTTGAACGAGGATCCGATTCCCGCCTCGTCGCCGAGGTGATACGTCGTCGCCGCCATGGCCGCCAGGACATCGGCGGCTGCATCGAACGCCTCGGGCGTGCCCGATGCCATCACCGTGAGACTGCCTTCGGCCGCGCGCACCGAACCGCCGCTGACCGGCGCATCGAGATAATGCAGCCCGCGATCCCGGCACTCGGACGCCAGCGCCCGCGCGTCCTGCGGCGACATGGTCGCGCATGAGATGACGACGCTCCCCTTGCCGAGCGCGGTCGCCGCACCTCTGTCGCCAAACAGGACTTCGCGCGTCTGGGCGGCGTTGACCACGAGCACGACGACCGCGTCGGCGCCACGCGCGGCCTCCCGTGGACTTTCCATGGCCACGGCGCCGCTCTCGGCAAAGCGCGCGCGCGCCGCCTCGGTCACATCCACACCGACCACGTCAAGGCCGGCGCGATGCAGGGATTGCGCTGCACCAAGGCCCATGGCCCCGAGACCAATAACCACGACGCGGCCCATCGCTTGTCATCCTTGAGTTAGCGCTAACTATCGTATATCTAGCGGAATCAAGCGATTATTGCAATATGCGAGGTAGCCCTAACAGGGCTTGGCCATGGCCAGACGATCTTCAGGAACCGCCACCTTGAATCAGGTCGCGAAGATGGCCGGCGTCAGCGAGATGACCGTCTCCCGCGTCTTGCGGAACGTCGGCTCCGCCAGCCCCGCCACCCGCGCCCGTGTCGAGACCGCGGTTCGGCAGACGGGCTACGTCCACAACCGTCTTGCCGGATCGCTCGCCACCGCCCGGTCGGGCCTCGTCGGCGTTATCCTCCCATCGATGGCCAACAGCGTCTTCTCCGAGGTGATGGGCGGCATCAACTCGACGCTGGCGCGGTCCGGTCTTCAGGCAGTGGTCGGGGTCACCGACTACGACCAGACGACCGAGGAGGCGCTGGTCCGGTCGATGCTGTCGTGGAAGCCGGAAGCGCTGATCGTCACCGGGCTCGAGCACACCAACGAGGCACGGCGGATGCTCGACGCCGCCGCCATTCGTGTGATCGAGATGATGGATATCGATCATCCGCCGATCGACATTGCGATTGGTCTGTCGCACCGCGCGGCGGGCAGCGAAACCGGTCGCTATCTTTTCGAGCGCGGCTACCGCCGTTTCGGCTATGTCGGCGACGACCTGCGCAAGGACACGCGGGCCAGAAGCCGGCGGGAGGGGCTCACGGAATTTCTGCGCGCCGTCGGATTGCCGCCGGCGGTGGAGATCGCGGAAGCGGAGCCGAGCTCGCTGCACCTCGGCAAGCGCGCGCTGGCCCGTCTACTGGCCCGGCACCCTGAGGTCGATGTCGTCGTCTTTTCCAACGACGACATGGCGGCAGGCGGTCTGTTCTACTGCATGGAGCATTCGATCGACGTCCCCGGGCAGCTCGGCTTGTTCGGCTTCAATGGTCTGGAAATCGGACAGGCCTTCCCGAAGCCGCTGTCCACCATCAGGACCAATCGCCAGAAGATGGGAGCCCTCGCGATGGAGCAGCTCATGATATCGGCGGCGAGGCCTAACGAGCCCACGGTCATCGACACGGGTTTTGAACTGGTGCCCGGAGCCACGGCCTAGGCATTCGAAACGGACTATCCACCCGCAACGCGTCCCTCCGTCACCGCTCCGTCATGCGGCTGTCTTAAATACCACCGCTCGGTTGGCACTGGCGAGGATGCGGTGGGGCAGGCGTACGATCTGGCGGTCGTCGGTGCGGGGATCTGCGGGCTGGCGCATGCGCTTGCCGCGGTTCGTCGCGGCAAGCGGGTCGTGGTCATCGATCGCGATGCGCAGGCTAACGGCGCCTCCGTCCGCAACTTCGGATTCGTCACCGTCACCGGGCAGCAGCGCGGCGAATGCTGGAACCGCGCGATGCGCTCGCGCGAGATCTGGGCAGAAGTCGCCCCCGCTGCCGGCATCGAGGTCGTGCATCGCGGCCTGGTCGTTGCCGCCCGGCGACCCGAGGCTGCCGCGGTGCTTGCGGCCTTTGCGGCCACCGACATGGGCAGCGATTGCGACCTGCTGAAGCCGGAGGCCGCCAAGGCGCGCTTCCCGTACCTCCGCGATGTCGCGGCGGCGCTCTACAGCCCGCACGAGCTGCGCGTTGAATCGCGCACCGCCATCCCCAGGCTCGCGGCATGGCTGGAGAAGGCGAAGGGCGTCGCGTTCCTGCGCGGACGCTCGGTCAGCGCGGTCGCGCCGCCGCGGGTAGCGACTTCCGGTGGCGACGTCGAGGCGGAAGCGGTGATCGTCTGTCCAGGCGACGATTTCGCAACGCTGTTTGCCGAGCGGCTGGCCGCGTTCAACCTGACGCGCTGCAAGCTGCACATGATGCGGGTACGCGCGGAGAAGGCGGGACTGGAAAACGCCGTGATGTCCGATCTCGGGCTGGTGCGCTATCTCGGCTACGCCGAGCTTCCCGAAGCAAAGGCGCTGAGAGCCCGTCTCGAGGTCGAACAGGGCGACCACCTTGCCAACGGCGTCCACCTCATTGTCGTGCGCAGCGCGGACGGTTCGCTGGTCGTGGGCGATTCGCATCACTACGCGGCGACGCCCGACCCCTTTGCACCGGAGGCGGTGGACGAGCTTATCCTCGATGAGTTCCGCCGCGTGCTCGATCTCGGCGCGGTCAACGTGACCGAACGGTGGACCGGAACCTACGCGTCGGCAACCGACCGCCTGGCGCTGATCGACCGGCCGGCAGATGCGGTGCGCCTCGTCGTCGTCACCAGCGGCACCGGCGCCAGCACATCATTCGCGCTCGCCGAGGAAGTCATTGGCGAGCTTTACGGTTGAAACTCGGGAGGTCTTCTTGGCTTTGTCTCATCTCAAGGCGGTGGTCTTCGACTGGGCGGGAACGGTCGTCGATCACGGCTCGCTCGGGCCGATGGGCGTGTTCGTCGAGGCGTTCGCCGAATTCGGCGTGACGATCACCATCGAGGAGGCGCGCGGCCCGATGGGCATTGCCAAGCGGCCGCATGTTGCGGCGCTGCTCGCCATGCCGCGCATCGCGGCCGAATGGAAGCGCGTCCACGGCCGCACGCCGACGGAAGCCGACGTCGACGCGGTCTACGACGTGTTCGTGCCGAAGAACATTGCGGTCGCGGCGAAGTACGCTGGCCTCATCCCGGGCGCTGCCGAGGCGGCCAGGGAAGTGCGTGCGCGCGGTCTCAAGATCGGCACGACCACCGGCTACACGCGCGAGATCATGAACGAGATCGTACCGGTGGCGGCGGCGCAGGGCTTTGTAGCCGATGCCATGGCCTGCACCGGCGACGCACCTGACGGGCGGCCGACGCCCTTCCTCATTTATCGCGTCCTCCTCGATCTCGCGGTGTGGCCGGCGTCCGCGGTGATCAAGGTGGACGACACGGAAGTCGGTATCGCCGAGGGCCTGCACGCCGGCTGCTGGACGGTCGGCGTGGCGGTCAGCGGCAATGTCTTCGGCCTCTCGCTCGCCGACACGAAAGCGTTGTCGCCGGAAGTGTTCGCCGCGAAGCGGGCGACGGCAGCAGGTAGACTCGCGGCCGCCGGCGCGCATTACGTCGTCGACAGCATCGCTGAACTCCTGCCCGTCATGGCCGACGTCGAGGGGCGGCTTGCCCGCGGCGAGCGACCCTGATGACGAATCGCGGGGACGGCGTGCCGCCGGTTACTGAGGGTGACACCAACCTCACCCCCGGCCGCCGAGCCTGGACCGACGCGCTCGATCCCGAGACGCGGGAGCTGCTCGAAGACGACGCCGAATTCTTTCTGCACCAGTCGCTCTCGACGCCCTGCCTCGATGCCATCGAGCGGGCCGAGGGCGCCGAGCTCATCGATGTGTCGGGACGGCGAATTCTCGATTTCCATGGCAACAGCGTCCACCAGCTCGGCCACGGCCACCCGGCGGTGATTGCCGCGATCAAGGCGCAGCTCGACACCCTCTCGTTCTCCCCGCGGCGATACACCAACCGGCCCGCAATCGCGCTGGCGCGACGCTTGGTCGAACTCGCGCCCGATCCGCTCGGCAAGGTGCTGTTTGCGCCGAGCGGCGCCGCGGCCATCGGCATGGCGCTCAAGCTCGCCCGGATCGCCACCGGCCGGCACAAGACCATCTCGATGTGGGATTCCTTCCACGGTGCCAACCTCGACGCCATTTCGGTCGGCGGGGAGGGGCTCTTCCGGCGCGGCGTCGGTCCATTGCTGCCGGGAAGCGAGCATGTGCCGCCGCTCGATCAGGCCGAACGCTTCTTCGGCGAAGGTGCCGGGGCGTTCGAGCGGTTGGCGGATTACATCGGCTACATCCTCGCGACGGAAGGCGACGTGGCGGCGGTCATCGCCGAGCCCATGCGCTGGACGACAGTGATGCCCGCGCCGGAGGGCTTCTGGCCGCGGGTGAAGACGCATTGCGAACGCCACGGCGCGCTGCTCGTCTTCGACGAAATTCCAAGCTGCCTCGGCCGCACCGGGACGATGTTCGCCTGCGAGCAGGTCGGCGCGGTACCCGATATGCTCGTCATCGGCAAGGGGCTGGGCGGTGGCATCATGCCGATGGCGGCGCTCATTGCCCGCCGCGATCTCGACGTCGCCGGCGACGTCGCCATCGGGCACTACACCCACGAGAAAAGCCCGGTCGGCGCCGCCGCGGCGCTGGCGGCCCTGGATGTGATCGCGACCGACGACCTCGTTGCGCGGGCACGGGAGCTTGGCGCGCATGGCCTCACCCGGTTGAACCAGATCGCAGCGTCGCACAAAGCACTGGGCGCGGTGCGCGGGCTTGGGCTCTATTTCGGCGTCGAGGTTAAGGGAAAGAACGCCGTGGATGCGGCTGAACGCGCCGACCGCATTCTCTACGCGGCGCTGGAACGCGGGCTCAGCTTCAAGATCGGCGGCGGCAATATCGTCACGCTGTGCCCGCCGTTGACTATCGAAATCGAGCAGCTCGACCGCGCCTTCGCTATCCTCGCCGAGGCGGTGCGCGCGGCGTGACGTTTGTGTGACGCAGTTATCAACACACGTCATCGGGGCGTCACTCAAGTTGGCTAGCTGTCCCTCCTCGACGCGGAAGAACCGCAAGGGAGACAACTTATGAAAAAATCGCTTCTCATGGCGGCGGCACTCGCCGCTCTCGTTGCCGCGACCGGTGCAGCGCGCGCCGACGGCGTGGTCACGATCTACAGCGCCGACGGCCTCCACGATGGCTCGCCCAACTGGTACCAGAACCAGTTCGATGCCTTCACCAAGGCGACCGGCATCACCGTGCAATATGTCGAAGCCGGCTCGGGCGGCGTTGTCGAACGCGTCGCCAAGGAAACCTCGAACCCGCAGGCTGACGTTCTCGTCACCCTGCCGCCATTCATCCAGAAGGCGGCGGCTGATGGCCTGCTGCAGCCCTACACGCCGGCCGGCGCCGACCAGATTGCCGCCGACCAGAAGGACTCCGGCGGGAACTTCGAGGCGCTGATCAACAACTACATGAACTTCATCTACAACGCCTCGACCCTGCCCGACGCGCCGAAGACCTTCGCCGACCTGCTCGACGCGAAGTTCAAGGGCAAGATCCAGTACTCGACGCCCGGCCAGGCCGGCGACGGCACCGCCGTGATGATCGAACTCATCCACGCCTTCGGTGGCAAAGATGCCGCCTTCGACTACTTCAAGAAGCTGCAGGACAACAACGTCGGTCCGTCGTCCTCGACCGGCAAGCTGACGGCGCTGGTCAACAAGGGTGAGCTCTACGTCGCCAACGGCGATCTGCAGATGAATCTCGCCCAGATGGCCGACAACCCCAACATCAAGGTCTTCTGGCCGGCCGGCCCGGATGGCAAGCGCTCGACCTTCGCGCTGCCCTACTACGTTGGCCTGGTCAAGGGTGCGCCGCATGCCGACAATGGCAAGAAGCTGATCGACTTCCTGCTCTCCAAGGATGCGCAGGCGACGGTGAGCTCGGTAGCGCTCGGCGTTCCGGTCCGCATGGACGTGCAGCCGACCGACAAGGCGGCGATGCAGATCCATGACGCCATGAACGGTGTCGAAGTCTGGACGCCGGACTGGGCGCAGGTTCTGAAGGACCTGTCGGCCGACGCCGACCGCTGGCACACCGCCACCGGAACCTGAGTGGTCCGGTGACGTCGATCTCCGACATTGGCGGCGCGGCGGTTACCGCCGCGCCGTCCTACGCCGGCACCGAAGCCGGCAACAGCATCTCCTTCGAAGCCGTCACCGTCGCCTATCGCGGCACGGTCGTTCTCGACTCCTTCAGCCTCGAGGTCGAGCCCGGCGAGATCGTCGCCCTGATCGGTCCTTCCGGCTCGGGCAAGACGACGGCGCTCCGCGCGGTCGCGGGGTTTGTCCGACCGACGGCCGGCCGCGTGATGATCAGCGGCGAGGACGTCACCGACCTCCCGCCCTACGAGCGCGGGCTTGGCATGGTGGTGCAGAACTACGCGCTGTTTCCGCACATGCGGGTCGACGAAAATGTCGCGTTTGGCCTGCGCGCCCAGGGCGCCGCGCGCGACCTCATCGCCGGACGCGTGACCGAGTGCCTGCAAATCGTCGGCATGAGCCAGTACACCAGGCGCTACCCGCGCGAGCTTTCCGGCGGCCAGCAGCAGCGCGTGGCGATCGCCCGCGCGCTCGCCATACGGCCGCGGGTGCTGCTGCTGGACGAGCCGCTTTCCGCGCTCGACGCGCAAATCCGCCGCAACATGGTCGACGAGATCGCAAGGCTGCACCGCGACCTGCCGACGCTGACCATTCTCTACGTCACGCACGACCAGTCGGAAGCGCTCACGCTCGCCGACCGCATCGCGATCATGCGTGGCGGCAAGCTTGCCGCCTTCGGCCCCTCGCGCCAGCTCTATCAGCGGCCGCCCAACCGCTTCGCGGCGGAGTTCCTGGGTCGGGCGAATTTGCTGCCGGTGACGCTGCGCGCGGTCAACGCGTCGAGCGGGCTGGCCGACGTGCGCTTCGGCGGGATGCCGCTGTCGGCGCGGCAGGGCGTCGGCATTTCGGTCGGCGACGAGTGCCTGCTCTGCGTGCGCCCGCACGATCTCGCGCAGGCGGATGCCGATGTGCCGAACGTGCTCAAGGGAACCGTCACCTCGATCCTCTGGCAGGGCGACAGCTACAGCATCACCATGGAGGCGGAGGGCACCCAGATGCGCCTGTCGAGTGCGCCTTCGGGCGAACCGCCCGAGGTCGGCGCCGAACTGCACGTGCGCTTCAGTCCCGAGCAGGCGGTGCTGGTCGCGCAGTCGGCGGACGCATGACGGCGGTCGCTGCTGCACGCCCGCCGGCGAGGCCGGGGCTCCCGGCCGGCTTCTTTGTGTTTCCGCCGGTCCTGGTGATCGCGGCGCTGTTTCTCTATCCGCTCAGCCTGATCGTTGCGCAGGCCTTGAGCGGCGAGGCGGGCGGCTTCACGCTTTCCGCCTTTGAGCATGTGCTCAGCACCACCGCCTTCGCCAACGCGCTGATCCATACAATCGAAATTTCGGTGGCGGCCAGCACGGGCTGCATCGTGCTTGGCCTCGTCATCGCGCTCATCCTGTCCTTCACGCCGTTTCCCGGCAGCCGTCTGGTCGCGCGCGTGATCGAAACTTACATCGCGCTGCCGACGTTTCTGGCGGCGCTGGCGCTGACCTTCCTTTACGGCTCGGCCGGCATTCTCAACGAAGGACTGATGGCCCTCATCGGCAGCAAGACGGCGCCGGTCAACTTTCTCTATTCGCCGTGGGGCGTCATTCTGGCGGAGATGACGATCTACACCCCGTTCGTGATGCGGCCGCTGCTCGCCGCCTTTTCGCTGCTCGACCCGGCGCAGATCGAGATCGCCAGCAGCCTCGGTGCCAGGCCCGCGCGCATCGTGCGCGAGGTCATTCTGCCCGCCGCGGTGCCGGCGCTGATGGCCGGCGGAAGTCTTTGCCTGCTGCTCACTCTGAACGAGTTCGGCATCGTGCTGTTCATCGGCGCCAAGGGCGTAATAACCCTGCCGCTGCTTATCTACGACAAGGCCATCCAGGAGTTCGACTACACCACCGCCTGCGTCATCGCGGTGGTCAACGTCGCGCTGTCGCTCGCCCTTTATTCGCTCTACCGCGTCGTCCTCGCCCGCTATGGAGGCCAGCGTGCTGGTCTGGTCTAGCGGCAGCCGCTGGGCGGTATGGGGCTTTGCCGCCGTGCTCATCGGCGTCGTTTATGGCGCGCCCATCGTGCTGATCGCGCTGGCCAGCATCACCGGCCACTGGAACAGCGTGCTGCCCAGCAACTTCACCCTGAAGCACTACATGCAGGCCTTCAGCGGCGATTCCGCCGCACAACTCCGTGCCAGCGTCGTCACCGGCCTGTTGGCGAGCGGCGTCGCGCTCTTCCTCGGTACCTGGGCGGCGCTGGCGGTGCGCGCGCTGTCATCGGGGTGGCGCAGCGTCTTCAACATCGTCTTCTTCATTCCAAGCGCGGTGCCCTCGGTCACGGTCGGCCTTGGCCTGCTGGTTGCCTTCAGCCGCCCCCCGGTGCTGCTCAACGGCACCACGGCGATCGTCATCATCGCGCACTTCGTGCTTATCTCGGCGTTCACCTACGGCAACATTTCCGCCGGCCTCTCGCGGCTGGCGCCCGAGTTTGAGCAGGTGGCGGAGAGCCTTGGCGCGCGCCCGGCGTACCGGCTGCGTCACGTCACGCTGCCGCTGGTGGCGCCGTATCTTCTCACCGCATTCAGCCTGAGCTTTGCACTGTCGATGGGCGAGCTCGGAGCCACCGTGATGGTCTATCCGCCGGGCTGGGTCACCATGCCGGTCGGCATCTTTGCGCTGACTGACCGCGGCGCAATCTTCGACGGTGCTGCGCTCACCATGGTGCTTGCGGCAACCACGCTGATCGTGCTGCTGGTCATGTCGCGTCGCTCGTCTGTGACGCGCTGAGCAAAGAAAGCCGGACGATCCGTCCGGCTCTCCGCCGCACTATCGGGCTGTCACTCAGCGATGCTTGTACCAGCGACGGTGCCTGGTATCCCACCACCAGTTCGGGCGTGGTCCGACGCACGTCCACACCCACTGCTGCTGGAAGTGGCTCCAG
>Ga0265313_10000447_pt1 | contig 43672 bp, 36 predicted proteins | sample 4123metaG_FD_203122 | JGI IMG/M metagenome (GOLD analysis project Ga0265313, IMG submission 203122) | Rhizosphere microbial communities from Carex aquatilis grown in University of Washington, Seatle, WA, United States - 4-1-23 metaG | ecosystem: Host-associated > Plants > Roots > Rhizosphere >... | reverse complement strand
CCGAGCGAACCGGACACTTGCCATACCGCTCGACGTCGCAACAATCATCGCGAGCGCCGAATTATGCTGCCGACGCGCGGCCGGTGAAATCCACCTGAAATTCACGCCGCCACTCGCGGAACATAGGGTCAATGACTCCCGGTTTACGTGATTCAGCGGGCAACCTGGCCGATACTCGTTGGGCGTCTCGCAAAGTCGTTGCGACATTTGCTTGGAAAGTCCGAATACTGAACAGCGCCGGATAGAACAACGGACAATGGGACCGTGTGCGATGGTGTACGGCCGAGAAAAAGCGCCCTGGCGAGCGTGATTCCATGACTCTCGACGAATTCATCGACAGTATCGAAGGGTTTGAACTTTTCGGCATTAGCCAACAAATCCTTGCCATTGCATGGTTCATGGATCGACAGGAAAAGCGACCCAATTACACCGAAGCACAAATTATCGACAGGTTCGATCGAGTCAGGCTACCGCGCCCGGCGAATTTCGGCAGCGTCTTCGCCGAGTTGTGCCAGAACAACCTGCTTCTGCGCTCGCCGTCAGGCAACTGCTGCCTTGCGCGAACCACACTTTCTAAATTAGACGCCACCTACAGCAAGCGCCCAACGACGATCGCTGTGCAAAACCTGTTGGCCGAATTACCTGCCAAGCTCACCCAGGAACACGACCGCGCCTATCTCGACGAAGCCTTGATCTGCTTCAAACACGGCGCCTTTCGCGCCGCGATCGTCATGGCCTGGAATCTGGCCTTCGATCATGTCTGTACCGTCGTGCATGGCACGTACCTGTCGAAATTCAACTTGCAACTCCCGACGAGTTACCCAAAGGCTCGCATCGCGTCAGTCTCTACGAAAGACGACTTCGCGGAATTGAAGGACTACGAAGTTCTTCAAGTCTGCCGCTCGGCCGGGATAATTTCAGTATCGGTTCACAAACTCCTAAAGGAAAAACTCGATCGGCGGAACATAGCGGCCCATCCGAACGGCGTTTGCATCAACCAACACACCACAGAGGAATTCATTCTCGATCTCGTTAACAACGTCGTGCTCGCGCTCAAGTAATCCCACGTCCACAATCCGGAATTCCATTCCGGGTAACAGGGGAGTCCTTTCTCGAATGGCGAAAGAACCAAATTCAATTCCCACGCCGCGCGAATTCTTCTTGGAGGTAGCGCCGTATCAGATTCTCAGCGCCGAAATGCGCGAAGGTTGGGATGACGACGATGGCGCTGCCTGGCGCGACTTCATCCGAATCGAGTTTTACAACGGCACGCTTGACTCCTACTGTCCCAAATGTGGGAGCGCGTCCGTTTTTCTGACGAACCGCAAAGACATGCCTACCCTCATTAACGGGACCGGAGAATTCGCGTCAGGCGACGACGTTGCGAATGCTTCGACTGCAAACCTTTTGATAGGTAATTCGTACTATCGCCAACAGCTCTCAGATTACGTACAACGAGATCGCGACAAGATAATTGTTTACCACTGTAGTCGAGATTTCGGCCATACATTGTGGTTCGCAATTCGCTTCGCTCCTGGAACTTCGCAAGGATTAAGAGGCGTTACATTACAAAAAATCGGGCAATTTCCAAGTCTCGCCTACCTTCAACTGTATGGAATCAAGAAATACAAAAAGGTACTGGGCGATGAACAGCAACGAGAATTTAGCAAGGCGATTGGCTTGCGAGCACACGGCGTCGGGATCGGCTCGTTTGTCTACTTGCGGCGAATTTTTGAAAAATTGATCGAAGAAGCACGGATCGCCGCGGCGCAAAAGCCAGGCTGGGATCAAACCGAATTTGAGAAACAGCTACGGATGGAGGAGAAGATTCTCTTTCTTAAGGATGAACTTCCTGCCTTTCTCGTCGAGAATCGTAGGATTTATGGAATCCTCAGTACGGGTATCCATGAACTAAGTGAGCAGGAATGTCTTGACTATTTTGAAGTGGTCAAGAATGGAATGGAATTGATTTTGGATGAACATCTTCACAAGCACAATCAGGCTGCCAAGCGGAAAAGTACCGCCGACGCCATCGCAAACGTTTCTGGAAAAATCAAGAAATAGGTCGATCCCAGCGCCGAACCAGCTTCAGACGCGATCCTGGCGAGCCGGGCAACCTGACCCAGCCGGGTAGCCCGCCGCACGAACCGGCCACCCAAGTTGATGATCCACGGGACCGGCGTTCCCGCTACAATACCGCCATGCGCCGCCACAGCTTTCAATTCTGGTTGAACACCCTGATCTGGATCATGCTGGTCAGCGCCGTAGTGGCGTCCCTCACGCTTCTCACTTTTGCGACGGTTGATAACTGGGAACGCTACAACCGAATCAGAGGTCGGCGATGGAACGGCTCGAAGATCAAGGGCCGCTCTGGACAACAAGATTCGAGCACCACCGCCCCAGATCAGGCAGCGCCGCCCAAAGACTAGGCATCGGCTCCTTTGACCACGCTCGCGGCAAACCGCCGAAATCGCGACCTTGCCACCACCGCGAATCGACGCTTCCCTGAGTACCTGCCCAGCAATTTCGGCGACGGCAGCCAGTTCGCGTCAAGCAATTCGCCGGCCGGCAAGGCGGCCCGTCTGTGGAATCCCCAGCGCCCGTCATTCGCGGTTCGCTGGCGTGGTCCCCAAGCCGTAGGCCACCGGCTAGCGTTGTCCAAGTCGATCTCGGCGCTGAACCCGCGTAAGCCGTGATCCTGGTGAGCCAGGTTGGTGCCGGACAACGCTGCTGGCCGAGCGCGCTGGTGTGGTGTCCGCCGTTGAAGCTTCATCGCTAGGCCAGCGATAGTTGCCGCCCCGGCCGCTAACTCGTTCACCACGTTCTTACCAGTGCAATCCGTCCTGGCCAGGACACACCAGCGCTGGCTAACACACCCTGACCTAACCAACACGCCCACGAAGGCCAACCGCACTCAAGGGATGCCTTCGCGACCTGGGTGGCGCTGTTGAACCATTCAACGTCGCCGCGATGGTTGTGCGCCATTGTCTGCACGGCCGGATTGCGTCGTGAATGTAGGTCATTTGAATCAAAGTCGCACGCGCGTCACCCTACCCCCGACCACCCTCCCCTTAGTTTCGTAAAATTCGCGACGACACTTACTGTACTGTCTGATGCGGGGCCGGCGCAATCGCTTGCGCCCAGGCACGTCGCCACTGACTCACAAATCTTGGCCTTGGGTTTACCGTCCCTTGGTCAGCGTTCGTGCGGTTTCTCGCCCTTGGGCAAGATTCACTCGCGGATTACCCTTCCGGGATGCCGCTGGATACCGCATTTCGCGGCTCCGCAACACGCAAGGCTGATCTGTTCGCAAAGGCGACCCGTAGCTGTATTCTCCCGATTTGTGGTCGCTTCGGGCAAACGCACGACGTCCACGAGCACCCCGAAGCGTCTCTCGCGGACTGCTAGCCGAGTGGCCACGAAGGATGGGACTCGCAGCAGGCGATTGCCGGCATTAGAATGGTGATTAGGCATTCGCGAATCTACCTTCGTGGATGACCAGGTTCACAACGGAGTTGTCGCCGTTGATTGAACCGCCCCTGGATAATCCAGGGTTTTTGGAATTTGGCCGTTCGGGAGTTGCTGCCCGAACGGCCTTTCCATTGCCGCATCGTAGTTCGCGCGGTGGGACAATCGGGACTGTGTGCGAGCCTTCCTTCCACGAAGTCGTCGATCTCCCGCTTCCCGAAACGGCGTCCGCTAATTCGCGCCCTACTGGAGATGCGTTAGACTCTATCTGCCTTCGCGTGATCGCCGGCGAACCGGCGGACGCAGCACGATCGGTAACGGGGCACCCCTCCGGCTGGTGACGAAAGGCGGCAACTTATGGTTCAGGCGGCTACAAACGGCTACAAGCGGCTACACGGGCTAACCATCGAACAATGCGTCGCCGTGGACCTGCTCGTCGCCGGTAACAACGATAGGGAAGTGGCGGAAGCCATTGGCGTGCATCGAGTGACGGTGACGAAGTGGCGGCTAAATGATGGCCGCTTTCTCGCTGCCGTTCGGGTACGGCGCGACGAGCTTTTTCGCGCGGCCAACGAGCGGTTGCGTGCGGCGCTGCCGACGGCAATCAACACCTTGGTCGCCGCCGCGCGTAAAGGTGACGTTCGAGCAGCGGCGGCGATTCTCAAGTTCGCGGGTCTCGATAAGATGCCGCTTCCCGAAGCACCCACCGACGTGGATGCGTTTCGAATGGAAAAGGAGTGGGAGGCCATCGACGAAGCCGGCGAGCTACCGATGGTTGGCACTGATCTTGGCCTGCCCGAAAGCCGGATACTGCCGCACGTTCCGGCGGCCTACCAAGAGGCCGTGGCCGGAAAGGGAATCGCGTAGCCGGCAATTCGGCGTCCTGGGCATGGCACGATTGCTTTGCCGCCGGCTGCCATTAGTCGGAATCGGCCCACCCGGAGCGTCTCGCGAGCTTAGGGATCGGTCGCAGTTAAAGGCGAGCGGTGAATCCGGTGTATGTTGCGGAACGACGCCGCCTTCCTCCACGGTTCACTCTTGTCAAAGTTGCGCAGTTGAAACAGCGAGCCGTCCACCTTCTCGATCACACAACCTTGCGTGACTCGAAAACGGCGGCTGATACCCTCCGCCCGACACAGCTCGTCAAATGCACTCCGCCACGCCACAAGGAAGTCACGCAGCCGACCCTGCGCTCCGAGCGGCCGGCCCAGGAGCGGGCTGCCCGGCGGTAAATCCAACCCGACCTTCTTCCCACCTTCTTCGCGCCGAACCAGGTACACTTGGTTCACGGAGAATACGATCGGCCGACTGCCGTCAATCGCGCCATCCTTTGAGCGGTAGCCGACGTAGAACTCCCTAACGGGTGGATTGGCCTTGTAGTGTTGGTGGACTCTCCCAGATCGGTCACAGCGCGGCACTTCCACCAGTCCGGCAGAAATGTTGCTGATGCAGCGAACTCCGACGACGGCCGGTATCGGCTCATCGTCAGCGATCACGTTTTCCACGGTCGCGGCGACGAATTTTTCCAATTGCTGACGACGAGCTTGATCCGCTGGATGGTTACCCATCGTGCCGTCGGCCAACCCATCGCGTGTCGTTTGTTGTAGCCACGTGACAAACGCCATTGGGGCGTTTTGCGGTGCGGCTTCCAATAAGTTTCGCAAGCCACGGTTGGCAATGCCCGCGATCTGCTTGTCTCGTCTGCCGGCATCCAACAGTAGTTCTGCCAGCACTTTCGCCGCCGGCACACGCTTCGCCGGCTTCCCGGAGCGTGTGATGGCAAACGGGTCCAGATCATGGGTACCGCGTCGGCCGTGGTTCCAGTTGAAAGCACTCAGGTCGATGCCGATGTAGCCACCGCCAAGGTCGGTTTCAAAAAAGGGAACCAGGTCGTGCCTGGCTACCTCTGGCACACCATCATCGAGCGGTGGGGACACAGCGCGGACTTTGTTGCACCACGTCACCACGTCGGCGGTCGTGCGATACCACGTCTGGTTTTCCAGGGCCGCTGCCGACGGAAATTGGCAACCCAACAAGATGGCATCAACGGCGTGGTTGCGAACGTCGCCGGATTCTTTTTCGGCAGGCTTGTCGTATTCCGGCAAGACCACGCGACGGTAGAGCGCCGTGTGTCGCCCGCTGACGAAGGCGATTGCAGGCCGGTTCCCAGTAGCTGTTTCAAGCTTCGACGCCAGATATCGCGCAAGCGGGCGCGGACCGCGCTGTGTGTTTGTTACCTGGACCAGGTTGTTCGCGATCATCCCCAGCATCCGTTCCGGCTGCCCGTCTTGGCCAGGTCGGAGCAGCAGCTTGAGCATTCCTTTCTTGATTTCGTGGAGCCGATGGGGTGGTTTCTGACGGCGCACGTAGTTGACGTAGGCGTCGAAGGCATTCTCATTGATGGTCATTCCGGCTTGGAGCGGCGTCCTAGCACCCTTCCGACGATTGCAATCGTCGCACGCGGGCACGACATTCAGGTACGAGTCGAAGGGGAATGCGCTGTGTGGCAGGATGTGCTCAACGTCCACCAAGTTTGCCGCCTGCCCACAGTAGGCGCATCGGCCATCAAACTCCTCCTTGAGCATCTCCAGGCGGCTATTGAAGCGATATTGCGGCCCGTACCAGTAGAGCGGGCCAGCCTTCTTGTCGGAGATTTGCTGCCGATCCTTGAACAACCCGCCGAGCGTGTCGATCGCGACGCGCTCTACGATTAGGCGGTCGATCGTACCTCCAGCCAAAGGTAGCACCCGGTTTTCAAGTAGCCGCCACAGACGCCGAAAGATGATTTGCTGCTTCAGCGAAGCGAGATCGCGGTCGCTGAGGTCTTGCCGATTCGGAATCTGTTGCCCAGCGAGAAACATTTCGACGAACTGCTGGGAATGCTCTCGGCAGTATTTGGCGCGCCCACCGCGCTTGCCGTACACGATCTCGGAGAGGTTCTTCTGATAAAACTCATTCCATGATTCAGAAAATGACTCGGCCACTTCCGGTGTGGCTTCTCGACAAACCCGCTCCTTGAGATTCTTGTACACGCGCTTGACGCGACGCTTAATGCCAGACTCGTTTTCGTCGCGTTTCGATTCGTCCTCCAGCTTGGCCGCGCGGCGGTATGCCCGTGAAAGACCAGCTAGCTCGCCAATCCAATGGTCTATAGAACGGCGCAAGCGAATTGGATCGGCGGAGCCATCGAAAACCGGCTTGAGCCACGCGAATAGTGCCTGCGAAAGCTTTTCTTGGGCACAGTTTTCGGCTCTTGGCACGTTGTGATTGCAGCCGGCCCATTGGCACCTGGACGAACCACGGTTGTCGAATCGCGCCGGCCGAAGTTCCGCGCCAGGAGTACGCTGCTCATTGAGGTGCCGCGAACACGCCGCGCGCACCCGCTCGCGATCAGCCGCTGGCACGCAGCGCTCGACTTCCGCCAGTAACGCTCGAAAAAAGGCGGCACGCGGCACTCGGAACGCCGCCGTATCCTGGTCATCATCGTCACTGTCGTGGCTGTAACCGCGACGCCGGCAGAAACTCAGAACTTGCGTTGCGCCCTGGATGCCGGCCATCGCTTGCGCCAACCGGTGCAACCGGCGTCGGTGGGTTTTTCGAGTGCGGCGCATTCGGCGAATCTGGCCGCGCGGTTCAACCGTTTTGGTAAGCCAGGCGGGATCGGCGACGACCGTCGCTGCGTACAAGACCTTGTTCGGGTCGGCGCTGTTGTGCGCCAACAGCGATAGGCCGATATACGTCGAACCGAAGTCAATCGAAAGCGTATGAGTCATGGAAGCGACCTTCGATATTCCGCGAACCAGGAGTGACGTGCAAAACACGGTGGGGTTCGCGATCGTCGTAAAAGCAGAACCGCCCAGTATTTATGAGCCGAGCCAAAGTCATCCTACATCCGATCGCAAGTGGTATCCGTGGGGTTCGCGATTTCGCACTCGCAAGTAGTGAGCGCACTTCGACTTAAAAACCCGCCGATGCAGGCCGTTGGAAAAGTTCGTGTCGCCTGAAACCCGGCCACGGTCCGCCATGCGGCGCGTGCGCCTCGATGCAGGCCGTTGGAAAAGTTCGTGTCGCCTGAAACACGTCGACACAGCCGGATTGATTGGCGCCGGTGGGATGCAGGCCGTTGGAAAAGTTCGTGTCGCCTGAAACACGATCACGAACGGCCAGGCCGGCACGTTGCAGCGATGCAGGCCGTTGGAAAAGTTCGTGTCGCCTGAAACTCGTCGAAATTCTGCGTGACGTCCGCGTTGATCTTGGATGCAGGCCGTTGGAAAAGTTCGTGTCGCCTGAAACTTGTCGGGCTTTGGCGCCGGTGGCTCTTCCGGCGGGATGCAGGCCGTTGGAAAAGTTCGTGTCGCCTGAAACCCGCACGTGCCGCCGCATGGCGTACTACCTTTACGATGCAGGCCGTTGGAAAAGTTCGTGTCGCCTGAAACAACGGCCGCACTCACCAACCCGATTGGGTCCAATGGGATGCAGGCCGTTGGAAAAGTTCGTGTCGCCTGAAACTGCTGACCCCCAGCCGGCGAGCGAACTCCACCCGGGATGCAGGCCGTTGGAAAAGTTCGTGTCGCCTGAAACATCCAGGATGCTACCCTTGACCCTGGGTTTCCAAGATGCAGGCCGTTGGAAAAGTTCGTGTCGCCTGAAACTCCGTGCTGATTGACGAACGGCCAGTACCTCTCGGGGATGCAGGCCGTTGGAAAAGTTCGTGTCGCCTGAAACTTCGCCCGACCTGTCCGAATGCGCCAACGGCGGCCGATGCAGGCCGTTGGAAAAGTTCGTGTCGCCTGAAACGTTGTTGTTGATCGCTGTGACTTCGTAATAGTAGGGATGCAGGCCGTTGGAAAAGTTCGTGTCGCCTGAAACAGCTAATTCACCGCTCAAAGGCTCAAAGGCTCAAGATGCAGGCCGTTGGAAAAGTTCGTGTCGCCTGAAACTTGATTCGCATTTCGACAAGGCGCAGGCTTATGTGATGCAGGCCGTTGGAAAAGTTCGTGTCGCCTGAAACGTCAGTGCGTCGATATGTGCCGCAAACACGTCGAGATGCAGGCCGTTGGAAAAGTTCGTGTCGCCTGAAACATGGCCGCGGCACCGGTGACCTGGTTGGCGATCTCGATGCAGGCCGTTGGAAAAGTTCGTGTCGCCTGAAACGGCACTTCTTCGGGTTGAGGCTCGGGCACGGTTGAGGATGCAGGCCGTTGGAAAAGTTCGTGTCGCCTGAAACTTGGTGGTCTTCTTCCATCGCAGCTTGCCGAGTGCTGATGCAGGCCGTTGGAAAAGTTCGTGTCGCCTGAAACATCATCGAAGTAGTCCAGATCCAGGAACCGAAGCGATGCAGGCCGTTGGAAAAGTTCGTGTCGCCTGAAACGGCGGCACGAAGGGAGGAACGGGCGAAGGGGTGGGATGCAGGCCGTTGGAAAAGTTCGTGTCGCCTGAAACTTCTGGGGACTAAACAATACATGGGTTCCCAGCCGATGCAGGCCGTTGGAAAAGTTCGTGTCGCCTGAAACACCTCATCGAGTACAGCGGGGAGTGATTCGAGTTGGATGCAGGCCGTTGGAAAAGTTCGTGTCGCCTGAAACGTGGCGACATGCCCGAGTTGCGCCGCGCATGGATGATGCAGGCCGTTGGAAAAGTTCGTGTCGCCTGAAACGAGTTGGCGACCGCACGCGAACGGATTGCCCAGTTGATGCAGGCAGTTGGAAAAGTTCGTGTCGCCTGAAACCGGCTGGTGCGGAGTAGACGGGCAAGATGCGATGATGAAGGCCGTTGGAAAAGTTCGTGTCGCCTGAAACTGTGGGATCGGAGGGATTCGCCGCGCAAGTCCTCCCAGGGATGCAGGCCGTTAGAAAGGCCTGGGGGGAGTGCCGGATGCAGGCCATTGGAAAAGTTCGTGTCGCCTGAAACCATCGACGGCTTGCGGAGCATCTGCCGACTGGAGTGATGCAGGCCGTTGGAAAAGTTCGTGTCGCCTGAAACTCCGCTTCCGGATCAACAAACATAAAAATGGACTCACCACATTGGCCAGGGCCGTTTGGCCGGCTTCTCTATACCGGCCGTGCAGGGCCGTAGACTGTCCAATCCACGGGTGCCGGACTCCTGGACGTGGCTCTTTTCAGACACCACACGAATTCGTTTGAATTGCCAAAGAGCCGCCGAGACTTCCCGGCCACGCCCCCACGATACAGGGGCCAAGCTCATTGTCAATCATTTTTTCGATCAAGACGTGGCGAGCAGATCGCGGCCTCTCGTTTGGGAATCGTTCAGCATGAACGATCGCGGCTTCCGGCCACGTCGTTGCAGGTCGAACGCTGATGACTGGCTTGGCGTGGATTACGACGAACCTCCCAATCGACGTGCCGGGCGCGCCGCCAGGTGCTGTGACGGCCGACTCCTCCACGGCACGCGATGACCACTGCGATCGGCAAGGTGACGATTCTCGGCCTGCGATCGGGCCAGGTCACCGAACTGTCTGCTTGCGAGCGATCTCGGCCGGATCGCGCTGCCGGTGGCTGGGTTTGCTAGGTCGTCCATCCCTCCAGTCCGTGGCCGACTCCTCCACGGCACGCCACCGCCGGGCGACCAGACCAAAGGCCCAAAAACCCGCCGGCGGCAGTTGCAAATCGGGTTGAGCACCGCTTACGATTAACCAATTCTGTTCCGGAGTAGTTTTTCGGGAAAACCTGGTGGCCCACCCAGCCACGCGACAATTTGAACGACGTGAGATACGTCGGTCCTGCTTCCTCACGAACCGCCAACTTGGGCCGAGAGGCTCTTGAAATCACAAGAAGCAGTGCTGGCTACGCTCCCTTCTCGCAAGGGAGCGTCGGCCATGCGCTGTTCTTGTGACGGCTTGGCGGCCGTGTGAGGAGTGGCCTTGGTTCGGCGCTCCTTTTTTCGCGCGCCCATCGCTACCAGACCAACCCGCGTCGTGGGATTCGAGTCGTTCGATTCCGAACACGGAGTCGATGCCATATCGAATGCGATAACTGACAAGGGAAAGGGTACGCCGATGACGAGCGAATGGTATGCCCAACTCATGGGCGACGTGGTTGGTCCGCTTAGCCCGAACGAATTACGTCGAATGGTTCGTGACCGAAAGCTATTGCCGAGCGATCTCGTCCGCAAAGGGAACGATGGTCGTTGGGTTGACGCATCCCAGGTCACGGGGCTGTTCGACCACTTGGCCCCTCAATCCGCGCCGGTGGTGATCGGCCGATCGCCGCCGCCAATCGCGGCTTCCGTCCATGCCGTCGCACCTGTCGCGGTCCCTGTAAGAATTCCACAATTGCCGACAGTTCCACTCGCAACCGCTCCGGTGCGCGCGACGATGCCGTTGATGCGTTCCAAGTGGCCCGCCTTGATCGGTGTTTGCCTTGCAAGCGTGATGCTCGTCCTGCTGGCGGGATTTGCTTTCACGAGAGGCCCGTCGTACAAGGACGCGCTGGACTTGTACAACGCCGAGTCTGAAGGCCTGGCTGTGATCGCGAAAAAGCACGACGCATGTGTCCGCGAGATGAAGGAAGCGAAGGAAGTCGCCCGCTCGGTCGCGACCGCCGCCGGCTACCGCCTTAGCGCGGATATTCTAAGTCTCAAAGCCGACACGATGCAGCGCGTTCAAGACATTGAAGGTCGGAAGTCGAAGTACATGCGTGAGCGAAAGCGTCTCCTTACCACGGCAGGAGAGTTGAGTCTGCGCCTGAAGAAACTGGAATACAAAGAGGCAGTCGGAGAATACTTCGATCCCAGCAGAAAGACGGAAATTCTCGAAGATCAAGAGAAAGCGACGGCTGCCCTAAAGCTCGCCGAGAACGAATGCGACAAGATAGATATGGAAGCGCAAGAAGCTCGCCGACCGGAGGACAATCGCATTGCCGAGATCAAGTCGAAGGTTGCAAATCTCATCAAGAAGTGTGCCGACAATGGTGCCAACCTTGAAGGATTTCGCGTCGATGAGATCGCGGACAACATCAAGAGCGAAATCGAGAACGATGGCAAGCCAGAGAACGCCGTGAAAGCTCTTGAAAGCCTTGCGATTGAAGCCTCCGTTGCTAAGGCGGCCAAGGATTTTGACGGTCGCTTGGCGGCCATTGAACGCGAGATGGCCGACCAGCAAAAAGTGGTTGATGCGGCAAAAAAGCGCAAGGATGAATTGTCTACAAAATAGGGAGAACGATCAATGCTCATCAAGTGCCGCGATTGCGGCCAGCCAGTCAGCAACGCGGCCAAGTCCTGCCCGAAGTGCGGTTGCGGCGTCAAGCTGTCGATCGACGCCTTGAGGCCGCCGCCAGACAACAGCGTCTCCCCCGCCAACGCGGCCTTGCTGTGCTGGCTCTTTGGAACAGCCTTGATTGCCGTTCCGATCGGCCTTGTATCGCCGTCCGACAGCGACGACCAACTCATCGTAAACGGCATGGTATCGGCGATGACTTCCGCACTGGCAGTAGCCTTCGGACTCGGCATCCTGCGACTGCCGTTTTCGTTACGGGCGCAGGTCGCGATCGCCTTCGTGTTCAGCATGGCGTTCTGGACGTGTGCTAACGCCATCGCCATCCACTTGAACGGGTTTCACGTAAGCGCTGGCGCTCTGGTGCTGGGCGCAGTCATCGACTCGGCAGTCACCGTCTTGCCTGTCGTCTTCATCGCCAAGGCCAGGACCACTTCGGCGGGTCGAGCGGGCACCGCTTCGACTTCCACGCCAGCGCGCTCCAGTACGCCGAGCGATCCGGGGCCATGACGCAATCGGCCCGAACGTCGGTGGCTCGGAATTGCGGCGGCTGCTTGTTCTTACCATCGGAGGAATTGCCAATGCTGCTACGAAAACTTGCTCTCATGTTCGCCCTACTTTCCGTTTTGCCTCTCGCCGGCTGCGAGTCCAAAGAGCACAAGCACAAAGAAGCGGTCGAGCTTTACAACGCCGAACGTCAGGTTTACGACCGCATGAAGGAAGAAACAGAGCAACACCGCGAAGACATGGTAACGCTCCAGGCAGCCTACGAAGAGGCGCTCGGCAAAGGGTGGCTAGACCCAAAATCCAAGCATTTTAGAGAACGAACAGCCAAGATTTTCGCCGACCACGAGAAGGAACATGCCAAGTCTGTGAAATTCCAGGAAGAAATGGATGCGAAACTCGAAGCGCAGTTTAACGCCGCCAAGAAGGCGCACGAGCGTGCGGATGCAACGCGCTAGCGATCGTCTCGATCATCTCTGCGCAGAAAAGGACGCGATTGAATCGCCCACGGTTCGGGCATCAACGCCCGTTGAACGGCGACAGGCCAACCCGCAATGACCACGTCCGGCAGGGATTTGCGCTCGGCAGTTAGCGAAAGGCCATCAGATAATTCTCGCTGTAAGAATTATGGCGGCCGTGCCTGGAACGAAGCCGCCGCTACAATTCAGCGGCATGGCGCGGGCGGCGGGCAAGAGCGCGATCCTGGCTGGTCCGCTGAAGCTGGCGGGTGGTAGAATACCCCCATGCGCCGCCCCCGCTTTCAGTTCCGCCTTTCGACGCTGCTCTGGCTGATTTTCGGCGCCGCGTGCTTCTTCGGGGGGATGGGACTTGAACGACGCCTTGAAAAACGTCGCTTGAGCACCGCCTGGGACAAGGCCGTTGAAACCGGCGTTATTACGCGGGAGGTTTGGGATGCGGTGGTGACCGGCGAGCGATCGGTTCTAACGATGGACTCCGACCAGACCGGCGTTCCGGCGCCGGGCGAACCATAATGCCCCGCCCACAATTCCGCTTGCGCTCGCTGTTCATCCTCACGGCAATCGTGGCCGTGCTGTCCGCCATCGCAGCGAAAGTCGGGGTTGGGCAATTCGCTCTTGGCGTCCTTTTCACGCTGTATTTTGTCGCAATTAACGCCACGCTGCTCCTGATTCTCTGGACGATAAACTGTTTTACCGATCACTTCAGCAAACGGCACGATTCTGCCAAGATTAAGGCACCGCCGCCGACCGATTAGGCATCCGGCCCGTCTTCGCCAGCAACGCAGCCGTTCCCCCACCACCCATTGGTCGTGCGATGTCTCGACTTGATGATCCTGTAGTCGGCAGGCTGATAGGCAATCAGCGCGAAGTCGAGATCACACGGCTAAATCTCGACACCGATGGCAATTGGTGGGGAGGAATGGCAATTCTGTCGTGGGGATCAATCCTCCAACCGGGCCTCTGTCGCTTGGTTATGAACGACGGGAATACGGCCGACGTGATTGTTGCCGAATTGCGCGGCGACGGAATGGGCAGCGAATTTGCGGTTCTGATCGGGTATGGACCTGCGCCAGTTTGGATAACGCGCACCCCTTTCTACCACGGCGGCTTGCCGTCGGCGTAAAAAATCCCGAATTCAATACGACCCACTACCCCGTTTTCGGCTCCTTTGAGAACGCTCGCCGAAAGTTGCTACGCTACCGCGTTTCGTCGGCGACGACCGACCACCACAGCATTAGCCCACTTGCCGCCACCGCCCGCCACTTCCTCCTCACAAGGCAGCCCCGGTAGAATGGGAGCATGGACGAGAACCCGTACAAGTCGCCGGGGATGGCGAATCGCGGCAATTGGCACGCCCGCTCGTTCGTTCTCGGATTCGCGGGGACTGCATTTGTGGCAGGGATAAGAAATGTCTATTTGGCGCAACCATCGGCGATACTTCTACCGGCCGCGATTGGGTTTTTCCTGGTGTGGTGCGCGTTCCTTGACATCAATCGCTGCTATCCGCGAATGCCTTTGATGGGGGGATGGTGCTTGCTGCTGGTGGTTATGTGGATATTGCAGATGGCGATCTTGACCGCCGTGACTGCAATATTTGCCTGACTTGCTTCTGCCCAAGAACTAGGCACGCCTACCCGGCCAAAAAATCAGCAACGCACCTGGGGCACCACTACCCGATTTTCGGCTCCTTTGACAACGCTCGCCGAAAGTTGCTAGGCTACCGCGTTTCGTCCGCCGCAAACCGCCGGGTTCGCGGCCTTCCGTCCGACACGATGCCAGCGCTGACCGCCTTGGGCGGCGCCGACCACGGTTGCTACGCGGCCCCGGCTCGCCGGCAGACTCGCATGGCAGCCGTAGCCGTCCAGGTCGATCCGCGCCGCGTCGAGTGCCCAGCGGCGTTCAACCGATCGGCCACGGCCTGGAAGGTCAGGCCATCAGTCCGAAGTTGCCGAATCGTGGGATAGAGGAATGTGTAGGCGTCGTCGGCCTTTGCCTTGACCGATTCGCCGGCGGCCTTCGCGCCGCGCTGGCGAGCTTCGTGCGTCAAGTTGCGGCACTGGGGCAACGATGCGCCAAGCCGGCCACCACGGGCCTTGTATGCGGAAAGAGCGGCTTTTGTCCGCGCGCTGATCGCTTCGGCTTCGGCTTCCGCCACGGCGGCCAGAATGTGCAAGGTCAGCTTGTTCGCCGCCGGGTTATCGACGGCGACGAAATCTACCTTTGCCTCCATCATGGCCGAGAGAAACGCCACGTTGCGGGCGAGCCGGTCGAGCTTTGCCACTACCAACGTGGCGCCCGCGAGCTTCGCGTGCCCAACGGCGTCAGCGAGTCTCGGCCGGTCGGCGCGCTTGCCGCTTTCGATCTCGGTATAGTTGCCGACGATCTTGGCCCCATGCTGGCGAGCGTAGGCTTCCACGGCCGCCTGCTGAGCCTCCAGGCCGAGTCCGCTTTGCCCCTGCCGCTTCGTCGATACGCGGTAGTACGCGATGATTTTCTTCATGTCTTTCCTCCTCCTACCCCAACGGAGGCATTATATCATACTCTTGATCGTGCAGTCAAGAGTATGTTATAAGGCTTTTATGCGTCTCGGGACCGGGGGCGGTGGCGATGAAACGCATCCTGGGCAGCATGGGCCATGGCTTTGCAACTCCAATGCACTGGTCGATGTGACCAACGCGCGCAGGTGCGATCGGGATTACAGCGCGCTCTCGGCGAGAATGTTACAACACCTCTTCGATTCTCCGCAATTCGTCCTCTAATGCTTGCAGGCTGGTTGATAGCTTCGGCCGCATCTCCATCATTGTGCGAATCGATTCGCCATAGTCGTCGTTCTTATATGCGTCGAAAGGAAGGGATTGCTGCTCCGGTAACTCCAGAGCCGCCTTGTGGATATATGGAAACCGAACCTTTATCGCTCGTTCGGTTTCACCAAGAACTTTTTGCGCCACATCAAACTGCTTTGCCGCCACCTCATTTGCGATGCGCGCGGCACCTGATTTCTGGAGGGTCGTTCGCATGTATCGGATCGCTCGACACATCAGCACTGGGTCTTCATACCGATCGGCGACCCGCATGACGTCGCGATCGAAAACGATCAGATTCTCTTTCAATTGATCGCGGATCTGTTCATATTTTTCGCGTCGGCTTGCAAAAACAGCCGGGAGTTCGCTCGTCACGTATTCATGTATTGCCGTAAGCTTCGGTTCAGTTGCATTGAGGACGTCAGCAAGAGTGCTCTTGAAATCGACCACATCCTTTTTCCACGTGAACGCGATGCCCGGACACGCATCCCGAACAGCATACGACCCCTGTTTTCCAAGGAGCGCGAATATTTTGAGCTGATTGATCTCCACTGCCCCACCACTCGTCGCCAGCTTGCGAAGGGTGTCATTTATCTTGTCGACTCCCCCCTCAGCAGTCACTTGAATCCCGAGCTTTTGGCCACGGTCGAGCAGATCGATTCCGGGATACCTGGCGCTCATTGTCCTGGTTGGCACTAGAGCCCAACCGTACAGCCTGTTGAGGACTTCGCCGACGAAATCCTCCGCATGAATATTGATCTCGGTCAGATTCAGGGTTCCTCCAGGCTCGATGTAGCCTCGTAGAGTGGCAAACGCCAGCCGTACATCGTCGAACTGTTCCATTCGTCGCAGCATCAGTTAATCTCCCACCTCTATTCCGCGATCGAGATTTTCATAACCCATGAAATTAAATTGAGCCTGCTGGCGATGACTTCAGTGTTGAGGGTCTCTTTCGTAACCGACGGTCCATTGTGTCGTTCAAGGCTTCGTGCAATTACTGGCACCCGTCTCAGCCGGCCGACGGATACCGTCTAGCGCGGCGTCGAGCGGCTTCCAACTGCCGGGCCTGCGCTTCAGCGATCTCGCGATCCCGCTTCGGCACCTTGGGATCAAGAGCCGGCTGTCGCGTTAGCTTGATGATCCGCGCCTGCTCCTCTGCGTCGAGTTGGGTGAACCGCTCCAGCGTGCCGGCGTCGATGCCGTCGGGTTCGTCGTTGGGCCGCTCGTCGGTCGTCATCTGTCGCGTTCACGCGGTTTGCTCTCGTCGGTGGGCACCGTACCGCGCCGGCGTGGCAGTGGCAAGCCACACACGATTGCTTCCCGACTTCTTCCAGCTATAACGGCCTCCCCTGCCTGCCTTTTTACCGCTGGTCGTGCGGCTCGGCCGTGATCGGCGCGGAGTTGAACCCAGCGGAGCGAGACGCGGCGGATGTGGTGACGGCTGGCGTCCAATTCCACACCGAACCCATTCACGGACTTCACGCGCTTAACGCGGTTTTCCCTACTTTGTTTCCAACTACTAGTCGGATTTCCCTGCGATAGGTAAAAACAAAGTAAGTGAAACTGCGTTAACTCCGTGAACACCGTGAAGGGCCAGAATCCGAGCAAATTCGCCACCAAGCATTGACGCGCCAACACCTACAACAAGCCGACATCTCCAAGGATGCCTTTCGCGACCTTGGAGGGTAGCGGCACTTGCCAGTCACGCCGCGATGGAACGCGGGTGCAAGTCCGTCGTCGAGTCCGCCTTGTCGTGGACGCCATGTCAGCCGCCTTCCGTCGTGGGTTCGTCGGCCAGCCCGATCCCAATGTACGCCCACTTCACGCCCGCGCTCGTCGTCCGCTGGGCCTCCGTGACTTTCGGGCGAAGCCGTTTGAGCGCAAGACCGAAGGCCGTATTCGTCATGGCTGGCACACCCTTCTGCGTTGCCGCCTTGTTGAAAATGCTGATGAGACGTCCCTTTTCCACCCAAACGCTGCTTGGATCGTCGATCGTGTTGTGGTCGAGCCACACGGCCAGTGGATCGGTCGTCGCGCGGAATTCTTCCCACGCCTGTTTCACGCTCGCGGTTTCCGTGAAGTGCCCACGCGCCAATCGTGGGAGCGCAGCCAGGGCCTTGTTCAGCAAGCCGGAAAGCTCTTGCGGGCTACTCAACTCGGCGTCGAGCACTTCGCGCGGGATCGCATCGGCACCGAAGGTGCGGCCAAACGGAAATGGATACCAACGCCGAAAAAAGGCATGCGATGCGTCCTTGCTGCGCGGCGGATGGTTCGCGGAGAACACCAGCCTGGCGTATGAGACGAAATCGAAAGATTCTTGGAATTTCCGCTCGCCGGTGACTGTATCGAAACCAGTGAGCGCCTTGAACACGCTCGTTGATTCAAGGTGAGCGCTTGGCAGGTCCGGGCAGATATTGGCGAGCTTTCCCACCAGCCGGGCCACCGAAAACTTGTCGCCCTCCAACTTGTGCAGGGAAAGCGCCGACACGTTGCTCTTGCCAAGAAACCGCTCCCACTGGCGCAGCATCGTTGACTTGCCGTTACTGCCTTCGCCGAGCATGAGTACTGCCTGTTGAATCGACGTGTGCGGCAGCATTAGCCAGGCGACAACCTCAAATGCGACTTCGACGGTATCGGGAGGCAGCACTTCGCCGTAGAACCGCTCGGTTCGTGGGCAAGTTGCGTCAGGGTCGTATGTGATCGGCAGTTGAACCGGTGAAAGATGTTCCGGTGAGTGCGGCAAGAGAACCATGTCGGCCACCCCGAGCAAACCATTTTCGACGTTTATGAAGTCGAGCGGCGGCTTGTCCCACAGTTTTCTCGAATCCACCCGGATGTACTCCGCAACATCGCACGCGAGCCGTGGCGACCACTTCGCGCTGATGCCCCATTTGTTGCACAGCCGCTTGACGGCCCGCTTGATTTCCGGCTCGCCACGATCGGCATAGACTCCGCGCCGAAAAACGTAGACCTTTCCGCCGACATCCTGCGCGAAGTGGTTTTCAGAAGTGATCGCATCGGCCAGCGCGCGGATTAACCCAACGTCCTTGAGGTTTTGCGGTGCCTTGTCGCTCTGGATCGTCGGTGGATGTTTCGCATGGCCGTTCACGGATGGCTCCGGTGTAGTCGCGGCGCTGATCGCCTGCTCGATGTTGGTCTTCATGCTACCTCCGGTGCCGGGCCTGCCAGTGCTCTCAACTCGCGCCACCTGCGACGCGCCGCGATGAACAGCAACCGCGCGATATGCTTGCCGGCTCGTTCGTGGTCGCCAGCCATAAGCACGGGCACGCCCGCGACGATCCAGCCGAGTGCGCTGCCCAGCGCGGCGGCCGGTGTCACCTTACTTCGCCACTCGCCCCGTTCAAGATCGTGCCAGGTGGCCTCAATGACGAGCGCACGCACGGGGTAAGCAAGTAGACGCTGTATCTCTCGATCGAAGCGCTCGCGCTCTTGGCCGACGCAGGCGAGCAGGTCAGGCAGGCTCTTGCGCTCGATCGCAATGGCGTGCTCTAAACCGACGACACTGTAATCGCCTGTCGTGAGCGTGCCGCGCACGAACGGCAGCGGTGAAAGATCAACGGGCGACTGCTCGCGCGTGTCCACGATGGCCACCGGAGACGGATCGGCAGGTAGCGCCCATCGCCGTGCTGCTTGTCGCGGTGTCGGTAATTCCGTATCATTCATGTGAGTGATTTTCCAGCCCGGCCGGTGCCGCTACTACACCGCGCCGGGCGTTTTCGTTGGGGTCAAAAGAACTCGATCATGTCAGTCGTCGCCGGGCGACGGCGGCGCGTCGCTGGTCGCGACGGCTGGGCCTGGCGTGTTGCAAGAAAAAAATCAAGGTCGGATTCGGCTATCCTCCACTGAGGCTTCCCGCTAGGTCGCGAAGCAACGTTAACGGCCAGCAACTGGCCGCTCTTGATCCACGCTACGACCTTCGCCCAAGACACACCCAGGCGCGCAGCGACATCATTCGGCGAGAGATACGCGCTGGTGTTGGCGAGTTTGGGCATGCGTGTCAGGCGTTGAGTGCCGCGATAAACTCGTCAAGCGCAGCGAGCGGGATGAATCGCCGTGCGCCAACCTTGACCGTTCGCAGTACCACGCCATTCACACCCACTGTGGCCCAGCGCTGGAGTGTGGTGTGGTGTGGTTTGCCGGCTAACTGGTCGTGTGCTTCGCGGAACGACAGGAGCTGGTCAGCTTTCAATACGTCTGACATTGATTGTCCCTCATTGGGTTCGGTTGCAGCACGCTGGTGCAATTCAAATCCAAACGGTGGGACAATCGCCAAATGATTACACGATTAGCACCTATCGTGGCGCAAATAAAAACCCTTGCCGGGATGAGACAAGGGTTAGTGCTCGACGACTAATTCTTACAGCGAAAATTATGGTTCGACACTGGCATCGTGGCTCGCGCTACGCCAGAGTCCAGCCGCCTTCTGGCTGCTTTTCGTCCGGCGTTCGGCCGTTGGTCAACAGCCATTGTCGCACGAATTCGCTCACGGCCTGCAACCGATCGTCGCTGATGCGCTCGCGGTACACGCTGGCCATGTCGTTGCTGGCGGGCGCGTGCCCCATGATCGCGTTGACGGCGACTTGATCCCGCGACTCGCCCGCGATCGTCGCGAAGACATGGCGCAATGCGTAGAAATTGAGTCCGTTGCGTTTGATGCCCAGCGTCGTCAGCAGTTTCGCAAACTCATGGCTCAACGGATTAGATGTGTTCCCCTTAATCGTGTACGCGCCCCCATCCTTGTCGTTTTTCTCCACGGTGATCGAGTCCCCTTTCGACCAACGGGCGCCGTACTTCGTCACGAACACAAGCCAGGCGTCGGCGGGGTTCTTCGCATTAGGCCGCTCGCTAATCGCCGCGCGCAGCGCCTTGACCGTTTCCGGCCATAGCCAGCATCGACGATGTACCGCCGTTTTCGGGCGCGGGAAGTCGAGCCATCCGGTTTCAAGATTCACCGCGCTCATGGGCAGCTTGGCAATGTCGTTGTTGCCGAAACCGGCGTTGATGCCAAGCAGGATCATGGCTTTGAGCGGCACGCCGGCAGCGCCGATGATCCGGCGAAGATCGGCGGCCTCAAACATGCGTGGTCCCTTGGCTTGCCGTTGCTTGCGCAGCGTTTTGGCTGACGGCTTCTTGAAGTCGGCGCCGAAGCGAACGGGCCGGTCAATCAGGCCCGCGTCGAATCCGTGTTTGAACAGGACCTTAACGCGCTGCACGTCATTGCCGAAGGTGGTAGGTCCGCGCCCTTCCGCCAGCTTCGACCGGAGCTTATCGAAGTCGCTGGGCGAGAGATGATCGACCGGCTTCGTGCGGCCAAACACTTCGATGACACGCTCGCAAGTTGCGTGATAATCAAAAAACGACCTGCCGGCCAACTCGCCGGTGTCCACTCGCCGTTTCTTCGCGGTAAGGAAGTGATTGACGAGATCGCGGATCGTCAGCTTGCCGAGCGCTGGCGTCGGCGTCATGCCGGCAAGCAAGTCGTCTTTCTGCGCGAGCCAAAGTTCCAACGCTTTTTCGGGTTCGGCCCACGGGCCGAAGTAATGCAGCTTGCCGCGTACCTTTTTTGCCCATCGCTTCGTGGCATGGGGGAAGAGCGGAAAGTCGGGGTGCGGCTTCGCTGGTTTGTCAGGGTTGCGAGCGGCGGGCGTTTTTGTAGACTTGGGCATGACGCTGACCTCCGTAAAAGGCTGGTGTCAATGGCACCCGCTGATTAGCCTCAGCGGGTGTCAACTTTGGTGCCAGAAGTCTAATGGGTGTCAAAACGGGTGTCAAGCAGCAAAAACAGGAGAAAACAAGAACGACGTAAAGCCTTTCAATAAAACAACTTAGGCGGCGTAGCTCAGCTGGTTAGAGCAGCGGAATCATAATCCGCGTGTCCGGGGTTCGAATCCCTGCGCCGCTACTCGATGAATCGCCCGCAAAGCACGCGAAAACCCCGTGTTTTGCGGGCTTTTCTTCGCGCTCACCAGTGCCGACCAACGGGTGTCCTTGGGGTCCTGCAATCGCTCGACTTCCGCGACGTGCGTGCGCTCGAATTGTTGTGGTCAACCTGCGTGTGCTCGGGTTGGCAGCGCTCGAATCGGCGGCCGACCTAAATGCGGTAGAGCTGGCAACGCGCGAATTGGCGGCCGACCCGCATGTGGTCGAGCCGGCAGCGCTTGAATCGGCGGCCGACCCGCGTGCGGTCGAGCCGGCAGCGCTCGAATTGGCGGCCGACCCGCGTGACTGTGGTGCGCAGGCCCGCCCGCTCGAGCTACATGCGGCCGACCCGCGTGATTGTGGTGCGCAGGCCCGCCCGCTCGAGCTACATGCGGCCGACCCGCGTGACTGTGGTGCGCAGGCCCGCCCGCTCGAGCTACATGCGGCCGACCCGCGTGACCGTGGTGCGCGGGCCCGCCCGCTCGAGCTATGTGCGGCCGACCTGCGTGACTGTGGTGCGCAGGCCCGCCCGCTCGAGCTACGTGCGGCCGACCCGCGTGACCGTGGTGCACAGGCCCGCCCGGTCGAGCTACGTGCGGCCGACCCGCGTGACCGTGGTGCACAGGCCCGCCCGGTCGACCAACATGCGGCCGACCTGCGTGCGCGGTTTGGATCAACACCAGCGACACCGACGAAACGACGGCGCCCGCCGCCAGTGTCAGCACCGCGCCACGTGCCGTGTAGGCGCGCCCCCGCAGCCAGCGGAAGGCGGCCAGGCTCTTTCGGATGTTATTGTCGTGCCGGGTGAGGTTCTCGGTCATGGGATCGCTCCCGTTTAGGGCTGTGTTCCACCAGGAATTCATTTCCTCATAGTCGCCCGCAAGCAGCGTGTGACACCTGGATTTCCGGAAAGACGGGAGCCAATTCAATGCCGGTTGTGCCGCCGTGGGCGCCCTTTTTCCCGCCGGTCCCGGCAGCTGGTCCGGCGACACCTTCGGCCAATTTCGCCCAAGAGTAGCCCGAGTTCGCTGACGAGACAGTCGGCCTGGAGAGGCAAACCTACCTGGCGAGCTTCGCACCGGCAGATCGTCGGCGTGCGGTGTTCCCAGGCACGCATTGATGCACGGGGCTTTGCCGACCGGCCTTAGCGCAGCTTCACGGCGTCGCCGCCGGCTTTGGTGAACATGGCCCGAATCGTCGCCTGGTCGGTGACCTTGGGGACGAATCTGACCGTTCCATCGGCGAAGCCCGCGTAAAACCCCCTGCCTAGGGTCCGGCCCAGCCTGAACGGGCTTTGGTCGGTGGAGTTGTCGATGTCGTCCGGCCTGGTCCAAGAAATTTGACGGCGGCTCTGCACCACCAGGATCGTCTCGCCGGCCGCATCAGTCATGCTCTCGCGCCGCGATGGCGCGCCACCGTCGAACAGCGTTCCGTTGCCCGTGACGACGAAGTAATCGGAGTCCCCCTTCCGCGACGACTCGCTCGTGCTGTAGATCGCAGGAATTCTCTCGACCAATTGTCGGTTGTGTTCGCCGTCCCACGGCTCGTCGAGCCTGTAACTGTCGTAAAGCGCTTGCTCTCCCAAATAAGGGAGCAGCGCCACGCGCCAACTGTGCAACGTTGTGCCGTCGGAACCCACAACGGCCGCCGCGGGAAAGTGCCCGTGCGCGGTGTGATAGGCGTTCAAGGCCTCGACCATCCGGCCCAGCTTTTTGATATGCACCTGATCATCCTCTTTAGCCCGGGCCGCGAGCTCCTCGGTTTGCCGTGCGAGCAGGGCGTCGCTCGCATCGACGAATTTCGTCGTGAAATCGGCGTCGAGTTTCGCATCGGCCTGAAGCTGGTTCGTCGCGACGTTCGTCGAAATCGACAAGCTGGTAAGTGCTTTGGAGAGCGAACCACCCAAATCGAGCGACTGGTATTCCTTGGGGAGCAGCGACGGTTCGACAAGCTGGGGGATCATGGTGATTCCCATATCCAGCAGTCCCCGTAGCGATTCAAGCGTCGCGACCGTCTTCTCAGGCGACTGGCAGCGTGCGGTCGCGCTGAATTCCAGTCCCCCCGCGGTGGAGCCGACATGTCCCATGATCAATGCAGTTTCTTCAATGAGCGAGTCGAACCATTGCTCGGCCACGTCGGCGGGTTCTTTTTCAGGTGCCGGGAGCGCCGCCATCACGGCCTGGGAATCGACTCCAAAGGCGATCGGGCTATCGGCGACATCCTGCCAATCTTTGTACCAGCTTGGATGGCCTTCGGAGTCGGCCGCCAGAACGCTTGCGATATCTTTTTCGCGCACGACGACGACGGTGCGATCGCCGACCAACAGGTAATTGACGACGTCGCCGGTCGCTTCGGAAGCGGCACGCAGGCATGGGTGGCCACGCAGTGTCAATTCGGTCACGCCATCGGGCGCTTCGCCGAAAATCTTGACGCGGATTTTGCATTGGTCGAAGGGCCGCAGCAGGCGGTAGATGAATACGGCGGGGGGGTCCGGCGGAGTCGCGTCGGAAGAGGGCGAGTTGGAGGCCAGGCCATTCGAAGAAGGGGCTGCGTTCGGCGCCGGCGCCAGCACGATTACTTTGAGTTCCGCGATTTCCCACGGATCATCTGTGACCTGATTCCTGGTCCCGAATCCAATGCCAAATGCCTGGGGAAATTGAAGAAACGTGGGCTGGATGGCAGCTTTCGAATTGGCCACCTTGAGCGGCTTGATCGACATCACCGCGATCGTTTCCGCCGGAAGGTACGCATGGTCGAATGCCGGCAGCAGCCCGTCGTTTACGTTTGGGCTGGCGGGCTCGCTGGTTTTCTCTTCCGCCACGGCGTCGGCGGCCCGCGCCGTACGGGCCGGACCGCGCAGGCCCGATACACCCAGGCCGACAAGCGAGAGGGCCAACAGCATAGCGGTCGGCCAGACCACCGACCGTGGACGTGCCGCGATGAATCTTTGCTGATGTAGCATCTCAGTCCTCCTCATGAGCGTGCCGCGAGATGTGAAAAATGGGCGTCCCGCCCATAACGGTCGAGCGTCGTCCTGCCGCAAAGCCATTTGCGCCAGGACGGTGAGATACGATTTCGAACCACCGGCGAACGCCGCGCCGCAGGCGTCGGCAGCCAGCTCCTGTTCGATCCGAAGCCGGTGGGCCAGCCAGTGGACGAGCGGATTGTAAAAATGCAGGATCACGCCCAGTTGGGCGACCAGCCACATCAGAAAATCGCCATGGGCCACGTGCGCCGTTTCGTGAGCCAGAATCACTCGTCGGGCTGCGGTGCTCCACCGCCGCCAATCGGCCGGCAGCAAGATCACCGGCCGCCAGCACCCCACGACGGCCGGCGAACCGTTGGTCTGCGAATGGGCCATCTCGCGCAATTCAATCGGCCGCGGGCAACCCAACTGCGAGCGAAGTTGTTCGAGCAAACCGACAAGCATCGGATCGTCGACGATGAGCGTGTCGCGAAGCAGCCGGAACAGTGCGATCATCCCCAACAGCATGCGGGCCATTCCGATGGCAATTCCCAAGAGAACCAGGGCGGCCAGCCAGGCGGGCCACTGCCATCGAGGCGCGCCGCCTAACGCGGGAGTCGATTCATCGAGTTGCTTGTGAACGTTGCTCCAGATGCCCGACAGTAGGTTTAATAGGCTCACGTTTGCCTGAGGAGCACCGTCCCCGTTTGCAAGGTCGTGGGTGTCGCCCGCCGTTGAGCCATGGGTGGTCAGCGACGGTTGACCGCGGGGCGTTGGTGCACCGGCTGTTTTCGTTTTCGATTCGTTCGCCGTCGGCGGGCTACCAGCCAGCGTCCACCAGCGGGGCCAAGGGCTGAACGATAATGTCGCGATGCCAACCGTCATCAGCAAGGCACCGCACAAAACCACGGCTCCCCGGGCGGGATGCCGGCGCCGCGCGGCCAGAAACAGTCCAATTCCCGCGAGGCAAAAGAGGGTCACTTGCAGGGCCATCCAGAGGAACGAGAGTCCGAGAGCATTCATCCCTGATTCTCCCTGAGAATTTCCTCGAGCCGGGCGCGTTCTTTGGCGGTGAGCTTCTTGCGTTCCACCAGGCTCACGAGCAACAGCTCGCGCGAGCCTTCAAAAACGCGATCCATCAAGTCGCCCAGCAGCCGATGCGAAACCTCTTCGTACGAACGGGCCGGAACGTAGAGAAACGGGCGATCGGTCGTGGTTTGCTTCAGGAATCCCTTTTCGGTCAGGATGCGAATCTGCGTGGCCACCGTCGTATAAGCACGGTCGACCCCCGTGCGGGCCAGCTCGTCGCGGGCGTCCTGCGCGGTGATCGCACCGCGCTTCCAGAAGACCTGCATGACCTCCAATTCGCGATCCGTCAGTTCCTTGGCCGGCGGCCTTGCCATGATGGCGAGCTCCTCATCCGTGCGTGGTTTGATTCCTTAGATTTGGTTATTTAGATTAAGAGGCCCATCGCCGTCAAGACCGATCTGCCAAGCGGTTCGCACCGCCGATGTCGGTTCGCCTTTCCGGGCTGTCAGAATCGCCGATGAACAGGGACGGTCCGCGAGATCGTAGGTCGGGCTGGAAGGCGGACTCGCCCGGAGTGTAAGCGGCCGCTTTGCGCCGCACTTCAAAAGTAGCCGCCGCCTCCGGTCATACCACCTCCACCCTCACCACCGCTCGCTTTCAGCGGTGTATCGTTCGGGATCGCCGCACCGCGGTACTGCCAGGCGTCCTCACGACTCACGACCAACACGCCATAGTCACGGAATACGAAACAGACGTCGGTCTGGTCGGCCACCGCCTCAAGCGCCGCCGCAATCGTCACCCTGAACTGGAAGTTCAGTTTTGGGCGAGAATTCTCAAGTTGTTCGTTGGGATCTTTGAACATGAAGGAAATTTCGCCTTCCGTGGCCGCTTTCAGGTACTCCAACACCTCCGAAAGCGGTTGCTCGATGAAGTTGAGCTCCACGTTCAGCTTCATCACCTCTTGATATCGTTGCGGAATCTCAGGCCGGCCCGCGGGTTGACCCGCGTTTCGAAAGACGACACCCGGCAGGCCACCTTTCTCGCCTTGGGTTTCGATCGCGTCCGCGGCCTCAGCATCATCGGAACTTGCCTCAGCGCTGGCGCCAAGCAAGTACATCAACTCGTACTCGCATCCGGCCAGCTTCTGTTTTGCCGCGAGCACCTCAGCCGTGGTCCTTTTGCCCTGTTTCGACATTTTCTCCGAAAAGGGGAGATCCTGCTTCGCGGCCATCCAGTTTTGATAAGCCACGGTGACGTCGCGGACGACCGTCAGCCGCGCCCGGTTGAGTTCCGCCTTCGCCTGGCGGACCTTGGCATCGGCGATCAACAACTCGGGATTCGTCCGCAGCGATTGCGCAATCGCCTGCTCCAAACTCAGCGTCCCGTAGGCATGAAGGTTTTTCCCAGGCGCGTCTTCCTCGGCGGGCGGCGTGGCCGGTTCCGCAGTTTGGCCCCCGAATTGCGCCGCCGCGGGAAAGACTCCGTAGTGGAACAAGACCGAAGACAAGACCGCGATTTGCAACGTGATATACATGACTCTCATTTTCTATCTCCATGGTAGTGTGGGTGACGCCGACGGATGGTCGTATCTCGCAAACTTCAATCCGCCGGCCGTTCCTGGTCGGCCAGCCTCAGCTCGGCCAACAACCAACTATCGTCCGGTTCCACGGCGGCACGGAGCTGGTGCGGTGTCAACTCGAGGATCTGACGATAACAATCGAGCGCATTTGTCACATCGGCGCGGCCATACAAGTACTTGTCGCCCGCCAACCGCAGCAAACGAAGCTGTTCGGGCCGCGGTGCATCGGCCACGCGGCGCCTTAGCTCCTCCGGCGGCAGGCTTGTCTCTACGTTTGGTTCGTTGCCGGCGCCGTCTTCCCCTTGGGTCGGACGTGGTTCGTCGATTTGAGCCACGACCGTGGGCCGCTCGGCGTCGCGCCGCGCCGGCCCCACACGCGGCACCGCCACCCAGGCCGACGCTATCCCGGCCGCGTAGGCTGCAGCCCAACCGCAGCCAGTCCGCAAGCGTCGCGACCTGGCCCGCGAGCGGACCAACTTCGTAGTGCGATCCAAGAGCTCAGCCCGCAACGTGGCCGATACGGGCGACTCGGGCCAGGGCGATTTGGACGTGTCGATACCAGGCAGCAGCGGTTCCTGTTCCGCATGAGGATCGGTCATGTCAGGGTTCTCCGGCCAGTGCTTCATAGGCGTGGCGAAATGCCAGGCGGGCGCGTGAAAGCAACGACTCAATCGCTTTCGGCGTACCGCCGAAACGTACGGCGATGTCTTTCACCGATAACTGTTCCTGATACTTTGCTCGTAACACTTCCTGGTATCTCGCGGGTAATCCGGTCAAGGCCAGCGACAACATCTCGTGAATCTCCGAAGTACTTTCGTCACCTGGCGTGGAGTCCGCCGGTCCCGATCCATCGAGCGGCTCACTCCGGCCATCTCGCGACCATCGGCGGCGGTGATTCTTCAGCACGTTCTCGGCAATCCCCTTCAACCAACTCTCGAAACTGCCGCGGGCTGCGTCGAACGATGCGATCCGGCGTACGGCTACGAGCCACACTTCCTGCACCACTTCGTCGGCGCGGTGCGACTTCCGACCCACTCGGTGGTAGACGAATGCGTAGACCGCGTCGAAGCTCCGTTCGTACAACGCCCGCCAGGCCGTTTCCTGGCCGGCGAGCACTGCCTCGCGCAGGGCGTGTTCCTCCCAATCCAAAGCGTCGGACTCCATCGGGGCGTCCCCGGTCGAGCGGGCATCAGGGGCGTTCTACTCCCTTATTGTCGCCACACCCGCCAATCCTTCGCAATCGGGTAAAATAATCGTCGGTTCGGGCTTCAATTGCCGTGTGCGCCCGCCGCCTTGGCTGGCCCCGAGCGGCCTTTGACATCGCCCAGCGGGCGCTGGAATGGAAAGGGACAAGGGACCATTCTTCAATTTGGCCCGACCAAGACGAACGTGCCCCAGTAATACGGGCTTTGCCATTTTTCTTGTTTGCGGACCCAGCGCTTCGCGCGGTGCAAGGCGGCGGCGTAGTCGGGCGATTGCTTGGCGCCTTCCGCTTCGGCCAGGCTGTCGCAGAATGTGCCGACGAGGCTGGCCCCGGCCTCATCGTCTACCAGCCAGTTGCTGGCCACCACGCGACGCGCCCCGGCCACCAGGAAACCGCGTGACAAGGCCCACACCCCCTCGCCCCGCTGCTGCGGACCGTAATTCGTCTCGCAGGCGCTCAAAATCGCCAGTTCGCAGCTCTTGAGGTTCAGCTCGTAGATCTCCGAGAGCATCAAAAAACCATCGTCGGCCGGATTGGTCGCCGCCTGTTTGCCGGGCGTGAGGGCGAGCGCGCCAAAGAAATTGCCATGGGCCTGGTCGGTTAGCCCGTGGCAGGCGAAATGCAGCACGCGGCGGCCTTGCACGTTGAAGCGCACGTTGGCCTCGGTCGCCATTCCGGCGACCAAACCACCCGAGGCGATGCCGTGTTTCTTGTAAGCGTCGGCCACCCAGGACGATTCTTCGCCCGAGTAGGGCAACGCGGCCAACGATCCGCCGGATGAACCATAACGACTGCGCGCGGCCAGCGAATCCAGGGCGCTGGCCTGCGCGGCGGGCGAGCGCTTCGCACCGCCGTAGACCGGGTTGGCGACGGTCAAAACCGGCTGCGCGGCAGGTTCGCCCGCGCGGTTGCCGGCGCGCGCCTCGGTAAGGTTAAAAAGCACCGTGGCGGACGGGGCATAGAGAATCGGCGGACCCACGTCGAGCAAGAACTTGGGCGATTCGCCCGGCTCGACTACCAGCGTCTCGAAGGCCAGCAAGGCGAGCGGCCCATCGGGCACGATAATCAACTTTTTGATCTTACCATTGGTCAACGCCTGGCGCTGATCTTGGGGCACCAACACCGTCCAAAGCGCCGCCAACTGCGCGGTCACCGCCGAGGCCGTTTCGGGCCGAGCGAGCCGCTCGACCACGCCCGTATGCCGATCGTTCGCGCAAATCGCGCGCAGCCGTGCGGCGGTGAGCGGCCCCGGCTCCACGCCCAGGGTCTTGGCGGCGGCGGCGTCGACTTCCAGGGGTGTGACCCGGGCCGCCTTGGCTCCGACGGCCACGACGTAGCCCCCTTCGTCACCGAGCAAATAGGTGAGCAACAGCCCCCCTTCACCCACGAGCTTCCGCTGCAGTTGGCTCAGCCGCGGCGGCGCGGCGCCGACGGAAAGCAGGTTGTGGTAAACGGGGCTGGTGCTGCGCTCGTCGCGGTAGTGGTCGTAAAGCGCCTGGCGGGCTTGCTCCAGTTCGGCTTCGAGCTGATCGTCTTCGGTGCCTCCGGCACCGGCGGGGGCCTGCCGATTGCGAGCGTCGCGACGCGCTTCGATCTGGGCGATGCGGCTTTTCAGCTCGCCCTCGCGCCGCTTCAGGCTTTCACGCTCAGCGACCGGCCGACCGACTTGCAATTCAGCGCCCCCCAGGTTCATTTCGTCCAAGAGCGAACGGGCGCGGCCGCGCTCGATGGCCCCCAGGGCTTTGCCGGCATCGCCCAGCTCAACCTGCCAGGCCACCATCCGCTCGAACGCGCCGGCGAATTGGGCGAAGTGTCCGGCGCGTTCCTGCTCGGCGCCGGCGCTTTGGCCGCGGGCCTGCTCCGCGAGGTCCATCGCCAGCTCCAAATCTTCGAGCGCCTCGCCGCGCCGGCCGAGGTGCCAGGAAATCGCCGCGCGCACCGAGTAAGCGTCGAAGCGGAACTTGGCCGCCTCCTGCGATCGGTCGCCGCCAACAACGGCACGCTCGGCAAGCGGCTCCGCCTCGGCGTAACGCTCTTGTTCGATATAGAGCCGCGCCAGATTGGTGAGCCAAATCACGCCGTCGGAGAGCTCGATCGCGCGTTTCCAAAGCGCCTCTGCTTCGGCGTAGTTCTTTTGGTTGTAGGAGATCAGGGCCAGCGTGTCGAGCGTCGGGCCGATCGTGGGGCTGCCGGGCGGCAGCAATTGCTCGTACATCGCCACGGCGCGCCGGCCGAGGGGCTCGGCCTCGGCGTCACGTCCCTGGAGCGCATAAAGGTAGGCGATGTTGTTGAAGGTCTCGGCCAAATCGAGAGTGTCCGCCGGCTGCTGCTTTTCGCGGATTTCGCGGGCCCGTTGAAACAGCGCCTCGGCCTCCAGATACCGACCCTGGTGCATGTAGAGCAGACCCAGGCTGTTAAGATTCATGCAGATATTAGGGTGTTCCGGCGGCAACAGCTTTTCGTGAATTTCCAAGGCGCGTTTGAGCAGCGGTTCGGCCTCGGCATAACGGCCACGATCGGAGTAACGTGAAGCAAGGTTGTTGAGGCTCAAGGCGACATACGGATGGCCCTGGGGAAATGCCTTTTCGCGGATCGCCAAGACCCGTTGATGGAGCACTTCCGCCTCGGCGTGGCGGCCCTGGCTGTCGTACAAACTAGCGAGAACTTCGAGATCGGTGGCAATTTGGGGATGCCCGCCGGGGTAGATTTTTTCGCTGATCTTAAGCGCGCGCTTGCAAGCCTTTTCGCCTTCGGCATAGCGGCCTTGGCAATCGTACATCATGGCCATATTGCTGAGGCAGGTGGCAAGATCCATCTCGGCTTGAGCTTTCGGGTTTTCGAAGATCTCGCGGGCACGCAGGTAAAGCGGCTCCGCCTCGGCGTAGCGGCGCTGCTGGGTGTACATCAACGCCAGGCCGGTGAGGCTCCCCCCCACCGCGACATGATTGCTCCCCAACTTTTTTTCACGGATGGCCAGCGCCCGCTTGTACAGCGGCTCGGCTTCGGCAAAACGAGCCAGGCGGCGATAAAGCGCCGCCAGGTTCTGCTGGCACCTCGCCACTTCGATGTGTTCCGCGCCCAGGGCCTTTTCGCGCAGCGCCAGCGCGCGCTTCAGGAGCTGTTCAGCCTCGTTGTATCGCCCCAACTCTCGGTGCACATTTCCCAGCTTTTCGAGGCAGATCGAAACGACCTGCGGTTGGTTTGCGAACGAACGCTCGGCGATCGATACCATTTTCCTGCCGTAGGGCTCCGCCTCGGCGTAGCTGCCGGCATCGTAGAGCTTGTCGAACTGGTTCTCCGCCGCGGCCAGGTCGCTCTGCGCGTCGGCCAAGGCCGCCGCGCACGGCGTCAGACTTGCCAGGCATGCGCAGGCGACGACCAGCCGAAGGGAGATTTTCGTCGAGCGTGGCACCATGTGGGCGACCACCCTGTGTGCGTGATTCACAGACTTTCTCAGCTTGGTTCATGAATTGGTGGCTGGTAGCAGAGCCTAGCGATGCCCCCGGCCACCTGCCGCGTGTAGTATTCGATTCTAACGTCCTAAAAGTGCAGCGGAAACTATTCACCGGCCCTTTGGCAAGGCATTGGCATCGACGTAGCGGATGTGGACTACGGCCAGCAAGTTCCCGCAGGCGCCCTTGACCTCGGCGACTTCACCATCCCGCTCGTCGCCCAGATCGGTCATCATGCCGCCGCGCGTGCCCGGCACGGGGGCGTAAAAGGCCGCGGTGATCATCCCCAGCTCTTCGTCGAACCGCGTCCGCTCGCCGAGTGTGTCGTCGGCGTTGGCCACCGTGAACACGCGGTACTTTCCATCGGCGCCGGTCTTGGTGACGAACCCGCGTATGGCAAAGACGTTGCTGCTTTTCTTGATCGGGTCGAGCACCCACGGCCGCGCCACGGCCAGGTTGACACGCTTGGCGATGATTTCGGTTGCGAGTCCCTTGTCTCCCTCCTTCTCCGGCAGCGTGTTGCGGCCGTCGACCAGAAGTTGCATCATCACCGTCTGATGGGTGTCGATCCGCACTTTGATTTCGTAGACCTCACCCTTGCGCACAGGCACGAAATAGTCGTTACCCTTGAAGACCCCCTTCCGCTCGCGGCCGTTGATCTCAAGCCACACGCGGTAGGGAAATTTCGGATCGGAGAGCGGGTGTGGCCCCTGTGCCCGCTGATCGAGATGGTCGACCACCTGGTCGGCCACGCTCGGCTTCGCGGGCTCGTCATCAAAGGCGGGCGCCGGCCGGTGGTCTTCGGGCCTGGTCTTGGCGCTAAGGCCCAACATGCCCCATTCGCGCTCGTTGAGCCAGGCGGCCCCACCGACCGTGGCCAAAACTTCGTTCTTATCGGTCCGCAACAACTTGCAACGCAACGTAACCATCCGACCCGTGCGCCCGCTGAGCGTGCCCACGGCAATCACCGGCATGCCGCCGGCCTTTTCGGCCAAGGCCTTGAGCGCCTCGCCCGATCCAAGATCGGCCAGCGCGAAGTGCTGTTGCTCGATGGCCGCCCTCAAGCGTCGCTGATCGACGACGCTGAAACGTCCGGAGGCCTGTTGGAGCAACTGCCGCTCGAGCTCCTCTGAACACTGCTTGCCCAGCAACCCGTATTCGGCGCCGAGTAATTCGCCCACCTTGGTGTCGTTGGTGAACTCGACAACGCCCACCTTGTCGATTTTCCGCTCGTCGATCGAGTCGGCCAATTGTTGCCCCATGTCGATCAGCAGTTGCTTCAGCCTGCGCGGCTTCAGCCGTAACACGACGGGCGCGCCGGGGGTGACGAGGCCCACCTTGCGCACGGGCGTTTGCGCTCGCTCGAAGCGGACCTTGGCCGTGTGGGCGACGGTGCGATGCACGTATTGGTACAACTCGTCGATATCGACGGCGCCATCGCCGTCGTTGTCGGCATGTCCCTTGAGTCCTTCAACGAGCCAATAACTGTACAGCGACTGTTCCTTCTCGGCCCAAATCTGGCTCTTCTCGCTGGCGGTGGAGCTTGCCAACGTGACGACCTTCTCCAGGCCCTCGAATAGGTTCAAATCTCTCGCGTCGAGGTTGGCGCCGCCGTCTCCTTTTTCGGAGCCCGCGTGACAGGCGTCGAGTACGAGCAGCTTGAGTTCGGCCCGGCAGCCGGCGATCTGTTCGCGCAACCAGGCCAATGGAATTCCACTGGCGGCCGGATCGGCCGGATCGACGTCGATCGGTGCCAGGTACATCGAGCCGTCGGAGGCGCGAAAGCCGTGACCGCTGAAGTAGACGATGATCGTATCGCCCTCGGCGGGCCTCTTGAGCCAGGCGGCCAGCTCGGACATCAGGTTTCGCTTCAGTGGACGGTGGTTAAGGTCTAGGGCGTCGTCGGTGATTTGGAGGATGTGACCGGCTTCATATCCGCCCCGCTCGCGCAGCGTTTCGCCCAAGAGCCGCACATCGTTGATCGTAAACTGCAACGGGTTGGCGCGTTCGTACTGCTCGATACCAACCAATACGGCCCAGTGCTCGCCCGTGCGCGCCGGTTGGTCGTCGGGTGCTTGCCCAAAAGTCGCGTCCGGCACGGCACCGGCGAAGGCAACCGAAAGCAATCCCATGAAAAACAGTCGACGGCATGGCGACGACACGGTAAACGACGCAGTTTGGCAATCCAGGCGATGCATGGTGGGTTCTCCCGTTGGGCGTTGCGGTTCTTTGCGCGGCAACGATCGATCGTGGGGACGGATCTCTCCTCAGCATCCTAAGCGGCACGCTTGCGCGGAAGGGGGCAATTCGGTAGAATGGCTCCCATGCCAGCCCTCCACGCTTTCGACTTTCTCGAAGCCGCCGACAGCACGGCCGTGCCGCCGGTTTGCGTGGCGCTGGGGGACGAGCCGTTCTTGAAGTCGCTCGTGCTGGGCGAGCTGCGGCGCGTGGTGCTGGCGGGGGACGACGGCGAATTCTCGCTTACCCGCTTCGACGGCCGTAGCGTCGAAGCCCGTAGCGTGTTCGACGAGCTCGCGACGGTGGCATTGTTCGGTGGCCGGCGGCTGATCGTGATCGACGACGCCGACGATTTCGTCAGCGCCCACCGTCAGGCGCTGGAGGGCTACGTTTCGCGTCCCAAGGCCGCGGGCGTATTGGCACTGGTCGTTGGCACCTGGCCCGCCAACACGCGGCTGGCCAAGTCGGTGGCCGCTTCCGGACTGGCGATCGAGTGCAAACAACCGCCCGCCGCGAAGCTGTTGAAGTGGGTCATCGCCTGGGCCAGGCGACGGCATGGCGCCAAGCTCGAGCGCGACGCGGCCGAGCTGTTGCTGGAGATCGCCGGCGACGGGCTGGGGCTGGTCGACCAGGAGCTGGCCAAACTCGCGGCCGCCGCCGGCGAAAAGCCGATCGGCGTGGAGCTGGTCGAGCAATTGGTTGGCGGCTGGCGCGCGAAAACCACCTGGGACATGCTCGACGCGGCCGCCGAAGGACGCACGAGCCAGGCGCTACTGGAGCTCGAACGGCTTTTGATGGCGGGCGAAACGCCGATCGGCCTGCTGGGCCAGATCGGTTCCACACTGAGGCGCTTCGCCACCGCCACGCGATTCATCGAGCTGGCCGAAGCCGCCGGCCAGCGGGCGAACCTCCGCCAGGCGCTTGAAGCCGCGGGCGTCAAGCCAATCCCCTTTATCATGAGCAAAAACGAATCGCAGTTGCGGCGTCTCGGCCGGCAACGCGCCAGGAAGCTCTTTCAATGGGTGCTCGACGCCGATCTGGCCCTCAAGGGACCAAGCTCGCAACCTGCCCGCGCGCGGATCGCGCTCGAGCAATTGATCGCCCGGCTGGCCGCAGGCCCGACAACGTAACCGGCCACACGATGTAGCCGCCGCTTCGCCGGCCGGCCCAAAACGAACCAGGTTAGTGCTTATAAATCTTGTGCTGGGGGCGGCCCGAGAGAATCTGCTCCTTGCCCCAGGTCGTGACGTCCTTGAATGCCTGGCTGTGAATGAAGTCGAGAAAGGCTTGTTCCTCCGACCATTCGCTGGTGATCAGGTACGAGGCGTCGTCGTTGACGTCTTTCCACAAGGTCGAATTGTCATGGCCCTTGGCTGCGCGCAGGGCACCGATCACGGCGGCGAATTTCTCTTCGAAATCTTTTTGCTTTCCCGCGATCACGTGGTAGTTCATTCCGACGGTAATCATGCTCAGGCTCCCTGTTCGATGTTTGCTGTCAAATCATTGGTCGTCGAGCTTGTAGTCTAGCCGAATTGGCGCCAGGTGCGAGTGACGAAACGGGCGAAGAAGATCGGGCAACGGTCGCTCGACGCCGGCATCGACACGTAGATTCGGAAGCCCGTTGGCCAGGCGACGCCGACGGAGCTGCTCGCTCGGGCCTGAATGGGTTGCGGCCCAGGGCTGAGTTATGGATGGAACCCGCGCCGCAAGTGTTCGCTGGCGAGTTGCTCGGCCGTGTGCATTCGCACGCCGGGCACACCGAGGGGACGGCCGACGTCGTGCGGTGGCGGGGCCGCGCCCGGCGGCTGCGGCATCGGTGGCATGGCCGCGCGCGTCTTGGTGAAGCGGCGTCCAAAAAGCCCGCCCAATGGGCTGGCGAGTAGGGCGGGCAATAGCAGTAAATTGCCGGCCAGCGCCGCGGTCAAGAGCGTGACCATCATGTAGCCGAAGCGCTGGGTGGGCGTGAACTGGCTCAAGGCGAACACCGACAGCCCCAGGCCGATCACGCCCCAGCTCTGATACATGGCCGTGGCGCAGCCCTTGTATGCGAACATCACCGAAGCGCGGCGGTCGAGTCCCAGCTTCAGCCCGTTACGGTACTGGATCATGAAATGCACCACGTCGTCGACCGTCACGCCCAGTGCCACGCTGGGGGCCATCACCGTGCCGATATCGATTACGATGCCCGCCCAACCCATCACGCCGAAGACGACCGCGGCGGGAAAGATGCTGGGCAATGCCAGTATCAGCCCGGCCGACCAATCGCGTACGGCGATCATCATCACGATCGTGATCAGGACGAAGTCGCTGACGAAGCCCCAAATCAGGCCCTGCAAAAGCGACCGCTGCGCCTTGTAGACCAGTGGCACCAGGCCGGTGTAAACGACTTCGAGCCCCTCGATGCCGTCGGCGCGCTCGGCGTCGATCGCCGGGTCGACGTGTTCCTTGATCGCGACCAGGAGCTCGCCAAAATCGACGTCCTTTAGCGCGCCCACGCGGGCGCTGATCCGCCACAAGTCTTGGCCGTTCTCTTCCGACAGATAATCGCCATGGATGAATTCGTCGCGATGCTTTTCGAGGTACTTGTTGTACTGCTCGCGGACGCGCTTGTAGCGGTTCCTGACACCGGCGACCCTCGTGAAGACGCTACCGATCCCACCCTTGTCCTTGTATTCCTCGGCTCGCGGCAAGTGTGGCGCGAACGTCACCGCCGATAGCACGCCTCCCACCTCCGGAATCTCCGCGAGCCGCGCTTGCACGCGCTCGACAAGCTCCATCCGCTCGAGAAAATCGAGCTTGCAACGCTCCTGGTCGAGCTTGACGATGACCTCCATCGGCACCAGATCGCCCAGGTTGCTCTCGAGCCACTGGTAGTCGTTGCGAATCTTGGCGTCGGGCGGAAACAACTTCATCAAATGCACGGACGTCTGGATTTTCGTCATGCCATAAGTACAAATGGCCAACACGCACAAACAGCCCGCGGCCACGATGCCGTGCCGTTTGATGATCCACTCACCCGCGCCGCGCCAGATGGGCGAGCGAGTGATGTCGCCCAAAGCCCGCGTGACGTCGGTTGCACGATCTGCGCCGCGGGCGCGCTCGATCATGGCGGCCGCGGCCACGTCGCGCAGCGGCCACACCTGAAAGCACGCCGGCAGGTAAAAGAACAACAAGAGCACGCTCACGATCACGCCCAGCGCCGAATAAAACCCGAACAGTTTGATCGGCACCAGTTCGCTGTAGCAGAGTGTCAGGAGCCCGACGGCCGTCGTCACGGTGGCCAAAGTCAAGGGAAGCGCGGCGTGCTTGATCGCCCGTTCGGGCGCGCCGGCCAGCCCGTGCCCTTCGGCCAACTCGTCGCGGTAATAGTTCGAAAGGTGAATCGCCCCCGAGATCGTGGCCACGTAAACCAGCGACGGCATCGTGAGCAGGATCGCGTTCATCGAGACCGTGCCCTGAACGTGCCCCACAAACAGCGGCGACCACCAGACGATGGCCAGGCTCGCCGCGGCGCCATAAATGCCCGTGGCGAAGACCAACACGACCAGCTTCATGCTGCGCAGGCACCACCACGAGATGGCCAGGCCGATCACTCCGGCCAGGCCGACCAGGCGATACAGGCTCTGTTCGCCCGCCTCGTCGATGGCCGTATTGTCGACCGGCGGGCCGCCCAGGTGGAGCTCGCCCTTCGGCGAGTCCAAGGGAATGTTGCACTCTTCGCTCGCGATGCGGCGAACGTGGTTGACCGCCTCTCGCACGTGCCGCTTCCCTTCGTCCGACAAAGTGAGCACGATGCAGGTCGTCTTGCCGTCGGCGCCGATCAGCGTTCCCTTGAGCCGCTCCAGCGCTTCGTCGTCGCCCAGCTTGATCTGTTCGCCCGTCAGGCGTTCGAGCAGCTTCTTTCCGCTGACGACTTCGTCTTTGAAATAGCGCGGCGCGGGTTTGGGGGCCTTTGAGGCGTTGGCCCCTGTCGGGACGGGAGGCGTGGGCGGGGCATCTTCGGCGGGGGGCGGCGGGACCAGCTTTCCCGTCATCAGCTTCAGCCGCTGATCGTCGAGAGTGCAACCGTCCCAACTCGCCAGAATGAACTGCTCGTTGGCAAAGTGCCGACGGAACCACTTGAAGGTCGTGGTCTCCTCGTACTGGTCGGGCAGCCAATCGGCCACGTCGTTCTTGTTGCTTTTCAGGGCCCTTAGGGCGCCGACCGCCGTTGGTCCCAGACAGAGCGTCGCCACGAACAAGATTTTGAAGGCGTTCCGCTCGTAAAAAGTGCGCGTCATACGGTTCGTATTTTAATGGGTTGAGAACCGTAAGTCGATATCGGACTAACCAGTTACGAGCATCAAGCCGAATGCGAACGTGGTACAAGCGGCACGACCGTCAGGGTCGAAAACGACAGTCCGCTTGCCAGCCGAGAACGCCGGTTGGGCGAGATTAAAGCAAGCTTTCCAACAGCAGTCGCAACTTACGCATCTCGGCCATGTGGTCCACACCCGAATCGGGGATGTCGACAATGTCTACGCACAAAGCGCGGTTGTACTTGTGCTTGCCCAACTGAGTGATCAACCGGCCGTACTCGACTTCCCCCTGGCCAACCCGGACCTGCAGCGCCGTTTTGCTGGTATCGCGAAGCTGGACGTGAACCACGTACTTCAAGACCTGGTCGTAGTTCCCGTTGGCGTTCGATCCGCAAATGTAATGGCTGGGGTCGAGCGTGATACCCAGCCCCTTGACGTTGTCGCAGAGCACGACGGCCGTATCGGGATCTTGCGACATGCGGCCCGTTTCGGTCTTCAGCCCCACGCGGACTCCTTCGAGCGTGCCGATCCGCACCAACTCGCGCAGCCGTTCGACCTCGGCGTTGAACGGAGTGCCTAATTCGCCGGCCCTGACGGTGATCGCCACCACTTTGATGGTTTTGGCCAGCTTGCAGCAGGATGTGAACTGAGCGTAGTACTCGTCCCCTTCGGCCTCGATATCGACAAACAAGGCGACAGGAGTCAGCCGTTGGGTGTTGCGGCATGCTTTTACGGCCGCTTCCAGATCGGCATGCACCATCGACGGCTTGAGATGCCCACTCGACTCGCGGAGATCGATTTCGACCCGCGAGTACTCCAAGTCGACCAGGCGCTGAAGCGCCGCGTCCAGTGAGAGCTCAGGAAAACATCCGGTGCCAGCCGCGACAAACACTCCGTTACTCCTTATGAATCGGCGCCTTGTTCCCGCGCGGTCCGTCCCGCGACCCGGTAGCTTAACCCCAGCATGCCGAATCTGGCAACAGCACCCGCCGAAACCAGGCAGCCTTCCGCAAAGAATTTCGTCGCTTTTTGCCGGGCCGGATGGTAAAAAGGTCGGCATTGGCCGGCCCATTCCAATTCGAGGAGTTTTCCATGCGAACCTGGTCGAGACGTCTGACGATGGCGTTGTTCTTGTCAAGTTCCGTCGTCCTGGGTCCGGCCGCGGCGGCCGACGATTTCAAGCTCGAAGGCAAGTGGAAGCTGGTCTTCCCCGTCGAAGGGTTGGACCTCCTCATTTTCGACGTGTCGGCCGCCGACGACACCCTCAAGGCCACACCTGTCGACGCGTTTCAAGCCCTTGGGAAAGTCGATTTCAAGAGCATCACCATGGCGCCGGGCGAGGTGACGCTGGTGTTCCAATGCGCCTTGGACGAAATCCGTTTCAAGGGTGCCCCCGTCACCGAAGGCGATGACGCCGGCGCGGTGCTCGGCATGTTCCGGCTTCGTGGCACTCCCTTTCCGGCGCGGTTGGAAAAGACCGAAGCCGACAAGGTCCCGCCCCCGATGCCCAACCAAAAGTTGATTGGCGCCGTCCAGACGCAGGACGCCAAGGAAAAAGTGAAAAAGCTCGAGGAGGTGATTCACGAAACGCCCGGCCCCAAGTCTCAGCAAGCCTACTCGTTTCTGTTGCAATCCGCTGAAGCCGGCGGGCTGACCGAGGATGAGGTGCGCAAGCACGTCGACGCCTGGGTGGAGGGCGCCAAGCCCTACGGCGCCGAGTGGACGACCCAGTGCCGGATCGGCGCGTTGCAAGGCTTGCAGGGAAAGAAGCCCTACTCCAAATTGGCCCTCGAAGTCGCCCAGCAGGCCAAGAAGGAGCTCGCAGCGGATGCGTCGATCGATCAACAGGCGGCGGTGACACGGGCCCTGGCAAGTGCCGCAAGCCTGGCGGGCAAGAAAGACCTGGCCGCCGAGGCCGAGGCTGAGATGGCCGTGCTCGATGAGAAGCTCGACGAGGAGTACCACGCCAAAGTGCCTCCTTTCAAGCCCGAACCATTCGCCGGCCGTGAAAACGCGGACAGCGACCGTGTGGTGTTGTTCGAGCTCTTCACCGGCGCCCAGTGCCCGCCCTGCGTCGCCGCCGACGTGGCCTTCGACGCACTGCTCGCCACGTACCAGCCGACCGAGTTGGTGACGTTGCAATACCATCTTCACATTCCCGGCCCCGATCCGCTGACGAACCCCGACTCGATGGCCCGCTCTCAGTACTACTCCTTGCGCGGCACACCCAGCACCTATTTCAACGGCGTTACGGCCGGGGGAGGCGGTGGCGGCATGCCGCAATCGAAGGGCAAGTATGACCAGTTCCGTCAGGAGATCGATAAGCAGCTCACCGGCATGAAGTCGGCCAAGATCGAATTGCAGCTCACGCGATCGGGCGAAAAGATCCTGGTGAGCGCCACAGCCCAGGCCGGCGCCGGCGACGAACCAAAGGATGAAGGCGAATCGAAACTCCGCTTGCGTGTGGCGCTGACGGAGGAAGCGATCCGATACGTCGGCGGAAACCAATTGCGGTTTCACCATCACGTCGTGCGCGGTTTCCCCGGCGGCGTCGAGGGCAAAGCCCTGGCTGCCGGCGAGGGGAAGGTTGAGCTGACCATCGACTTGGATGAGGTGCGCGAGGGCCTGAACAAGTACCTCGACGATTTCGCCAAGGGGAGCGGCTTTCCCGCCGCCTTGCCCAAGATGGATCTTAAGGGACTGGCGGTGGTCGCGTTCGTGCAGGACGACACCGACAAGCGCGTGCTGCACGCCGTGCAGGCCTCGGTGCCCGAAGCCCAATGACCCGACGTGGCTCGGGATTCATTCTGAATACTGCCTAAAGAAATGACTTCGATGCAATTCGTCGCTCGACGATTCGACACGCTCAGCGCCGTGCGGATCGAAATCAACCGAGGGCGAATCGTCCGCGCGGCGGCTGAGGACCCCGCTTCGATCGGCCCGAACGATGCCGGAATTGAATTGCCGATCGTGGCGCCCGGTTTCGTCGACGTGCAGGTGAACGGCTATCGCGGCCAGGAGTTCAGTTCGCTCGACCTGACGCCCCAGCGCGTGGCGGCCGTCGTGCGCGACCATTGGGCATTCGGCGTGACCAGCCTTTGTCCCACGCTCACGACGCAAAGCTACGATTGCCTGGCCCACGGTATGCGGGCCATCGACGCCGCCTGCCGCGAGATGCCTGACATCGGCCATTCGGTGGCGGGCATCCACCTCGAAGGCCCCTACTTCGCCACCGACGACGGTCCCCGCGGCGCCCATCCTTTGGAGCATTGCCGCCAGCCAGACTGGGACGAATTCCAGCGCTTGCAGGAGGCGGCTTGCGGCCGGATTCGAATTCTGACGATGTCGCCGCACTTCGACGAAGCACCCGATTTCATCACCCGTGTGGTGGCTTCCGGGGTGATTGTGGCAATCGGCCACACCGGGGCCGACGGCGCTCAAATCCGCGCCGCGGTCGATGCCGGCGCCCGGTTAAGCACGCACCTGGGCAACGGCGCGCACCGCGTACTTCGACGGCATCCCAACTACATTTGGGACCAACTCGCCGACGACCGGTTGGTGGCCAGCCTGATCGTCGACGGCCACCATTTGCCCGGTGAGGTGGTCAAGACGATGGTTCGCGCCAAGACGCCGGAGCGATGCCTGCTGGTGAGCGACATCTCAGGCCTGGCGGGCTTGCCCGCCGGCCGCTACGCCAGCAGTGGCGGCGAAATTGAGATTCTGCCCGACGGGCGGTTGGTGATCGCCGGGCAAGACCAACTGTTGGCCGGCGCCGCGCTGCCGATTGGGGTGGGGGTGACGAGCGTGATGCGTTTTGCCGGCGTGAACCTTGAAACGGCGATCCACATGGCCAGCACGTATCCCGCGCGGTTATTGGGGCGCGCACCAGTCAGCCTGCGGCCCGGCGATATGGCCGACCTGGTCGTGTTCGACCTCACGCCGGCGTTGCACGGTAACACGAAGCTCGTCGTGCGAGCCACGATCGCCGGCGGCGAAGTGGTATACGGTTCAGTCGCTTAGGCTTTCCAGCCCGACAGAACGTGGGGCAGGCTTCTAACCTTCCATACTTGCTCTTAATGGAATCCGCGGCCGGGCGATATCGTCGTAACTCATTACACCCCACAGGGCTCGAACCTGTAACCTTCGGTTCCGTAGTCCTGCGACCACGCTACGTAACCGCCAGCTACCCTACACAAAAACCCTTCCCGCGCCAGCACTTCTGGCGATTTTCTGTAGTCGGGAGCCGACCGGTCCACGGCCCAAAATAGCCCAGCTATTGACTGTTTATTGAGTGTTGGCCTGAGCCACTCGCCGCCGCGCTGTTCACCTGCGTGGCCGTCTTCGCCTTGATGGTCTTCACATCGACGATCGTAGGCGCAACGCAAAACTAAGTGTCCAGTTAGCTCCTAAATCTTTTTTTCGCGATCTCATTTTTTTAGCTCTGGATCTGCACCGGAGTTGGTTCGGATCTCTACCGGAGCCCCGTCGGTAATCATGTCCCACGCCCCGTCCACCGAGCGGGCACGCGGCGGTTCTCCTGCATCGAGACGCGGCGAAAAATCGGTCGTGCCACTTACTACGCCATCACCGCGAAAACGCCAACTGCCCGTCGCAGGCCGCCGCCCCACCTGCTTGGGTTTCGTTGGTGTGCTGAGTGTGATGGGTGTGATGGGTGTGATGACTACCCACAAGAACAAACAAGAAGGAGTTGTGCAAATGTTGACTGAGGATTCCGTGGTTGCCACGGACCATCTCAACGACAGTGATTCGGCACCGGCGCTAATGTCCGGCTTGCCCGGCGAGAACGGCCACGCCGCCCCGGTCGAAAACCCGGCCCCAACAGAACCGCAAGCCGAGCCGGCGGCGGTGCCCCTCGTGTCCGAGTACCCTCGCCCGCCCGCGCTCGACAACACCGAAGAGTTTGTTTGGGACGACGATCGGTCGCCGGTGGACAACTATCATGACTTAGGTGAACAGCTAGCCAATTTCGACGATCTCTATCGAGCTCCCGACTACGCTGGCGGGTTGCTGCTGGCGACCAAGTGTCCCAAAGTTTCCCCGACACCAATCACGAAGGGAAGCCATCTAGCGGCCATTGTCGCTGACCGGCTCCGGATCTGCTGCGTGAAGTCGGGAAAGCCGGTGGGTGGCCGGATCCCAAGCGACCACCTGAAAACCATGTTGGCCACCGAGGCCTTTCTGCAGCCATTCCGTGCCGTAGACGAGGTTACCAAGGCGCCGATGTACCTCAACGACTTACGGTTGACGGTTCCTGGTTACAACGACGGGGGGCCGGGACAGCGGATTCTGCACCACGGGCCGCCGGCGTGGATCGAGCCCACCACCGACACCATCTGCAAGTTCTTGGAAGTCATGGCGTTCGCGACCAACGCCGACCGGACCAACGCCGTGGCCGCGGCGCTCACTGTGTTGCTCGGCAATCACTTCCTAGGGGCCAAACCGATGATCGGAATCACTTCAACAA
>Ga0265313_10000446_pt1 | contig 43718 bp, 34 predicted proteins | sample 4123metaG_FD_203122 | JGI IMG/M metagenome (GOLD analysis project Ga0265313, IMG submission 203122) | Rhizosphere microbial communities from Carex aquatilis grown in University of Washington, Seatle, WA, United States - 4-1-23 metaG | ecosystem: Host-associated > Plants > Roots > Rhizosphere >... | reverse complement strand
GACCGCGGGGACCGGAGCCGAGTCGGCGGACGGCGGCGCGACTGCACGAATGGCGCCCATGTGCGTATCGCGGTCCTCGTTGCTCGACGCACCGTCCTGGTTACAAGCGAAGAGCACCGCGGAAACGATGATGGCGGCGGCACCTCGCCGCATCGAAAAGAACCCCGGCATCGTCAGCCGCTGGACGTGAGCTCGCATGCCACCCTCTTAGTCCACGGGGGCCGAGCGTGGGAGAAACAAATGCGTCACACTCCGTTTGGCCGGGCGCCGACCAGTTTCTCACTCAGCGCCCAAAGCTTGCGCTGGGAGGCCTCGCAGCGGGAAACCTTGCTGGACCTCGCCACTTTGCAGCGAGAAAAGTACTCTCCGCTCGTCCCTGCGACCGCTTCGGAGGACGCCAGGTAAACGCTTGTTTTGGCTCCTTGCTCCGGAGTCAGCATGAAGAACCGGGCGAGCGCCAGGACGACGCCCATCGGGCCCGGGTACGTATGTCCGAAGCCGGACGCAACGACGCCCGGATGGAGGGCGTTCGCGGTTACGTGGCTGCCCTGGAGACGGCGAGCGAGCTCGTATGTGAAGAGGAGGTTCGCGAGCTTCGATTGGGCATAGGAACGCCAACCGCTGTATCGGCAATTGGCGAATTGCAAGTCGTCCCAAAACATCTTCGCGTGCGCGTGAGCGTCGGAGCTGACGTTCACGACGCGCGCCGGCGCGCTCGACTTGAGGAGTTCGAGAAGCTGCTGCGTGAGGAGAAAAGAGGCCAGGTGGTTGACGGCAAAGGTCTCTTCTAAACCGTCTACCGTGACCCGGCGCTTCGGAACGAACACGCCCGCGTTGTTCACGAGCACGTCGAGCCGCTCGTGGCGCGCGTTGAACTCCGCGGCCAGGCGCCGGACATCGGCCTGCGACGAAAGATCCGCCACCATGAGGTCCACGTTCCCGCGTGAACCGGACGCCGCTTCGATGTCCGCAACTGCCGCGCGTCCTTTGTCCGCGTTGCGCGAGACGATTGTGACTCGAGCGCCTCGCATCGAGAGCCCGATCGCCGTGGCCTTCCCGATCCCCTGATTCCCGCCCGTCAGCAGCACCGTTTTGTCTCGCATGAACCCTCAGAGCGTGGCTTAACACGCTCTCGACGGGTCCGATGGTGCAGAAACGCGATGCGTTGCGCTTCGGTCGGAGACACGTTGTACGTAGCGGGCTGAAACGGACCTCGCTTCGACGTCGTGTGCCGTGGGAGAGTGGGAGGCGAGTTATTTCCACCGCTAGCATGAAACGGACATTCACCAGCTCGTGGCGCGACGCATGGAGCGACGGGTCCCTTCGCCTGCAAATCGTCGCAACACCGCTCGCACTGGCGCTGGTCCTTCGCACACTTGCCCGGTTTCTCCTTTGGGTCGAAGAGCGCCCTGGCGTCCGCTTGACCGATCCGCTCTTGCAAACGCTCGTTCCCCGGGATTGCACTTGGCTCGTCTTCGGCGTGATCTACATGGCGCTCGCCGCAGGTCTCGCCGTGCTGGCGGCCCAACCGAGAGCACTCGTGCAGGCCATCCAGGCGTACCTCTTGATGCTCTTGTGGCGCATGTGCGTCATGTACTTCATCGCGCTCGATCCCCCGGCGGACATGATTCCGCTGCGCGACCCGCTCATCGAGGTTTTCGGGACCGGTCGCCTCCTGACGCGCGATCTTTTTTTCTCGGGCCACACTTCGACCCTATTCCTCCTGCTTCTCGCTGTGCCCGATCGTCGAGTCAAGCCGCTCCTTCTCGCCTGCCTGCTCATGGTCGCGGCGGGGCTGCTCCGTCAACACGTGCACTATACGGTCGACGTTCTGGTCGCCCCGTTCTTTTCGTTTGCCAGCTACCGGACAATTCTGGCGCTCCACGAGCGCTTCGGGCGCAACGTCACGCCTCGGTAAGTGCCGTGGCCGCGAACGCCTGCGCCAAGAGTCAAGTCACGAAAACCACGCGCCCACGACGCCGATCCCGAGCGTCACCCACCACATGGGCTTTCGCCGTCTCGGCCCGCTCCTTCCTCTCCCGTCATCGTATTCCAATCTTCCGACGAGGCACTCCGGGCACGCGAATCTCTGCGTGACGTGGACTACACTCGAATCGCTTGAAGACGATCCTACACGTCGACATGGATGCCTTCTATGCCTCGGTCGAGCAGCGCGACGAACCGATGCTGCGGGGCAAGCCGGTCATCGTCGGTGGCTCCTCGCGCCGCGGCGTCGTCCTCGCGGCCTCATACGAGGTCCGCCCGATGGGCGTCCGCTCGGCAATGCCCATGGCGGAGGCGCTTCGCCGGGCACCGAACGCGATCGTCGTCGCGCCTCGGCACGATCGCTACGCGCAGGCAAGCGCAGAGGCGCTGGCAATCCTGCGTCGCTTCACCCCGCTGGTCGAGCCACTCTCGCTCGACGAGGCGTTCCTCGACGTGACCGCGAGCCGGGAGCTCTTCGGGGACGGGAGGACCATCGCAGGCGCGATCAAGGCCCAAGTAAGGCGCGAGCTCGGACTCACGGTTTCGGCCGGGGTCGCGCCGTGCAAGTTCGTCGCGAAAGTGGCGAGCGATCTCGGCAAGCCCGACGGGCTGCTGGTGGTGGAACCGGTCGATGTCGCCGCGTTTCTCGCGCCGCTCCCGGTTGAGCGAATGTGGGGGATTGGTCCGAAGACGGCGCCCAAGATGCGAGCGCTCGGCTACGAGACGATCGGCGATTTGGCACGCGCCGGAGAGATCGTCCTCGAGCGCGTGCTCGGAGCGTGGGGGGCTGAAGTCGCCCAGCTCGCGCGCGGGTCCGACGATCGCGACGTCGTCGCGAACGGCCTCGCCCGCTCGATTGGCGCCGAAGTGACTTACGAGGAAGACCTGGTAGGCGCCGAAGCGATCGCACGAACGCTTCTTGGGCACTCTGGGCGGGTCGCACGGCGCCTGCTGCGAGCGGGGCTTGCCGCGCGCACGGTGGCCGTGAAGATCAAGTATTCGGATTTCACGCTTCGAACCCGGCGCGCGACGCTTTCCGAGCCCGTGCAGGATACGGACTCGATCTACCGCGCTGCGGTAGAACTCCTCGCTCGCGTGCCGCTCGAGCGGCGTCGCGTGCGATTGACGGGAGTCAGCGTCAGCGGGATCGTATGTGGCCAACAGGTCGCCACGCTCTTTCCCGATGCGCGGGCGGCAAAGCGTCGCTCGCTCGAAGAAGTGACAGCGCGAATCGCGGAGCGCTTCGGAGACGAAGGCGCCGTGATGCGGGCCAGCCTGATCGGTAAGCCTCGGTAGCGCCCGCTGCGCCGGCCTCACTCGCCTCGCTTCAACTCGTGGACGGGTGGGATGTAGCGCTCGCGACGCCTTTCTTCGTGGCGATGATCCGCGCTCGCCCGGTGGCCGCCCTCGCCGTCGACCGTATCGAGCGCGGCGGCCAGCTCGTCGTCTTCCGACCCCGCGCTCGCGTTGGCGGCCGCCTTCAAGGCGAGGCGCACGCGCGGTTCGGCACACGAAGCTGCCGCCGCGCGGAGCCGAGTCCTGCCGTCGACGTCGAGCGAAGGGCCAAGCGCGAGGGCTGCACCCGTGCGGGACGTCCAGTCCGCCGTCGGATCTTCCACGACCCTCCAAAGCCTACACGCGGGCATCGCGGCAGTCCGGTACCCGTTCCAGGCGGTCGAAATCCCGCGCACGGACCGGACCCATTCGCGCGTGTCGCCACCGGCCCGCTCCACAAGACGCGCGGCGGGGTCGTCGGCTCGCTCCGGAGCGCAGGCTCGCCACGCAAAGTTCATTCGTTCGAGGAGGACATCCCGCTCCGTACGCTGGAGCGCGGGACCAGCGGACGTCCGCAGGGTGAGCCATTCGCCCGACTCGAGCGCGAGGACTAGGCCATGCTCGGTGGCCTCGATTGACGAAACGCTCGACCAGGCGACGAACCGCCCGGTTCCGAGCCATGCGACGAGCACCCCGTCCGCCCCGACGGTAACGCGCGTGGGCGCGGCGGCTGCGACCACGAGCACGCCCAGCGCAACCACCGCGAGCGCGAGCGCGACCGGAGTCGATTGTCCGGCCACAAAGCCGAACGCGAGAAAGAGCCCTGCGGTAATCACCGCGGGCGCGAAAAGGCGCCGCTCGGCCAACGGCCGAGCCATGGTCCAGGAGTGGGCCGTGACACGCGTCGGGTCGACCCCGAGCGCGCGCAACACCGCACGGCCGGACTCGCGGCTATGTACCGCGAGAGTCACGCCGCGCGCCAGACCTCGAGCGCGCAAGCGGACGATGGTGGGCCCGCCGCGTCCGGGCTCGAGCCACGCCGCGCGGAGGCGACACGCCTCGAGAAGGAGGCGGCCGTCGATGCGGAGGCCGCGCGCGTCCGCATGGACGCGAGCAGAGCGCTCGTCCGCGGCGGGATTGCGCCTCCAGAGATGAATCAGAAGCCCCATCGCGACCCAGGCGAGGAATGCGCCGACCGATGCGACCGTCGTCTGGGCTTCGCTCGCCAGCACGGCGCAGCAAATCGCCACAATCGCCGCCGTCGCGAGAAGCGAGTGGTTGCGCCTTACGACAAGGACATATTCGTCGAAAGCTTCCACGGCCGAGCCCACGTCTCCGTGCACTGTGCCTATGCACGCGGCTCGCCGTGACCCTTCTGGTTCAGCTCAACGCGGGTAAAGCGTAGCGCTCGCGCGATCGCCGGACGCTCGCCGCGGAAAGGCCGTGCAAAACTACAACTACAACGCCAGCGTGCCTGGTGCTCTTGACCGCTTTGGTCGAGCTTCGACCGCGATGCGTGCGCTCCGGCCCACAGTTGTCGGGCAAAAGCGCGCTAAGCTCCGCCACGTCAATGCGCTACGCCATCGTCGTCGCGCCGCCCCGCTTCTTCATGCATCCGGGAGGCAGTGTGTTTGCGGCACCGGAGCCCGTGGGGCCCGTATGTGCGGCTCTCGCGCGTGGCGGCCGCGTCGTTATGTACGTCCCGACCACTGCGGACCTCGCGAGCGCATTCGAGCGCGCCGTGGAAAGAGTGACGTCGGACGACGACCTGGTCGTTTACCTCGCCGCAGCAATCGGGACGCGCCACGACGCGGCAGTCCTTCTCGCCGCCGGAGACGCAGGGCCGGACGAGAGCCCGCTGGAGCTTCAGGTCATTGGCCGCGCCGTCGCAGCGCGACGACCCTCGGCCGCGCTCTTCGTCGTCGAGGCGTATCACGACGGCCACGAGGACGACCCCATCCTAGCGGCGGAGCACGTCGAGCGGATCGTCGGTGCCTTGGGCGTGCGCGCGAACGACTTCGGTGCGGCAGTCGGCGTTCGGCCGCACTCGCCGCCCGAAGCAATCGAGTCCTGGCCGTTCACGAGTCATGTGCTCGTGACGATCGACGATCCGGCGACGCACAACGAGCTCCGCGAAGCACGAATGTCCGTGGTTCTCGACCAGCTCCACCGGATCGGGGCGTTCGATCCACGGGTTCAAAGCTTCGCTTTCGTGCGCTCGCCGAAAGACCTCGTCATCGTCGCGCCCCAGCAAGCGCCTTCTCCGGCCCTCGAAAACGACCCCCCAGGGGCCTCCCTCCCTCCCCCCGCGCCCGAGAGCGGCTCGTCGGTCATCGACCGAGCGTGGGACTCGGTCGCGAGCGAACCGTCGCTCTTGCGCGACGCCGATCGAGATCCCGAGCGCACGGAGCAGCCGGCTCATTCTCTCGGCGTTCTCAACGGGACGCCCCACGACGCGTCCGCCCGCCTTCCGACGTCGTTGTCGTCGGAAAGCGGCGCCATCCCCGAGCCGCGCGCGACGCAACCGTCGCTGCCTGCCATCGAGCCGCTCGTCCGCCTCGCCAACGACGCGCGAGAACGCGGCGCCCTGGACGAGGCCCTCGCAGGTTACAAGGCCGCGCTCATGGTGGCAGATCCCGCGGACACCAAGGCGCGCGCGTCGATCTATGTGCACATCGGGGAGTTGAAGCGCGCCCAGGGCAAGCAACGCGAAGCCGAGTTGAATTTCGAAAAGGCACTCTCGGCCGATCCCGAGCTCACGAGCGCGTTTCTGGCGCTCGTGAACCTCGCGACGGAGAACAACGACGCGAAGCGTGCAATCGAATTGCGACGCAGGCGCGTCGCCGATCTGGTCGTGGCAGACCAGCGCGCGGACGAGTTTCGGGCAATCGCCGACCTCTACGCCGATGCGCTTCACGACGGAAGGGCCGCAGCGGACGCACTCGATCAGGCGCTTGCCATCCCGGGCCAGAGCCGGTCCGCGCTCGAGGGTCTCGCACGAGCCTACGAGAGGCTCCAGCGTTGGCACCGCGTGGTCGACGTGTACAGTGCGATCGCCGAGTCTAGCCAAGATCCAAAAGAGCGGAGCGCCGAGCGATTTGCCGCCGCCGACTTGGCCCTCGCGCGCCTTCGCGACGAACCGCGCGGAGTGCGATTGCTTGAGCAGGCGCTCGACGACGATCCGGCGAACGACAAGGCGCTCGGAGCCCTCATCGCCGTTCGCACCGTCGGCGGCGACTGGGCCGCGATCGACCACGTGTACTCGCACCTCATCGACCGATTGGCCTCCATTGGCGATGTCGAACGCGCTTGGGACATCTGCCGAAAGCTCGGCCTTCTCCGCCGGGACAAGCTCCGCGACCCGGCGGGCGGCGTTCGGGCGTTTTCACGCGCCGTCGATTTCAAGCCCGAAAACGTCGACACTCGCGGGCTTCTCGCCGAGACGCACATCGCCGCAGGCGACGAGGCCCTCGCCGTCGGCGAGTTCGAACGCATCGCGGAGTACGCGCCGACGCGGTCGAGCACGTATGCGCGCCTCTTCACTCTACACCGTCGTGCCGGCCGCATCGATCGGGCGTGGCTGGCGGGTTCCGCGCTCGCGGAGCTCGGCGACGCTGACATGGATCAACAGCTGTTCCTCGATCAGTATCGGCTAGACGGGCCTATCCGCCCTACGCGCTCGCTCGACGACGCCGCATGGGACGAGCTTCTTCGGGCCCCGGGGTCGGACGAGGTCGTGACGGACGTCTTGCGCTCCATCGGCTCGACTGCGGCGGCCGCACGCGTCGAGGAGTTGCGGCAAGCGCGAGTACTCGTCACGATCGACCCGGCTCGCCGTCAGAGCGCTGGGACCACCGTATCGGCCGTGCGTTCGTTCTATTGGGCGGCCCAGGTTCTCGACGTCGTTCCTCCTGATCTCTACGTCATGGAGAGTGTCCCAGGGGGGATCGCCGCCGTGCACGCGCTCAATCCAACGACGGCGCTAGGCCCCGACGTGCTTCGCGGCCTAGCAACGAAGGACCTCGCGTTTCTCGCCGGTCGACATCTGACCTACTACCGGCCCGAGTACTACGCACTCATCTGCTACCCCACGCTCCAGGACATCTCCGCGCTCTTTCTGGGCGCTGTGAAGCTCATCTTGCCCGAGCTCGAGGCCCCCGCGCACATACGCGACGCGGCCGCTCACAATTGCAAGGTGCTCGCGAAGCAAGTAACCGAAGACGAGAAGCGTCGCCTCGCAGCGGCAGTCGAGCGCTTGCAGGCGCGCGGCGGTCGCGCCGACCTCGCGGCGTGGATTCGCAGCGTCGAGCTGAGCGCCCAGCGGGCGGGGTTGCTCTTGTGCGGCGACTTGGCCGTATGCACGGCCCGCCTGCACGCCGAAAAGGAGACGCGGCCCATCGCCGACTTGACGTACGAAGACAAGAGGCGCGACCTCTTGACGTTCTGCGCGTCCCAGAAGCTCGCCCGTGCCCGCGCGCTGCTCGGCGTGGACGCGCATTCGAGCGTAGGCGGTGGGCTTTCCGCAGGTCAGCCCCAAGCCTAGGCCGTCCCCGATCGCCGCTGGGCCATCGTGGCCGAGGACTGTACCGAAGGGGCAAAGAAGCGCGGTCGCCGATCCGTTCGTCCAGCCCCGACCCCCTCGGCGCGCTTTTCGCTGCGTCGCGCCGGAAGAGGCTCATGACATCCACGGGCAACGGGGGCCGGAGCCCGGCCGCCTTCACGGCGGTCGCGCTTCGCCGCGCGCTCCTGCTTCCGCTGACGCTCTCGACGATCACCGGCGCGCTCGTCCTCGCCCTGGCGCTGCACGTCCGGGACGCGGTCGACTGCGAGACCCAAGACGAGCGCGAAATGCATGCGATTCAATCGATTTATCGTCGCCTGAGCGACGACGAAATGATGGTCCATGGCGCGGTGGCCGCCGCGACGAATCGGAAGCCGGCGCCCGAGGTTTCCGCCAACTTGGCCATGCTGGAACAGGTCGCCCGAAGGCATGCGAGAATCGCGCAAAGTGCGGTCGCACTCGACAATCTCGTGCGCGGCTGGATGCGCGAGCGCGAGCTCATGGGCGCACACCCCGCGGCGGGCGGTGCGGCGGACGAGCAGCGACTCGACGGAATGCGGGCCCAGCTCGATTCGTTGGCGGCCGACCTCATGAAAGAGGAGAGCGCCGACGAGGTCGCCGTCCGCCACCGGTTCGCGGTGATGCTCATGCTCGTTGCGGTGCTCTCCGTCGCGTTGGGCGCGGCCGCGGCAGTCTACGTCCGGCGAGACTTGGCGATCGTCGCGAAAGCTTTTGCACAGAAGCTGAACGAGGAACAGGAGGCCAGCCGCGTGAAAGACGAATTCGTCGCCGCGCTGAGCCACGAGTTGAAGACGCCCATCAACGCCGTCCTGGGATGGACGACGCTGCTCAGGCGCCGGTGCGACGACCCGATCACGGTCCGGCGCGCCATCGACCGCATTGAAAGGAACGCCCGCAAACAGGCTCGGCTGGTCGACGACATCGTGGACATGTCTTGCATCGTGACCGGAAAGCTCACGCTCTCGCGAGAATCGGTCGACGTTCCGTCGGCCCTCGAATCGGCCGTGGCTTCTAGGCGTGCGGCCGCCGAGACGAAGGGGGTCCGAATCGTCCTGGCCGTGGGAGACGACGCAGGCGCGATATGGGGCGATGCAGGTCGCGTGCGACAGATCTTGGAGAACATGATCGACAGTGCCGTGAAGTTCGCGCCGCACGGCGGGCGCGTCTTCGTCGGAGCGACGCGGCTGGGCAACGCGGTGCAGCTTCGCGTGAGCGATGAAGGCAACGCCCCTTCCGCTGCACTCGCGCAGCAGGCGTCCGGTGCGCTTCGACGAGCCGAACCCGCGTCCTCGCGGTCGCCGGGCAGTTTCGGACTCGGTTTGGCGATTGCCCGCCAGCTCGTCGAACTACTCGGAGGAACGGTCGACGTAAAGAATCCCGGTGAAGCCGGCGGCGCCACCTTCGCCGTTACCCTCCCGAGCGCGGCGGGCCACGCGCGGTGACAACTCGAACCCCTCACTCTGCCCGTCGAACCGGATCCTGGGAAGGTACTCCTTCTTTTCCATAGCTGGGGTCACGCAGAATGCGCGCCAGGTGGAGCCACGCGCTGATCGCGTGCTGGACGTAATCGATGCGCACATCTTGGACGAAAAGGCTCTCCCGTACGCCTCCGTCGGCCTTTGCAGGATTCTTGAGCCAGTAGGCGTTGTCCGAGTCGAACTGCTGTGCGAGGGTCGAACGTGCCACTTGCCTGGCCGAACTCACGAGCCAATCATCGGGCTTTCCGGCGAAGCGGGAGAGCGCGATGTCGGCGTCGTACGCCTCGACGCGTGTCGACCCGGGCGTCGTCTGTCCTTCGTAGAACGTGCCCACGAAGTCCGGGGCGGGCGAGTCCTCGGGGCCGTGTTGCTTGCTTTGGATCGCGCGAGCGATTGCGTACGCGTGGTTCACGTAAGCTTCGTCGCGGGTCACTCGATAAAGCTCGTTGAATGCGTACGACATCCAGTGATCGTGGTTCAGATCGCCCCGGAAGACGGAGCTGTCGCGCACTCGGACGATCCAGTCCGCCCCTTTGCGCGCGGCGTCGAGATACGCCTGCTGAGGTTCGATGGCGTAGAGGCGCATGAGCGCGAGCACGGCCTCGCCTGGGTAGTACCAGAGCTCGTGTTTGAGCTTCTTGCCCTTCTCCTTCTCGAGGTCCGCGTTCGATCGAAAGTGCCCGTCCGGGTATTGCTGCTTGACGATGAACCGCGCGAGCGCGCGCATCGTTTCGAGGTCGTCGCGCCTGCCCGTGACGGCCAAGTGCTTCGCAAAGGCAAGGAGCGCGAGTCCGGCGCCGCCCACCTTCTGTTGTTCCTCGTCGTTCGTGTCCATCACGTACTTGCCGTCGCCGACGGGATCCTGGGACAAATGGGACGCGAGGTACCGGAGGGCGAGCTCGCCTTTTTCCAAGTACGTTCCGGTACCGAACTCCTCGTATGCCTCGAAGAGGGCATACGTCGTCCCGGAGTGACGCAACCAGCCATACGCCGAATCGTCGCGGTCGCCGACGGGGTGATACATATAGAGGTAACGTCCCTGGCGCCCGACAATCCGCGCGAGGTAGTCCGCGCCGCGGCGAACTGCCGCGAGGAGCGCTTCGACCGTGATGTCGCCGGACGGCTGAACCATTCCCCGCAAGACCGGCAGCGCGGCGTCGCGGTTCGGCGACTCGACGTGAACGTCCGCGCGAAAGCGGTAGGCGCGCATCGTCGCGAGATCGCGCTCGGGCACGCCGGAGCGTGCGGAAAGGAGGGTGCCGATGGCCACGTGGTCGAGTTTGTTCGAGTGGAACATGGCGCGCTGGACGACTTCCCCGGGCAAGACGACGCCAGTCTTGCCGTCGTCCCGAACGACCAACAAGCCCTCGAGTCCAACGGTGGGGAGCGGCACGGACATGTCTTCCTCGACGCTCGCACCGTCGACGCCCGTCGGCACATCCAGCTCGAGGCGGCCGTCGGCCAATGTCACTGGGCCGGCCTCGGCGCCCTGGGCCACGATGGATTCGGCGGCCCTTGTCACGGCGTCGGCGAGTGTCGGGCCGTCGGCGGTTCCCACGAATGTCTGCGCGCGCAAAAAGAGCCCGACCATGACACGACGACCCGGGACCGTCGGCGGCGCGGTCGGCGGGCGGCTCGTCTTGTCGACGACAGCGCGGGCGAGGGCGAGGTAGCCAAGAGCATCCGGTGTGGGCGGTTTGGTGTCGCCGAAGTCTCGCTCGGCCTCGGGTGGAATGCGCGGCGCGCAGATGCAGCCGCTGTGGGTCGAGAGAATTGCCAATAGACACGTGGCGAAAATGCCTACAAGGGCGCGCCGTGCGAGAAGCCCAGAGCTCTGCATGCGCGCGCAACGCTAGTGTAGAAAGAGACATTTCCGCTACCATGGCCATCGAATGAGGCTGCGTCGTCCGTCGCGCGCTTTCACGCTCATCGAGGCGATGCTCGTCGTCTCCATCGTCGGGGTGCTCGCGCTCCTGGCAACGTTGGCCTACCGCCGGTGGGTGCATACCGCCTACGTCGCCGAGGCGCAGGAGATGGTGGCGAACATCCGGACCGCCGAAGCCTCGTTCTACAGCGAGAATGGCGGCTATCTGAGCGTGTCCACCGGCCTCGGTCACGGCTACGACTATCCAGCCGCGACGCCAGGGAAGTTCAAGACGGCGTGGGGCGGCGCCTGCGCAACGTGCGCCCCGGGCAGCAGCTGGGCGGCGCTCAGTATCCAGCCCGACGCGCCGCTCGCGTTCGGGTATTCCCTTCTGGCCAACAATTTCTCGGCGCCTCCGGCGAGCGTGTCCTCGGCGACGGTCAACGGCCAGGCCCTTTTCCCGACGCCGATGACCGCGCCTTGGTACTTCGTCGAGGCCGACGGCGACATGGACGGCAACGGCGTCTTTACGAAGGTGTACGGGATGTCGTCCACCAACCGGATCTTCGTGGACAACGAGGGCGAGTGACGGCTCTCGAGCACCGAACGGTCCTCTACGTCTCGCGCTCCAACAGTCGTCGAAGCAACGGATCTTCCCGGCGAAGGACAATCACGTTCTCGCGATCCACCACGACGAGCCCGGGAACGCTGCCACGGGGTTTCCGCAGATAGCGGCGCGGCGTGTACTGCACTTCGACGAGGAGCTCCTCACGCGCCTCCGAGAAGTATACGGCGAGGTGCGCTGCCTCGACGAGCACGTCCGCCGGACACGTCTGCCCTTTCTCGAGGGGCACGACCACATGGGCTCCAGTTCGGTTCTTCGCGTGTAGCCACAGGTGGTGCGGGCTCGCGACACGAAAAGTGAGCGCGTCGTTGTGCGCGGCGCCGCGCCCGACGAGAATCCGCGCGCCCGACATGCCCGTGAAGGTTCGATAGGGCGGCTTCGGCGCCTGAAGACGGGGGCGGGGTCCAGCGTGGGCGGGTCCGGATTCGAAACGAAAGTCGCGGGGAGCCGCGGCCCGAGCGTCCGCCGCAAGCCGATCGAGATCCACGCCTTGGCCGGTCCCGATGGCGTCGGCCAGCAAGGCCAACGCATCGCGCGCGTTTCGAGCGTCGGCCAGCCGCTCGACCGCGATGCGTCCGCCCTCCTTCAGTCGCCGGGCGCGCTTGAAGAGCGAAGCGAGCTGCTCTTGTGCACCGCGCGCTGGGTCGAGGGCCATTTCGATGGGTCTCCCCTCCCCGCTGGACCAATCGATAGCCACGAGCTTCGTGGCGCCGCGGGGGGCTTGCGCGGCACCAGCAACGAACAGGCGCGCGCGTTCTGCGTCCGCCTCGGCGCCCTTGATCCGCCCGAGATCGCCCTGGATGGCGACTACGCGTCGATCGAGCCGCGCGATGGCTTTGGCCAGCGCTCGGCGTAGCGCCTCGCGCCGGCCGCCCATCTCGGCGCGGACGAGCGTTTCGACGATGCGCGCCCCTTGCTCGGCAAGGTCCCCGGTTTCCAATGCGGCGGCATCGGAATCGACCGGGTGCGCGTCGAGCACAAGAGCCCCGGCACGCTCCGCGCCCACGCGCGAGGTCCCGCCGTCACGAGCGACCGCGACCGCCCGCTTTTCGACCGCGACGATGCGGCCCCCGTCGAGCTGCGCTCGCCACCGCGACTGATCGGCCGATACGGCGCCGCAAAGCGCGTTACGCAAAGCCGCCCGGCGTTCTGCGTCGACGACACCCACCCCCACCCCCGCCGCGACCACCAGAAAGACATTCTCACCCCGTGGGGCACCTAGGTCCGGCGGGAGCCGCACCTGAAAGAGGGCGATCTCGCGCCCGGCCAAGGCCGACAGCGCGACCCGCTGTATCCGTCCCCCGACGAGCGGGCGATGCATCGTTCGTAGAGTGCGATAGCATGAGAGTACGTTGGTCCCCGACCGAGCGATGTCTTCGTTTCCCTTGCTCATGAGCCGTCGTAGTTTTCCGACCGGCCAGGCCAGCACCGCCATGCTCAAAGCGCTCTTGCGCACCGTGACGGCCGAGAGGGGGATAGCCGAGGCGGACGCGTGGCTTCGCACGATTCGGATGGTGCGCACTGACCTCGACGACGAAACGCGGATGCTCCCGCTCCCCGCGCTTCACCATGCCCTCGTCGCCTTCGCGGACCTCGGACTGCGCGACGCCATCCCGCGCGCGACACGATACCTTATCGAGCCGGATGTACTGGGCGTCTGGGTTCGCGTCTTGCGCGGGGCGACCTCTCCCGCCCGGGCCTTCGAGCGCCTCGACGCGGCCGACAGCGAGTACGGCCGTACGACGCGATGGGAAACAATCGCGGCGGGAAGGGGCTTTTGGCATGGTCGCGTGAGCATCGCCCACGATCCATCCCTGGAAGAAGATGGCCTGCTCCGCCTCGCCCGCGCAACGGAGCTCGCGGCCGTGCCCGCGCTCTTCGGCTGGTCCCATGCGGTCGTGCGCGCGAAGTCGGACAGCGGGCCGCGCCCCTCCGCGTCCGTTCAAGAATACGAAGTCGAATGGTCTGTCCCTGACCCCACTGCGAGCGGCGGCGTGGGCGCGGTGGTGGGAGCTCTCTTCGGAGCAAGCTCTTTCCTGGCCAATCCTGGTTCCATGTGGCTCGACGCGGTCCTCGTCGCGATTGCCGGCGGCGGCGGCGGGTTCCTCGGCGCGATGCGGGCCCGCGATCAGCTCCGACGCGCCGAGACCCAGGCGCAGGCACTGCGCGTTGTCGCGCTGGAGCGCAGCTTGTCGCTCCTCGAGATGCGTGAGCGAGACGTGCCGGGCCAGCTCGAAGGGACCGTGGCGGCGGGACAATACCGGATCATCCGTCGTATGGGGTCCGGGGCGACGGGCGTCATCTACGAGGCAGTCCGGATCGCGGATGGACTCCCTGTGGCGATCAAGCTGCTGCGCGCTGCCGCAGCGCACGAGGGCGTGGCGAGCGATCGGCTTCGCCGCGAGGCCGAAGCGCTGGGCCTCGCATGGCACCCCAACGTCGTCGAAGTCATCGACCACGGCCGCCTGCCCGACGGAACTGCGTACTTGGTGATGGAGCTGCTCCATGGCGAGTCCCTGGCGACGCGCCTGCGTACCAAGGTGCGCCTCACGACGGCCGATCTATGGCCGATCGCGATGCAAGTATGCGAAGCGCTGGCCGCGGTTCATGCCGCCGGGGTGGTACACCGCGACGTGAAGCCGTCGAACATATACTTGATCCCCGACCGGGACGACCCGCACGTCGAGCGGGTGAAGCTGCTCGATTTCGGGATTGCGCGTGTCGAATGGGAAGAAACGCGAATCACGAACACCGGCGGTCCGCTCGGCACTCCTGGATACATGTCGCCGGAACAGGAGGTCGGGAGCGGCGAAGTCGACGGCCGAAGCGATGTATTCGCGCTGGGAGCCGTTCTCTACGAGGCGCTCGTCGGCGAGCCTCCCCCGGCCCAATCGTCGAGCGGCCTCGTTCGCACCGGTGATGGTGCGCCCGTCCGATTCGACGCCGAGCTCTTGAAGGCTTCTTCGCAGATCGCGCCCGGCTGGTACGCGGTGATCGAGAAAGCCATGGCCCCGAGCCCGCTCGACCGTTACCAGGATGCGCGCGAGTTTGCCCAAGCCCTGAGAACCGTGCGCGAGGAACTCAGCAAGTCCGAGGCTTCGCCCATTTAGGCTGGGAACGTCTCCCGTTCAGCTGTCTATAGAAGCCGGGCTTCTACGCCCGGATGGCCTTCAACGGCGACGTTCTAGCCGCCCGAACAGCCGGGAAGAGACCACCCAGGAGCCCCATCACGCCGGCCGATACGAGCGCGGTCGTCATCACGCTCGGCGTCGGTTCGAACGAGAATACGATCTCGGACCAGCTCGCGAAGTTGACCATCGAGAACCGTACGAACCCCATCCCGAGCGCGGCGAACGCTCCGACGGCCCCGCCGAGGACGGCGAGCAACACCGACTCGAACACGAAGGACCCCAGAATGCTCGCGCGCGAAAAGCCAATCGCCCGGAGCATGCCGATCTCGCGCTGTCGATTGGCCACCGCCGCGTACATCGTGATCATCGCTCCGATCATCGCCCCCACGGCGAAGAAGATCGAAACGATGGTGCCGAGCGCTCCGATGAAGATCGCCACGCCCTCGGACTGCTTTTCGTAAAACGCGGTCTCGCGGAGCGCCTGGAGGCCGAGACGCTTGTCGTTCTCGACCCCGGCTCGAAATCCATCGAACTTCGACGGCGACTCCAGGCGAACGCGCACGCTCGAGACGATTCCTTCCCGGTGGTACGCCTGCCGCAACACTTCGCGGTCGACCCAGACCTCGGACTCGTACGACGACCCGCCCGCCTCGAAGACGCCCACCACCGTGGCCGGTCGGTTCTTCTTCAACTCGAACGTTTGACCGACCTCGAGGCCCTTGATGCGCCCCCGAATACGCGCGCCGACGATCACTTCGTCGCTCCCGGGGCGGGCCGGCCTGCCGGCTACGATGCGCGTTTCGGGGCGAAAGCGCATCACATCGTCGGGAATGCCTCGGACGGAGACGTTCGTGATGCCAGTGGTCCCGAGCTTTTCCATCGCGGCCACGACGACGATCTCGCCGCTCCCGAGCGGCTGCCCGTGCGCGTCGCGCGCGACCCCGGGCGCGGCGAGAATCAGCGGCACGCTCGACTCCTCCACCACACTCCCGAGCTCTGCGTCGCTTCCCATCCGAAGCACGATCGCGTTCTCGGGCTGTCCCGACGAACCGAGAGTCTTCTTGATGCCCGCCGCGAGCATCAGCGACGAGGCGAGGACGAACACGACGAGCGCGATGCCCCCAGAGGTGGCGACTGTCGTCGCCTTCCTCACGGCGAGGCTGCGGACGTTGTACCGGAACGGAACCATGCTTTCAGCAGCCTTTCATGCCACGCGGCGCACCGCGTCGATGACGTGCAGCCTCGACGCTCGCCACGCGGGGATCACCGCCGCGCTCGTTCCCAGAACGGCGGCGAGGACCAGCGCCAAGATCATGTTGGGGGGCTCCAGGCGGAAATACGGGAACATCGAACCCAGGTTTTCTTCGATGAAGCGCCCGACGCCCAGATTGATGAACGGCCATGCGAGGCCGAGCCCGACCAGGCCCCCGAGCACACCCATGACAAGCGCCTCGCCGACGATCCACGCGGCGACGTGCACGGGGAGAAATCCGATCGCCCGGAGAACGCCGTACTCCCCCGTGCGTTCGCGAGCTCCCATGGCAATCGTGTTGCCGAGGATCAGCGTCATGATGACGAGGATGACGCCGGAGATGATGTTCATCCCTTTGATGACCGCCGAAAACATCGCCATGAACGAGCCCTGAAAGCTGTGCTCGTCTTGCGAGAGCGTCGGTGTTTCCCGGTCGTCGAAGCGCTTGTCGAGAGCGACGCCGACGTCGGCCACCTGCGTCGGATCGTCGATGCGACTGACGATCCAGCCGACCATGTCCCGCCGCGCGAGGGGGAGCGAGTCGTTGAGGTAGTCCCAGCGAAAGACGAACGTGGAACGGTCTACCGACTTGGCGGTCGCCGTGTAGATGCCGTCGATGTTGAACTGCCAGTCGCCGGGGTAAATGCCGCTCTGGAGGATGATCTTGTCGCCGACCTTCCAGCCGAGCTTCTTGGCGAGTACGTCGCCGACGATGGCGCCCTGGCGGTCGTGCTTCCACGTGGCCATTTGCTCGGGGGGGACCTTCATCTCGTCGTACACGTCGAAATACGTGTCCGGGTCTGCGCCGAGCGCTCCGAAGAACTCTCGCTCGTGCTTCGGGTCCTTGGCGCCGAACCAGTTGGCCCACGTCACGAGCTTCACGTGAGGCGCCTGGCGCACCTCTTCGACGTATCGCTTCGGCAGCGACATCACGAACGTCACCTTGTGGCGCGTCACGACGCGATCTTTGGCCGCCCATTCGGCGGCGTTGGTCCACGCCCAGGTGACCGTGCGCAAGAGCAAGAAGGCGAGGATCGCCACGGCGACGCCCGAGACGGTGAGGATGACGCGGAACTTGTTGCGCGCGAGATTGCGCACGGCGAGCGACGTCAGGGTCACGACGCGAGCCTGCCTTTGTCGAGTCGCCGGATGATCTTTGCGCGGTCGGCCGCCGCCGGGTCGTGGGTGACCATCAAGATGGTCTTGCCCAGCTCGGAGTTCAGTTTGCCGAGCAGGCCGAGGACGTCGTCGGCGCTCTTGCGGTCGAGGTCTCCCGTGGGCTCGTCGGCCACGATGATCGTGGGATCGTTGACGATCGCGCGGGCAATCGCGACGCGCTGCTCCTGTCCACCCGAGAGCTGCCGCGGGTAGTGCTGCATTCGGTCCTCGAGCCCGACGACGCGCAGAGCCGTCTGCGCGCGCTTCTTGCGGTCCGCGGCGCCCAGGTTGGTGAGCAGAAGCGGCAGCTCGACGTTTTCGAGCGCGGTGAGAACCGGGAGCAAGTTGAACGACTGAAAAACGAACCCGATCGTGCTCGAGCGCCACTTGGCGAGCGCACCCTCACCCATCCCGTCCAGACGCTTGCCGGCCACTTCGATGCTTCCCGACGTGGGCCGATCGAGCCCCGCGATCAAATTGAGCAGCGTCGTCTTGCCCGACCCCGACGGTCCCATGAGCGCCTCGTAGGATCCGGTGGGAATCTCCAGGTCGAGCTGCTCGAGGACTCGCACCGCCTCGTCGCCCCGCTCGTACGTCTTCGATACCGCTCTCAGCGTGACGATGGGAGGCACACTCGCATGCTCGGTCATCCCGGGCTCCTCTCTTTGACTGCCTGTCCGTCGCCGAGCGTCGCCGGAGGATCGCTGACGATCTTGGTGCCCGACGCCGGTCCTTGCACGAGCTCGAACCCGCCAGCGAACGGTCCACCGAGGGTCACGGGCACCATGTGGACGACCCCCGAGTCGACCACGAAGACGACTTTGGCGCCGCTCCGCTCGGCCACCGCCGCGGCGGGGACAATCTTCTTCGGCGGCTCGGCAAGCTTCGCCCGATCGAGCGGCGAGTCGAGAAACGATACGCGCGCAGCCATTTCGGGAAGCACAGTGTCGTCCCGGTCGAGGAACCGAACTTTCACGGTCGCCGACGCCTTGGCGCGGTTGAGCTGCGGGCTTGTCTCGACGACCTCGCCGCGCCAGCGCTTGTCGGGATATGCGTCGAGAACGATCTCGCATGGCGCGGCCGTCCGGACCAGGTTCAGTCGGCCCTCGGGCACGTCGGTCTCGACGACGATCGAGGCGAAATCGGCGATTTTGGCCATCGGCGTGCCCGGCGTGACCACGTCGCCGGACTGCAGCGGCTTGATGACGACCGTGCCGTCGATCGGCGCGCGGATCGTCGTGTTCGTCAAGTTGGTGGACTGGGCCACGACCTCGGCCGCCGACGCCGCCACGTCTGCGTCCGCGGCGTGAACCTGCTCTTCGAGCGACTTGGCTCGTGCGGCCAAATCGTCGGCCGTGGCCGATGCGATCGCGCCGGTCGCCGCAAGCCTCATTTCGCGATCGCGCTGGATGACGACCTCGGCAAGCTGGGCTCGTGCGGTCGCGGCCCGCGCGCGCGCGGCGGCCACGCGCGCCTGGGCGCTCGCCACGAGAACGCGCTGGTCGTTCGCGTCGAGCTCGAACAAGATCTGCCCCGCTTTGACCTTGCTGCCTTCGCGGACGTTCGCCTTCTCGACGCGACCGACGAGCTTCGACGAAATATCGACCTCGACCTGCGGAACGACATATCCCGTGGACGTGAGCTGGACCTGTGCCTGCGCCGGCGAGACCAGCGCGACCTCGGTGATGGCCACGTCGAGCTTGAAAAGCCTCGCCTCGACCTGAGGCGCGGCCAGGCGCCAACCCACGACACAGACGACCCCCGCCGCCGCCAGCGCCGCAATCCAGCGCACGGCTCGCCCGGTCGACGAAGCGCGCGGACGAGCACCGCGGTCGATGCGGAGCGAAGCCAGATCGGAGCTGAGGCGGTCGTCCATCGGGACCCTGGCCCGCAGCATATGGGAGTGGCCGCCAACTGCCAACCGTCGGCGATTTGCAGCAAAAGGGTGGACGTACCCGCCTCTTTGCCTGCTTCCCTACTTTGCCTGCTTCCCTACTTTGCCTACTTTGCGTCGCGGCCGAGCGCGTGCTCGAGCTGGATGCGTGCGATGCGCGCGTCGGCCCTCGAGTAGAGCAGATCGAGCCGCGCCCGCGTCAAGTCCGTTTCGGCGTCGGTGAGCGTCGTCGACGTGCCCCGCCCGTTGTTGAAGAGCTCGCGCGCGACGCGGTAGGCCTCTTCTGCGCTCGCGAGCTCTCGGGTGCTCGCCTCGGTCGAGAAGTCGGCCTCGTGCACCGCCTGCCAGTACTGCGTCACTTCGACCGTGATGTTGTCGCGCGTGGTGTTCTTGTTCGCCTCGATCGACGCCGCGCGGGACTCGGAATCGGCGGCCGATCCGTTTGCCACGAGGATATCGTTGGGCGACCAGGTGAGCTGCGCGCCGACGTCCCAAGTCGAAAAGAAGACGTTGGACGGCGGGAAGTAGCGGGGGTTCGGATTTCCGACGATGCCGTCGGCGAACGCGCTGAGCGACGGGTACCGACCGGCCTTCGCCGCGGTCGATTGCTGGCGGGCCGCTTCCGCGTTGGCATCGGCGCTCTTGACTTCGGGGCGTGACGAAAGCGCTTCGGCGGTCATCTGCGGAATGCTCCCCTGGACGGGCGCGAGCGGTGCTTCGAGGTCTTCTCCCGGAACGAACGCCTCGTCGTCCGACGCGTGCACGGCCACACGCACTTGCTTTTCCGACAGATTCGCGAGGTTCTTCGCCTTTTCGAGCGTGAGCTCCGCGGACGCGACCGAGGTCTCGGCGCGCAGAACGTCGGCCTTCGACGCGTTGCCGGCCGCGAACTGGTTTCGTGCGTCCCGAAGGTGCGTCCTCTGGTCGTTCAGGGCTTGCACAGCGACGATGACGGATCCGCGCGCGCGCAGCCACGAGTAATAGGCGACCTTTCCGTTGGCCCCCGAGAGCGTGCGGGCGGTGACGACGTCCCAGCGCGCCGCCTCTTCGGACCGCGTCGCGGACGTGTACTGCTGGTCGATGCGAAAGAGGTAGTCGCTGATGGGAACGGTGATGGTCCCCTGCAAGAGGAAGTTGTTGGCGATGAGCGGGAATCCTCCGCTGTTCACCGTCTGAATCATCCCGGTCGCCGGGTTCGTGAACGGAAACGTGAGGCTCGGCGGCGTGAACGGGCTCAGATAGGTGTACTTCGCGATGCCTGAAAGCCGCGGAAGAAACGACGCCCACGCTTCGTCGACCCGCGCGGCGGCGCCGCGGACGGTTTCTTGCGATGCTCGGGCGTTCCAGCTCGTGGCGGCCGCGCGGGCGCCGACGGCGTCGGATGTGAGGCCCCCCGGGTGCGCGCGAACGAGATCGGTCGGTACCGGCAAGGGCCCATCGTCGGCCGTCGTGGCCGGGGTTGGCGCCGAAAGAATTGGTGCCGCCGCAGGCCCGGCCTCCTGCGCGGCCGCAGCGTGAGTAGCCAGCCACAACGGCGTCCCAATCCACAACGCGACGCCGCCCGAACCCATCCTGATCCGCATCGTTTCCATCCTTTCGAAGCGCTCTCGTGTGACGCGGCCGGCGAGCCTACTGCAAGCCGCCGGTCCGATGATCCGTTATGCTCGGGCCGTGGACCTTTGGAGCGCGGATCGCGTTTGGGCGCGCGTGGAATCCCTCGCAAATACCCAGCCCGGCGGCGCCATCGCGATGGACGCCGACGGAACGCTGTGGAGCGGCGACGTCGGTGAAGATCTGTTTCATGCGTTCGTGAAGCACGGTCGGGTTGAGGATCCGGCGCTGGAAGCCCTGCGCCGGGAGGCGCGAGAGCACGCCCTGTCCGATGCCGGAAGCGGCCCCGACATCGCGCGCCGAATCTACGCGGCCTATCTCGGGGGCCATTTTCCCGAAGAGCGCATGTGCGAACTGATGGCCTGGTGCTTCGCCGGCTGGACGGACGGCGACGTGCGCGCGTTCGCGCGGCGCGTCGTCGCGCAGTCGGGGCTCGCCTCGCGGCTGCACGAAGAGGTGCAGCGGGTCCTCGCGTGGGCGCGCGCTGCTTCGGTCACCGTGGTGGTCGTGAGCGCGTCGCCGATCGACATCGTCCGAGAAGCGGCGGGGAGCATCGGATTCGAAGAACACGACGTCGTCGCGGCACGGCCTCGATTCGAGGGGGACGTCATGCTGGCGCAAGTGGATCGGCCGATCCCCTACGCCCAAGGCAAGGTCACTCGCCTCCGCGAACGCATCGGTCCGCACGGGGCGCTCTACGCCGCCTTCGGAGACAACGCGTTCGACGTCGCGCTCCTGGCCACCGCGAGCCTCGGTGTGGCCGTGCGCCCCAAAGCGCGACTGCGCGAGCGCGCGAACGAAGTGGAGGGGCTGATCGAACTCGCACGCGAGGAACGGTCGGGGCGTTAGGCTATTGACTATTCCCCGCAGAATACCGCCGCCGTAACCGAGAAGAAATCCTGGAAGGTCTGCCCGACGAGACATTGCGCGGCGAGCCCGCCGTCCGCTGCGAGGTTCTTGACGCAGCTACTGGCAGCGAACCAGGAGCCGCACCCGCACGTGTTCGCCGCGGCGCCGCATTGATCCCATTGGTCGAACGCCGCTGCGCTCCCCGCTCCACACCCCGGGTCGCACGCCGCGTGCTCGCATTCGTCGTTGGCTTGGACGGCCTTCGCGCAGTCGAGGGCGCTCGGGTCGAGCAGCGCGATGCACCCGGAGCCGTTCGTTTCGACGACGCCCCCGCTGCGCACGAGGGGCCCCCAGGTGGGATCGCCGAAGTTGCTCGAGATGCAGCCGGCGCACGTCTGGTGGGCCGGGTCGGAGCCGGCCCCGAAGGCGTCGCAGGCCTGCGCGCCTCCGACCGATAGGCAGTTCTGATAGTACTCGTCGATGAGCGCGGGCGTGCACTGACCCGTATGCGCTTTCCTCGGCGGCCGCCACGCCGGGACGAACGCGGACACGTTGCCCGGCGACGGGCACCCGCCACCGCCGCACGCGATGGGCGCGCTGCTATCGTCGAAGGGCGCGTGGGGTCCGCGGCCACCGCCGGAGTCGGCTCCGCCGCGAGCCGAGGCAAGACCGGAGTCCCCGCTCTCCACCGCCGCCGTGACCGCCCCGCCGCAGGCGCTCCCGCCGACGAGTCCGAGCGCGCAGACCCAAACGGCCCAGGATACGCGCGCGATCACGCTCACTCGCTTAGCGTAGCGCGGATGGTTGCGCTATTGCACGAAGCGCGGGTCATGCGCGTCGTCTACGCCGTCTTGATCGCCGCATCCTCGGGGGCCACGGCGTGCGGGAGCCGGACCGGCCTCACCGTCCAGCCCGGCGACGGGGGCCTTTCGGTGGCCGATGCCCAACTCACGCCGCCTTCGGTCGAATCCGGGAGCCCGTGCACGAGCGACGCCGACTGCACGGTCGACGCGTTCTGCGTGACTTCGGCGACGTGCGACCCGGCGACCGGGTGCGTCCTCGTGGCGCGGAGCTGCGACGACGGCGTCGCCTGCACCACGGACTCGTGCTCCGAAGCATCCAGGCGCTGCACGAACGTCCCCGACGACTCGGTCTGCCCCGATACGGAGCTTTGCTCGGCGACCCGCGGGTGCGACGCATTCGTCTATGCGGTCGCGGCGGACGGGCATCTCTACGAGGCCCGTGTGCCCTCCGGCGATCTCGTCGACTTGGGGCAACCCGCGGCGTCCGTCGGCGATCTCGCGCTCGGCCCGGGCGGCGTGCTCTATGCGACCGACACCTACGTCCTGTCGAGCGTAGACCGGGCCACCGCCCAGACGACGACAATCGCGTCGATTCTGCCGCTCCACCCGTACAGCGGGCTGGGCACCGGGAGCGGAGAGCTTTTGGCCACGACCGACGTCCCACAGGTATTCGCCGTCGGCATGCTCGACGGCTCCTCGACCCCCGTCGCATCGTTGCCCCCGGGTTATGGAGAGGGTGGCGACGTCACAGCCCTCGGCGCACGGGTCTTCGTCTCGCTGCCGGCGACCGGGAATATGTCCACCGACACGCTGGTCGCCGTGAATGTGGCGACGGGCGGCTCGACGGTCATCGGGGAGTTCGGGTACCGGTGCGTGTGGGGGCTGGCCACGCTGGGGGGCGTCGTGTACGGGCTCACGTGCGAGGGGCGGCTCGTCACCATCGACGTCACGACGGGAAAGGGGACGGCGGTCGCGCGCGTGGCGCAGCAGTTCATCGGCGCCGCAGGAAGGTGAGACTCGCGGGGCCAGGCGGGAAGCGCGACTGCGTCTGATGATAGTCACGTGTCGCGGTGCGTGGTCACCCGGTTCACTCAGTGAAAATCTCGGCTCATCGCGGGCACGTCGTAGAGAGCCAGCCGCTCGAGCCGGTCGGGAATCACGTAAACGACGTCGCCCTGGCGTTCCACTTTGCCGTGCGCGACGAGCATCGAGCTCGTCGTGGCGACGTGCCGCCAGCGTTCGAACGTCTTCGCCCACAAGATGAGATTGACGAATCCGGCCTCGTCTTCGAGCGTCACGAAGACCACGCCGCTCGCGGTCGCTGGTCGCTGGCGACAAATCACGACGCCCGCCGTGCTCACGCGAGCGCCGTGGGGAACCGAAGCGAGATCGCGTGAGCTCTTGTAACTCCCAGGGAGCTTCGGGCGCACGACGAGCATGGCGTGGTCGCCGACCGCCATCCCGGTCGCGCGGTAGTCGAGCGCGAGCTGCTCGGCGCGCGTCAGCTCCGGCAGCTCGGGCTTCTCGTCGTTCGGCTCGACCCCTGCAAACAAGCTCTCGCTACGCGGTAAGGGCGCGTGGACCTTCCACATGGCCTCTCGTCGAGCCAGACCGAAACCGGCGAGCGCACCCGCGCGGGCGAGCACGTCGAGGTCGCGCTTGTCGAGACCACCGCGTGCGACGAGGTCTTCCACGCTGGAGAACGCTTGCTGGCGGCGCGCCTGTTCGATGCGACGGCCCACCCCTTCCCCGAGACCGCTCACGAGCCGCAACCCCAGGCGAAGGGCTCCGGACTCCGGGCTGAAGGTCCCTGCCCACACCTGTTCGTCTCGAAGCTCCAAGCCTGGAGCCTGCTGTCCGACTTCGAGCGTGCAGTCCCAGTCGCTCGCGTCGACCCGCGCCGGGAGCACCTCGACGCCGTGACGCTCGGCATCCTTGACGATCGACCCGGGCGAATAAAATCCCATCGGCTGGCTGTTCACGAGCGCCGCCGCGAACGCCGCCGGGTGATGGACCTTCAGCCACGCGCTCGCATAGACGAGAAGCGCAAAGCTCGCCGCGTGACTCTCGGGGAATCCGTACTCCCCGAAGCCTTCGATCGACTGGTACAGCCGCTCGCCGAATTCGCGTGCGATCCCGTTCTCCGAAAACCCTCGGAGCAGCCGTTCGCGATGTCGCTGCAGCTTGCCGTTTCTGCGCCACGCTGCCATGTCGCGGCGGAGCTGATCGGCCTCGCCGCCCGTGTACCCGGCGCCGACGATGGCGAGCTGCATCACCTGCTCTTGAAAGAGAGGAACGCCCAAGGTGCGTTCGAGGATCGGGGCAAGCTTGGGATGGGGCAAGCTCGCTTTCTCCTCGCCGGTGCGGCGGCGCAAGTAAGGATGGACCATGCCGCCCTGGATCGGCCCAGGGCGCACGATCGCGACTTCTACGACGAGATCGTAGAACGTACGCGGCCGGAGGCGCGGCAGCATGGCCATCTGCGCGCGGCTCTCGATCTGAAAAACGCCTACCGTGTCGGCCGCGCAGAGCGCGTCGTAGACGCGCGAGTCCTCCGCCGGGATCCGCGCCAGCCGATCGATCGCCGTCGGCGCTCGCACGCGCTCGTCGTACGCCACGAGCGCGAGCGCCTTTCGAATCGCCGTCAGCATCCCCAGGCCGAGCACGTCCACCTTGAAAAATCCGAGGGTGTCGAGGTCGTCCTTGTCCCAGGGAATGATCGTCCGGCCTGGCATCGTCGCCGGCTCGACGGGCGCGACGTGGACGAGCGGCTCGGCGCTGAGGACGAAGCCTCCCACGTGAATCGACAGATGACGCGGATAGCCCTGGATCGCCTGCGCCATGGCAAGCACCTGACGCACGCGCGCGTCGTCGGGATCGAAACCGCACGCAGCAACCCGCTGGCGCGGGACGCCTCCCAGCTCGTCCCACCACGATACGAGCGATCCGAGTCGGTCCACCTGTTCGAGCGAGAGTCCGAAAACTTTTCCCACCTCGCGCAGCGCGCTCTTACCCCGGTACGAAATGACTTCGCTCACCATCGCCGCGCGGTCGCGTCCGTACTTGTCGTAAATCGCTTGAATGACCTCTTCGCGCCTCTCGTGCTCGAAATCGACGTCGATGTCCGGCGGCTCGCGACGTTCGCTGGAGAGGAAGCGTTCGAACAGGAGATTGCTTCGCGACGGATCGACGGCGGTGACGCCCAGGCAATAACAGACGGCGCTGTTGGCGGCGCTACCCCGACCCTGGCAGAGAATGTCCTTCGCGCGAGCGAGCGCGACGATCGATTGTACGCTCAGAAAATAAGGCGCCACTCGAAGCTGCGCGACGAGCGCCAATTCCTTCTCGATCTGCGAAGCGACCCGCTCGGGTACCCCTTTGGGCCAGCGACCGCGTGCCCCATCGAACGTCAGACGGCGGAGCGCTTGGTCGGGGGTTTCGTCTTCGCGAGTCGGAGCGTCGACTTCGCTCGGAAAGCGATACTCGAGCTCGCGCAACGAAAAGCGACACGCGCCGGCGATCTCGCGCGATCGCTCCAGCCACGCGGGATGCTTGCCGAGGAGGCGCTGCACCTCAACGGGCGACTTCAAGTGAGCCTCGGCGTTGGGCAAGAGCGCCCGCCCGGCGTCGTCCAACGTTCTATTTTCGCGAATGCAGCAGAGGACGTCGAATATCGGCTTGTGCTCCGGGACCGCGAAGAAGACACGGTTGGTCGCGCATCCCGCGACGCAGAGTCTTCGCGCGAGCGCTTCTGCGCCCGCCAGGCGCACACCGTCGTCCCCGTCGAGATGCTGCCACGCGGCGATGGAGAGCCGCTCACCGAACGCCTCTTTCAAGAGCGCGATCGCCGACTCGCCCTCCGGCGGCGCAGTGCACCAGAGCCCGCGAGCGTTCTCGCACACCCTCTCGAGCAACACCCCCGCGAACTGGTTGCGCGGGACGCCGTCCTCGGCGCTGCGCGGCTTTCCCTTCGGATGACGCGCATGGCTCTCGGTGAGAATGCGACAGAGGTTCGCGTAGCCCTCGGCGGTCGCAACGTGGAGCCAGAGAGCGGAGATCGGCGCGTCGTCGATCGCCAGCTCGCAGCCTACGACGAGCCGTACGCCGAGTTCTTCTGCGGCCTCGAGCGCACGCACCATCCCGTAGAGCCCGTCGCAGTCGGCGATGCCCACCGCGTCGTAGCCGAGCTTCGTCGCGCGCTCGACGATGGTCCGCGGCGACGAACCTCCGCGGAGGAAGGAAAAATGGGTCCGCGCGAAGAGCTCGACGAACATGGCGTTGGAGCGCCTTCACGCCATCCGAGCGCGGACGAGCTCGAAGAGCGCCTCGACGTCGAACGGCTTGGTCACGCGGACGTTCGGGACGCGCTCGAGGAATGCGCGAGCGCGTGCGGTGAACGGGCCGCCCGTGATGAACACCATTCGCTCGGCCTGATCCGGAGCGATCTTCCGGAGCGCTTCGTAGAGCCCTGGTCCATCCATTTGCGGCATGAGCAGATCGCAGAAAATGATGTCGAACCGATCGCCGGATTCGACGTGAGCGAGCGCCTCGCGCGCGCTCGTCACGGCGAGGATGCGCCCTTCCCTCGAGAGCAACTGGCGGAGCGACCGGCTGACCATCGGCTCGTCATCGACGATCAAGATCCGTCCTCGGGCGTGCGAGGCGGGCGAGACGGGCCCTGCCTCGCTCGCACGGGCGGCGGCCGCTGCTCCGATGGTGCGCCCGACGCTCGGCAACTCGACGCGAAAGACGCTCCCCTTTCCCAACTCGCTCTCGACCGAGATCGTTCCGCCGAGCGACGTGATGATCCCGTGGCAAATCGCGAGACCGAGGCCCGTGCCTATTCCCACGGGCTTGGTCGTGAAAAAGGGTTCGAAGATACGCCCGCGGACCTGCGGCGGGATGCCGGCGCCGTTGTCGTGTACTTCGACGACGACTCGTTCGGACTCGGACGGACGCAGGACCACTCGGATTTCGTTCGATTCATACGGCCTCTCCGGGAGCGCCTGCACCGCATTGAGAAGCAGATTCAAGAACACTTGTCCGAGCCGTGCCTCGTTCGCGACGACCTTCGGAGTCTGGGCGTAGTCTTTGATCACGCGGGCTCGATGGCGAATTTCGTTGGCGACCATGGCGAGCGTGCCGTCGAGCACTTGCGCCACGTCGATGGGGGCAAGCGTTTCGTTCTCCGGTCGCGAGAACGTCTTGAGGCTGCGAACGACGTCCCGAATTCGCTCCGCTCCGTTTCGCGCGTGATCGAGCGCCAAGCACACTTCTCGCGCGCGATCGTCCATCTCTTCGGGTGGCGTCGCGAGGAGCTTGGGCAGCTCGCCGATGACGTAGCTCAAGTTGAGGAGCAAGTAGGCAAGCGGATTGTTGATCTCGTGCGCGACGCCGGCGGTGAGCGTTCCCAAGGACGTCAATCGATCCGTCTGCGCGAGCCGCGCCTGCAGCTCACGATGCTCGCTGGCAACGAGCAAGTGATCGATCGTCTCGAGGAGAGTCTCGTACTCCACCGGCTTCTTCAGGTACGCGTCGGCGTCGATCGCCGCGGCCTTCGCCGTCGCATCGGCGCTCAGCGCGACGACAGGAATGGCCGAGAGCTCCGGGTCCTGTTTTTGAACGACGCGGAATTGCCAGCCGTCCATCACCGGCATCATGAGGTCGAGCAAGATCACGTCGGGCTTCGGTGAAGCGTGGAGCCAGTCGAGGGCCTCACGACCGTTGCTACAACCGATCACGTGAAAGCCCTCCATGGAGAGCAGACCGTCGAGTGTTTCACGGATGTCGGCGTCGTCTTCCACGACGAGAAGCGACCGGCCGGACGCCCGTTTCTCGAAACCAAACGAACGCATGGATTCATCACTATGCCGTAAGAGAAAGTCCTGTCGAACCCAACATGGCCGTGGCAAATTGCCTCAATCGATCCATCCTCGAAGGAGCGGACATGCCCCTCGATGTGCGGAGAGCTCGAGCCACGCGAGCGCCCCGTCGATCCACGCGGCGAATAGATCGCGGCGCTGCGCCGGCTGTCGCCACCACTGGACCGCCTCGAGACGCGCGAGGTGCTGCCCGCGCGCGAGTGCTTCGAGAGGCACGGGGACAGCATGGATGAGTCGCGACGGCTCGAGCGCGGATGTAACGAGAAAAGGCGGCGGAGCGGAGACCCCTCGTTCTCCGTCACGATCGAGAGAGGAACCCTTCACCGGCACGAGCCGCGTTCGTTCGGTGGGGGCCCACGTATCGACGAGCGCCAGAGTCCCGACGATGCCTTCTCCGAGCTCCGCCGAGAGCTCCGCAACGAGGCGTGGGAGCGCGCCCATGGCTTTCGGTTCCGGCGCGAGCAGATCGATCGTTCGCCCTGCCGTGCGCTCGAGCGCGGGGGCGCGCAACGTGACGGCGAGCACCGGGGCCGGCGGCGAACAGCCCTCGAGTCGCGCCCGCACGACGAGCAAGAGATCCGACGCCCGCGAAATCGGGGATGGAAGGACGATCGACAACGCCAACCGAGGAGGGCACGGTTCGGAAGTCGATGCAGCCCGATCGAGCGTGAGCACGAGTTCCAAGCTGGCCGCTCCGAGCGCACGTCCCTGGAGCCGGGCCGCGAGTCGATCGCACAACATCTTGATGAAGAATGCGAGGGTTTCGGTCGAGTGAGCGCCCCACTCGAGCTCGACTCGCTCTTCGGGAACTTCGGGAGGCCGCCAAGCTTCGAGCGGTGCTTGATCCCGACCTTCGAGAAACTGCATGACGTCTTGCGTACGCCCTCCGAGGCGCATGCCGAGAGCCCGACGCGGCAGTTTTTGCAAATCGCCGCACGTGGAGAGTCCGAGGTCGGCCAGCCACATGGACACGTCGTCGTCGAGCGCGAGCGCGGCGATCGGCAACGACTTCACGGCGAGAGCGCCCTTCCCTTCCGGAACGACGATGGGCTCCTCCGGCATGGACGGCAGGCCGGTCTTCTCTCGCATCCGCATCGAAAAGCGCGCGACTGCCGACGCCACGCGCGGGCCATCGGCCACCGCGACGCGACAGGCATGCCCCAGCGCGCGCACGCCCGCCCCGATTGCTCGAGCCAGCTCGATTTCGCCGCCGTGCAAATGCGCGCAACCGCCTATCTCGATCCAGACCATGTCTCGGTCGACGTCGAACGCGGTCGTCGGTCCAAATGCGAGCATCGCTTCTGCGATTCGCACCAGGGTCGCGTGCACGGTAGCGTTGGGGACGACCCGCACGCGCAATTCTGTGCACTTCGCGCGCGCGGCGGCCACGGTCTGCCCGATGCGCACTCCGAGTGCATTCGCTTCGCTCGACACGACATCGATGCGCGTGCTGCCGAGGACGTCGCGCTCGGTCTGCACGGCGCTCCCAGGGCGAGCCACGATCACGGCGAGAGGAGAGTGTGGCGCGGTCTCTCGCGCGATTTCGAGCCGAATCCCCGTCACCGCAATGCAAGCGATCCGACGACCCATGACTCACCGAGAAGCGAGAGAAACGGCTGCGTCCGCGCTCTCCTCGAACGCGAAACCAGGAGGCTGAAACGGGATCGTTTTGGCGAGTCCGATTCGAGCGCGCTTGTCTTTTGCGACGCGCACGACGAGATCGCAGGGACTCGGTCGCGACAGCTCGACGCGCAGCGCCACGGGCCATGGGGTGGAGTGCGCCCGAGAAGCATCGGTGAGAAGGAGCACCGTGGAGCCGCTTGGTTCTGCCGCGAGGGCCAGCTTGCGGGCAAAAAGCTGACCCTTTGCCTCCGCTCCCACCCTTCGGCGTCCCTTGCTTCCACGATCTTCAGACTCGGGCCCCGAGGATGCTCGCTCCGCTCCCGGGACGGCGTCGAAGTCGACCACCACCACTTCGAATGCACCGGATTCGACCATCTTCACCGCGACGCGCCCGAGCTGCGCTCTCGGTCCGCGCACGACGAGCATCCGTGCGAGATCCACTCCGGCTGCGACGACCCCTGGAGCATGCAAGGTACCCTCCGGGTCGAGCCACGCGCACCAAGCGCTCTTGGAGCGCCTTTGCCCCGCACGCACCGCGGCAAGGGCGATGCTCGTCGACCCCCCCAAGGCTCGCGGAGCGGAGAGCTCGACCACTCCCCGCGGCAGTCCTCCGTCCGGCAAAACGGCATCGAGCTCGGCCCAGGAGAGAGCGAGCGCCTGAGGCGAGACGGTCTCGTCGGCACGCGCTATCCGGAGCTTTCCCTTGGAAGAGCCGAGTTGAAGGAGGAGGGTTTCGACTTCGTGGGCGAGGGACATGTTCAGACCACCGATACTGAACAGGCTAGCAGTCTGTCTGGACGACACGCAAGCCGACACCCACGACCGTGAGAAATGTGGGCCCGATGCTAGAGAACGGATCGTGACCTCACCCGATCCGAAGCTCGAACGTTTGCGCGACACGGTCGCCCAGTTGGGCTCGGCGCTCGTCTGTTACTCGGGGGGCGTCGACAGCGCGCTGGTACTCGCGGTCGCTCACGAGGTCCTCGGAGCACGGGCGGTCGCCATGACCGCCGTATCCCCGAGCCTTGCCCCGTTCGAGAAAGAGGCAGCAATCGCCATCGCCAAGCAGATCGGCGCGCGCCACGAACTCGTGGAGTCCCACGAGATTGACCGGGCCGGCTACGTGGAAAATTCGCCCAATCGCTGCTTTCACTGCAAAACGGAGCTCTACGACATCGCCGAGGCCAAGCGACTCGAGTGGTCCCTTGCGTTCGTGCTCAACGGCACGAACGTCGACGACCTCGGCGACCACCGCCCCGGTCTGGAAGCCGCCAAGCGCGCGAACGTGCGCAGCGTGCTGGTCGAATGCGGCCTGCACAAGGAAGACGTACGGCGCTGCGCCCAGACAATGGGGTTGGCGGCGTGGGACAAGCCAGCGAGCGCGTGTCTGTCGAGCCGAATCCCGTATGGCACGTCGGTGACGACCGAGCGGCTCGCCCAGATCGGAGGGCTGGAGGCAGAAGTTCGCAGCCTCGGCCTCCGGCAGGTGCGCGTGCGCTGGCACGATCTCGGTTCTTCATCGGCCAAATCGCCGGGGCGCACATCGGAACCCGCGCTCGCGCGGATCGAAGTGGCTCGCGAAGAGCTTTCTCGAGCGTTCGATCTCCGCGACGAGATCGTAGAAGCGGGCAAGCGCTTCGGCTTCGCGTACGTCACGCTCGACTTGCAGGGATATCGCATGGGGAGCCACAACGAGGTCGTCGTCGGGCGCAGCTTGCGGGTCGTCTGAGAAGCACGGAGAAGCGCGGAAAGGAAGTGGTCCAATGGCCCAGCCATCGACCGGGCGCGCGAGGGCCCTTAGGGGCGTGAGGAATTCCGCGCCGCTCACGGTCCTTTTCGACGGGGCATGTCCGTTTTGCACCCGCTCCGCGCTCGCGGTCCAGCGTGTGTTCGGCGGGCAGCGTGTGATTTTGCGCGACTTTCAGCGAGAGGGAGCGCTCGAGCCGTACCCGTTTTTGCGCCGCGACGCCCTAATGAAGAAGATGCACGTCGTGATGCCCGACGGCAGCGTATTCGCGGGTGCCGAGGCGTTCGCGCGCATCGTGACGCAATTGTCCGTGATCGGCTGGCTGGGCTGGCTCTACTACCTTCCCGGCGTCCGCCAGGCGGCCGACGGCGTGTACGGACTCGTCGCGAAATACCGATACCGCGTCTTCGGTCGAACCGAAAAATGCGCCGACGGAGTCTGCAAAATTCACGATTCGGGCTAGAAGCCGGGTGCTTCTGAATCCTACCCTCTGGCCGTCGACGCTCACGCGCGCGTGAGCTGCAAACCCAGGAGTCCACCCACGATCGCGCCGACGATCATCGCCGTGCCGTGACCGACGAGGACGTGGAGTGCGGTTTGATTCGGGCAGGCGAGGCAAATCGTCGCGGCCGACAGGCCACCGCAAGCCACGCCCAGCGCTGCCGTCCGCCATTGCGACGCCGTCGCGAACGCCCAGCGGTACGCCCACGCGCCGAGCACGAGCGGGCCGACCGTGAGGACCATCGTCTTCGTCATGCACGACAGGGTGCCGCCCCAAAACGGGCTTCCCTCGGCAGGCATGGGAAAGAGGAGAAGCGTCAGGAGTCCGAAAACCAGCGGTGGCGCGGCCACCCAGACGGCCGGCCAGAGGTTCGAGAAAACAGCCGTCCCGCGGCTGGTCACCGCGGCCCACGCGAGCGCCGCCGCCGCCAGTGGAACGAGAAGGCCCGCCGCGATGGCCGTCGCGGGAGCCGAGTGCAGGTCGGGCCGCAAACCGGCGATTGCCAGCCAGCCGACCTCGTAGGCGATCGCCGCGACCGCCGCGACCGCCCGCAGCGTCTTCACCCGCGAGCGGGTCGCCGAAACCACCGCACGCGACCCGTCCCGGCGCAGCACGGGTATCCCCGGGTCGCCCGCGAACGGATCGGGGATCTCGGCGAGCCGCTCGATGTCGAATTCATCGCGCATTGTGCTCACCCTTGATTTCGGCACTCTTTTCGATCGCCGCGCGCAGCGCTTCGTACGCTCGAAACGCTCGGATCTTGACTGCGCCCGGCGTGGTTCCGAGCACAACGGCCGCCTCGGCGACGCTCATGCCCTCGAAGCGCAGCAGGACGAAGGCCTCGCGCTGCTGCACGGTGAGCTCGTCGAGCGCCGCTCGCACGACGTCGAACAGTTCGCGCCCCGCCAGCACTTCGTCGCCCCTTGTGTCGGGATCCGCCGGCGGATCGGGCGACGTTTGGCCCGTACCGGCGACCTCGCCCCGTGTGCGCGCCCGCCGGGCGTGATCGTAGAGAGCGTTGCGGGCGATCGAGAGTATCCAGGGGATAGCCGCGGCGCGTTCGTCGAAGCTGCCCCGCGCGCGCGAAACCCGCAAGAAGGTTTCCTGCGTCAGGTCTTCCGCGAGAGCGAGATTGCCGCACATGCGCAGGAGAAAGCCGCGTACCCGCGGCGCCGCCATTCCGTAGAGTTGATCGAAAGCCGCAACGTCCCCGCGCGCGTACCGTTCCATCGCCTCGTCGATCGCCCGGCGAGCCGGGTCCACCGCCTGCAAGCGCCCGCCGGCTTCCCGAGCAGGTCGAGGGAGTGCCTTGTCAGTGGGCTGCACCATGGGGAACGCCGCGACTGCTGTGCGGGTGGCGACACTCTCACCGATGCCCCCCCACATGGTCAATGCAACATCGTCGGACCATCCACGCATCGGGCGTTTCGCCTCATCCCTGTTCTGCTCTCCTACGCGCCGAGTCCTCCCCGGTTACGCCTGGGTGACCGCGGGGTCAGGGGGCGCGGTCGAGTCGACCAATGAGTTCGGCATCTTCGGTGCAGTGCGGGGCGCAAGGCAAAAAGACCTTGCCGTCGCTCATCCTCACGTCCCAGCGGGAGCGTCGAGGCGAGCGCCCGGCCGGGTCGAAGAGTCCTCGCTCCCCCACCCGCACGAGGTGTCACCATGATGGCCAATCCCCAGACAATGCGTCCCTTTCTTCGATCTCAGATCGAGTCGACCGCTCGCCACGTCGGTTGGGCCATGGCCCTTCGCGGTGTCTTCGCCGTCGTCTTCGGCGTCATTGCCATTCGAAGCCCAGCCATTGCGGCCAGCGCGTTCGTGGTGATTTTCGCCGTCTATGCGTTCGCGGACGGGATTCTCGATTTCGTGCTCGCCGGACAGCTCGGGCGCGCAGGGCAGCGGTGGGCCTGGTACGCCTTCGCGGGTCTTGCGAGCATCGCGCTCGGCGTCATCGCACTGGCTTATCCGGGCGTGACGCTGATTGCTGTGGTCCTTCTCGTTGCGCTGCGGGCGATGGCGATTGGGATTTTCGAGCTCGTGGCCGCCTTCTCGTGGGAAGGAATCGAGCGCCGCTGGCTGCTCGGCCTCACCGGGCTCTTGTCGATCGTCCTCGGGCTTCTCCTCATTGCCAGCCCGGCCGCCGGCGCCGTCGCGCTCCTCTGGACCGTCGGCGTCTATGCCGTCGTCTTCGGCGTGATGCTCTTCGGAATGGGCGTTCGGTTGCTGGTCTCCGAGCGGCAGGAGACGCGACTTCACGGCCACGGGCCCGCGGCGACGGCGGGCTAGCCCTCACTCAGATCCAGCGCGGGTGTCTCGGCCCCGCGTCGAGCGCGGGGTTCCCCCGCCCGTCGTCGGGGTACCCGTACCAGGCATCGCGGAACGATTGCGCGTAAAACACGCCGTTGACGAGCGTTATCACCACAGCGGAGATCAGCAATCCCTTGAGCGACCGTATCTCGAAGCTCGCCATGAGCTTGTCGGTCAACCAGAGCAGCGCCGTGTTCACGATGAACGGCACGAACAAGAACAGGAGTCCCAGCGTCAGAAGCGCCGGAACGAACAAGACGGCACGAATGAACCATCCGAGAAAGAAATTGAGAACGCTGAAGACGACCGCGACTCCCACGGCCGTCCCGAAGCTCCGGATGGTCACGTCCGGGACGATTCGCGACAGCACGAAGATCGTGAGCGCCAGGACGACCAAGTGAAGCAGCATGTACATGGCCAGAGCCTACACTGTGCTCGGACGAATGCCATTCCTCGCCCCGCGCTCGAACCCGGTTGACCTCCGTCTCGTGGACGTCATGCATTGCGCGGCATCGAACGATGCATGCGAGCGCCCGTGGTATACAACGCTCGCGCCATGGCGAACCCCATTCCGATTCAATTCGCCGCGCTCCGAAACACGAGCCCGAAAACGGCGACTCTCGTCATTCTCGCCGTGAGCGCTGCCGTACTCGTTCTTCTCCTGGGGGTCATCTACGGGCATGGTCGGGCAGCCGAGATCCCCATTTGGGTGTCCTGGCTTCCCGCGTGGAACGCCCTTTTCAACGGCACGAGCGCGGTCCTTCTGGTGCTCGCATACCGGGCGATCCTCCGCCGGGACGTACTTTCGCACATGCGACTCGTGCTCGCGTCCCTCGGTTCGTCGGCGCTCTTTCTCGTTTCGTACATCGTTTACCACGCGGTCCACGGCGACACGAAGTTCGGCGGTCAGGGCATCGTTCGGCCCGTGTACTTCTTCATTCTCATTACGCACATCGGCCTCTCCGCGGTTGTCCTCCCGCTCATCTTTTCGAGCCTCTTTTTCTCCTTGTCGGGTCGCTTCCCGTCGCACAAGGCCATTTCCCGCTACACGCTGCCGATCTGGCTCTACGTGTCGATCACCGGGGTTCTCGTTTTCGTCTTCTTGCGCGTCTACGGGTGAGCGAGAGGGCTACTCCGCTCGGAGCGTTTCGCCTGCGAACGAGAGCCGGACGCTCCCGGTAGCGGGGACGAGCACCGACGTGTCGCGCCGCTCGTATCGAACCACGATCCGCGCGGCCGGCGGGCCGCGCAGCGTGCCGGCTTCGAGCCGGCCTCCGTTCCATTCGATATCGACGCCGAACCCGCCTCGTGCTCGGAGGCCGCGAACGGAGCCCGAGGGCCAGGCCTTCGGTAGCGCCGGGAGCAAACGGATGACGCCGGAGTGACTCTGCATCAGCATCTCGGCGACGCCCGACGCGCCGCCGAAGTTGCCGTCGATCTGAAACGGCGGGCACGAGTCGAACAGATTCGGATACGTGCGCTCCGGCCCGAGCAAGGTGCGAAGGATCTTGTGCGCGCGTTCCCCCTCGCCGAGGCGCGCCCATAGGTTCAGCCGCCAAGCCGTGCCCCAGCCGGTAGCCTCATCGCCGCGAATCTCGAGCGATTTGCGGGCGGCCGCGGCGAGCGCGGGCGTTCCATCGACGCTGATCTGGCTGCTGGGGAAAAGAGCGTACAAATGGGACACGTGCCGGTGATCCATCTCCGGCGCCTGCATGTCCCAATCTTCGAGCCATTCCTGGAGCTGGCCCGCCGCGCCAATCCGGTCGGGCCCGAGCCGCGCGCGCGCTTCGCGCAGCTTTTCGCGGAGCGGAGCGTCCACACCCAGAATTTCGGACGCCTCGATGCAGTGGCCGAACAGGTCCCGAAGGATCTGCCGGTCCATCGCGGGGCCCGCGCAGAGGGAGGTGCCGCCGGGGTGAACGTTCTCCGGAGAGACGGACGGACACGTCACGAGCCAATGGGTTTTCGGCTCCGCCACCAACGCGTCGAGAAAGAACTGCGCCGCCCCGACGAGGAGCGGATAGATCTCGGCCAGATAGGCTCGATCGCGGCCGTAGTCGTAGTGATCCCACAGGACGACGCAAAGCCACGCGCCGCCCGTGGGCCACATTCCCCACGTGGCGCCGTCGATTGGCGCGGTGGCGCGCCAGAGATCGGTGTTGTGGTGCGCGACCCAACCCCGGGCTCCGTAATGAACCTCGGCGGTACGAGCACCGGTCTCGGCCAGATCCCGGACCATCGCGACGAGCGGTTCCACGCACTCGCCCAGGTTGGCCACCTCGGCGACCCAGTAGTTCATTTCGGTATTGATGTTGATCGTGTACTTGCTGTCCCAGGGCGGGTCGAGCGAGTCGTTCCAAAGACCCTGGAGGTTCGCCGGCTGGCCCCCCGGACGCGACGAGCCAATCATCAAGTACCGCGCGAACTGAAAGTAGAGCGCCGCGAGCTGCGGATCGTCCGACCGCGCCGAACTCCGCACGCGCTCGTCGGTCGGACGGCGGGCCGCGTCGGTCGAGCCGAGATCGATCGTGACGCGCCCGAAGAGCCGCTGGTGCTCGGCGACGTGATCGGCGAGCAGCGCCTCGTAGCGCTTCTGGCGCGCGCTCGCGATCCGCCGGGCCGTTGCGGCTCCCGGATCGCCGCTCGTATCGCGATAGCTTTCGTAGCTGGTCGCGGCCGCGACGAGCAGGACCGCGGCGTCGGCGCCGGTCACCGAAATCGCGCCGCGTGCGGCGGCCAGCGACCCGCCCGAAGCCATCACGTGCACCCGAACTTCGAACGCCAGCGCCCCGTCGACCCCGGCGTCCGCGCCGTTCTTTCCGCGTAAGACGAGCGTTTCGACCCCTTCGACTTCGGTCGTCGCCTGCTGCGGCGTCTTCATCGTGACGTCGAACGCCAGGTCGCCGCGGGCCTCGCTCGCGAGACGCACGACGACGACCTGGTCGACCGGCGACGCGAACACGTCTCGCGTCGACAGGGCGCCGCGAGCGACGAAGGTCGTGCGGGCGACCGCAGTATTCAAGCAAAGCTCGCGGCGATAGTTCTCGACCGGGCCAATCCCATGAAAGTCGAGGAGAAGGTCTCCCGCCGTTTGATACGGCATTTGCTTCAGCGGCTTGGCCATCATCCGGGCGTTGGTCAGCTCGTGCGCCTCCCCGTACTTCCCGGCGAAGATGAGGCGCCGGACCTCCGGCAGCGCGGCCAGGGCCTCGGCGTTGTTCGGATCGTACGGCCCACCGCCCCAGAGCGTGCTCTCGTTGAGCGCGAGCCGCTCCGATTGCACGCCCCCGAATACCATCGCCCCCAGCCGGCCCGAGCCGACCGGCAGCGCCTCGACCCACTCCCGCGCCGGTGCTTCGTACCAGAGGAGCAGCGGCTCGGCGTCATCGCGCGAGACGGCCGGCGAGCGGGGTTGCTTCGTCGAGGACACGGTCATGCCATAGCAGACCCGCTCCGATCCGTGCTAAAGGCGCGCCCATGCTGGCGCCGCGGTGCCGAATCGTCGAGGGCGCGGCGCTGGCCCTCACGGCGTTCTCGGGTGCCGTTCTGGGCACGTCTTGCCTCACGCCGCCGGCTCGAGGTCCGGCTGCGCCCGCGATGCCGAGTCTCGCGTCTCCGCGTTCGAGTTCGGCGCAACCGCATGAACAAGGCGCCGTCGCGGGTGCAGCGCCGCCGGTCTGTCCTGACTCGGTGCCATGGACCGCCGACCCCCCTCCCGTCCGATGCAGCGATCCGACTCCGTGGGTCGCGGCCGGCAGTCCGAGCATTCGGCTGGTCGTGGACGCGGCCGCCCGCGGCCGGCCGTGGAATCGATTCTACGAGCGAGCGGTGGCCGCCGACCACGCCAATACACTCCTCTGCTCCGCGTGGGGCCGCAACGCCGAGAGCGCCCTGAAGAAAGGCCACGACGAGGCCGGTTTTCAATACGTGCGCTTTCACGGCATTCTCGACGACGACATCGGCGTCTATTCCGAAGGTCCGCGCGGCGAGCCCGCGTACGACTGGACACGGCTCGACCGAGTCTACGACGGCGTCGTCGCCGCCGGAATGCGGCCAATCGTCGAAATAAGCTTCATGCCGTCGGCCCTCGCCTCGACCCCGGCGAAGGTGCTTTCTCTTCTCTGGTACGATCACAAATCGCCGAACATCAGCCCGCCCCGCGACTGGAATCGCTGGAAGGAGCTGATGGCGGAGATCGTCAAGCACCTCGAGCAGCGATACGGCTCGAACGAAGTGCGCCAAAACTGGTACTTCGAGGTTTGGAACGAGCCGTCGTGGATGTACGGTCCCGGCGATGCGGGATATACGGAGCTTTATCTGAATACCGCCGCGGGCCTACTGGCCGGCGATCCCGAGTTGAAGGTGGGAGGGCCGGCCGGCTCCGCGGGTGAATCGCCTTCTCTCGTCCCCGCCCTCATCGCGTCGGCCCGAGCGGCGCGGGTGAAGCTCGATTTCATCACCTACCACCGCTACGGCGACGACGACGGGGTCATCGCCGACGCCGGTGCGATGCTCGCCTTCGAGCGCAAGATGAGGAGCATTCTCACCGCCGCAAACTTCAGCGGGGAGCTCATCAACGACGAGTTCGGACCGTCGTCGAAGGCCGACGCTTGTCGGGACGACGAATCGTCGGCGAGCTTCATCGCCAAGACCATCCACGCGATCGGGGCCGATCCCGATTTCGCGCCGCCGTCCGCCTACGGATACTGGACGATCTCCGATCTCTACGAGGAGTTCGATACCGGCGGCGCGCTCGCCTACCGCGAGGGAAACTACGGTTTGCTCTTGAAAGGCGACCCGCGCTTCCCCGAGTCGTTCCACGTCGCCAAGCCCGCCTTCAACGCGTTTCGACTGCTGCACGAAATGGGCGACACGAGCCTGCCCGTCGCGGGGGGCTCGACCGGCGAAGGGGTCAATGCGGCGGCGACGGTGTCGTCGGACGGCAAGTCTTTGCGGGTCCTCGTTTACAATCACGTGTCCGGGGGGCGAGCCGATTCGAGCCAATCGAGCTTGGTGTCGCTCACGGTCGACCATGTTCCTTTCGCTCCCGGTCCCGTCCGTGTTCGACAGTTCGTGGTCGACCGAACGCACGCGAACTCCCACACGGCCTGGGTGTCGATGGGAAAGCCTCGCGTTCCCACGCGCGACCAATGGACCCAACTCCGCGACGCCGCAAATCTCTGCTATTACGAGGCCTCTGCTGACGTGACGGGCCACTTGTGGACGGTGACCTTTCCGCAGAACGTATCGGGCGTATCGCTGTTCGAGCTCGCTCCGTGACCGCGCTCCGAGGTTAATCGTCCCGTGCGCCTCGCCGACGTCATCGGTCGCTGGATCGGCAAGGTGGAGATCGTCCTGGCGGGCGCGGACGAAGACCTGCGCGAGGGCGAGCAATCGCTCGCGGCCGGCGACCCGATGGGAGCGCGCGCCGCCGCCCGCCGGGTGCTCGCCCGGGCCCCCGATTCCCCCATCGGTCTGGCCTTGCTTGCCGACGCGTGCGAAGCCGCGCACCTCGACGCGGAGCTCGCGCTCACCCTCGAAGAGCTCGCGCTCCGGGCGCCGTCGCGCGCGGAAGTGTGGGTGCGCCTGGCCCGGGCGCGGCAAGTGACGCAGGCACCGCCCGACGACGTACGCGATGCGCTGGTGCGAGGCCTCGCCGTGGCGGAATCGGGCAGCGAGGCTCGGCGCGACGCGCTGATCGCGCTTGCGGATCTCGACCTCGCACAGGGCGACGGCGCGCGCGCGGAGCTTTGGGTGGAGCGCGCCGCGCTGCCCGACCAATCCGCCGCGGCAGCGGTACGGCGCGCGGAGGCAAAGCTTCTGCGGGGCGATGCCGCCGGGGCCAAGGAGCTGCTCGACGGGGTGGACGCGTCACCGGCCGACGGACGCGCGGCCCTCTTGCGGGGACGCGCCCTGGCCATGCTGGGAGACGCGAGCGCCTTCTCGTCGCTCATGCGCGCGATGGTGCTCGACGCCCCGGGGGCGAGCGACGCGCTGTCCGCGGCGCTTGCGTCCGTTCCGAGCGACCCGCAAATGCGCGCCCGCGTGCGCTCGGTGGTCGACGCGAAGGGCGAGCAAGACCTCGCTCGGTGGCGAGCGGCGTTCGCGCGCGCCGAAGGGGCCCGCGACGCCGCCCGACGCGCCCTTCGCGAAGCGCTCGACGGCGGCGACGCAGCCGCGGCGCGCCCGTTGCTCGACGCGGGCATCGACGACCGAGACGCCGAGTCGGTGGCCGCCGCCCTGGCGTTCCTCCCGCCGGACGAGGCCGACCCGCTCCTTGCCGACGCGCGCCTCACGGTCGCCGCCGTCGGCCATTTCGCCGCCGGTGCATCGGCCCTCGACGAGGTCGCGCGCGTAAACCATCCGCGCCTCGTCCCTTGGGCGGCCGCGATCGCGTCCGACTTCGCCCGCGCGTGGGTACCGGAGTCCGGCGCGCCGGCGGACTGGGCCAGTCTCTTGGCGCGCCTCGACGCGCACGCCCGCTCCGTCGCCGATCTCGAGTCGGTCGCCGCCATCGCCGATCTCGCCGCCGAGCGCGCACGGCCGCTTCGTGTAGCGATCGTGGGCGAGTTCAACGCCGGAAAGAGCACGTTCATCAACGCCCTTATCGGCGCCGACGTGACGCCGACGGGCGTCCTTCCGACCACGGCGACCCTTCATCACCTGCGCTGGGCGCCCGATCCGATCGCACGCATTTTCTTCCTCGCGGGCCACGAGCCCCCCGAGCGCATCGTACCGCTCGGCGATCTCCGGGCGACTTTGAATTCGCTCCAAAACGATCCGGTTCGCCGTGTCGAGATTCAGTTGCCGCTCCCGTTCCTGATGCGTGTCGAAATCCTGGACACCCCGGGCTTCAACGCCCCCGATCCGCGTCACACGCGCATCGCGCTGTCCGCCTTCGAGGAGGCCGACGCGGCCGTGTGGCTGCTCGACGCGACGCAGGCCATGAAGCGGAGCGAGCGCACGGTGCTCGAAGAGGCGAAGCTCGCCAAGCTGCCGGTGCAAATCCTGGTCAACAAAGCCGACCGGCTGTCGCCCCCCGACCTGGAAAAGGTGATGGCGACCGTGAACGAAGCGCTCGTCGAGGCGCGGATCGGCTCGTGGGCGCCGCCGCTTCCCTTGTCCGCAAAGCGAGCGCTCGCCGGCAAGCTGGGGGATGCGAAAGCGCTCGAAGATTCCGGATGGGCCGCCGTAGACGCCATGCTCGAAGACCGGATCGCCTCGCGTCACGCAGAGCTCAAGGAGCGGGCGCTTCGGCGGCACGCAGCGCGCATCGTCGCCAGGCTCGGCGCCCAGGCGAGCGCGGAAGCCGGGAGGCGGCGACTGGAAGACGACGCGGTCGCCGCGCGCGCGCATGCGATCGGTCGCGCTGCGGCCGCGATCGAGCGCGAGTCCGACTCCGTTGCCCAGGATCTCGCGCGGTCGCTGAGCGCCCCGGCGAAAGCCTGGGGACGCGATCTCTCGCTCGTGTTCGTCGGTCGCGACCGCGATGCGGCCGCGCGCGACCCCATGCTCGTCCGCTATCGCGTCGAGCGGGCCGTGGTGGCGCTCGCCCCACCGCTCGCGCTCGCCCTGTCGTCGCTCGCTCCGGAGGGTGCCTCGGGGCCGTCGCGTTTTGCGCCCATCGCGCGGACGCTGGTCCGGGCGGCCGCCGAGGCGAGCGAAGCGCGCGAACCGGATGCCATGCTCTTGCCGCTCGCCCGCGCCGCCGTCGCCACGCTCGTCGACCAGCTCTTCGCGCAATCCGTATCACCCCCGGAGGCGACCCGAGCGGCGGGGTTGGTGCGAGAGCTGACGGCACTCGCAGCGGCGCTCGAATGAGCTCTCCCGCACCCCGCCGGAGGCCAAGAGGTATAGTGGCTTCGTGAGAATTGCACTCGCTGCCCCGTTGGTGTTCGGCTCGCTGCTCGCGCCCGCCCCCTTGGCCCGTGCGGAGATCCTGGGCGGCGTCGGTGGCGACACGGTCTCGCTCGAGGCCGATCGGCTCGATATCGACGTCCTTCCGGGGGAAGCGACGCTCACGGGAAAGGTCACCCTCTCCAAGGGCGACCTCGTCGTGAGCTGCCCGCGAATCGATCTGCGGTTCGACCAGACCCCGCATCTTACCTGGGCGCGGGGCTCGGGCGGTGTCACGGCAGACGTTCGCGGCGTCCACGCCGAGGCGCCCTCCGTGGAGCTGGACCTCATCCGCCAGGTGCTCGATCTGCGCGGCGGCGTCAAACTCACCCGGGGCCAGGGATGGCTGACCGCCGACACTGCGCGGATCGACATCCCCACCGCAAAGGTATCGCTCATGCAGGTCAAAGGGGCGATCCCGGTGGCCAAACGGCCGTAGCGCGGTGACGACGCTTTCCGAGGAGTCCAAACCCGCGATCGCGGCTCGGGGCTTGCGTGTGACCCGCGGCGGAAAGGCGATTCTCCGAGGGGTCGACATCGATGCGTACGCGGGGGAAGTCGTAGGCCTCTTGGGGCCTTCCGGGGCCGGAAAGTCGACCCTTTTTCGCGCGGTGGTCGGGGAGGCTCCGCCCGACGCGGGAACCGTTTGGCTCGATGGGCGGGACGTCACGCGAGACCCCTTGTGGAGGCGCGCCCGGGCAGGCATGGGATACGTGCCGCAGGGCCCGAGCGTTTTGTGGGAGCTGACGGTCGGTCAGAACCTGGCCGCGTACCGGCGCATCGTAGGGCTGCCCGCACGGCCGCCGCGCGTCGCTGCGGAGCGCGTGGGGCTCGAAGAGCTCCTCGACGTCCGGGCGGGAGACCTGTCGGGCGGAGAGCGGCGCCGCCTCGAGCTCGCTCGGGCCATTACGCGTACGCCGCGGGTCCTCGTGTGCGACGAGCCGTTCGCCGGCGTCGACCCCGCCGGTGCCGAGCGGCTGGGGGTCCTTCTGAGCGAGCTCGCCCGCGAGGGGGCCTCGGTGTTGCTCGCCGACCACCACGTCGCCGAGGCCTTGCGGGTTTGCACGCGGGCCGTGCTGCTGCTCGACGGGGTGATCGCGGCGAGCGCGCCAGCCGGCGAGTTTGCCGAGCACCCTCTAGTCCGGGGCCGGTACCTCGGGACGCTCGGAGTCCGCTGATCGGGTTTGGATGTAGCCGTTTCCGCCGCGGAGGGATAACCTCCCGCCCGCGAAGGCAGCTCGATGCCAACC
>Ga0265313_10000445_pt1 | contig 43753 bp, 43 predicted proteins | sample 4123metaG_FD_203122 | JGI IMG/M metagenome (GOLD analysis project Ga0265313, IMG submission 203122) | Rhizosphere microbial communities from Carex aquatilis grown in University of Washington, Seatle, WA, United States - 4-1-23 metaG | ecosystem: Host-associated > Plants > Roots > Rhizosphere >... | reverse complement strand
GGCGCAACATCAAGTCGTTCGAGGCCGCGACCGGCGTCACCCTGCTCATCGACGAGTCGCCGCAGCTCGTCCTCCTGTCTTCCTTCGATCCCGTGCGCCGCGAGATCGCACGGGTCGCCCTCGAGGCACTCGTTCAGGACGGCCGCATCCACCCCGCCAGCATCGAAGAGGCGGTCAAGCGGGCCCAGGACGAAATCGAGCTCGTGACGACGCAGGCCGGGGAGGACGCCGTCAACAAGCTCAACATCAACGGCCTCCATGCCGAGATCATCAAGCTGCTCGGCAGACTGCGCTACCGGTTTTCCTACAACCAGAACGTTCTGGACCATTCGGTCGAGACGGCCTTCCTCGCCTCGCTCCTGGCGAGCGAGCTCGGCCTCGATCCCAATGTGGCGAAGCGCGCGGGCTTGCTTCACGACCTGGGCAAGGCCGTCTCGGGCGAGGCCGGCGGCAGCCACGCCGCGGTCGGGGCCGACTTCATCAAGCGGCACGGCGAGACGCCCATCGTGGTCAACGCCGTTGCCGCGCACCACGAGGAGGTGAAGCCGGAGACGATCTACGCGGGCCTTGTGATCCTGGCCGACACGATTTCGGCCACGCGTCCCGGAGCCAGGGCCGAATCGATGACGAGCTACATCCAGCGCCTGGACAGGCTGGAGAAGCTCGCGATGTCGATCGACGGCGTCCAGCAGGCCTTTGCGATCCAGGCGGGGCGGGAGATCCGCGTCGTCGTCTCGCCTCAGCGCGTGACGGATGACCGCGCGCTCGAGATTGCCAAGGAGATGCGCCGCAGGATCGAGGCCGAGCTTCAGTACCCGAGCACGATCAAGATCACGGTGATCCGCGAGAGCCGCTTCACGGAGACGGCGACATAAATCTATGTCCAATCCCAAGCTGCTCGAGACTTTTCCCAATCCCTCGCCGAAGCGGGAGTACGTGATCGAGCACACGCATCACGAATTCACCTCGGTCTGCCCGATCACGGGCCATCCGGATTTTGCGGAGATCACGGTCCGCTACGTAGCGGACAAGGCGTGCGTCGAGCTCAAGTCGCTCAAGCTCTACTTCCACGCCTTTCGCAACAAGGGCATCTTCTTCGAGGCGGTCACGAACCAAATCTGCGACGACCTGGGCGCGGCGCTGAGGCCGCGACAGTTGACGGTGATTTCCCGATGGAAGGGCCGCGGAGGGGTTACCTCCATCGTCACCGCGGACTGGAAAGTACCGCGCCGCCGGCGATAGGTGGAGCGCGTTGTCCCCAACGCGCTTGAAACTCCGACCAGGAGCGTCTTGAGGACAAGCCGCTCCACCACGGGGCGATCAAGGATTGAGCGCCGCAATGAGCTGCGGGTGCAGCTCCGGGCCGGCGGCCACGATCGAGTCCGCCTTCACGGGATCCTTGCCCTGCCAGTCGGTGATGACGCCCCCGGCGCCCCGGATCACCGGGACGAGGGCCTGGATGTCCCAGGGGCTCAGGATCGGGTCGCACATCGCGTCCACCCAGCCCGTCGCGAGCAGGAGATAGCCATAGCAGTCGCCCCACGTGCGGACGAGCTTCGCCTTCCGCGCGAGCGCTTCGAAGGCCGCCCCGTTGCGGTATTTGCCGGGATTGAAGGGGTCGCTCGTCAAAAGCGTCGCGTCCTCGATTCGGGCGCAGGGACGGATCCGGACGGCCCGGCCATTCAGGGTCGTAGTGCGGCCGTCGCCGATCACGAGCTGGCGCATGACCGGCTGGTGGATTGCGCCGAGGACCGGCTGGCCGCCATGCATAAGCGCGATCAGCGTGCCGAAAAGAGGGCAGGCCGCGGCAAACGCTTTCGTGCCGTCCACGGGATCCAGGACCCAGACGAATTCCGCCTTGGGGTTTTCCTCGCCGAACTCCTCGCCCAGAATCCCGTGTCCCGGAAATTTTTTGGCGATCATGGTGCGCATCAGCTCCTCGGCGCCGCGATCGGCCAGCGTGACGGGCGTCTGGTCCGCCTTGAGCTCGACCGCCAGACCGGGCTGGCCAAAGAAAGGCCGTATGAAATCGCCGCTTTTGGCGGCGAGCTCGGTCATGAACGCGCGGTAGGGCTCCAAATCCACTTGGGAGAGTGAAAGCGAACGCGCGGGAAAGTTAAAGAACGCAGAATAAGCAGGCTTGGCGCCTGCGCATGAGGAAATAGCCTAGCAGGCTGTTGAAAAATATGCTGGCCGGCGCGACAAACGATTTTGGGTTGGGAGCAAGGCGGCTTCGCGGGTGCAATCCTCAGAGAGGCTTGCCCCGCGAAGACAACGCTGCTCCCGACCAAAAGCGTTGTCGCCCTTCGGGTTGCGCCAGAATCCACTCCCGCGGCGTTGGGCTGGGAGGGGATAGCCTCGTTGAGGATACCCCCTCCCAGCCCGCCTGGCGGCGAGCGGATTCTGATCGCAACGACGGCTCAGCAGATTTTTCAACAGCCTGCTAGTTCAAGGAAAAGCCGAACCGCGCCGGTTCCACGCACTTCGTCGCGCCCGATCTGGCGCGCGTCACGCTCAAGCAGGGCTTCGACATCTCCATTTGGCTGTCGTTGTCGGACAAACACGGACAACAAAATCCGGATGCCTCCGACAGATAGATAATGCGCGATCAGATAACATGATGGATGAAATTCCAACCCGGCGCAGGCCCTCGCTTCCGGCGAAGCCTGTTGTTCATGGCTGCCGGCTGGCTTTGGGCCCTATCGACGGAACCGACCTCACTGGGTTCGCCGCTGGAGGCGCAAATCGATTCCGTTCTAAGGAGATCCTATCCGTCCAACGGCCCCGGCGCGGCCGTGATTGTTGTGCAAAGAGGAAAGACGCTTCTGCGCAAGGGATTCGGGCTGGCGGATTTGGAGCACGGGACACCCGTCGTCCCGGACGACATTTTTCGCGTGGGTTCGATCACCAAAGAGTTCACGGCAGTGTCCATTCTTCAACTGGTTACCGCTGGGAAGCTACACCTGGATGATGAGATAACGCATTACGTACCGGATTTCCCAACGCACGGGCAAAGAATAACGCTCGCTCATCTATTGACCCATACCTCGGGCATCCGGAACTACACAGCCGATGCCGGCTTTCGCGCCCTACCGTTACAAGATCTCTCGCTCGCCCAAATTCTCGCGTTTATCAAGGACAAGCCGCCGAATTTTGCTCCCGGCTCCCATTGGGCCTACTGCAATACGGGATACGTTCTGCTGGGCGCGGTGATCGAAAAAGTCTCGGGTCAAAGCTACGAAGCCTATCTGCAGGATCATGTTTTCAAGGCGGCCGGACTCACCCATACGTTTTATGGCAACGCCAGGAAGGCAACCCCGGGGGAGATCCCGGGTTACAGCCGCACCTTGGACAAAAAATGGACGAAGGCGGTGTATCTCAACGCAACACAGGCATTTTCGGCGGGAGCACTTTTGTCCACCGTCGATGACCTTCGGCAGTGGGAACAGGCGCTCGCGGAGGGCCGGGTTGTGCGTCCGGATCTCCTAGCCCTTGCGCGGTCTCCCGCCCGGTTTGCCGGGGGCCGGGAACAGGCCGGCTACGGACTAGGATGGGAATTGGGTTATATCGACGGACAGCCTTCCGCCGGCCACGGCGGAACGATCAGCGGATTTAGAACGTACGAAGTGTCCGTGCCTTCGTTGGGACTGTACATCGCGATCCTTTGCAATTCCGACCGGCCGCCGGCCGATCCCGAACAAGTTGCGGAGCAGATCTCCCGCCTCGCAGCGGATGAGATTCCGCTCCGTCTCGGCGCGTCCGCCGCGCGCCGCTATGCTGGGGTCTATCGATCCAGCCCGACGCGTGACACGACGGTCACAGTGGAGGACGGGCAAGTCCTTCTTGAGCCCCCGGGGCTCACCCCCCGGCTCCTCCGTCAAATCTCGCCGGGCATTTTTATCGATCCTGAAAGCTCCGATTGGTACGCCTTCAGGCAGGATCCCACCGGCCAAATGCGCAGCGTCGAAATTCGCCCGCGGTCAGGCGGGGCAATGGTGTTGCCCCGCCTGGCGAAACCGCTCGGCGCGCGGCTTCTAGCGATCGATGCCGAGGCGTCGGATCGCACGAGCTATGGGAAATGAACAGGCTTAAATGGAGGTCAGTCGCTCGACGCGCGCTGTCGCCGTGGCATAATGGCTGTAGGCGTCTGCCAGGTCCGCTTGATTTTGGTTCCAATTGGCCGCCGTTGATGCGTCGGCGGCAATGATCTGGAGTTCGAGCTTCTCTTTGCGCACTCCCACTTCCCTCATCGCGTCGCGAAATTCCGACTGGGTATCGCCGCTGAATTGGACGGACCTCGCCTGGAGAACATCGAGTGCATTTTCACACGCTTGGACACGCATCGAATAGGCCAGCAATGCATGGGCGTCCCCAAGATTCGTCGATCGAATTGCAGGAGCGACGGTTTGAACCGCCAGCACGTTCCCGGTGGAGCCCGTTGCGGCGATCACATCTAAAGCGGTTGCAATGCCGAACCAAGCGGGACTCATGCCAGGATGCGCGAGCAGCTGGGTGTTTTGAAGTATTGCCCCATTTATGCGCTCCTGTCGCATGCCGATCGTCTCAATCGAGGTCGGCAAGGACTGAGGGGATCCGGGGACAATGGGGACCCAGGAAATAGTCTGGTTGCCCACGTTGTTAGATTGCGCATGGGCGGCGGGAGCCAGGAACGGGGCGATAGCCACGAGGGAAGTCCAGGCGATAGCGAAATACCGCGTATTGAGCTGCGTGAATGCCGTTTTCATGGTCGTGAGTCTTTCGAATATCCAAAGACGACCAGGTCGTCTTTGGCTGTTGAGGCGTGCTGTCGTTTGTGTTGTCGCACTCACAGACCCGACCGGGATACCGTCGCTGCTGGGGTGACGACCTGTTAGCTGACTCCAGCGGACCCCGCGCAAGAGTAGTTACTCATCCCATTATTTTCTCAGGCATTTGAAGGGGACAGGCTCTGCTTCCACCCTGCCGGATCAAGGAGGGCTCCGTCGTCTACTGCGCCCCCAACGACAAGGGCGCTTTCAGGAACATCGCACGACGCCGGCCTCCTATCGGGTCATCGAGCTCGTGTCGGCCAGGATTCCCAAAGAGAGCTGAAAGGGGCGATAAGGAAGCCCGCCGGCACACCGGTGCAGCGCGCGGCAAACCCATGAATTGGGGTCAAAACCCCATAGAGGAGATCGGATGCGTGCGCTATACTCGTCCCGTGAACCTACTCCTTCTCATCATTGTCCTTCTTCTCTTGTTCGGCGGTGGAGGTTTTTACTTCGGCGGGCCCGCCGTAGGCGGCGGAGGGCTCGGCTTGGTTCTATTGATATGCCTTGTCATCTTTCTGATGGGTGGATGGCGCACAAAAAGCTAACGGCCATGAAAAACATCCCCACACAATTGACTTCCGCAGCCTCGCTCGCAGCGGCGCTGGCCGCGCTGGCCTTCGCCGGATGTTCCAAAAGCGATCGCGCCGATGCCACCTCCAGTGTAAAGAGCGCCTATACGGATTCCAAAGACGCTGTCGTTGACGCCTGGAATGACGTCAAGTCATACACGTTTGACAAGCGCGACGACTTCAACGCGCGCGCGACGGCCCAGATGGACAAGATGAAAGCCCGCACCAGCGAGTTGCGCGCCAACTATTCCGAGGCACAGGCGAGCGCCAGCCGCAAGGCAGCGCTGGAGGAATTGAAAAACTCCGAGGCCGACTATAAGGACAAGATCGACGCACTCGGCAACGCGACCGCCGACACCTGGGACAGCGCGAAAGAGAACGCGGTTTCTGCCTGGGATCGGCTCAAGTCCTCCTACGACAAGGCCCGTGCGGATTAGGCCAGAAAGGGGTGGCCGAGCGCGAAGCATGCGCCGCAATTCTGAACGATGGCTCATCGGGGGGCTGTCGCCGCTTCTATGGGTACTGGCCGTCGGCGCACAGCCGTCCGCAGAGGCGGAACAGGCCGTTTCCGCGACCTCGCTCTCCGACTATGCGGATACCGCATGGAACGGGACTCTCAGCGTCCTCACCGCGCCCGCGCGGTGGGACGGCGCTGCGTGGCTGGAATTTGGTGGCGCAACCACCGCCGTGGTCGGCACGGCGGTCCTGCTCGACCAGCCCATCCGCGACGCGGCGCAGCGCAACCGCGGCGGCGAAGTGGAGCACTTCGCCAACAATTTCGAGCGCTTCGGCGCGGAGTATTCCTTCGGCGTCCTGGGGGCTTTCTACCTGGACGGGTGGGTCGCGGAAAATGACCGGGCCAAACTCGTCGCCGAAGACGGCCTGACCGCGAGCATTGTTTCCGGAGGCATCACCTACGCACTGAAGGAAGCCTTGGGGCGCAATCGGCCGGATGCTAACCGAGGCAGATTTCATTTCTCGCCGTTCAGCGGCAACGCGGCATTCCCCTCGGGGCACGCCACGCAGGCGTTCGCCGTCGCCTCAGTCGTGGCCGCGCATTACGACGACGATCTCTGGGTGGACATAACGGCGTATGGAGTGGCTTCCCTGGTCGGCATGGCACGGATCGACCACAATGCCCATTTTGCCTCGGACGTCCTCGCCGGGGCGCTCATTGGCACCGCGATCGGCCGCGGAGTCGTCCATTACCGAGCCCTGGCGCACAAGCCTATTTCCCTGGCGCCCGTGGTTGCCCCACAGTGGACCGGCCTGGTTGTTACGGCGTCATTTTAGAACGGCTAGCCCGCATATAATACGTCTGTCCTGGGGTCATGACCCTATGGTTGCGGCGCGACGGATTGTGTATTTTCGGGCCACGTGCGCACCGCTCAAAACCCGGCCTTCTCGATTCGCATCTCCTTCCTCGCGCCGCTTCTTTTCGCCGCGGCCGTGAGCGTCGGAGCCCAGACCGTCCTTCATCCGTTTGCGGAAAATTCGCCGCCCGCGCAACCCGACCCGGTCCTGGACTGGAGGACCGGAGCGGGAAAAAGCTATGTGATTCCCGATTACGAAGTGCCGGGCTTTCTCGCCACCCTGAGCATCGTCGACCGGATCACCATCCCGCACGATGTCTATGATTCGACTTTTTCCAGCACGTGGACCCACGTTCACGAACAGCATTGGGTGTTCGACACGGACCCCTTCAACATCAATCAATTCGCCCATCCCTATCAGGGGGCCATGATGTACGGATTCGCACGGTCGACCGGCGTCTCGTTTTGGCAGGCGCTCATCTATGGCAACGTCGGCAGCTTTCTATGGAAAATGGCCGGAGAAACCGACCTGCCTTCGATCAACGACCAGATCACAACCGGCACCGCCGGCGCGCTCCTGGGCGAATCGCTCTTTCGCATGGCCAGTCTCGTGCTCGAGGAAGGCGGGGAGCATCCTGGATTCTGGCGCGAGCTCAGCGCGGCGGTGATTTCGCCGCCGACCGGTTTCAACCGGCTCGTGTTCGGTAATCGTTTCAAGGCCGTGTTTCCAAGCTATGATCCGGCGGTCTTCTCGCGCCTGCGCCTGGGCGCAAGCTTCGATGCAAACGTGACCGGCCAGGGCGTCCCCAACCCTTCCCTCAAGCAGGAGGTGATTGCGGACTTTTCCCTGGCCTATGGCCTGCCCGGAAAACCGGGTTATGAGTACAAGCGGCCCTTCGACTACTTCTCCTTCGAATTCGCAGGCCAGACCAGCGCGCATGCGCACAATTACATCCAGGACATCATGGTCCGCGGCATGCTCTACGGAAAAGCCTACGAGGCCGGGGCCAATTACCGCGGCATCGCGGGCTTCTACGGCAGCTACGACTACATCTCCCCAAATATCTTCCGCGTTTCCTCGACGGCCGTTTCGTTCGGGACGACGGAGCAGTGGTGGATTTTGCCCCATGTGGCGCTGCAGGGAACGGCCCTGGGAGGAGTCGGCTTCGGCGCCGCCGGCACGATCCCGGCGGTCGGCCAGCGCGACTATCACTACGGAGTCACGCCCCAGGGACTGCTCGCCCTGCGCGCCATCTTCGGCAAACGGGTCATGCTCGACCTGACGACACGCGAGTACTACGTCAGCGGCACGGGCTCGGACAACAAGGAGGGAGCGGAGCAAATTTTCAGGGCGGACATGGGCGTCACCGTCCGCCTTTTCGACCGGCAGGCGATCGGAATTGAATACCTGGAGTCGAACCGCCACGCCCAGTATGGCCACGCCCCCGCCAAGAACGAATCAGAGGGAACCTTCAGCGTCGTCTACACGATCCTCGGACGCAGCGGGTTTGGAGCGGTGGATTGGCGCAAGAGCGCAGGGGTGAAGGTCGAATAGATTCAAAAACGGCCAAGGGCGTTTGACTGGGGCAGTCCCGGGAGCAAGGCGTTGCTAAGCCCGTCTTTTTTGGGGCTCTACCGATTTCCTGAAGCAAGGGGTATTTCAACCGCCTGTTCGGTCTATTGGAGTGCGTTGCGAACGGCGTCTATAAAAGCGTGTGCGCAGACCGGGACAAGGAGGAGGCCGCTCCGGCGCCAGAAGATCGAAAGGAGCGCGCCGACGCCGCAATGAACGAGCGGCAGGGCAAACACCAGCACGACAAGCTGCGCGACACGATGCTCCGACTGCAACGTCACGGTCGGCATATGCCACCATCCCCAAAGCGCCGAGAGATAGAAGGCGGACAGCCAGGGGGCTCGGGTGCCACCGCGCGTCAAATAGGAATCGAGACCTCCGCGAAAGAAAACCTCCTCAATCATGAAGCATACCGGCAGATAGAGAACGAATGAACATAGCCCCTCTCGAATCCGAGCGGCCGCCGTCAGGGCTGAGTGGGAACGATAAGAATAGCCGATCACCAGCGCCAGGATGCCGGCAGCGCCCGCCGCAAGCACGCACAGTCCGAGCTGCCGCCACTGCGCGCGCGTGCAGCGAACAAGCGACCATGCCAGCGGAATCGCTCCGAGGGCGGCGCAGACAAGCCAGAGTTGAACCGCCAGGCCGGGGCTTTTCCAGCTCATCAGATCGTGGACGGGCTGAATCATGAAGGCCGCTGCAATCATCCACCCCCACCGCGGCAGCGCGAAACGGCCCACCTTGGCGAACCACACCTCAAGCAAAGGCCGTCGCGCGATGTATCTTTGAAAAAATACCAGCAGCGGAATTCCAACCAGCAGGTAGGCATCGCCTGAGAGACCAAGAGCCCAGCCGATCGACATCCATAGGGCGACGACGGCCGTTATGATCGCATACGGCCGAATTTCGAACGACGGGTGTGCAGGAAGACCCTTTGTCACTTAACCAAGTGTTCATCACCAGGAATAGTTGGCTGCGCTCACGTTTCCCAGCACGGTTTTTCCAACAAGGCGACGGGAAGCAACCCAGGTACGCCTCGGGCGATTGGATCCAGACTCTCGTGGACCCTAACGATTGGCCCAGGACGACGGATTGCGCGTTGCGGTGAAATCGGCCGGGCTGGGCAGCGAGGCGATCTGGAAGGCGAAGATCGCGATGAGAACATAGGCCATTATCCAGCGGGCGGCATAAGCCGGGGTGTCTTGGTATTCAGGATGGGATGCGTTCATGGCACCGCGATAATGACGGCAATCGTGCCCATCTCCTACGAAAGACTCGCCCCAAAACCGTTAAAAAAACCTAAAGGCGCAGCAGCCGCGCCTTAACGCCCGCCTGTATAGGAAACCCGCCAGATCGTGTTGTTGCCGTCCTCCGTGACGAGAAGGGCGCCGTCGTGGGCAACGGTCACCCCCACGGGGCGTCCCCAGACGTGGCCGTCGTCGATCACCCAGCCGGTCACGAAATCCTCGTATTCTCCGGTCGCCACGCCGTTCTGGAGCCGAATCCGCACAACCTTGCCGCCCGTGCGTCCCGTCCGGTTCCAGGAGCCGTGCAGGGCCGCGAATATCTCTCCATGGTATTCTGCCGGAAACGCGGCCGGTCCGGAAGCGTCCGCCGGATAGAAAGTCATCTGCAGGGAGGCTGAATGCGATTGCTCGGGCACATCGGGCACGGTCGCCTGCCCCGCCAAGTCCGGGCGCTCGCCGGCATGGCGCGGATCCTCGTGGTCGCCCATGTAGTACCACGGCCATCCGTAATAGCCTCCCTCCTTCACATGCGTGACATAGTCCGGCACCAGGTCGTCGCCGAGTGCGTCGCGCTCGTTGACGGAGACCCAGAGTTCGCCGGTCGCCGGCTGCACGGCGATTCCGACGGCATTACGGATGCCGGTCGCGAACGCATGCAGGGGTTGGTGCCCCTCGGGGTCGGTCACGAGCACGTCGGCTCGATTGGTCTCGAATCCCCAGGCGGCTCCGTGTCCGTGCGCCGCCTCCCAATCGCGGATCTCATCCGGTGATTTTGGAGGCAGCCCTTCGGCTACGTTCGATCCGGAGCCGACCGAAATGAACATCCGCTTTCCATCGAGCGAAAACGCCACATCCCGCGTCGTGTGGCCGCCGATGCTGTCGGCCAGGAGCGGAACAACGATTTCCGCGGGTCCGCGCGCCTTGAGATCGCCATTCTTGTAGGGAAAGCGCACCACGGAATTGAGGTTGCCCACATAGACCCAGCGCGGGTCCCCGCCCAAGGGATAGAAGGCGATGCCAAACGGCCCCTGAAGATCGGTCGCATAGATAGAGTTCTCGGAAGGAGCGTCCGCCCCATCCACCGTACGCAGGACGCGGATCTGCCCAGAACGGGTGTCCGCGATGAAGATGTCGCCGTTCGGCGCCGTGCGCAGAAGCCGGGGAGCCGATGGGTCAGTCGCGAACAGCTTGACCTGAAAGCCCGGGGGAACAGAGAGGTGGGCGCCAGGCGGCTGGTCGACGACGTGGGGGCTGTTACCAGCCGAAACCGTGGCGTAGGGCGCCGGCAAACTCGCGATGTCGATCCGATGGCGGGCACCAGGGGAGTCGTTCTGCCAATCGCCCGCGCTGGCGATCCGGTGCAGGGAAGCGGGATTCACCCGCTGCTCGGGCGGGGCTATCGGGCCCAGGGTCCCCAGGAATGCGATCAGATCGCGGCGATCCCCCGCATCGGGCACGGCGATCGGCATGGCCGTGCCGGGGACCAGGATTCCCGGGCCGCTCAGAAAGCGCTCAAGCGTGGCAGCGTCCCAGGTCAGATGGGAAGCCATCAGCGCCTTGGTGTAACCGAAGCTCGCCAGCGAAGCAGCGGGCCTGCCGATGACCCCCGCCAGCAGCGGCCCCTGGGCAGGGGCGGGCTGTCCCGGCAGGCCGGTGGCGTGGCAGAGACCGCAGGTCTGCATAAACAGGATCTTGCCGTGGGCGGCGTTCCCCGCCTGCAGGGTCTGTCCCGCCAGCGGGCGAGCGAGACTGAGAAGGGTAAACGCACAAAGACTCGCGACAAGAGGACGGGGTACGGATCGCATGGGGACAGGGAGACGGAAGCCAACCCCCGGATATTATCAAGCCATGAAGCAGCGATGTGAAATATCAGTTTGTGCTCGAAAGCGCCCTCCCCGCTCCCTAACAGTTCGGCCAAATGGAAGAACCCGAGGTACCGACCGAACACCTGCACGAGGCCATGGAGCACGGCGCCAGCCACTCGAAACAGAGCTGGACGATGGGGGTCGCCCTGAGTTCCGCCCTCCTGGCGGGACTTGCCGCTGTCTGCTCGCTCCTGGCCGGCCACCACGCAAACGAGGCCATGATGGACCAGATCCAAAGCTCGGACCAATGGGCCTTCTACCAGGCAAAGGGGATCAAGTCCGCCGTGCTTGAGTCAAAGATGGAACTCCTGGCTGCCGAGGGAAAGTCGGGCTCGTTGGCCGACAAGGCAAAGCTGGCCGAGTACCGCAAGCAGCAGGAGGAGATTCAGGCGGTTGCAAAGGAAAAGCAGGAGGCTGCGGAGGCCCACCTGGAGCGGCATGTCGTCTTCGCGCGGGGGGTGACGCTGTTCCAGATCGCCATAGCGATCGGCGCCATCTCGGTTTTGACCCAGAGAAAGGCGTTTTGGTGGGTGAGCCTGGTCTGCGGGGCCGCCGGGACCGTCTTCCTCCTGCAGGGCTGGCTCGCCTGAGCCGACCTCCCCCGCTCAGCGTTTTTCCCAGTCGCGGACGCCGCCCGGGACGATCCGGAACAGGGGATGCGGCACGGGCTCTGATATCTTCAGGTGCTGGCTCAGGAGCGCCGGCGCCCGAACGCGCAGCTTCGAGCGGAGGTGCCTCCACTCGTAAAGCAGCTGACCCTTGGACTCGGCTATCCTTCGCACGGGCTTCGCACGGCGGATCTTGCTCGCGTCGAACCGGTAGCCGCGTTTGCGGGCCTCGGCCGCTATGACCCGCAGGTAGGCCGCAACGGAGTGGAGCGGCCTCGGCTGCGATTGAAACCGGATCAATTGCGGATGATGCCGGTAGCCACGGGTCTCCCCGGCCAGGACTTTCTGGGCCAGCAAGGTCTCCCTCCAAAGTGCGACCAGCCCCTTGGCGTCGAGGTAGGCCGGATGCACGGTCCAGAGGCGCATGATCGCGACGGGAGCGAGCCTGTCATCCGCCGGCGATGGCGCCGACGATGAAGAAGGGCTCGGTTCCCGCCGCCACAGGCCCGGGCAGCGGCGCATCGGGCGCGTCGTTCGACAGATCCAGCCCGCAGGCGAAGAATCGCACCAGGGCCCGGCGGCGCTTCGTCCCCTGGTCGCGAATCGTTCCGCGGAGCATGGGATGGGCGCTCTCGAGTGCGTCCAAGACGGAGCCCTGCGTGGCAGGGCCGCCGATATCGAGGGTCACCTCGCCGCCGACGCCCGCAAGCGTGCGCAGGTGCGTCGGGAGCACCACGCGAATCATGGAAGCGTCTGCACTTCGACCGACACGACAGCGGGCAGGTTCTGGACGATCGGTTCCCACGTATCCCCTGAATCCGCCGATGCATACACCTGGCCGCCCGTCGTCCCGAAATACACCCCGCAGGAGTCCAGGGAGTCGACGGCCATCGCGTCGCGGAGAACGTTCACGTAGCAATCGCGCTGGGGAAGGCCGGCCGTCAGCGGCTCCCATTCGTTGCCTCCCGTCCGGCTGCGGTAGACCCGGAGCTTTCCCTCCGGCGGATAGTGCTCGGCGTCGCTCTTGATCGGAACGACGTAGATCGTCTCGGGCTCGTGGGCGTGGACGTCGATCGGGAAGCCGAAGTCGCTCGGCAGGTTCCCGCTGACCTCGCGCCACGAGTCGCCCGCGTCGTCGCTGCGCATCACGTCCCAGTGCTTCTGCATGAAGAGAACGTTCGGCCGCGACCGGTGCATCGCGATCCGATGGACACAGTGGCCGACCTCGGCGTTCGGGTCGGGAATATATTCGGATCGCAGGCCCCGGTTTATCGGGCGCCAGGTCGCGCCGCCGTCGTCCGTGCGGAACGCACCGGCGGCGGAGATGGCGATGAAGATCCTGTCCGGCATCACGGGATCGAGGAGGATCGTGTGCAGGCACATGCCGCCGGCTCCCGGCTGCCAGCGCGCGCCGGATCCGTGGGTCCGGAGCCCGGAAATCTCCGCCCAGCTCGTGCCGCCATCGGAAGTCCTGAACAAGGCGGCGTCCTCGACGCCGGCATAGACGATGTCCGGATCCGTCAGCGACGGCTCGAGATGCCATACCCTCTTGAATTCCCAGGGATGCGGCGTGCCGTCATACCACAGGTGGTTTCCCGGGATCCCGTCGTAGGCGAAGTTGTTTCCGACAGGCGCCCAGGTCTTCCCGCCGTCGCTCGATCGCTGAATCATCTGGCCGAACCAGCCGCTCGACTGGGATGCGTACAGACGGTCCGGATCCACGGGAGAAGCCTTCATGTGGTAGATTTCCCAGCCCCCGAACAAGGGGCCGCTTATTTCCCACTTCTTGCGCTTTCCGTCGGATGTGAGGGTGAAGGCGCCCTTCCGGGTGCCGACCAGCACTCGCACGCCGCTCATGGTGTCCTCCTCGTTTGTTTCGGATTCATTGTCCGGGAATGGCCCGGCCCATTGCTAGGAGGGCGGGCCCGGTCTGTCTACCGGGAAAACGGACCTCCCCGGACCGATCAGTCGCTGACCAGTCTCTGGAAATTGACGTCGGAGCCGAAGACCCCGAGGAGTTCCCCCCGGGGATTCCTGATGCCCGCAGCCACGGTGAAGCAGAAGTCCCCGGTTGCCGTCGAGCGATAGACGTCGGTCGCCCAGGCGCCCGGATTCGCAAGGGCCCCGCGGTACCAGGGACGCGTCGACCAGTCCCGCCCGAAGCCCGTCCGGTCGTGCGCCACACCCCCATCCCTCCGGCAGATATTGTCGACGACCTGCCTGCCCCGGGCGTCGGTCAGGTAGGCCAGTTCGAAATGCGGCTGCTCCTCGAGCCAGCGTTCGAGCATGCGCTCGAGCCCTTCGCGCTCTCCCAGGCCGGCGGCCAGGGCAGGGACGAGCTTCTCGACCGCCTCCCGGGCCCGCCCGTGCGCGTCGAATCGAAACTTTCCGACCGCGAGAAGGAGGGTCTCCGTGAGCGCGTTTATCTGATCGCCCATCGAATGAACGGACTCCGCGTTGCCGAGCTGGAGGCCGGCGGATTCCGCCATGCCCCGGACCTGCAGATTGACGTCGCCCACGCTCAGCTTCCCGCCTGCGCCGGAGTCCGCGGTCTTCCGGGCGTGCGTGACAGCGTCCATCCGCCCCAGGCTTGTCTCAAATTCCTCCATCCGCTCGCCGATCGCCAGGGTGGTCTTTCCGGTTCGATCCGCGAGCTGCTGAACCTCGTCGACGATGACCGCAAAGGCCTTCCCCTGCTCGCCCGCACGGGCGGCCTCGATGCTGGCGTTTATCGAAAGGAGGCGCGTGTGATCCGCGATCTTGTCCACCGTCTCCAGCGCCCGCTGCATCTGCCCTGAAGACGTGCGCAGCTCGGTTACGGCTGCATTGAGGTCCCGGGTCAGCTGGTCCATGGAGGCCGCCATCGCGTCGGCGCCGGCCGCCTGGGAACGCGCCTGCTTCTCGACCTCCTCGGCAAACGCGGCGAGCTGCGGCCCGAGGGCCGCCAGCTGGACCGCCGCCTGCGCGATATGCCCCAGGTTGGCGGTCACAAGGCCCGTTTGGACCGGCGCGACCGCGGGCTCGCGGGAAGGAGCCGTCACCTCGGGCCTGGGCGCGGGCATGGACCGTCCTTTGCGTCGCAACAGCGTCGATAGCATGAGGCCAAGCGTGCAGCAATTTTGATGCTCAAACGCGGCGGCGGGAAATATTGCGGGATAGTCCTAAAGGGCGGCCGCCCCCGTGCCGATTGCCAGCGTTTCTAGTTTTTGGGCGTGGCCGGGGTGAAGAATTGCAGCACGTAGTAGGTCGCGGGAACCGTTCCGGGATTGCGCATGTTCTCCAGCTCGTTCGCGGGATAAAAGATCATCGAACCGGTCTCGGCGGTCTCGATTCTTCCATCGATGTTCACCTCGAGCGTTCCCGCCTTGAGGACGATGAACTCCTCCTGCGGATGCCGGTGCGGAGGCCCCGTGTTTTCCCCGGGATTCAGGGTCGACACATGGCAATGAAACTTGTCCAGGGTCGCAGTGGGCCCGTCGAAGACGACGACCCGGGCCCCCGTCTTGGTCGGCTGGAGGACGATCTGGTCCCAATGGATGACGCCTGCGGGCGGAGGAGGCGCAGGATCGGCGGCCATCGCTATTGCCGCAGCGGCCAGAAAAAACAAAGCACAGGCGACCGGAGTCTTCATGGGGCATGGGGCGCTGCGACCGGCTGGGCGGCCAGTGCGGCCGCTACCGCATCCTGATACGCGCGGCGCATGTCGGAGTTGTCCGGGGTGACCTTCATCTTGTCCCTCTCGATCATGAACACATAGACGAGCCCCCGTGTCGGGTCGGCCCAGCTGTCCGTGCCGAAGGCTCCCCCATGGCCGAAACTGCCCGGAGAAAGGGAGGCGTTGGCTTCCATCTTGGAGGGGTCCTCGACGACGCAAAAACCCAGCCCCCAGGGCATTCCGGGACGGGCGCGCAGGTCGCCTGTCTGCTTGCGGGTCATCTCGGCTACGGTCGACTCCTTGAGGATCCGGTAGCCGTTCAACTCGCCCCGATGAAGCATCATCTGGTAGAACCGCGCGATGTCCTCGGCGGTGGAAAACAGGCCCGCTCCGCCGAGAGCGGGGCGCTTCGGATCCGTCTGGTCCCCTCCGTACATGTAATGGTTCAGGGTCTCCTTGAGCCTGCCCGCCTTCTCGTCCCTGATGTATTCCCGGGCAAGGCGGTCGGCGTCGGCCTCGGCGGGCCAGAAAGTCGTCTGCTTCATCCCGAGCGGATCGAAGATCCGGCGCTGCATGAAGGTGGCAAAGGGCGTCCCGCTCGCCACCTCGACGACGCGCCCGAGGGTGTCCAGGCCCGCCGTGGAATAGGCCCACCGGGCCCCGGGCTGGAAGCGAAGGGGCTCGCGAGCGATGACCTTCACGAATTCGGCGAGCGTCCAGTGGGGATCGGTGACCGCGTACTCGCCGAGCCCGCTCGTGTGGGTCAGAAGGTCGCGGAGCGTGATCGGACGCGCCGCCTTGACGAGCACCCGGCGGTCCGGGGACTGCTCCTGGACGACCCACTGGCCGTGGAATTCAGGGAGGTACTTTTCGACCGGATCGTCGAAGGCGAGGACCCCGTCGTCCACGAGTATGCCGATGCAGACCGCGGTCATCGGCTTGCTCATGGAGGCGATCCAAAAAAGGTCGTCCGTCCGCATCTTCCGGCCCGTGGCGATGTCGCTTACGCCCACGGAGGACAGGTGCAGGACCCGGTCCTTGTCGGCGACCAGCATGACCGCCCCGGAAATCTCCGCCTTGTCCACGTAGGGCTGCACCTTTTCGGGCACGGCCGCAAAGCGGTCCTGGCCAAGGAGGGGTGAGCCAAAAAGACTCAGGGCAAGGATGGGGAGAACAACGCGGGCAGAGTTCATAATCATGGGGTTATGGAGTAAGTCGTCTGGGTGCCATAAAGGGTTCAATCTGGAGAGCGGATATGCATTAAGTAATTATACCCAAGGATGTTAAGCTCGAAATTGGAACCCCTTGGTTGACTCCGGGGTCAAACTCGCCGTTAGTGGTCCCGTTAGTTGAAAGTCAAACAGCCTAATCCCGCTAGGGATTGGCTCTTAACCGCCGCAATGGTGCGGCATGGAAAGGACGAAGTCATGACGACCATCGCCCTCTCTATCGCCTGGTTGGCCCTTGCAGGGATTCTCTTCCTTGCCAAGGGTGAGTACCGGACGGATGAGAAGTAAGAAAACAACGCCGCCCCGGGGGAAACCCCGGGGCGGTTCTTTTTTAAGGGGATTGGAACGCCTTGCGGTGTTCCCGCCGGGTTTCGCCCGGTTTCGTCAGAGGATCTCGCCCGGCTTGAAGAAGCGCTCGATCTCGATCCGGGCGTTTGCCTCGCTATCCGAGGCGTGGACGACGTTCCGCATCATATCCGTGCCAAAGTCGCCGCGGATCGTCCCCTTTGCCGCCTTGCTGGAATCGGTCGGCCCCAGGAGGTCGCGCACCTTCTTCACAATCGAGTCGCCCTTCAGGGCCGCGACGATCACCGGACGGGAGCTCATGAACTGCTCGATTTCCGGATAGAACGGCTTGTCGGCCACATGGGCGTAGTGTTCGCGGAGGAGCGCCGGGGTCAGCTGGAGCATCTTGCATCCGACAATGCTGAAGCCCGCCTTCTCGAAGCGGCCGAGCACGTCGCCCACGTGGTGCTGCTCCATGCAATCGGGCTTAAAGATGATGAGGGTTTTCTGCATACAGAAGGTCAAAAATACGCCCTTCCGCCCCGATGTGAAGCGAATTTAACCGGGCCGGGGAGGCCGCCGGAACCGCGGACTCAGAACGGAATCGCCCGCTGGCAGAGCTGGACCGGCACTCCCCAGGGATCGCGCATCATGACCAGGATCGTGCCGTCCGGAAGCGGCTCCTCCTTGAAGAGGGTCGCGCCGGCGGCCTCCAGCTGCGCGCGAACTTTGGCCGCGTCGGCCGCGACGAAAGCGACGTGAAAACTCAGGGGATGGGAAGCCTTGTGGTCGGGGATGGCTGCCGCCTCGTTCGTGTAGAGCTCCAGGATGACCCGGCCGGTCTCGTCCGCGAGAAAGGCGGTGTAGGGCGGCTCGGCCCGCTGGCGGACGATCTTAAGGCCGAGATGCTGGACATACCAGGCCGTCGAGGCGCGGGCATCGGGCACGTTGAGCGCAAAATGTTCGAATTTCATGGGTTAAAGGGAGACCTCAGCTAATGGCTCGGATCAACGGGTAGCGGCGCTCGTTCCTGATTCAATCCAACAATGCCGCGCGGATCCGGGCGCGCGCCTCCGCGCCGGCGTCCTCCAGGACATAATGCCCGGCGTCGGAATACCGCTCCCAGGGAGCCTGAGGATAAAGCCCGCGCCAGCGGGCGAGGAAGAGGTCGTTGAAGCAGAAGTCCCGGCCGCCCCAGAGGATGAGCCGGACGTTTGCCGCAAATGAAGGAAGCAGCCGGGCTGTCTCATCCAGGGCCGCACGGCTGGGATGCCCGTCCTCCATGGGGATGTCGCGGACGAAGGCGTGAATGCCCACCCGATGCCCCCACGAGTCGTACGGGAACAGATAGCCGCGCCGCTGGTCGCCCGTCAGCCGTCTCCGGTTCATGGCCATCCGGGTCGCCGCCACTGCAAAGCCGTTCAGCCCGCGGACGAGGAGCGCGCCAATCCCGGGGATTCGGCAGACCGCGATCCGGAGCGGAATCCGCGGCAGGTAAAAGGCCGCTGTATTCAGAATGACGATCCTTCCGACGAGGTCCGGCCGCCGCGCCGCGAAGCCGAAGCCGATCGCGCCGCCCCAGTCGTGGACGACGAGGTGCACGCGCCGCAGCCCGATGCCTGCCACAAGGGCCTCGATGTCCGCGATCCGGGAGGCGAGGCTGTAGTCGTAATCCCCGGGCTTGTCCGAGAGCCCCATGCCGACGTGATCGGGCGCAACGCACCGGATCTCGGGGGCGAGGTCCCGGATGAGGTCCCGGTAATAGAAAGACCAGGTGGGATTTCCGTGCAGCATGAGGACGGCCTCGTCGCCGCGTCCGCCCTCGTCCACGAAGCTCATGCCCGCCCCGCCGGACGTTCGCAGGGACCGGAGCTGGAAGGGGTACTGCCGGGCGAGCCAGCCTGGAATCTCTCCCGGCGTCACCATTCGAGGGCGAGCATCAGGCAGTTGAGGCCGCTGCCTATTCCGAAAAGCGTGACCCGGTCCCCGTCGGAGACCGCGCCCGCCTCCACGGCGGCGGCCAGGGTGGCGGGCAGCGAAACCGATCCCATGTTGCCCAGGGTTTCGAAGGTCGAAAAATCCTTCGCCAGATCGAGGCCCAGGGCCTCATAGACCCTGCGCCTGTGGGTCGAACCGACCTGGTGCCCGACAAATCGGGATACCATGCCCGCGTCCCAGCCCGTTGCCGCCCTGAATTCATCCCAAGTCTCGCGGACGAGGTCGACACCCGCGTTGAGGAGCTGCTCCGAGTCCGTCTGCATCGCCATCGAGGCCTCCCCGTGGGTGTCGCCCTGGCAGAGTTCGCTGTGTCGCGTGGCCGACCGCCCCACCCCGCCGATGAGCCTGTGCCGGCGACCCGAGACGAGCGAGCGGTGGCAGACCATCGCGGCCGCCGCGCCCGAGCCGATCGTCAGGTTCGCGAAATACGGCTTTATCTCGTTCCGGTCCAGCGGCCGCCCGAGGAGGGTCGCGATCGTATGCTCGACCAGGGGCCGGCCCGTCTCGCCGGCGACAATCATGGCGCAGCCGATCTGCCCGGACTCTATCAGGCCGGCGGCGACGACAATGGAATTTGCGAATCCGAGGCAGGCGTTGGACACGTCGAAGATCTGCGCTCCGGCCGGCAGTCCGATCTTCCGGTGCGCGAATGACGCCGTGGCCGGCTCCAGCATGTCGCGGGATACCGCGGCGTGTACGAAAAGCTCCACCCGGTCGGCCGGGAGGGACGAGCGGGCGAGGAGCGCCCTTCCTGCGGCCGCGCTCGCATCGGAGGGCGGCGTGCCCGCGGGCCAGACGCGCCGCTCGCGTATGCCCGTCATGAGCTCCAGCCGGCCAAAGGGGAGCCTCAGGCGCTCATAGAGCGGGCGCAGCCGCTCCTCGATGTCGGCCGACGTCCAGATTTCGCCGGGCAAGGCGACGGCAAGAGACTCGATGCAGACATTCTCGAAACGCATTCGCTATCCCTTGGCTTCCGGCCGCATCGCCAGCCGGATCAATTCCTCGTCGAAAAAGTTGTTTCCCATGCCCGCGTCAACGACGAGGGTCGCCCCGTTTATCCCGCTGCTGCGCTCGCTCAGGAGGAAGAGGACCGCATTGGCAACCTCCTGCGTCTCCAGGCTCCGTTTCCGGTAGGTCATCTTCTCGGAGAAGAGGTAGCTTTCCAGGTAGCCCGGGATCCCCGCGGAGGCGCTCGTCTTGAGCGGCCCCGAGCCGACTATGTTGAAGCGCACCCCGCCGTCGGCGCTGAACGACTTCGCAAGGAAACGGGCGCATGATTCGAGCGCCGCCTTGATCGGGCCCATGTAGCCGTAGTTGCCGGGCGTGACGACAAGCGAGGAGATCCCCATCGCGACGACCGAGGCCTTCGGGGAAAGGTGCGGCTTGAACGCCCGGGCGATCTCGACGAGCGAAAACGCGGAGATCGCCGCGGCCTGGAGGAAGTCCGCGCGGCCGGTCTCATGGAAGGGCTTGAGCCCCTCCTTGTAGTTGGCGAAGGCGATGGAATGCACGATCCCGTGCAGCGGCGGATGCCCGGCGGCCGCCACCTCGCCGGCGAGCCGCGCCGCCGCTCCGTCGCCCTCGACGTCGCAGACGAAGACGGGCTTTCCGGCCAGGAGCGAATCGAGCGATTTCCTCCGCGCCTCGGAGCGGACGCTGTAGAGGACCCGGGCCCCCTGTCCCTCGAGCGACTGGCCGACATGCCAGGCCACGCTCTTTCGGTTGGCGACGCCAAGGACCAGGAAGGTTTTCCCTTCGAGGGCGAGAAAGCTCATGTCGGCGGCGTGGGCAGGATGCTTGCAGCATCCCGCGACGCGACCGAAAAATCAATACTAAGGACACGCTTCTCCCCGCACTTCATCGTCCCGCTCATGAGGCCGAACCCCGCCACGAATTCCTTCTGCTTCACCTCGATCGTGGTCGTGTCCCCGGGAAATACCGGAAGCCGGAACCGGACGTCCCGGATCCTCGCAAGAATGGGCATCTTCGGCTTCCCGCCCGAGGCGGATTCAGTCAGGGCGACCAGAAGCGCCCCGGCCTGGATGACGCACTCGCAGAGGATCACCCCGGGCGTGATCGGCCCGTCGGGATAGTGCCCCTTGTAAAAATCCTCCTCGGCCCTCCAGGTGCGCCGCGCGACAAGGGAGTCGGGCCCGGCCGAGACGATCTCATCTATGAAGAGAAACGGCGGCCGGTGCGGTATCAGGTCGGTGATGGCTGGATACTTCAAAGCGGCGCTATTGGCTGCTTCTTCCCTCGCGTTAGACAACTTCATAGTGGCCCGCTACGTATTAATACCGCTTCGAGGAAAACGCCGTTCAGGCCGGCTGTTTTTCCCGGAAGAGCTGCTGGTCGATCTTGTTCGCGACGATCACGCCGTAGTTGATCGTGCCCAGCCAGCCGGACATGATGATCCCGACGGAGCCCGCGTGGTACAGCCCGGGAACCCGCGCGGGCAGGTCCATGGACACCTGCAGGCCCTCGAACTTCGTGCCGAATGAAGTTCCGCCGAGATGCGTCGTGTAGCGCTCGATCGTCCGTGGCGTCGCCGCCTCCCTCCAGTCGATCTTTCCGCGGATATCCGGAATGAACCGCTCGAGGGCCGCGACCGACTCCTCGATCAGCCGCCCCTTCTCGCGGGCGTACTCCTCTTCCGACAGGTCCTGCCAGTCCTCGTAGCGGCTGTTGATCGAGGCCACGATCGCATAGCGGCCGGAACCGGGGCGGGTGTCGGGATAATAGACGGAAAAGGTGCGGCTGGTGGTGCGCAGGTCCGTCAGCTCCCCGCCGCTGAATTTCGGGGACCCGGAGGTGAATACGAGATCCCCGATATGCGGGATCTCCTCCCCTTTTCTGATTCCGAGGTAGACCTGGCAGGAGCTGTGGTTGATCCGGACGGCGCGGGCCGCGGCGGCAAAGTCCGGCGGCAGGTTCTCCTCGCCCGCGAGCCGGAAAATCGTGTTCTTGAGGCTGGCGTTCGAAAGGACGGCCCGCGCCCGGATCGTCCGCCCGCCCGCGGCGACGATCCCGGCCGCGACCTTCCTTCCCTCCCTCTCCTCGATGAGGACCTTCTCGACCCGGACGTGCTTGCGGAGTTCGACGCCGTTCTTCCTCAGCTCGGCGACCATCTTGCCGATCAGGAGGTCCGACCCTCCCCGGAACGTGTGGATCCCCGCGCCCATGAAGTTCGAGAAGACGATCGCGTACGTGAGCGCGGGATCGTCCAGGGTCGATCCGTTCGCGTAAGCGATCGGCTCGATCAGGAGCCGGTGCACGTCGTCCCGCCCCGGGAAGAATCGCTCGAACAATGCTCCGGTCGTCTCCGGGTTCCGGTCATAGAAATTCATCGAGCGGAGATGGGCGTAGAACCGCTCGACCTGCGCCCGATCGATCCCGAACTCCCCGGTCAGGAGCCTCGTGTAGTCCTCCTCGGTGAACGTCGTCCGGAGGCTCATCTGCGGATTCTCAAAGCGGATGTCGCGCAGCGGCACGATCGCGTCGGCGATCTCCCGGGTCCAGTATTTGCGGCACGACTTGATCATGCCGGAGGGAAATCCGTGAAGGGATATGTCGAATATGTGGCCGCCCTTACGCGTGAACCAGGTCGCCAGCCCGCCGAACTGGTAGTGGTGCTCGAGGAGGAGCACCTTGTGCCCGGCCTTGGCCAGGCAGTTGGCGCCCGTCAGCCCTCCGTGCCCGCTGCCGATCACGATCACGTCGTACTCGTCGGCGACACCCTTGAGCCAGTCGTAGGCCATGGATAGGAAAAGCGGAAAGCGAAAAGCGGAAGGCGAGGGACGGACTAGGCCTTCGGCTTCTGAAGCACGTGCTGGTTTGCCATGGCGATGCCGCTCAGCATGGCGCCGATGATCCCGATCAAGCCCTGATCGGTGCCGCACAGGTGGAGATTTCCGAGGGGGGTGCTCCCATCCAGGCTCTTCTGGGCGGAGCCGTAAATCGCTCCATTCATGCGGCCGGTGAACCGCTCAACCGTCCGCGGCGTGAACATATCGGTCGCCGCGATGGCCTCGGCGAGCGCCGCGTCCGGGACCGGCGGGAGGAAGCGCCGGACGCTTTCCCGGATGGCCCCGAACCAACGCTCTTTGTCCGTCCGGTAGGTCTCCTCGGGAAGGCCCGCCCAGCGGTCGTAGTTCGCGAGGCAGGTGGCGCGCAGGATCCCTTCCGGAAGGCGCTGGGAGGGACCGTGGTCGAAATTATTCGGAATGCAGACGACGCCGCTCCGGACATCCACCTGACCCTCTGGCCGCGCATAGCTGAGGCGCTCGGAGTCGTTGAAGAAGACAATCGTGTCCTCGCCCCATCCGAGCGCGGAAGGCTCCCGGTTGAAAACCGTGACCGTCTCGACGAAGGTGATCAGGCCGGGCTTCGGCGCGCCGCCGACCTCCGGCTTCTCCGCGCCCGGGGCGGCCTCGATCAGGCCTATCGTCTCCGGTCCCCCTATGGATGAGATCACCTGGTCGGCCGTGATCTCTTCGCCGCTGTCGAGGACGAGCGCCGAAGCCCGCCCCCCCCGAGCAAGGATCCTGCGGACGCCGCACTTCATGCGGCGCTCGCCGCCTGCGGCGCGGTATTTTTCAAGCAGGAGGCGGATCAGCGCCCGGATGCCCTCGAAGGGTCGCGCGAGCCCCTCGAGCAGGATCGCCCTGAACAGGAGGGCGAACAGCCGGAAGTCGACGTCATTCTCCCCGGAACCGCCGTACATGAGGATCGGGCAAAGCAGCATGTCCTCGAGCAGCGGGTCGGTCACATGCCCGCGGATGACGTCGCGGGCGGCCATCGAAGGGCTGTCGGGCGAGTACGGCGTGTCCCTGACGAGCTGCGCCAGGCGCCTGAATCCGTCGATCTGCCCCGGGAAGACCCGGGCGACCTCCGATTCGAAGACGCCGAAGTCGTTCGTGAACCGGAGCGCCGCCTCGCCGTGCGGGCCAAAGGCAATCCGCGACTGCTTCTGCTCGCAAAGGACGAATTCGTCCCGGCTGATCCGGAGCTGGCGAAGGAGCGTCCCGAGCGGGGTCCCCTTGACCCCCGGCCGGACGTAGTTCGTCACCGCGTGCAGCCCGACGTCGTACTTCCGCCCATCGATGCTGTAGAAGCTGTTCAGCCCTCCGGGGGCATTGTGGCGCTCGAAGATGCAGACCTTCTTCCCGAAATGCGCGAGCCGGATGCCTGCGGCCAGGCCGGAGAGCCCCGCCCCGATTATGGCGACATCGTAGTGCGCCCGGGAGTTCAACGCTTCACAGGGAGCGCGTTGAACTTCGGCGTGAGGTATTCGGCTGAACTGTCCAGGGATGCCAGCTGGGGATAGTCGGCCTCGGGCACCTCGATGCCGTGCCTTTTGCGGAGTTCCATGACGATATCCAGGAAATCCATGCTATCGATCTGAAGCTGGTCGCGCAGCCGGACGTCGGACTTCAGGTTCGACAGGTCCTCGTCGGGGGCGATGTCGGCGATGATGTCGATCACCCGCTGCTTGCATTCGTCTTTGGTCATAGGTCGTGCGCGAATTAGGGGACAAACCGCTTCACAATCAACGTGGAATTTATCCCGAGCATACCAAACGAGTTATTGAGGATGGCGTCAACCCGCCCGACCCTTTTTGGCTGGTTGAGGACGAGGCCCGGCAGCGCGCACGCGGGATCGAGTTCGTCCACGTTGATCGTCGGGTGAACGACACGGTCCTCGAACGAGGGAAGGTTTCCCGCCAGTTCGAGCGCCCCGGCAGCGCCCATGCAGTGCCCTATGAAGCTCTTGGTGTTGTTGATATGCGTTTCCGGGCATCCCTCCCCGAACACCGCGCGGATCGCCTCGCACTCCTGGATGTCGCCCTGAGGGGTGGCCGTCGCGTGGGTGTTCACGATGTGGATATCCCTGGGCTCGAGCCCGGCGTGCGCGATCGCGCGCCGGATGCATTCGGCCTGGCGCCCCGGATTGGGCAGGACGTAGTCGCTCGCGTCGCTGTTGACGCAGTAGCCCGCGATTTCCGCGTAGATCTTCGCCCCGCGGGTCTGCGCATCCTCAAGCCGCTCGAGGACGTAGAGGCAGCCCCCCTCGGAGACGACGATCCCGTTCCTCGTTTTGTCGAAAGGCCGCGACGCCTTCTTCGGATCCGGATGGGCGGCGAGGGCGCCCTGGGAGCGGAAACCCGCGAAGATGCCGAAGGTGTGGATGCTCTCGCTGACGCCGCCTCCGAGCGCGCAGTCGACCTCGCCCAGGCGGAGCATCTGGGCCGCGTGGATCAGTCCGAGGTTGCCCGCGGCGCAGGCCGCCCCGATCGTGTAGGCTGGCCCGGTGATGCCGAGGTTCAGCGACACCTCGCCGGCCGGGTTGTTGGCCACGGTCCGCGGGTTGTGGTAGTGGGACCAGAATTTCGTGTCGTACCCGAACTTGGAGATGGCATAGACCTCGTTCTCGGTCTCGACGTTGCCGTGCTCGGTGCAGCCGATGTAGATTCCGACCCGGTCGGTTGGCCGGGCGCCGAAATCCAGCCCGGAGTCCGCCAGCGCCTCCCGCGCGCAGTAGATGCTGATGCTGCCCGCGCGCGTTCCCACCCGGATCTCCTTTTTCGTCTGATACTTCAGGGGATCGTAATGGCAGACGCCCGCCGGCTGCGTGCCCATGTAGCGCACCTCCTTGTTTTCGACGCCCGAGACGCCATTCAGCAGGCTGCGCCGAAACTCCGCCAACGAGTTTCCGTTGGGCGCGCTCAGGCCTACTCCTGTGATGACGATGCGTGCTGTCTGCATTGGGGATCTGTCCGGCAGAATGGAAATCGCTAGCCAACCGGGGCGCGAACGCAATATGAAGCTGGCGCCATCCCATGAATGTTCTCGTCGTCGGCGGGGCCGGTTACATCGGCAGCCATTGCGTCAGGCAGCTCGCCGCCGCCGGCCACCGCGCGGTCGTCCTCGACAACCGGGTCTACGGCCACCGGGCCGCCGTGGCGCCCGGCGTGCCCTTTCACGAGTGCGACCTCGGCGACGAGGCGGCGGTCGGGCAAGTCCTGCGCGGGGAAAAGATCGAGCTCGTCATGCATTTTGGGGCGTACTGCTACGTCGGTGAATCGGTCACCGATCCCCTCAAGTACTACCTGAACAACCTGGCCGCCACCCTGCACCTTTTGAAGGCGATGCGGGACGCCCAGGTTACAAAGTTTGTATTCTCCTCCACCTGCGCGACCTACGGAGTTCCGGCGGGGCTCCCGATCGTGGAGACGATGCCCCAGGCCCCGATCAATCCCTATGGCCAGACCAAGCTCGACGTCGAAAACGCCCTGAAGGCGGTCGCTCATGCGCACGGCTTCTCCTTTGCAGCCTTCCGCTACTTCAATGCAGCGGGCGCGGCCGAGGACGGCTCGATCGGCGAGGACCACGATCCTGAGACCCACCTGATCCCGCTCGCCATTGACGCCGCGGTCGGGCGCCGCCCGAATCTCCAGCTCTTCGGGACCGACTACCCCACCCCGGACGGAACCTGCCTGCGGGACTACGTGCACGTGGACGATCTCAGCCGGGCGCACATAGCCGTGTTCGACCGACTGGCTACCCCGGGCGCCGCCCTCTTCTACAATCTTGGGACGGGCAGGCCGACATCCAACCGCGAGGTGATCCGGGCTGTCGAAAAGGCGACCGGACGGAAGATCGATGTTGTCGAGAGCGCACGGCGCCCGGGCGACCCGCCCGCCCTCTACGCCGATTCGGGCAAGGCACAGCGGGAACTCGGATGGAAGATCAAGTTCCCCGACATCGATTCGATCGTGGCAACCGCCTGGAAGTGGCACTCCAGCCACCCCGCGGGGTTCGGCGGAAAGTAAGGGCGGCGATCGCCGCCCCCCTCCTGCTACTTCAGGCGCTTGATGAGCGCAGCCTTCGTGATCCCCAGCCGTTGGGAAGCCAGGGCTTGGTCGCCCCGCTCAAGCTGCAGGGCCCGCTCGATCATTTCGCGCTCGAGATTGGCGAGGACGGGCTCGTCGCTCGCGACCAGTTGGCCGAAAACAAAATCGAGCGCCTTCTTCAGGTTCAGGCCGGGGTCGGCAGAAGCGGAGTGCTCCGCCGGGAGCGACTGCGCCGATGCGGCCGGTGCAGGAGGCGCAGCCGGAACCGCTTCCATTCCCTCCCGAATCTCGACCGGCAGGTCCTTGACCAGGATCGCGTCCCCCTGAGCGATCACCGCGCTGCGGTAGACCACGTTTTCCAGCTCGCGTACGTTGCCGGGCCAGCGGTGCCGGGAGAGGACGGCCATGGCCTCCGGGGCGACCTTGCTGACGCGTGCCTTCCGCTGCTTGACCAGGTTCTGCAGGCAGAAATCCACGATCTGCGGAATATCTTCCGGCCGGTCCCTAAGCGGCGGCATCTTGATCCGAACGACGTTGAGCCGGTAATAGAGGTCCTCGCGGAAGGTCTTCGCCTTCACCATCTCCTCGAGATCCTTGTTGGTTGCGGCGATGATCCGGACGTCCACACGGATTGTGTCCGTGCCGCCGACCCGCTGGATGTCTCCCTGCTGGAGGACCCGAAGGATCTTCGTCTGGGTGGCGAGCGCCATGTCCCCGATCTCGTCGAGGAAGATCGATCCGCCGTCACAGAGCTCGAACTTCCCGAGCCGCTGGCCCGTGGCGCCGGTGAAGGAACCCTTCTCGTGGCCGAAGAGCTCGCTCTCGATCAAGTTGTCCGGGATCGCCGCGCAGTTGACCGCGATGAAGGGCTTGTTGGCGCGGTGGCTGTGCTTCCAGATCGAGCGGGCGACGAGTTCCTTGCCGGAGCCGCTCTCTCCCGTGATCATCACCGTGACGTCGCTCGCGGTCACCTGCCCGATCACCTTGAAGACCTCCTGCATGACCGGGGAGCTGCCAACGATGCCCTCCTTGTAGTCCTCGCTGTTGATCGTCGGCTTGTAGTCGCCCGCCGCCCGAAGGTCGGCATGCGTCTTGAGCGCGTTCTCGGCAAGGGTAAGCACCCGCTGCGGATCGAACGGCTTCATCACATAGTCGAAGGCCCCGTATTTCATGGCCTCGATCGCAGTCTGGGCCGTGCCGAAGGCAGTCATGAGGACGACAAGCTGCCTCGGGTTCGTCGAGCGGATGTGCTGCAGGGCCTCGATCCCGCCCATCCCGCTCATCCGGACGTCCAGGAAGATCAGGTCCGGAGCCGGGCCCTTCTTCACGAGGGCGACACCCTGCTCGCCGCTGGGAGCTTCTGAAACCTGGTATTTGCGCGTGGAAAGCACCCGCGAGAGGGAGTAGCGGACCTCGGCATCGTCGTCTATGACGAGGATGGTCGGTGATTTGACGGCGAGGTCGGACACAAGAATACGAAGTCGAAAATCGGAAAGCGAAAAGCGGAAAGAGAGGCGAATTCGGAAGTCGGAAAGCGGAAAGCGGAAATGGAGGGAGCCAATGCGACTGCGGACAGACGGCGCGATCATTGGGAGAACGGGCCGGATATCAACATTTGACCTTCGGCCCATGTGGACGGATCGTTCCTTCCGCCTTTCGCTTTCCGATTTTCGATTTCTCCTGCTGTGTTCAGCTGGTCATTTAACCTCTTCCGCATCCGCGGCATACAGCTCGCGGTGCATTTCACCTTTCTCCTCCTCCTCGGCTGGGCGGCCTACGAGGGATACGAGGACACGGGGATCCCGGGGATGCTCTGGAGCGCCGCGACGCTGATCGCGTTCTTCACCTGCGTCGTCCTGCATGAACTCGGGCATTCCTTCACAGGCATGCGGTACGGGGTCCACGTCCGCCGCATCCTTCTGATGCCGATCGGAGGCATGGCGCAGTTCGATGCCATCCCCCGAAAGCCCAGCCAGGAACTCCTCATGACCCTGGCGGGCCCAGCGGTAAATTTTGCGATCGCCGGCATCCTTTGGCCGATCGTCAACATGGGCCGCTGGGATCCGTCAGGCACTCCGGCATCATTCGCGGACATCGGCCGCTACCTCGCCGCCGCAAATATCGTCATGGGGCTGTTCAACTTGATCCCCGTCTTTCCGATGGACGGCGGCAGGATACTTCGCGCCCTGCTGGCCACGAGGCTCGATTACCTCCGGGCGACAAAGATCGCGTCCCTGATCGGCAAAGTCCTCGCCATCCTCGCCATCGCCTGGAGCATCTACGTCGGCCACTACCTGCTGGCGGCTCTCTTCACATTCATCTTCGGCGCAGGCGACGCAGAATATCGCGCGGTGAAGCGGGACGAGGCGGCTCGGACCCATTGGGAGGAGATGCTTAAGCACATCTCCCATGCGCCGGCCGCGGCCGACGAACCGCCCCTTCTGGAGCCAAAAAAGCCCGACTGGGAATTGATGCCCTGAGGCGCCGAATCCCAGCCCGGCCACAAAAACCTTGCCTCGGGGAGCGGAAAGCTGATTTTCCTCACCTTCGCGATTGGATAAGGGCTCGTAGCTCAGTTGGTAGAGCGCCTCAATGGCATTGAGGAGGTCGTCAGTTCGATCCTGATCGGGTCCAATCCTTCCCGTCGCGATGGCGACGGAAGTACGGCCGCGGCTCTTCTCGCGACCTGCGGGAACACCCGGGTCGAGAATCAGGCTGCTTTTGGGCGACGCCTCACAAGTGCTGCTCCCGCAACACAAGCAGCCATCTCAATGATTTGGTACCAACACCACCACGCGAATTCGAACTTCGGAATCGCGAGGTTTGTCGAAAGCAGCGGGATGCCCCACACCAATAAAGCTTTAATCCCGTTCGATATGACGGGCATTCCCACGACCATGACGGCGCAAGCAGCAATACATTTCCCAGACGATCTGAGAGCCATCCAACGGCCTGCACAAAAATAAGGCAGGAGTATAACTACCGGGAAGAAGAGATAAAGGGTCGTTCTGGTCGTAGCCAAATTCGGATTCGCTTTGAATAGGACCGCGACAAAGATCGCGCAAACGACCGAGGCAATAACGGTCAAGCCGACCTGGGCCATCGCCCCGTAGGCTGCAAGCCGGATGACAAGGAGCGGCTGTGTCTTGGCGTCATGCCAAACAGCCGAGGCGAACGTTTGAAGAACGTTTGACCAAAACCAAGCCGGGTTGCGCGAGCATCCGGCCTCCAAAAGATCGCCGACCACGGAAACAGCCCGGGCCGGCTCCATTGCGAGCGACAGGATCAATTCTGCAATTTCGCCTTTATCCATGGGCCATCCCCGGGAGAGAAACGCCATGCAGCAGATTTTTATAAGCGCGCTGCGCACGGGTTATCGCCTCGATTCCACTCGCGCTAATCTCGAAAAATCGTTTCGCCCGACCACCACGATCGGCAGTCGGGGCACCCAACCGCGATTTCAAAAGCCCCTTGTCCTCCAGCCGAGCGAGGGTGGTGTAGAGTGCGCCAGGAGACGGATCGCGGCCAGTTTTGGCTGAGATCTCTTCTCGTATCGTTACTCCGTAGCCGTCCTCGCCCAAGCGGAGGATCGCAAGGATCACAATCTGTTCGAATTCGCCCAATGTCTTGGCGGCCATTTATACCACAAAGTAGTTTATTGCGGCCGACGTCAATACTATTGGGAATTCAAACAGAGTGGTGCCGCTACTTGTCAATTCCCACCCCAGTCACCTGGATTCTGCGCAGAACGACTGAGACTTAGAATAGACTTCTAGCGGGGCGAGCCCGTAACTGCATTGGCTGCTCATTCGCCGAAGTACCAAGCCTTCCCGGAGCGATGGCGTATGGCGCATCCAAGCAGGAGGCTGTTTCGAAAGCCGAGGCCATTGTTCTCCGCATTCTCGCCGACAAATTGGAACAAGGAGAGCCTTTTCCCAAAATAGATAAGGTTTTCTCGATTGCAGTATAAGCACTTGGGGAGCGCGGAAGACGAAGGTCATTTTGGCCGCCTTGTTCCGGATCGGTTGGAGCATTAAACGACAAAGTGGGTCTCATAAAGTTTTGGCGCGCGCCGGGTGGCCGGGCTATTCTTTCGCCTTTCATGATGGCGAAGAAATCGGGCCTCGCATCCTGCCGAGAATTGCTCGGCACACCGGTTTGACTCCCAACGATTTGTAAGCTCAGGCGTCCGGCAGGCCAAATCGCGAAACCAATCGTCAACCAGCGCCTGATTTCACTCTGAGGCGCTGGGATCTGATCGGGTCCACCAATCTTCAGAAGTCACCGGGAGAGTCCCGGGACAACTTTGTGCGCCTAACCGCGGCGGAGGCAGAATCTTGCGCGGAATCAAGTCAAGACTCAGCGCGACACGCTGCGACCGCAAATGTCCTGAAAAGACCGCCGCGTGTGCCCGTATTTGTGCCATTGCTCCTGCGTGACCCTTAGGATTTCCATCGTCCGACCAATTACGGGAGACCCTCGATCATGCCCAAAGGCCAACTCACTTGGATAGTCGCTATTCTCGGCCTTGCTACCAAGATTGACGCAACAGAAGCGATCAATCGATGCCCCAATAAGATTGCCAGTCGACACAAGGCGAATTACGCCACGAGAAAACCGGTACGCGCAACTCTAGCAGAGAAAAAGCACTCATGACAAAATCGATCACAGCCAACCGCCCGTTTGGGGCGAACCGCCCCGTATTGGGCCAGCGCTGCGCCACCACCGGTGGCCACAGGGAGATTTTGTCGCGCGTCCGCCCGACTCTGAAGGTTCCACCCAAGACCAGGCTGGCTGCGCGGAAACGCCTGCTGGTTGGCGTCGACCTGTCCCAGGTGCCAACCATCGCCTGCGTGAATCAAGCGACCGTGCCGCTGGGCGTGGAATTCGAACGCCTGGTCGCCGCGCTCCATAAATTCAACGCCGAGTGCTACGCTCCCGTGTGGGGAACGCACGCGAATATTGTCGTGGCAAAGAAACTCATCCCCGGCGCCTGGGGCATGGTGTTTATCGACAACCCCGACATCGCAGGGGCCATGGGTTACCACGACCTGACGCCTGATGGGCACCCGCTGGCAAAGGTATTTGTGAAAACGATCCTGGGCCAGAACGAGAAGGTCAGTGTGACGGCATGCCACGAGTTATGCGAGATGCTGGTCGATCCCTGGACCAATCTTTGCGCAGCTGGGCCGGACAGTGAGATGATCTATGCCTACGAGACCGCGGATCCGGTCGAGGAACAGGAATTTCTCGTCGATAAGATTGCCATGAGCAATTTCGTGTACCCGGCCTGGTTCGAGGGCTATCACAAGCCCCGCTCGACGCAGTTCGATTATCTGGGGAGCGTCATCCGGCCGTTCCAGATTTTGAAAGGCGGTTATATGCCGGTGCTGGTGAAGGGCAAGTGGACCCAGATTTACGGCTCGCCGCACAAGGCGAAGCGCTTTGCCAAAGAGGATCGCCGTGGCCGGCGCGTCGCCGCACGTCGCGCCCAGGCCAGCGGCAAGCCGGCAAAGCCCTCACACCTTTGACCGAGGTTCAGCACTCGGATTATTTCACGATCTCGATCGGCAGATGCCCGGTGCAGATGCAAGTGGTGGCGCGTCCGCCGAAGATGAAGCGCGGCCGGCTTCCGCCTGAGATGGAGCGCGGTCTAATGGAACGGCGGGACCTCGGGTCCGAGCAAGGCATGGTTTTCGTTTACGACCGCCCCCAGCGCTTGAAGTTCTGGATGCGCAACACTCCGACTCCGCTCGACGTGGGCTACTTCAGCCCGGAGGGCGCATTGGTCGAGATTTACGCCATGGACCCGTTCAATGAGCGCCCAGTCGCTTCCCGGCGCGCCGATTTACAGTTTGCGGTGGAGATGAACCAGGGATGGTACCGCGACCGAGCGGTCAGTCTCGGGGCCCGGCTCGATCTCAAGGCACTGTCTACGGCTCTGAGGTTGCGCGGTTTCGATCCTAAAACATTCGGCATAGAACAATCTGCGTGAATCAAGCGGTCAGATCCGAAGAGAGAGCGATCCCTTCTGGCTCCTCCCCGAGGCCAACCGATCCAGTGAAATTTCGCGACCCAAACGCGATCCAGGATATTTCTCCTCTGGTGGTTCGATCCTGATCGAGTCCACCAATCCGCAGTTTCAGTCAGAGTGCGCCTCGTTACGACAACTCGCATTCCCCTTCCCAGCATTAGATCTCTCTCTGGAAAAGGTTAGGGCGCTCGGGCTTATCTCCCGGCGCTCCCGGACCACGCGGACCACCAGGACCTCATGGGCCTCCCCGTCCTCCCCCGCCGCCACGGGCCGGCGCCGACGGAGCGGGCTTTCCTTGGGCGAGCGGCGTGGGCTGGTCGTCGGAGCGCCTGACCCACTTGTAGATCTTCGAGGAGTTCCGCCAGAAGTACTTCTCCTGCTGCGCGCGCGTCTTGGTGGAGAAGAACTGCTGCATCAGGCCGACCTCCTCGGAGATGGTGGCCACGCCGTAGCTGTTGGGATAATCCGTGCCGAACATGACGCGGTCCTCGCCGAAGGCCTGGAACAGGTACTCCAGCCGCGCGCGCAGGAACTCATAGTTCTTCACGATGATGCCGTTGTCGCCGGGCTTGGGATGGTAGACCTCGGTGAGCTTAACGAAGATGTTGGGGCGCGCCGCCATCTCTTTGATCACCGCCTCGTAAGCCGCCTGGTTGTCGGGCGTGGGATCGAAGCTTGGCAGGTGGTCCATGATGATGCGCAGGTCTGGAACGGCGTCGGCCAGCATCACGTTGGCGTTCATCAGATCCATGCTGGGGTTGGCGGTGTCCAGCGCCAGGTCGGCCTGCGCCAGCAGCTTTAGATTGGCGACCTGGGTCGGATTGAGCGCAACCTTGCCACTGGCGTCCCTGGTGTAGAAGCGGCTGGAGCGGATGGCGCGAAAGAGAGGGTCGCGATGAAAGTGGTTCAGATATTTGGTGAAATCGTTCGAGCCTGGATCAATGCTCCCCGAGACTCCGACCATGATGGGATTGTCGCGGGAGACCTCCAGATACCAGAGGTTGTCGTCGATGTATTGGGCGGCAGATTCCACCACAATGGCGCCGACGATTCCGGCGGGCCGCGCCAGCGCAGCATACCTCGCGGGCGTCGACGGCTTTTTCAGCTGCCGGTAGAACTGCCCACCCGTGTAGCCGCTGAAGACGGGACGGGTTTGGTCGAAGAGGTGAATATGGCTGTCGATGATGGGGATGGCGTCCGGACGTGGCGGCAGGGCTTGCGGGGCATCGGGCGCGGCGGGAGCTGGGCCTTTTTTTTCATCCCAATCCGCAGCGCCCTGGGGGGCCTGCGCGGCTGCGAGTGCGTCACCCACGCCTGTAAGCGCGGCGCCCGCCATGGCGGCGGTGCCGAGAAATTGCCGGCGAGACATTTTGTTGTCCATCGTTAGTTCCCTTCCCTCACTCGTTGGTTGTGGCGGATTGCGAGACGACGCATTGGACCGATTTGCGCATCGAATCAAACTGAATTCACGTCAGCTTGCCATTCTCGTTCCCCATATCTTAAGGCGATGGGACATTGAATTAGGGGTGAGCCACTATAGCGACGATCGTTATCACCGCGCTGCGCTTTCCCTTCACTATCTCATCCGGACCGTAGTGCCAAAACACCCGGTAGGCTCCCGGGGTGCTATTTTGAGCATAGCCTTCGAACACTTTCTCGCCGTTTATTCCCGCGAGAGAGGAATATTCGTGGGTCCGCAGGCTGGGATGTTTCGGATTCGTCTCAAGGTATCCGAGCGCCTTTTTAACCGCCTTGCACGCCGCCTGGGCACCCGGACGTTTCCCCAACGCCGTTAACTGGCCATCCGCAGTAGGCGTGAACAGGATTCTGCGTTCCACGACCTACTCCTTCGCATATTTCGCAAATGATCCCCGGTAAGTCCGCTTGCCCGCCGCCGATTCTTTCAATCCCCGTTTGACGCCCTCCAGCGCTGCGGGGCTTTCGTAGAGCCAAGTCTCATGGAGCGGAACCGCTTTGACAGGATCGAGCACGATTTGTCCAAGCGAATTTCGATAGATATTATAAGCAGCAGCGGATTCCTCCATGGCCAAGCCAATCGAAAGGCGCTTCTTCGCATCTGGCCTCTGAATCTCCGTCACCAGTTCAAAACGGTTATCTTTGATAACTTCATCCATACCTTGAGATCATACCACATCCCACACGGAGTCAAGTGGGATTATCCCACTCTTTCGCGGCGCCTCAATTAAACGCCCCTGCTCGGACGCCATACGTTTATACGGAGTCCCATTCGAGCCCAGTAAGCGAAGGCCGATCAATGCCAACCCCCGGCCCTCTTATTGACAGACTAGCACCGCAAGCCGGAATCGCCCGCATAGCCACTGTGGGCTATGCGATTCCAGGCGAGTCGAGCCGCTAAAAGGGTGACAGCCCGGCACCGGACCGCTTCGATGAAACTCCTGCCGCTACTAGGGGTCCGACCTGTCGGTTACTTGTGTGAAATTCATCCGATTTCTTCTGGGCTGCCTCATTCTGGCGGCCGTCCTCATTGCCATCCTGCTGGCCGCCGCGTTTTCGCCGCCGGTGCAAACGTGGGTCGCGCAGAGGGCTCTCGCCGGACGACCTGGCTTGAAGGGATCGCTGGGGTCGCTGTCGGCGGGACTATCCGAAATCGATCTTGAGGATCTGCATCTGGAGATGAATGGCTGCGTTCTCACGGCACCCTCCCTCCAAGCCGAGCTTCCGATAATGACCGCGATCCGGGATCGAAAGATCCGGGTTCGGAGCCTGGTTGCAAAGGGCTGGACGCTCGAAATAAGCCGCCAATCTGAACCCGAAAATGGAGAGCCGGAGGTCGTGCAGGCAGGGAGCGGCGCGACCCCAGGTGCGCAGGACGAAGCCGATGCTGTCCAAAAAGTGCCGCAGATATTCCGTGGCATTCTCAGCGGACGGAAACTGCCCGTCGATGCGTCCCTGGACGGGGTTGACCTCGAAGGCGACGTCCTGGTCCCGGGGGCGACGGGGAAGCCCTCCTCCCGGATTCACGTGAGGGTCAAGGGGGGCGGGATCGCCGCCGGTCGCGAGGGCAATTTCGCGATCGATGCAGCCACCGCGATCGCAAATCCAGGTCTATCCGCTGATGTCGTTACCTCCCACGGTAGCCTCGTCGTGGCGATGGATTCGCAACGAGCCGTCAATCGCGCCGAGTTGCGTGCAAGTTTTTCGGGCAATGGCCGATTGTTTCCCGAGGATCTCGTCCTGTCGGCCGGCGTCGAGACGGTTCGGGACGCCGGTCAGGAAACCTACACCCTGGAATTGAGCCGCGGCAGCCGGCACCTCGCGACGATCTTCGCCCGTCTTTCAGAGGCGACTGGTCTGCTGGCGGGAACATGGAAAGTGGGTTTGCAGGACTCCGATCTGGCCCTCCTTGCCCAGGATCCTCCCCAGCCGGTACTTGCCTTGGACGGAGAGGGCCGCTTTGACAGCAGCCCTGATTTTGCACGGCTTCACGTCGTTGGTCGTCTGGGGGCCGTTGCAAGCCGGCTAGGCCTCCTCGCATCCCCTTTCGAACGCCTCGGGAAAGTGGCGCTTGAGATCCGGTTCGATCTGGCCCACGACGGGCAGTCGATCGCGGTTGATCAATTCAGTATCTCACTTGGCGGAGCCGGACAGGTCGCACGATTCCGATCGCTTCAGTCTTTCACGCTGGACGAGAAGACCTGGGCTCTGAAGACGGCTGACCCGGCAGGTGACTGGATGGAAGGCATGATTCAGGGAATTCCGCTGTCCTGGTTTTCGGGCCTGACAGGTGGATCTACCCTCTCAGGGAGCGACGTGACCGGCGAATTGCTCATGCGGAGCGCAAATGGAAGATATGCGCTCCGATCAAAGACGCCGCTCACGGCATCCGGGGTAACCGTGCAAAAGGCGGGCCGGATCCTCGCGCAGGGACTCGATCTGGCGCTTTCACTCAAAGCAGACTGCACTTCCCAGGGATGGCAGGTTCAGTTAACGCCCTTTTCCATCAGCAGGTCCGGCCAGCGCTTCGCAACACTGGACGCCAAGGCTACTCGGCCCGCGGGAGCCGACAGCCAGATCGCCATCATTGGGAAATGGAACGCCGACCTCGATTCCCTCACCGCAACGCCGAACAGCCCCGAAATTGCGCCGATAAAAGGCCGTTCCGTGTCGGGCGATTTTTCAGGCAGCGTGGGACCCAGGACCGAGTTGGATGGAAATCTGCTCGTCGTGGGGCACGACCCGGGCAATTCCGTCACAGCAAGCGCGCACGCAACCATCGACGCCGACGGCTCAGGCTATTTTCTTGCCCCCGTCAAAATCGTATTCGGTTCGGGCGCGTCGGAGATGGCGGCTGAGGGCACGTGGACAAAGGAGGCGTCGGGAGCCTCGTTCGATGCCAAGCTGACCGGCGAAAACGTGTCCTTCGATCACTTCCGAAGGTTGGCCGCAACGGGAGGCTTCCCCTTGCCGACGAGTTCAGCCATCGCGAGCGCCGAAGCCCGACCGGCCGCGGGAATGCGAGACCGTATTCCATTCTGGGACGGCTGGGCCGGACGCGTGAGGATTGCGTTCGATAAAATGAAAGTCGGGAGCACGGAGTTCGATAACGTGCGCGGGGCCTTCGACATCGACCCGGCATCCATCCGCCTGAGCGGCGGTCAAGGGGGACTCCCAAACCGCCGGACCGAGGAAGCGGAGGGATCGATCTCCTTCGATGCGGCCGCGAAATTGCCGTACGCGCTGAAGACGACAATAACGGTCGACAAGATCGATGCGGCATCGCTATTCCCCGCACCGAAGTTCGGCGAGGATCCGCTGATCGAGGGGCACTTCTCGGTCGCCCGCACGCTCACCGGAAACGGACTCAATTGGAATGATCTTCTCGGCCGCACCCAGGAGAAATTTCGGCTGACTGGCACCAACGGAATCATGCGCCTCCTGAAGACGAGCGTGGCGGAGTCGGTGCCGGAAGTCGCGACACCCGTCAAGGACGCCCTCGGCACCGTGGGTTCGGTCATGGGCTCGATATTCCGGATCAAGGGAAATGCCGGCGGTTCAGGAAAAAATCCCGTTAGCACGCAAGCCGAGGCGCTGCTCGCTTTCACGAACGAGATCTCGGAGATCGGCTACGACAAGCTCTCGATCACGGCCGTGAGGGACCCCGACGGGGCGATCCGCATCGCCGAACTTGCGATGAACTCCGAGGAGGTACACCTGGCGGGAACCGGCCGGATCGACGATGCCAGGGGGTTGCCGCTCAGCGCGCGGCCGCTGAGCGCCGAATTGCATCTGGGCTTGCGCGGCGCGATCGCCGGGCTCCTGTCGACCAGCGGCTTGTTATCCTCGAAGAAGGACGATGCTAGTTACAGCCTGCTTAACGAGCCGATTCATCTTGGCGGCACGCTGGAGCACATCGACGAAAGCCAGTGGCACGATCTATTGGCCGCGGCGGCGACTCGGAAGCCCGACCAAGGAAAATGAAGGATCGCTCCAGTCCTTTGTGCCGGCGACCGTTCTCCCGTCCCGGGCCACATAGGGACGGCCCTCAAGGCACGGTGATTCCGCGAAAGCCGATCTGGAGCAGCCTCGTCGAGGTCGCCACGATGCGCGATCGCTGGGACGATCCCGCGGCGTGGTTCGTCGGCCTCAAGGCCGGCTCGAACGCGGCCAACCACAGCCATCTTGACGTGGGAAGTTTCGTTCTGGAGGCCAAGGGCGTACGCTGGGCGGTCGATCTCGGCCCCGACGACTACGATCTGCCAGGCTATTTCGAGGAAACCGGAAGGCGCTGGGATTACTACCGCCTGCGCGCGGAAGGCCATAACACCTTGGTGATCGATCCTGGAAAGGGGCCGGACCAGGACCCTTCGGGAGGGGGAAGGATCGTTTCCTTCACCGGCACTCCAAACCGGGTGGATTTGTCGGCCAATCTCACAGGCGCCTACCCCAAAGCCGAAAGCGTTGTCCGCTCGGTGACATTCCTGCGGAATCAGGAGATGGATCTCAACGACTCGGTGAAGCTCCGCCAAAGAGGGGAACTGTGGTGGTTTCTGCAGACCCGCGCGAGCATCGCAGCGTCGGCTGACGGCCGGTCGCTAACCCTTGGCCAATCCGGGAAAACGCTGACCGTGACCCTTCTCCAGCCCGCGGATGCAAAGTTTCAGGTCGGTCCCGCCGACCCCCTGCCGACAAGCCCCGTGCGCCCGAAGCAGGCGCCAAATCCCGGCGTGACCCGAATCGCCATTCATCTGACGGGAGTCGATCAGGCGACGATCGCCGTGCGATTCCGTTGAAGCGGCCGAAAACGCTCCTCAGCCTTTGAGCCGAGTGGCCGTAAGTATAAGTTGCGCTGCCAGGGCCTGAACCGCCTTCAGGGTGCGCGGCTCCGTCGGATTCCCGTTCGCATCGAAGGCCTTGTCGGCGTGCGGCAGCACGCATTGGCCCGGCACGACGTGGCATCCCAGCTTGAGAAACAATTGCTGCGCCATCTGAAGCGAGCGGACGCCGCCGTACATGCCGGGAGACGCGGAGAGAATTGCGGCGACTTTGCCCTCGAACGGATTGGCGTCCGCCCGTGAGCACCAGTCGACGGTGTTCTTGAGGAGCGGAGTTATCATCGAATTGTACTCGGGAGACGCCACGAGAAGGGCATCGTGTTGCCCGACGAGTTCGACCAGCCTGACCGCGTTCGCAGGCATGCCCTGAGCTTCCTCAAGGTCCCCATGGTAAAGCGGAAGGGCGTATTCGTTCAGATCGAGCAGGGTCACTTGTCCTCCGGCGTCCTTCACGGCCTGGATCGCCAAGGCGAGAAACTTCCGATTGAGCGATTCGCGGCGGGCGCTGGCGGCAAAGGCGAGGATCCGTGGGCTTGCGGTCACCCGGCCACGCTTAGCCGGTTCCCCACTTTGAGCAAATGCTTTTACTCCATCCTACCGCACGCAGGGGACCGATTGCCGCCAATGCCAGGAGCGACGCCTCGATTCACGCCACCGGCCGCATCTGAATCGAGTCGATCGTCTTGTTTCCGGCGAGGACGTTGGTGACGACGACCATCCAGTCGCCCTTTTTCACCCAGCCGCGCCTGATGAGGTACGCAAAGGCGTCGCAGATCGACTCCTCGGGCTCGGACTTGAAGTCCATCAGGAACGGCTCGACCCCCCACATGAGCAGCATGTGCCGGAATACCTGCGGCTCGTCGGTGAAGGCGTAGATGGGGCACCGCCAAGCCCGCAGGGCGGATAGCGCCTGGGGCAGGAGGCCGCTACGCGTGAAAACGACGAGTCCGGCATCCCCCATTTCCTGGGCGAGGACGACCGCCGAACGGAGCAGCCGGTCCTTGTTGGTCTTGAGCGGCAGGGCCGAGTTGTAGCCCTTGACCGCGCTGCCCTCGATGCGGCCCGCGACCTTCTTCATGAACTGGACGCATTCGAGGGGATAGCGGCCCGTCGTCGTCTCGCCGGAAAGCATGATCGCGTCGGCGGTGGACCACACCGCGCCGGCGATGTCGCTCACCTCGGCCCGGGTCGGAACGGGAGAGGTGATCATGGACTCGAGGAGATGCGTCGCGACGATGACCGGCTTCCGGTGCCGGATGCAGGCGTCGATCGTCCGCTTCTGAATCAGGGGAAGATCCTCCATCGGCACCTCGATCCCGAGGTCGCCGCGAGCGACCATGACGGCGTCCGTGGCGACAATGATCTCATCGAGGTTGGCGATTCCCGACTGATCCTCGATTTTCGCGACGATGCGAGCCTCGCTCTTCATGTCGGACAGGAAGCGGCGCAATATGTCGATATCGTCCGCCTCGCGCACAAAGGAGAGCGCAAAGAAATCGACCTTTTCCTCCACGCCTACCGCGATGTCCGCCCGATCCTTGGCGGTCAGGGCCGGCAGCCGGACCCGGGCCCCGGGAAGATTGATGTGGCGGCGGCTTCCCAGTTTGGCGGGCACCGTGACCCGGCAGCGCACGCGTTCGGCGGACGTGCTCAAAACCTCAAGCCGGATGAGGCCGCTGTCCACGAGGACCGGGCTTCCGACCGACAGGTCGCCCCCGAGGAGCGGGTAATTGACTCCGACGCCGAGCACACCGTCCTCGACGGGACCGGGTTTCGGCAAAAGGTCGATCAGCTGGCCCTCGATCAGGTCAACCGGGGCAGGCAGGTCGCCCGTCCGGATCTCCGGGCCTTTTACGTCCATCATGAGCGCGATGTGCCGCTCGGTCCGGCGGCAGACTTCCCGAACCCGGCGAATCATGGTCCGGGTCCATGTGGCGTCCGCGTGAGCCATATTGAGCCGGCAAATATCGACCCCCGCCAGGATGAGCTTTTCGAGCATTTCCTCTTCCTGCGATGCAGGGCCCAGGGTGAAAACGATCTTTGTAAGACGGTAGGCCGTCTTGGGCATCGGCGCTGGGGACGGCAGGCTCACCCCGTCATACGAAGCAGGACCGATGCCGCGCACCGGCCCGTCGGACGCACGTCAGGAAAGCAGGATCGGGAGGAGCACTCCGACGCCGAGGACAAACACCCAAAGAGCGGGCGCTGGCGTGACGACCGGGCGGCTCCCGAGGCCCACGAGCGCGGCATAACGGGGATCCGCAAGAAGCCAGCGGTTGTAGCGTCGCTCGAATGCCAGAAAGACGTTCGCCGTCACCGCCCCGAAGACAAGATGGCCTACGAGCAGGGGAAGGAGCGCGGCCGCGGCCTCCGGCCGCCAGTCGCACTCTCCCGTACGGATCAGCGGGAGGAGCGTCAGGGGACCTGCGTACCACCAGATCAGCCCGAAGAGGCATCCCCAGAGGGTGCCGAAGATGACGTTCGGCGCCTCGCCCCGGAACAGGATGCCGTAGCTTGCGCCGATCGACGTGCTCGCGCCCAGGTAGAGGCAAATCCCCAGGAAGGTTGGCAGCCCCGAATCCAGGCCAGCCAGCCTCGCCAAGGCTCCCGTCTGGATCATCAGTGGCAGGGTGAGGACACCTCCGGAAAACCCCGCGGCCGAGCCCCAGCCCAGGGACAGGAGGAAGTGCACGCCAGGGCCTTCGCGCTTTCGGTTGAGCGGGTCGCCTTCGACAAACAGGCGCTTCCAGGTCGCGTCGACGGTGGCGTAGACGACGCCGAGGATCAATCCAAAGAGGATATGGCCCACGAGCGGACCGAAGAGTCCGCCCGCCCGTTCCGCCGACCAGTCCGCCGTTCCGCCTGAAAGGAGGGGAAAGAGGGTGAATTGCCCGAGAAACCAGCAGAACATGGAATACCCCATCCCCCAGCCCATTGCCGAACCGAGGTTGCGGATATCAGCCTGGAACAACAGCCCGAAGGTGCCGCCGATCATGCAGGCGACGGCAAAATGAAAGACGACCATTCTGAAATGCGTGCTCAGTCCGCCGAAACCCGCGATTAGGGGATAGAAATCCCCTGAATACATCCAGCGGCTGAAGATCAGGGCTGCGACGACGCCGGCCGCCCCGCCGGCAAAAAGAGCCCGCTTCAAATGAAGCGCCTCGGCCCCCTTCCGGCGGAACGATCCCCACATTCCGATAAACACGCCGACGGGAGCGCCCAGGCACGTGATGCAACCGACGAGCTCGGGAAACCGGGCCCGCGACTGGCTGAGCATGGCTTCCGAGGAATAGCCGACTGCGTGAAACAGCGCACCGACCGCAGGCAATGCCAGCCAGAGCATGAAGCCGGATCCGATCCCCCAGATGAGGCCCGCGCCGGGGCTCCTCGCGCGCCCGCGGAGGACGATCGCGCACAGGACTCCGAATGCCATGCCCACGGCAGCCTCGCGGCCCATGCCCATCGGCCCGCCGGCGGCCGCGAGTGCCCCGCCGGCGGCGCCGATGGCGCCCGAAAGGGCGACTTCCGGCAGCCATGCCGCGGCGCCCGCGAGGGAGGGCCGGGAGACGGATTGGATTTCGGGCGCGCTCATTCGGTCTTTCCTAATTGAGATCGATCGTCTGGACAATGTCCCGGGGGAAGAAGAGCTCGAACGTCCAGTCGAGAAGGACCCGGGCTTTCCGCTCGAGGCCGGGAAGCTTAGAAACGTAGATCGCCCGCCACATCATCCACGCGAGGAGCCCCGAAAACCTCAGCGTCCTTGAGCGGGCAAACGGAATCGTGAGTTCGGCGCAGGCCGTCTGATGGCCGACGACGCAAAGCGAACCGAGGGACGCGAAATGAAATGCCTCCGGCTCCTTTCCCTGAAGCGAACGGCGGATGTTCCGCGCAAGCGTCCTACCCTCCCTGAGGGCGAACTGTGCGGTCGGCGGGCAGGGTTTCCCGGTCTGCCCGTCGATGACCGCAGCGCAATCGCCGAGAGCCCAAATCTCCGGGTGGCCGGCGACGGCCAGGGTCTTCTCCACCACCACGGCGCCGCGCTTGTCGACAGCGAGGCCGGTCGTTTGCAGGCAGGGATTGGGCGCGGTCCCCGCCGTCCACGCGAGCGTCTGCGAGCGGATCTCCCCGTCGCTCAGGGCGACGGCTCCGGCCTGGGCGTCCAGGACGCGGGTATTGAGCCGGAATTCGACGCCGCGGGCCGTCATGCGAGCCTGGGCGTACCGCGCCAGCGATTCGCTCAACTCCGGAAGGATCCGGTCGCGGGAATGAACAAGGACGATGCGCACGTCCGCCGCGGGAACCGAGGGATAGTCGGCCAGGATGCCGCGCGCGAAATCGTTGAGGGCCCCGGCGAGCTCGACTCCGGCGAAACCGCCTCCGGCGACGACGAAGGTGAC
>Ga0265313_10000444_pt1 | contig 43816 bp, 27 predicted proteins | sample 4123metaG_FD_203122 | JGI IMG/M metagenome (GOLD analysis project Ga0265313, IMG submission 203122) | Rhizosphere microbial communities from Carex aquatilis grown in University of Washington, Seatle, WA, United States - 4-1-23 metaG | ecosystem: Host-associated > Plants > Roots > Rhizosphere >... | reverse complement strand
TGGGGCTTTGTCTCGGTCAATTCCAACCAGGTGCAGGCCGACAATGGCGCTGGCCTCACGTCCGGCATCATCGGCCTGGTCAACAAGGGCCAGCCGCGCAAGATGGATGACTGGGGTGTGCTGCGCGCCTGGGCCTGGGCCGACAGCCGCGCCATGGACTATCTGGTGACCGACAAGGACATCGACCCGAAGAAGGTCGGCGTCATGGGCCATTCGCGCGGCGGCAAGGCGGCGCTGGTGGCGCTGGTGGACGATCCGCGCTTCGCCATCGGCTTTATTTCGTCGTCGGGCGCGGGCGGCGCCAATCTCTATCGCCGCAACTATGGCGAGTTGCCGTCCAATCTCTGCGCCCCCAACGAATTCCACTGGATGGCGGGAAACTTCCTCAAATATTGCGGCGTCACCCACACCATCGATGAACTGCCGGTGGATTCCCATGAGTTCATCGCCCTGGCGGCGCCGCGCGCGGTGTTCATCGGCGGCGGCGGATTGATCATGGAGCCAGCCTCCGCCATTCCCGGCGACGCCTGGCAGGACGCCAAGGGCATGTTCATGGCCGCGGCCGCCGCCAGTCCGGCCTGGACTTTCTATGGCAGGAAGGGTTTGCCATCCGCCAACCTGCCGCCGATGGAAACGCTGGTCGATTCAGGCGACGTCGCCTTCCGCCAGCATCCCTATGGGCATACGCCGAACCCGAACTGGAGCTATTTCATTCAGTTCGCGGCGAAGGAGTTTGGGGAGCAGAAGTAGAGCGGTGCTCCTCATGCTTCGACGGGCTCAGCATGAGGGTTTAAATAAAGGACCTCACCCTGAGCCTGTCGAAGGGTGAGGGCTTGGCGAAGGCCAAACCGAATGCGTGTCTACGAGATGACCCGATGCCCGTAGATTTTTCAGAGCTACGCAATTTTGCGAGCCGCGATCATATTTCGTTTGCAGAGTTTGATATTTTATACACTCAGCTCGTTAACAACGGCGATTGGGGAGAGGCCGTGTTTTTGACATCTGTGGTGTATCTTCAATCAAAGAATCGTTCAGACCCCAATGCGTCGGACATACTGGTACTTCTAAAAACCACTGTTGAAGGATGCATCGACAAGGATGGAAGTGCCGTCGGACCGACGTAATCGCTGTGGAACTGTCAAGCACAATAAACAACAAGAGGCACCCATGCTCGCATACCGGCACCGGCTTATCTTTGTCACCTTTTCCCTGGCGTGGCTGCTTTATATCGACCGCATCGCCATCTCCACCGCCAAGAGTTCGATCACCGGCGCCTTCGGCCTGACCGACACGCAGTTCGGCTGGGCGCTGTCGGTTTTCGCGCTGGGCTATGCGCTCAGCCAAATTCCCGCCGGCATGATCGTGGACCGTTTCGGCCCGCGCCTGGTGCTGGGTGGATTGGTGGCGGTCTGGTCGCTGTTCACAGGCCTCACCGGCCTGGCCTTCGGCCTGGTTTCGCTGCTGGTGATCCGCACCCTGTTCGGCATGGCCGAGGCAGGGGCCTGGCCGGCCTGCGCCCGCGCCTTCTATTCCTGGCTGCCGCCGGGCGAGCGCGGCTTCGCCAAGTCCGTCAACATGTCGGGCTCGCGCCTGGGTTCGGCCTTCGCGCTGCCCGCCGTGGCCTGGCTGATCAGCAGGCTGGGCTGGCAGGTTTCCTTCTGGGTGCTGGCGGCGGCGGGCCTGGCCTGGGCCTGCTTCTGGTATTTCTGGTTTCGTGACACGCCGGAAGAGAAGAACGGCTTCTCCCAGCAAGAACGCGGCTTCCTCGCCGCCAACCGCGGCGGCTCCAATGCGGTGGAACCGCCGCTGCCAATGGGCCAGCTTTTCCGGCTGCCCAACATCTGGCTGATGATGGGGCAGTATTTCGCTTCCAACTTCACCTTCTTCTTCTGCCTCACCTGGCTGTTTCCCATGATGCAGAAGACCTATCACCTCGATCCGGTGACGACGGGATTTTACTCCGCCATCCCGCTGCTCTGCGGCGCGGCGGGCGCCTGGAGCGGCGGCGCCGTGGGCGACGCGCTTTATCGCCGGGGCCATGGCGTCAATGCCCGCAAATGGCCGGCCATGTTCGGCTTTGCGCTGTCGGCCATCGGCGTGGTGGCGGCGCTGTGGTGCAGCACGCCGCTGGCGATGGCCATCGTGCTGGGTGTCGCCATCTATGGCTCCGACATGACGCTGCCCACGTCCTGGGCGCTCTGCATCGATGTTTCCACGACCCATTCCGGCGCCATGGGCGGGGCGATGAACATGGCGGGCAATCTCGGTTCCTTCGTCACCAGCCTGGCGTGGCCGATGTTGCTGGCGGCGACGGGTTCGACCACGCCTTTCTTCATTGCCGCGGCGGTGCTGAATGTGCTGGGCGTGATCCTCTGGGGCATGGCGCGGGCCGCGCGAGCCTGACGCTTCGGCTCGGCGCATGATATGATGCGGCCGGCCAGGCGCCTTGTCCCTGTTGGATAAGGGGAGGGGGTGGAGAAATTTCGCCCCAAAACGCCCAGCCATTCCGCGAAATCGCGCTGCGAAAATGGTGGATAGGCATTTCGCCCTGACGCTGCCGCTTGCCCAAGCTCGCGGCGCTCGCCGCCTGCGGCGTCGCCCCTCTCCGTTGCGCCGCCCGCATGGCTTGGCTAGCCTTTCGCGGTCAAGCTGGAGCTGCCCCATGTCCGTCAAGATCCGCCATGCTCTGCCCATTCTCGCCCTGTCCGCCTTTGGCGGCCTGACGGTGACGGGGGCGATCAACACCCCCGTCACGGCCGCGCCCGTCTCGATTTTCGCCGCCCCCAGCCCGCTGCCCTATCACGCGCCGCAGTTCGACAAGATCAAGGACAGCGACTATGCCCCCGCCTTCGCCGAAGGCATGAAGCAGCAGCGCGCCGAGATCGACGCCATCGCCAACGCCAAGGATGCACCCACTTTCGCCAACACCATCGCGGCGATGGAGAAGTCGGGCCGCATGCTGGACCGCGTCAGCAGCACTTTCTTCAATGTGCAGGGCGCCAACACCAATGACGCGCTGGACAAGATCCAGACCGACGTGGCGCCCAAGCTGGCGGCGCATTCCGACGCCATCTTCCTCAACCCCAAGCTCTTCGCCCGGGTCAAGACGCTGTATGACGGCCGCGCCGGCCTCAGGCTCGATCCCGAAGCGCTGCAGGTCCTGACGCTCTATTACCGCCAGTTCGTCCATGCCGGCGCCAACCTGTCGGCCAAGGATAAGGCGCGGCTGATGGAGATCAACAAGCAGGATGCTTCGCTGGAAACTGATTTCCAGCAGAAGCTGGTGGCGGCCGCCAAGGCCGGCGCCCTGGTGGTGGACGACAAGGCGCAGCTGGCGGGGCTGAGCGACGCGGAAATCGCCAACGCCGCCGAAGCCGCCAAGACGCGCGGTCTGAAGGGTAAATGGGTGCTGCCGCTGCAGAACACCACCCAGCAGCCGTCGCTCACCGATCTGGCCAACCGCGCCACCCGCGAAAAGCTGTTCAACGCCAGCTGGACCCGCACCGAAAAGGGCGACAAGAACGATACCCGCGCCATCATCGCCCAGCTGGCGGTGATCCGCGCCGAAAAGGCCAGGCTGCTGGGCTATCCCAACTATGCCGCCTATGTGCTGTACGATCAGATGGCCCAGAGCCCCGCCGCGGTGGACCGCTTCCTGCAGCAATTGACGCCCGCCACCCGGGCCAAGGCGGCGGACGAGGCCAGGCTGATCCAGGCCGCCATCGACAAGGACACTGCTTTACAGAAGACGGGGCATTTCGACCTCAAGCCCTGGGACTGGCAGCGCTATGCCGAAAAGGTGCGCAAGGAAAAGTACGACCTGGATGAAGCGCAGCTGAAGCCCTATTTCGAACTGAACAAGGTGCTGAATGACGGCGTCTTCTATGCCGCCAACAGGCTCTATGGCATCACCTTCAAGCGCCGCACCGACCTGCCGGTCTATCAGCCCGACGTCATGGCCTATGAAGTGTTCGACAAAGATGGCGCGCCACTAGGCCTGATGTATTTCGACTATTTCAAGCGCGACAACAAGAATGGCGGCGCCTGGATGAACAATTTCGTCGGCCAGTCCAGGCTGCTGGGCACCAAACCCGTCATCTACAATGTCGCCAACTTCACCAAGCCGGGGCCGGGCCAGCCGGCGCTGCTGAGTTTCGACGACGTCACCACCATGTTCCATGAATTCGGCCATGCCCTGCATGGTCTGTTCGCGTCGCAGACCTATCCGCTGGTCTCGGGCACGGCCACGGCGCGTGACTGGGTGGAATTCCCTTCCCAGTTCAACGAACATTGGGCGCTCTATCCCGACGTGCTCAAGCATTATGCGATGAACTGGAAGGGCGAAGTGATCCCGCAGGCGCTGGTGGACAAGATCAAGAAGTCGGCGACCTGGGGCCAGGGCTATGCCCTGGGCGAATTGCTGGCGGCGTCGCAGCTGGACATGAAGTGGCACACGCTGGCGCCCGGCGCCGTCAAGCCGGATGTGGACGCTTTCGAAACCAAGGCGCTGCATGACACCGGCACCGATTTCCCCAATGTGCCGACGCGCTACCGTTCCAGCTATTTCCTCCACATCTGGGCCAATGGCTATGCCAGCGGCTATTATGCCTATCAATGGACGGTGATGCTGGACGACGACGCCTATGCCTGGTTCGAGAAGAATGGCGGGCTGACGCGGGCCAATGGCCAGCGCTTCCGCGACCTGATCCTGTCCAAGGGACACACCATGGATTACGGCCCGATGTTCCGCGCCTTCTACGGGGCGGACCCGGATATCGCCCCGATGCTGGCGCATCGCGGCCTCAAGCCCGGCTAGCGCAGCGTGAAAGTGATCGGGCCGATGACGCCATTCAGCGTCTCGCCTTTCATCTCCGCCGGCATGGACGGCAGCCTGCCGGCGCGCTGGATCATCGCCAGGGCTTCGCGGTCCAGCGCCGGGCGGCCCGAACTTTTGGCGATTTCCGCCGATAGCACGGCGCCGTCGCGGCGCATCACGAAATGGACAAAGACCTGGCCCTCGATATGGGCGGCCCGCGCCGCCGCCGGGTATTGCTTGAAGCGTTCCAGAGTAGCCAGCAGGCTGGCGTAATAATTTGCCTCGCCATTCCAGGCCGGCGCTTCCACCGGCACGGGCGCTGGCGGCGCGGGCGGCTGGAGCGGCGCGGGCGGGCGCGGCGTCGTGGCGGTGATGGCGTTGGCGGGCGGGGCGATCTCGATCAGCGGCGGCGGGACGCTGACTTCGGCCGGCGCAGCGAATTTAGGCGCCGCCACCGGCTTTATCTCCGGCTTCTTGCGATCCTGCATGATGTCCACGGTGATCGGGGTTTCCGCCCTGGGTGCGCGCGCCACTTCCACGCCATAGATCAGCGCCGCCACCGCCAGCAGATGGGCGGCGACGGTGATGGCGATGCCGATGGCGCGTTCGTTGCCCGCGCGCTGGACGCGGCGCCGGCGCGGCAGCTCGAAAGCGGTGGCGGGCAAGGAGACGGTCATGCGGTGGCCTCCGGATCAGGCGTCCGCCCAGCGGCGGACAAGATTGTGATAAAGGCCGGTCAGCCGCACCGCCTCCGCCGTGTCGCCCTGCGTCCGGCGCAGCGACTGGATGGCGGCGTCGAGCTCGAAGAGATGGCGGCGAGCTTCGCCCTCGCGCACCATGCTCTGCACCCAGAAGAAGCTGGACCAGCGGCTGCCGCGCGTCACCTCGGTGACATGATGGCGGCTGGAAGCGGGATAGAGGATCATGTCGCCCGCCGGCAGCTTAATGCGCTGCTCGCCGAAAATGTCCTCGATCACCAGTTCGCCGCCGTCATAGTCGGCGGGGTCGGTGAGGAACAGGGTGGCGGAAAGATCGGTACGCACCCGGACCGGCGCGCCCTGCGTCTTCACAAAGCGGATGGCGTTGTCGATATGGGCGCCGAAGCCCATGCCGGGATCATAGCGGTTGAACAGCGGCGGAAAGACACGCAGCGGCAGGGCCGCCGAGGTGAAGAGCTCGTTGCGGCCCAGGGCGGTGAGGATGACCTCGCCCAGGGCGCGGTGCAGCGGGCTGTTCTCCGGCACCTGCAGATTCTTCTTGGCCTGCGCCGATTGCGCGCCGGCGGTGATGCGGCCATCCGCCCAATCTGCCTGGCCGAGCGCCTCGCGCATATGCGCGACCTCTCCAGGCGACAGCAGATGGGGCACATGGACCAGCATGGTTACAGCCTGTATCCGAGCGAGAAGATGAAGCTGCGGCCGGCCGCCGGCGTGGCGCGGTTGCCGAAAGACTGGGAATAGTTCAGCCGGTCGGCGAGGTTGTTGATGTTGAGCTGTAAGCGCAGCTTCTCGGTGACTTCATAGGCCGCGACCGCGTCCAGTTCGACCGTCTCCGGAATCTCGACAAAGCGGCCCAGCGGATAGGCCGCGGGATTGGGCGCGGTGTAGGCGTTGAAAAGATGGGCCTGGTAGATGAAGCCGCCGCCGAAGGACAGGCCCTTCACCAGTTCGCCAGCATTGTAATCCGCCCAGAGCGAGACGGCATGCTTGGGCACGAAAGTGATCTGCTTGCCGACCGTGGCGGGGTTGGCGGTGCAGACCACGGGCGTGCCGCTGCAGACGCTGTTGTCGGCAACGATGACGGGGTTGAGATAGGTATAGGCCGCCGTTATGCTCAGATGCTCGATCACCTCGCCCGTCGCGGAGGTGGAGAGACCCTGCACCCGCTGCTTCTGGCTGGACTGAAGCTGGATGTCGCCGGTGGTGGGGTCGGTCTGCAGCGCGTTCGACTTGGTCTCGTTGAACAGCGAAGCCGTCAGGCCCACGCCGTTCTAGTTCACCTTGGCGCCCACTTCCATGGTCTCGCTCTTGTCGGGCTTGAGCGCCGATTGCGCGGCGGACGAGATCGGCGAGGTCGATCCCACCACCGAAGTGCCGATCGGCGTTGCCGCCTTGCCCCAGGAGATGTAATAGGTCTGGTTCTGGTCGGGCTCCCAGACCAGACTGGCGCGGGGGTCGAATAGAAAATTCGGCGCCTTGAGTGTGGTCACCGGATAGGGATTGGCCACGGTGCCGACCGTGGTGGTGCGGTAGTTGGCGCGGTACTGGTCGATGCGCAGGCCCGCGATCAGCGAGACATCGCTGGTGAACCAGAAACGGTCGGTGGCGAAAGCCGCCAGATCGGTGGACTCGCCGCTGGAATAAAGCACGCTGGTGGCGGTGTCGCTGCCCAGGTTGGTGGGCGTCGGCAAGATCGGGGCATAGCCGGGGATCGGCTGGTTGGTCGGATGGTAGAGCGACCAGCCGATATTGCGGCGGCTGGCGCTGTGATCGCCCAGGGGATAGAGCGCTGTGCTCGGGCCCGCCGGGAGGCTGTAGGCATAGATGGTGCGGTCGGAACGCTGATAGGCGGCGTCGAAGCCGGCGATCAGCACATTGTGGAAGCCGCCAATATGGAAGTCGGCGTTGGCGCTGCCGATGTCCTGCAGGCCCCAGGCTGCCTGGTGATAGGGGCCGCCGCCGCCGACATTCGCCATGGTCTGGGTGGGATCGAACGAGCCCGCCGCCGCGCCCGGCTGGGCATAGCCGAACAGGCGCAGGTTGCAATAGTTGGTGGCGATGGTGTTGTCGCAGCTGTCCACCGAAGAATAGCGGAAATTGCGGGCATAGACCGCGGCGCGGGTGTCGTTCTCCAGCGTCAGCCAGTCGGCGGCGACATGGGTGAGTTTGGTGGTAACGATGTCGGCGGTGTTTTTGTCATAGTCCGCCCGCAGGCCGATATAATTGCTGCGGGGCACGCCGAACGCGGTGGCGGGCAGGGCGCGCGTGGAGGTGGGCGGCGAGGCCACCACGATGCCGTAATCGGGACGCCCTGCGGTCTGCAGATGACTCAGACTGGCGGTGAAGGTTGTGTCGGTGCCCAGGCCGAAGGCGATGGTGGGCGCGATACCATAGCGGGTGGAATGGGTGAGATCGCGGTCCACCACGCCGGTGTCGGTAACCATCAGGCTCAAGCGCACCGCGCTGGTATCGGAAAGCTGGTAGTTGAGGTCGGCAGTGGCGCGATAGTGATAGCCATTGCCGATTTCACTGTTGGCGCTGTAGGCGTCGCCGAGATGGGCGGTCTTGGAAACGGTATTGATGGCGCCGCCGCCGGTGCCGCGGCCGAACATCAGGCCCGACGGGCCGGTCAGCACCTGCACCTGTTCGTAACTGAAGCTGTCGCGGGTATAGGCGGCGAAGTCGCGCAGCCCGTCGAGATAGACATCGTCCTTGGCGTCAAAGCCGTTGATCTTGAACTGGTCGCCGGCCAGGGTGCCGCCTTCGCCGATGGCAATGGTGATGCCGGGCACGTTGCGCAGCGCATCACCCAGGGTGGTGGTGGCCTGCTGCTGCATGGTCTCGCTGGTCACCACCGTCACCGCCTGGGGCGTGTCCTGCACGCTCACCGAAGGCGAAGCATTGATGTGGGTGTCGGCGCCCAGGGTGTTTTTCGTGGCGGTGTCGCCGACATTGACCGGGCCGAGCTGGACCGGCGCGGAATTGCCCTGCGCCAGGGCGGCGCCGGAAAGCGCCAACAGGCTGGCGCCGGCAAGCAGAATGGACGTACGCGAAAGCATGAAAACCCCTCGGATGAAGTCAGCGTTCCTGGCTGGCTTCCTGCTGCGGATGGCAGAGGGGCTGGCTCGGCTATGGGCGGCTAGCCGACGCGTCCGTCGGGTTGAAGGTCCACCGGACCTTCAACTGATCCTCCTCACTTGGTGAGAATCAGCTTGCCGTTGCTGGTGAGACGGAGCCGGTATTCTTCCCGCGCGTGCAGCAGAACTGCCTCGCGCGCGCCGCCCAGAAGCTCCTTCACTTCAATGCGGCGAACCGGCGGGCGGGGGGCATGAAGAAGCGGTTTCTTCGCCTCGGTCATGATGGTCCGCCGCCCTTTCTCACAAGCCAGCGGAAGCTAGGGCAGCGCAACACTAGTTGCAAGTGATTTGCAAAGTCATTCTCAATATACTGAAATCGCAGTCTTTTCCCCGGAGATTCGTGGCCTCAGCCCTTCTTTTTCCTCGCTGTCTTCTTATTGGGGACTTTCTTGCCCTCGGCCCGGGCCTCGCTGAGGCCGATGGCGATGGCCTGTTTGCGGCTTTTCACTTTTTTGCCGCTGCGGCCGCTTTTCAGCGTGCCTTCATGCATCTCATGCATCGCCTTTTCGACTTCCTTTCCGGCGGTCTTGGAATATTTGCGAGCCATGGCGGTATCTCCCTGTTGGCCCTGTAAATAAAGAATGCCGGCCGTTCCGGTTCCCTTTGCCGTGGATTCGCACCGGGGAAATCCTTATGGTCCGGCCCGCCATGGACAAATTCATCAAGCTCGAGGGCGTCGCCGCCCCGCTTCCCATGATCAATGTCGATACCGACATGATCATCCCCAAACAGTATCTGAAGACCATCCACCGCACTGGCCTAGGCAAGGCGCTGTTCGACGAGATGCGCCGTAAGCCGGACGGCAGCGACAATCCGGATTTCGTGCTCAACAAGCCGCAATACCGCAAGGCGCAGATCCTGGTGACAGGGGAGAATTTCGGCTGCGGCTCCAGCCGCGAGCACGCGCCCTGGGCGCTGCTGGATTTCGGCATCCGCTGCATCGTCGCGACCAGTTTCGCCGACATTTTCTACAACAACTGTTTCAAGAACGGCATCCTGCCGATCAGGCTGCCGCAGTCCGAGGTGGACAAGCTGATGGACGACGCCGAGCGCGGCGCCAATGCCGTGATCACAGTGGACCTGGAGAAGCAGGAAATCCGCGGCCCCGATGGCGGCATAGTGACATTCGAGATCGATCCCTTCCGCAAGCAATGCCTGCTCAATGGCTGGGACGATATCGGCCTGACGCTGCTCGCCGAGGACAAGATTTCGGCCTACGAGACGCAACACAAAGCGCAAGCGCCCTGGGTTTAAGTTCAAGGATCCCGTCATGAACGAATACAAGCTGCTGTTGCTGCCCGGCGACGGTATCGGCCCCGAAGTGCTGGACGCCACCATGCGGGTGGTGGGCTGGTACGGCCATAAGGGCCTTCCCTACCAGACCGAAGAAGCCCTGCTGGGCGGCGCCGCGATAGACGCCACCGGCCGGCCCGATCCCGACGAGACTTTCGTCAAGGCTATTGCCGCCGATGCTGTGCTGATGGGTTCGGTGGGCGGTCCCAAATGGGACGGCCTGCCCTTCGCCCAGCGCGCCGAACGCGGCCTGCTGCGAGTGCGCAAGGACATGGGGGTGTACGCCAATCTGCGTCCCGCGCTGTGCTTCGACGCCCTTAAGGACGCCTCGACCCTGAAGCCCGAAATCGTGGCCGGCCTGGACATCCTGATCGTGCGCGAGCTGATGGGCGGGGTCTATTTCGGCGAGCCGAAGGAAACCACGACCCTGCCGGATGGCCAGAAACGCGCCGTTGACAGCGGCGTCTATACCACCAGCGAGATCGTGCGCGTCTGCCGCGTCGCCTTCGACATGGCGCGGCTGCGCGGCAACAAGGTGCATAGCGCCGAAAAGTCCAATGTGATGGTCACCGGCGTGCTGTGGAAGGAAGTCATCACCGACCTGCACAAGCGCGAATACAGCGATGTGGAACTGCACCATATCCTGGCTGACAATGCCGCCATGCAACTGGTGCGCAATCCCAAGCAGTTCGACGTATTGGTGACGGATAATCTGTTCGGCGACGTACTGTCGGACGAAGCCGCCCAGCTCACCGGCTCCATCGGCATGCTGCCATCGGCCTCGCTGGGCGACAGGAAGCCGAACGGCCTGCCTTCGGCGCTCTATGAACCCATCCATGGCTCGGCGCCCGACATCGCCGGCCAGGGCCTGGCCAATCCCATTGCCTCCATCCTCTCCTTCGCCATGTGCCTGCGCTATTCCTTCGGTCTCAAGGACGAAGCCGTGCGGTTGGAGAAGGCGGTCGATTCGGTCTTGGCGCAAGGGTTTAGAACAGGCGATATCATGCAGCCGGGCATGACCAAGGTCGGCACCACGGCGATGACCGATGCGATTCTGAAGGCGCTGGACGCTTCGGCTTAATCGCCTTTGAGCTCCCGCCGCGCCGCATGCAGCAGCGGCTCGGTATAGCCGGATGGCTGTTCCTTGCCCTTGAACACCAGGTCGCAGGCGGCCTGAAACGCGATGCCGTCGAACGTCGGGGCCATCGGCTGGTAGAGCGGATCGCCCGCATTCTGCTGGTCCACCACCGCCGCCATGCGTTTGAGGGTCTCGGTCACCTGCGCCGCGTTGGTGACGCCATGCTCCAGCCAGTTGGCGATATGCTGGGAGGAGATGCGCAGCGTGGCGCGATCCTCCATCAGCCCGACATTGTTGATGTCCGGCACCTTGGAGCAGCCGACGCCCTGGTCCACCCAGCGCACGACATAGCCCAGAATCCCCTGGGCATTGTTGTCCAGTTCTTTCTGGATGGCGTCGGGCTGCCAGTTGGGACGGTCGGCCACCGGGATGGTGAGAATGTCAGACAGCCTGGCGCGGGGCCGCGACTTCAGTTCCTGCTGCCGCGCGGCGACGCTGACCTGGTGATAGTGCAGAGCATGCAGTGTGGCGGCGGTGGGCGAGGGCACCCAGGCGCAGGACGCGCCGGCCTGGGGATGGCCGATCTTGGCCTTCATCATGTCACTCATCCTGTCCGGCATCGCCCACATGCCCTTGCCGATCTGGGCTTTGCCTGGCAGGCCGCATTCCAGGCCGATATCGACATTCTGGTTTTCATAGGCCAGCAGCCAGGTCGAGGTCTTCATCTCGCCCTTGGGGATCATCGGCCCGGCATAAATGGAGGTGTGCATCTCATCGCCGGTGCGGTCGAGGAAGCCGGTGTTGATGAAGACGATGCGGTCCTTCACTGCGCGGATCACTTCCTTGAGATTGGTGGAAGTGCGGCGTTCCTCGTCCATCACGCCGATCTTGAGTGTATTGCGGGGCAGGTCCAGCACGTCTTCAATCGCATCGAACAGCGTGTTGGCGAAGGCGACTTCCTCGGGGCCGTGCATCTTGGGCTTAACGATGTAGATCGAACCCTTGCGGCTGTTCGACAGGCCCGTCTTGCGGCGCACGTCATGGCACGAGATCAGGCTGGTGATGACGCCGTCGAGAATGCCTTCAGGAATCTCGCTGCCGTCCTTCAGCAGGATGGCGTCGTTGGTCATCAGATGGCCGACATTGCGGATGAACAGCAGGCTGCGGCCGGGCAGGGTGACGGTTCCCCCAGCCGCCGCGGTATAGACACGGTCGGGATTGAGGGCGCGGGTCACGGTCTTGCCGCCCTTCTCGAAACTGGCGGTGAGCGAGCCGGTCATCAACCCCAGCCAGTTGTCATAGGCCAGCACCTTGTCCGCGGCATCCACAGCGGCAATGGAGTCTTCGCAGTCCATGATGGTGGTGATGGCGCTTTCCAGCACCACATCGCTGATGCCGGCCTTGTCGGCTTTGCCGATGGGCGTGGAGCGGTCGAAATGCACTTCGATGGAGAGGCCGTTATGCCCGAACAGCAGCAGCGACGGCGAGGCGGCATCGCCGGTATAACCCTTGAACAGCGACGGGTCCGCCAGCGCCGGCACCACCGCGCCGTTCTTCACGGCAAAGCCGAATGCATCCTTCCACGAACCGCTGGCCAGCGGCACCGCCTGGTCCAGGGCATCGCGGGCATAGGCGATGACCGCCGCGCCGCGCTTTTCATTGTAGCCCTTGCCGGGCGCAAGATCGCCGTCCTGCGCAATCGCATCCGTTCCGTAAAGCGCGTCATAAAGGCTGCCCCAGCGCGCATTGGCGGCGTTGAGAGCGAAGCGGGCATTGGTCAGCGGCACCACCAGCTGCGGCCCCGCCACGGTGGCGATCTCCGGATCGACATTCCGGGTGCCGATCTGGAAGGCGTCGCCTTCCTTCACCAGATAGCCGATGCTTTCCAAGAAGGCGCGGTACTCGGCGGCATCATGCGACTTGCCCTTGCGCGCCTTGTGCCAGTCGTCAATCGCCGCCTGCAGCCGGTCGCGTGTCGCCAGCAGCGCCTTGTTCTGCGGCGCCAGCCGGTGCGCCAGTTCAGAAAAGCCGGCCCAGAATTTGGCCTCGTCCACGCCGCTGCCGGGCAGAGCCCGCTTCACAAGGAAGTCATGCAGTTCGGCGGCGACTTGCAGGCCGTTTTTTTCGATCCGGTTTGTCATGGGGCTCGTCTTTGGCAGAGGACGCCCGCACGGTAAAGGTCGCCGCCCGCGCGGTCAAAACGAAAAGGCCGGTCGCAAGACCGGCCTTTCCGCACAGGACTTTATGTCGCCGTCACATGCCCGGCAGCGACGGGATGGTGAAGGCCAGGAAGGGCAGGTTGGCCTGCAGCATCACGAAGATGCCCACCAGCACCACCAGGAAGACGGCGGACGGGAAGACGAAGCGCAGGATCTTGCCTTCGCTGCCGGTCCAGCCTGTCGCCGCCACGGCGATGCACAGCGTGGCGATGGAGATGGGCTTGCCCATGCAGCCGCCGGTCGAATTCGCCGCAGCCATCAGCACGTTGCTGATATGCAGTTTGGTCGAAGTCACGACCTGCAGGCCGCCGAACAACAGGTTGGCATTGGTGTCCGAGCCCGTGGCCGCGACGCCCAGCCAGCCCAGGAGCGCGCCGGAGAAGGGATAGAGCGAGCCGGTGGCCGCGAAGGCCAGGCCCAGCGTACCCTGCAGCCCCGAGGAGCCGGTCAGGGTCGCCAGCGACACCATGAGCACGATGGTGATCAGCGCATAGCGCACCAGATAGATGGTCTGGAACCAGCGCCGGATCAGCGCCGTCGGCGAGAAGCCCATCACCAAGCCGGCGATCAAACCCGAGACCAGAACCCCGGTGCCGGAATAGGTAAGCAACGTCCAGCTGAAGGCGACGGCCAGCGGCACGGGTTTGGTGACGATTTCCGTCCCTGGGATGACCATCTTGTCCAAGCCTGGCACATGATAGACCGGATCGAACAGATGATTGCCCAAGGTTTTCCAGAACGGCGTGGCCCAGAAGGCCAGGAGGACGCAGAGGATCAGCCAGGGCACCCAGGCATCCAACACCTGCTTGCTGGTTGGCAGCTGCGCCAAGGGCTCTGCCCGCTTCACCGCATCATGGGAATCGTCCTTGAAGCGCATCGCCGGGTCGGTAATGACATTTTTGGGCTTCCAGACCCTCAGGAACAGCACCAGCGCCGCGAGCGAGATGCCGCCCGAGGCGACGTCCACGATGTAGGGATTGGAGTAATAGGAGATCAGGAATTGCGGGATGGTGAAGGACAGCGCCGCCACCACGATGGCGGGGAAGACCTCCATCATCTTCTTCCAGCCGCAGAACATCCACAGCATGAAGAAAGGAATGAAAAGCGAGAAGGGCACCGACTGGATGCCGATGGCCTTGCCCAGGGTGATGGCGTCAATGCCGGTGGAGGTCGCCAGAGCGGTGATCGGCGCGCCCAGGGCGCCGAAGGCTACCACGGCGGTGTTGGCGAACAGCGACATCACCGCCGAAGTCAGCGGCGAAAACCCTAAGCCCATCAGCATGGCGCAGCACACCGCCACCGGGGTGCCGAAGCCGGCCGCGCCCTCGAAGAAGGAGCCGAAGCAGAAGGGGATCAGCAGGATCTGCAGCCGCCGGTCGGGAGTGACGCGGCCCAGCGAATGCTGGAAGACCTGAAACAGGCCTTTTTCCTTGGTCAAATTGTAGAGGAAGATGACATTGAGGACGATCCAGCCGATGGTCCAGAAGCCGCTGACGGCGCCGTAGGTGGCGGACTTGCCCGCCATGTCTGCCGGCATGTTGAAGACGAAAACGGCAATCAGGAAGGTGAGGCCCAGGGCTATCAACGAGGCCCAATAGGCCTTGACCTTGTTGGTGGCGATCATGATCAGCAGCAGGACAATGGGAACGGCGGCGACTATCGTCGACAGCACCGGATTGCCCAGCGGGTCATAGACCTGGTTCCATGTCATGAAGAGCGCCCCCCTTTAAGGCTTTTGCATACGTTTTATTGTCTTGGACAATAACGGATGCGGCCTTCAAGACAAGCTGGCCGCCACCCGCGATGCTGCGGCGCAACAACCTCGCTCAGCGATTCCAGGTCGAGGCGATGTGGGCGGGATCTTCCTGGGAGGCGCGCTCGGAACGCAGGAAGTCGTAATAGCCGCAACTGCCGCCGGGATATTGCCGGCAGATCGAAGGCCGCGCTGTGTAGATGGTGCAGCGGCGCTCCTCAGTGTCGAAGAAGCGGCAGATGCGTCCGAAGTGCTTGTCGGCTTTGCGGCGCATGGCATAGGGCTCCTCGCCGTCCACCTTGGTGAACTTCTTGCGCGCCTCCTTGAAGGAGAGGCCAAAATGCCCGGCCAGCCGCTCGACGTCGTGCTTCTTGAGGGGGATCAGGGGATAGGAACAGCAATATCCGGGACACTTAGAACAATTATAGGACGACACGATGCTTCCCATGCTGAAAGGTTGCGCCCTTATAACGCGCGGCGGCGCGCGGCCAAGGGTGTTCTGTAGGGTTTTGCCCTCTTTGCGCCTGAATGGCGCAGTTGTATGACAATCCTGCGGCAGGCGCCGCAGGCGACTCAACCCCATGGCCAACAAACCGGTCTTTTTCGATGCCAGCGGCCGGCGCGCCGTGCGTCTCGCCTATCTGGGCTGGGCCCTCGCCATCCTGGGAACCGTTATCGGGATCGGTTTCATCACCAACCTGCTCATCACCCCGCCCGGCCGCGACCTCAGCCCGCCGGAACGGGCCCGCGCGCTGCGCATCGAGGAACGGGCGCAGAAGCCCAGCCTGGTGGCCTCGGCCGAACGTCTGGCGGCGGCGGCGCGACGGCGGCGGCAGGACTATGCCCGCCGCCATCCCCAGGTCGCGCCCGACCGGGTGCTGCCTTCCGTCCTCAAGCCGCAAGCGGGCCGCCCGTTGGCGGTTGGCTTTTATGTCAACTGGACGGGTTCCGTCGGCACCAGCCTGCCATCGCTCAAGCGCAACCTGCCGCATCTGGACTGGGTGGTGCCCACCTGGTTCGCCATGGAAGGACCCAATCTCGCTTTCAAGCCCAGCCTTGATCGTGCGGCGCTGGACTATATGCGCGGCGTCAAGCCGGGGGTGGCGATCCTGCCCATCCTGCAGAACGCCAATGGTGGCAAATGGTATGGCCTGGAAGCGGGAAGGCTGCTGGCCGACAAGGGCCGCCGCGCGGCGCTGATCGAACAACTGGACAGTTTTATCGCCGCCAACCGGCTGCAGGGCATGGTGGCGGATTTCGAGCAGCTGCCGGTTTCGGCCCATGGCAACTACAAGCTGTTTCTCTCGGAATTGTCGGCCAGCTTCGCCGGCCATGGCTGGATCGTGGCGGCGACGGCGCCCTTCGATGACGACGAATGGCCCCTGGCCAGCTTCGCCAGCGTGGTGGACTACACTATCCTGATGGCGCTGGATGAGCATTATGTCTCCGGCGAAGCCGGGCCAATCGCCAGCCAGGACTGGTACGAAGACAATCTCGACAAGCGCATGGCGGTGCTCAATCCCGCCGCCACCATCGTGCTGTTCGCCAATTACGGTTTTGACTGGATCAAGGGCGACACCCAGGCGACGCAACTGCAGTTCAGTGATGCCATGGGCTATGCACGCGATGCCGGCGCCACCGTCGCCTTCGACCATGCCAGCAACAACCCGCATTTCCGCTATGAGGATACGGATGGCGTACATGACGTCTGGTTCACCGATGCGGTAACGGCCTTCAACCAAATTCATGCCGCCGACTCCTATCGGCCTGCGGGTTACGGCTTCTGGCGGTTGGGGATGGAAGATCCTTCCATCGGCGCCTTGCTGCAGCGGCCCTACAATCTTCCGGCGCCGCAATCGCTCCGGCATATCGCGGCGGACGAATTTCCCTATACGCCGGGATCGGGCGAAATTCTCTGGGTGGAATCCGATCCGACCGCCGGTACCCGCGATCTCACCTTCGATGTGCAGACCGGGGACATTGTCGATGAACGCTACACCACGCTGCCGACCAATTACGTGATCCGCCAGATGGGCGCTTCAACGAGGAAGCTGGCCATCACTTTCGATGACGGCCCCGACCCGCAATGGACGCCGCAACTGCTCGATATCCTCAAGGCCAAGCATGCCCCCGCAACGTTTTTCATGATCGGCGCCAATATGGAGGCCCATCCCGGCCTGGTGCAGCGGGTGCTGGCGGAAGGCCATGAGATCGGCAACCACACCTATACCCATCCCAACCTGGCGGATACGCCGCTCGGCGCGGTGCGGGTGGAGCTGAACGCCACCCAGCGGCTGTTCGAGGCGCTGACCGGCCGCTCCATGCGCCTGTTCCGCCCGCCCTATCTCGCCGATACCGAACCAGGCGACGCCGCCGAGATCGCGCCGATCGAACTGGCGCAGCAGCTCGGCTACACCACCATCAGCACCAATGTCGAAACCCTGGACTGGAAGGGCTACACGCCCGACCAGATGATGAAACGCACGCTCGATCTGGTGAACAATCCCAATCCCGATCTCAAGGGCGACATCATCCTGATGCACGATTCCGGGGGCGACCGCAGCAACGCGGTGGCCTTCCTGCCGATCCTGATCGATACCATGCGGGCCAAGGGCTATCAGTTCGTGCCGGTCTCGGAGCTGATGTGCGGGGTGCCCGGGCGCGGCAAACAGGCCTGCTGGACGCGTGACGATGTCATGCCGCTGCTGCCGGTTACCATCTCGCTCTATGCCGACCGACTGGTCTTTCTCAGCCTCAGCGCAGTCGGCCAGGGCCTTTATTACTGCTTCCTGGGCGCCATCGCGCTGGGGGTGCTGCGGCTGCTGCTGCTCTGCGGCCTGGCCCTGTGGCAGAAACTCTTCCGTCGCGACGCGCCGCCGGCGGCCATGGGCGACGCGACGCTGGTCAGTGTGCTTATTCCCGCCTTCAACGAGGAGAAGGTGATCGTCTCCACCGTCGAAGGCATCCTCGCCTCCGACTATCCCAACCTGGAAGTGATCGTCATTGACGACGGCTCCAAGGACCACACCGCCTATATCGTCAAGTCGCATTTCATGCGCGATCCCCGCGTCGGCGTGATCTCGGTGCCCAATGGCGGCAAGGCCAATGCGCTGAACATCGGCCTGAACAACGCCCATGGCGAAATGGTGGTGGCGCTGGACGCCGACACCCATTTCGACCGGAACACCATAAGCCGGCTGGTGCGCTGGTTCGCCGACCACGAAGTCGGTGCGGTGGCCGGCAATGCCAAGGTGGGCAACCGGGTCAACATGATCACCCGCTGGCAGGCGCTGGAATATATCGTGGCGCAGAATCTGGAGCGGCGGGCGCTCTCGGCCATTGGCGTGCTGACGGTGGTGCCCGGCGCGGTGGGCGCCTGGCGCCGCAGCGTGCTGGCTGAACTGGGCGGCTTTCCCACCGACACACTGGCGGAGGACCAGGATCTCACCATCGCCATCCAGACCCGCGGCTATCGTGTGCGGTTCGATTCCGAAGCGGTCGCCTGGACCGAGGCGCCGGTGACGGTGAAGGGCCTGGCCAAGCAGCGCTTCCGCTGGGCCTATGGCACGCTGCAATGCCTGTGGAAGTACCGGCGCATCACGCTCCATCCCCGTCATGGCGAGTTGGGCATGGTGGCGCTCCCCCAGGTCTGGCTGTTCCAGATCCTGCTGACGGCGCTGGCGCCGGTGGCCGACCTGCTGCTGGTGTGGCAACTGGCCAGCGAATATCTCGCCTATATCCAGCACCCCAATGATTTCAGCTTCGGCAATCTTCAGATCGTGCTGGCCTACTACGCCGCCTTCATGGTGGTGGATCTGGGCGCCGCCCTGATCGGCTTCCTGATGGAGAAGGGCGAGGACTGGACGCTGCTTTTGTGGCTGCCGCTGCAGCGCTTCGGCTATCGCCAGATCATGTATTATGTGGTGCTGCGCTCGATCAGCACCGCCCTTCGGGGTCCGTTTGTGGGGTGGGGCAAGCTGGAGCGCACCGGCATGACGCCGCGCCGGGCCTGACATAAAAGTTTACAATATAAACTTCCTAGCCTCTGTAGCCGCCATCAAGGGCAAAGGACCGCAGGTTTCGCGCATCTGTCATGTTGCGCCGCAACTGGCGGCATGATGACATGGCGGATAATTCTTATAAGAACGGGCAATTTCCTAGCGTTCCTCTTGGCCGGGGGCAGGAAGTCCGCGTCCGCAACTGAGGTATGGGGTTATGGGTCTGCCGCCAAAACAGGGGCTTTACGATCCGGCGAACGAGCATGACTCGTGCGGCGTCGGCTTCGTTGCCAACATCAAGGGCGTGAAGTCCCATGCCATCATCGGCCAGGGGCTGCAGCTTCTCATCAATCTCGACCATCGCGGCGCGGTGGGCGCCGACCCGCTGGTGGGCGACGGCGCCGGCATCCTGATCCAGATTCCCGATCCGTTGTTCCGCCAATGGGCCAGGCAGGCGGGGGTGCCGCTGCCGCCGCCCGGCGAATACGCCGTCGCCATGTGCTTCCTGCCGCGCGAGGCCAAGGCGCGCGAGATCGTGGTCAAGCAGTTCGAGCATTTCATCCGCGTCGAGGGCCAGAAGCTGCTGGGCTGGCGCGATGTGCCGACCGATCCCGCCGGTTTGGGCACCACGGTGCTGGAGGGCATGCCGCTGATCCGCCAGGCCATCATCGCCAAGGGGCCGCACACCAAGGACCAGGACGCCTTCGAGCGCAAACTGCTGACCATCCGCAAGCAGGCGCAGAACCCGCTGGCGGCGCTGGCCAAGAAGCACAAGCTGCCGGCGATCAATGAGCTTTATTTGCCCAGCTTCTCAACCCGCACTGTGGTATACAAGGGTCTGCTGCTGGCGCATGACGTCGGCCGTTTCTACCGCGACTTGGCGGATCCGCTCACCATCTCGGCGGTGGCGCTGGTGCATCAGCGCTTCTCCACCAACACTTTCCCGTCCTGGAAGCTGGCGCATCCCTACCGCTTCATTGCCCATAACGGCGAAATCAACACGGTGCGCGGCAACGTCAACTGGATGAACGCGCGCCGCCGCACCATGCAGTCGGAGCTGCTGGGCCCCGATCTCGACAAGATGTGGCCGCTGATTCCGCACGGCCAGTCCGACACCGCCTGCCTGGACAATGCGCTGGAGCTGCTGCTGGCCGGTGGCTATCCCTTGGCGCACGCGGTGATGATGCTGATCCCGGAAGCCTGGGCCGGCAACAAGATGATGGATGCCAAGCGCAAGGCGTTCTACGAATATCACGCCGCGCTGATGGAGCCTTGGGACGGCCCCGCCGCCATCGCCTTCACCGACGGCCGCCAGATCGGCGCCACCCTGGACCGCAACGGATTGCGCCCCGCCCGCTATGTCGTCACCGACGACGATCTGGTGATCCTGGCTTCGGAATCGGGCGTCATTCCGGTGCCGGAGGAGAAGATCGTCAAGAAGTGGCGGCTGCAGCCGGGCAAGATGCTGCTGATCGACTTCGAGGAAGGCCGCATCGTCCAGGACGAGGAGATCAAGGCCAAATTCTCCGCCGCCGAGCCCTATGAGGAGTGGCTGAAAGCGGCGCAGTTCAAGCTGGAGGAGCTCCCCGACCTGCCGGAGGACCGCCGCCCCGCCGCCAACGACCCTTCGGTTCTGCTCGATCAGCAGCAGGCCTTCGGCTACACCCAGGAGGATATCGGCTTCTTCCTTGAGCCGATGGCGAGAAATGCCGACGATCCGATCGGCTCTATGGGCACCGACACGCCATTGGCGGTGCTGTCGAAGAAGCCCAAGCTGCTCTACAATTATTTCAAGCAGAACTTCGCCCAGGTCACCAACCCGCCGATCGATCCGATCCGCGAGGAGCTGGTGATGAGCCTGGTGACGATGATCGGGCCGCGTCCCAATTTGCTGGGCCGCGAGGCCGGCGCCCACAAGCGGCTGGAAGTCTCCCAGCCGGTGCTGACCAACGCCGATGTCGAGAAGATCCGCTCCATCAGCGAGCTGGTGGACGGCGCCTTCCGCACCGCCACCATCGACTGCACCTGGCCGGCCAGCGAGGGCGCCGAGGGCCTTTCCAACGCGATGACGCGCATCTGCCTCAACGCCACCGACGCGGTGCTGGCGGACAACAACATCCTGATTCTTTCCGACCGTGCCACCTCGCCGGAACGCATCGCCATTCCCGCCCTGCTGGCGACGGCCGCGATCCATCATCACCTGGTGCGTCAGGGCCTGCGCATGCAGACCGGGCTTGTCGTGGAGACCGGCGAGGCGCGCGAAGTGCATCATTTCTGCGTCTTGGCCGGCTACGGCGCCGAGGCGGTCAATCCCTATCTCGCCTTCGAGACGCTGGAGCAGATCCGCCAGAGCCAAAAGCTGCCGCTCAAGCCGTATGAAGTGCAGAAGAACTACATCAAGGCGGTGGGCAAGGGCGTGCTCAAGGTGATGTCCAAGATGGGCATCTCCACCTACCAGTCCTATTGCGGAGCGCAGATTTTCGACGCCGTCGGCCTCTCCAGCAAGTTCATCGAGCAGTATTTCACCGGCACCGCCACCACCATCGAGGGCATCGGGCTGAAGGAGATCGCCGAGGAAGCGTCTCGCCGTCACCGCGACGCCTATGGTTCCAACCCGATCTACCAGAGCGCGCTGGATGTGGGCGGCGACTATGCCTTCCGCCTGCGCGGCGAGGACCATGCCTGGACCCCGGAGTCGGTTTCCCGCCTGCAGCACGCAGTGCGCGGCAAGAATCCGGCCGAGTACCAGCTTTTCGCGAAACAGATCAATGAGCAGAGCGAACGTCTGCTCACCCTGCGCGGGCTGATGCGCTTCAAGACCGGCGAGAGCGTGCCGCTGGACGAGGTCGAGGCGGCCGGCGATATCGTCAAGCGCTTCTCCACCGGCGCCATGAGCTTCGGCTCGATCAGCCGCGAAGCCCACACCACCCTGGCCATCGCCATGAACCGCATCGGCGGCCGCTCCAACACCGGCGAGGGCGGCGAGGAGCCGGACCGCTTCAAGCCGATGGCCAACGGCGATTCCATGCGCTCCAAGATCAAACAGGTCGCTTCAGGCCGCTTTGGCGTCACCGCCGAATATCTGGTCAATGCCGACGACATCCAGATCAAGATGGCGCAGGGCGCCAAGCCCGGCGAAGGCGGCCAGCTTCCCGGCCACAAGGTGGACAAGAACATCGCCAAGGTGCGCCATTCCACGCCGGGCGTCGGCCTGATCTCGCCGCCGCCGCATCACGACATCTATTCCATCGAGGATCTGGCGCAGCTGATCCGCGACCTGAAGAGCGTCAACAGCAGCGCCCGCATCTCGGTCAAGCTGGTCTCGGAAGTGGGCGTCGGCACCGTGGCGGCGGGCGTCGCCAAATGCCGCGCCGACCATGTCACCATTTCCGGCTATGAGGGCGGCACCGGCGCCTCACCACTGACCTCGCTGACTCATGCCGGCAGCCCCTGGGAAATCGGCCTGGCCGAAACCCAGCAGACTTTGGTGCTGAACGGGTTGCGCGGCCGCATCGCGGTGCAGGTGGACGGTGGCCTGCGTACCGGCCGCGACGTCGCCATTGGCGCGCTGCTGGGCGCCGACGAGTTCGGCTTCGCGACCGCGCCGTTGATCGCCTCGGGCTGCATCATGATGCGCAAATGCCATCTTAACACCTGCCCGGTGGGCGTCGCCACCCAGGACCCGGTGCTGCGCAAGCGCTTCACCGGCCAGCCCGAACACATCATCAACTATTTCTTCTTCGTCGCCGAAGAACTGCGCGAGATCATGGCGTCGCTCGGCTTCCGCACCGTTGCCGAGATGATCGGCCGGGTGGACAAGATCGACCTGAACAAGGCCGTCGCCCATTGGAAGGCCAAGGGCGTGGACCTTTCCCGCGTCCTTTACTGCGCCAAGCCCAAGCCGGGCGTCGCCATCCACAATTGCGAAGTCCAGAATCACGGGCTGGAATCGGCGCTGGACCATGAGTTGATCGCCGCCGCTCGGCCCTCGATCGAGAACGGTCAGCCGGTGCGGCTGGAGCGTTCCGTCCGCAATGTCGACCGCACCGTCGGCGCCATGCTGTCGGGTGAAGTGGCGCGCCGCCATGGCCATGCCGGCCTGCCGGAAGACACCATCACCGTGCGCTTCACCGGCACGGCAGGGCAGAGCTTCGGCGCCTTTCTGGCGCGCGGGGTCGCGTTGGAACTGGTTGGCGATGGCAATGACTATGTCGGCAAAGGCCTGTCGGGCGGGCGCATCGTCGTCAAGCCGCCGCAGGGAGTGCCGCGCGAGCCGTCCGAGAACATTATTGTCGGCAATACGGTGCTCTACGGCGCCATCGCCGGCGAGGCCTATTTCCAGGGCGTGGCGGGCGAGCGGTTCGCCGTGCGCAATTCCGGGGCCGTCGCCGTGGTCGAAGGCACCGGCGACCATGGCTGTGAATACATGACCGGCGGCGTCGTGATCGTGTTGGGCAGGACGGGGCGCAATTTCGCGGCCGGCATGTCGGGCGGCGTCGCCTATGTCTATGACCCGGACGGCGATTTCGAGCAGCGCTGCAATCTTGCCATGGTGCGGCTGGAAAAGATCGCGCCGCCGACCGGCGTTGAAGATCCGGAACAGCCGCGCCAGCGTTCGCTCAGTGTCAGCGACGCGGGCATGGGCGATCTGCTGCGTTTCGACGCCGAACGCCTCCGCATCCTGGTGGAGCGGCATCTGCTGCACACCGGCAGCGCCCGCGCCCGCGAAATTCTCGATGGCGGCGAGGCGATGCTGGCGAAATTCGTCAAGGTGATGCCGCTGGATTACGCCAAGGCGCTGGCCGACATGAAGGCCGAAGCCGCCGCCGTGGCGGCGGAGTAATTTTTTTAGATTGAAGTGGGCATGGGAAAAGTCACAGGCTTTCTGGAAATCGAACGGCTGGATCGCGGCGCGGAGAAACCGGCCGAGCGCATCCACAATTACAAGGAATTCGTCCATCCGCTGCCTTATGCGGAAGTGGGCCGCCAGGCGGCGCGCTGCATGGATTGCGGCATTCCCTTCTGTCACCAGGGCTGCCCGGTCAACAATCTGATTCCGGACTGGAACAATCTGGTCTATCGCGACCAGTGGCGCGCCGCCACCGAGACGCTGCATTCCACCAACAATTTTCCGGAATTCACCGGCCGCATCTGCCCGGCGCCCTGCGAGTCCTCGTGCACCCTCAACATCCAGGACACGCCGGTCACCATCAAGACTATCGAATGCCAGATCGTCGACCGCGGCTGGGAGGAAGGCTGGATCCAGCCGCAGCTTGCGGCGAAGAAGAGCGGCAAGACCGTGGCGGTGGTGGGCTCCGGCCCCGCCGGCATGGCCTGCGCCCAGCAATTGGCGCGCGCCGGCCATTCGGTCACCCTGTTCGAGAAGAGTGACCGTATCGGCGGTCTGCTGCGTTACGGCATTCCCGATTTCAAGATGGAGAAGCATCATATCGACCGGCGCATGCGCCAGATGGAGGCCGAAGGCGTGGTTTTCCGCCCCGGCGTCGAGGTCGGTGCCGGTATTCCGGTGCAGCAGTTGCTGGCAGATTACGACGCGCTGGTGCTGTCGGGTGGCGCCGAAGCGCCGCGCGATCTTCAGGTGGCCAGCCGCGAACTGGACGGCATCCATTTCGCCATGGATTTCCTCACCCAGCAGAATAAGCGGGTGGCGGGCGACAGTGAGGAGAAGGCGGCGCCGGGCGGCACGCTCACCGCCAAGGGCAAGCATGTGGTGGTGATCGGCGGCGGCGATACCGGTTCGGACTGTATCGGCACTTCCAACCGCCATGGCGCCCTGTCGGTGACGCAGCTGGAGATTCTGGCCAAGCCGCCGGTCAAGGAAGCCAAACCGCTGGTCTGGCCCGACTGGCCGCTGAAGCTGCGTACCTCCTCCTCCCATGAGGAAGGGGCGGATCGCGACTGGGCGGTCTCGGCCAAGCGCGCCGTCGGCGACTTGAATAATGGAAGTGGGGGCAAGATCACCGGCCTGGAATGCGTCCGCATCGAATGGAAGCTGGGCGATGGCGGCCGGATGAACATGGTCGAAGTGCCGGGCAGCGAATTCATCCTCAAGGCTGATCTGGTGCTGCTGGCGATGGGCTTTGTCGGCCCGCGCAAGGCGGGTCTGATCGAACAGTCCGGCGTGACGCTGGATGCGCGCGGCAATGTCGCGGCCAACACCAATGACTATAAGAGTAGCGCCGCCAAGATTTTCTCCTGCGGCGACATGCGGCGTGGCCAGTCGCTGGTGGTGTGGGCGATCCGCGAAGGCCGCCAATGTGCGCGGGCGGTCGATGAATTCCTGATGGGATCGAGTCAGCTTCCTCGTTAGGAAGCCAGCACCAATCCGACCGGCGCCGCGTTGGCCTTCTCCAGCGCCTCGGTGGCGTGGATCAGGGAGGGACCGCGCAAACGGTCCCGCCGCGAGACCAGCAGCGTGGCGTCGGCCTGGCGGGCGATCAGCACCGTCTCCGGTCCGTTCAGCGCCAAGCCGCAATCCAGGATCACCAGGTCGCAGCTGTCGCGCAATATCTCGAGCAGCCGGTGCATCTGGGGTGAGGCCAGCATCGCCGCCGCATGGGCGGGGCGCTGCCCCAGGCTGAGCAGGAAGACGCCGCTGCGCGGGTCGCGCACCAGCGCGGCGTTCAGCGGCACCGCGCCAGTCAGCACTTCATAGAGCCCGGCCCGGGGAACGGCATGCAGCGCGGCGGCGGCGCGATGGGAGGGATCGCAGTCCACGATTATCGCCTTCTTGCCCATCTTGGCGGCGGCGCGGGCGATGGAAACGGCCACCACGCTTTTGCTGTTGCCGGGCTCCGGCGCGGTCAGCGCCACCACGGCGCCTTCGCCCTGGCGCCCTTCCAGTTGGCGCACCAGCGCCGCCGAGGCGCGGGCGAACCGGCTGGCCGGCCAGTCGGTGACATAATCGGCCGCGGCCAGCGATGAGGTGTTGACCAGTTCGCCCAGGATCGGCGGGCCATCCCAGGCCTCGACGGTCTTCAGGCGGCGGGCCGTGCGCCCCTTCGTTTTCCCGTTGCGGCGGCGGTTCTTGGCGCGCAACAGCCAGCCATATTTTTCTTGCAACAGCGCCGCCAGCGCGCCCAGCATCAGGCCCAGCGGCAGCGAGGCGCCCACGATCAGTTTGCGCTTAGGCGCAGCCGGCGATTGCGGCACGGCGGCGCTGGAGAGCACCCGACTTTCCGGCGTCAGGGTGGCGTCCTGGTCCTGGGCCTGGCGCAGCCGGGTGATGAAAGTCTCATAGGCGGTGCGGGTCGAGGTGGCGTTGGATTCCATCGTCGTCAATTGCGTGCGCGCCATGTTCTGGGTGACCGCCAATTGCTCGGCTTGCCGCAGGCTGCCTTCCAGCGATTGCAGATGGCTGCGCGCCGTCGCGACATCGCCATTTGCCGAGCTGGCGACGCGGCCGATCTCCTGGGCGATCCGCAGGTCCAGGTCGCGGCGCGCCGCCATTACCTCGAGCAGTTTTGGGTGCAGCGGACCGTATTTGCTGTTGAGGTCGGCTTCCTGCTGCGTCAATTGCGCCTCCTGAGCGCGCAGCTGGGCGATCAGCGGCTGGGACGTCACCCGGCTGGCGTTGGCAGGATCGCCGCCGGCCATGCTCTGCTGCTCCGCCACTTTCTGATCGAGGTCGGAGCGCGCCTGCACGATCTGGTTGTTGATGCCCGCCAGCTGCTGGTCCACCAGCGAGCCGCCCGGCCCGGCATCGGCCAAGCCGTTGCTGGCCTTGAAGCGCTGGATCTCTTCGTTCTGCGCCTGCAACTGCGCCGCCAGGTCGTTGGCGCGGCCTTGTAGCCAGTCGGTGGTCTGCGAGGTGGCGGCGTGGCGGCCGCCCACCTGATCGTCGAGATAGGCCTTGACCAGTGCGTTGGCGATGCGCGCGGCCTTGCGCGGATCGCGCGAGGTGGCGCTGACGGTGATGGCGGTGGAAAGGCCGTTGGAGTCGGCCCAGACATGCTTGAGGAAATTGTCCGCCAGCTTGTCGGGATCGGCGGCGGCAACCTCGCCGTCCCAATTGCGCGGGTCCACCAGGCCGGCGATGCCCGGGGCGGGCAGCGTGCCGTTGAATTCCGGATCGTCGGCCAGCCCCAGCTGGGCGATCACTTTTTGCGCCAGTGCGCGGCTCTCCAGAATCTGGATCTGGTTCTGCATCGTTGCCGGATCGGGCTGCAATTGTGTCAGCACGGCGGAAGCGTCAGCGACGGTGTTCTTGCGGCTGTCCAGCATCACCACCGCCGAGGCGGAATAGACCGTGGGCTGGGAAAAAGCGTAGAGCAGCGCCAGCAGCACCACCCCGGCGGCGACCTGGAAGATCAGTCGGCGCCGTCGCTTCAGAAGGCCGATGAACTCCTCCAGGTCGAAACCGGCCGCGGGCGCCGAACGGGGCGCCTGGGCGGGGTTTGGCCGGTGAGCGGGCATCGACAAGGGCAGCCTTTCGGGTGCGGGTCCCCGAATCCTGAGCCCGCCCCATAAAGATTTATGGCAACGCTGCCTGCGAAATGGTTAACGACCGGGGTCTTTGGCGGCGTCCTGGAAGCCCGAAAGCCCCGGAATGGCTGGAGAAAAGCTGGTTAAGGCGGGCGAACGCCAGCCCAGGGCGGCGGCCAGCGCCGAATCGGCATGAGGCAGGTCGTGAAACGCCGCGCTCAAGTGCGGGCTGGTGGCGTCGCGGCGCCATTCCTGGGGGAAGAGAGCGATGCGCTCCTGGCGGGTGACAGCGGGGCGGTCGGGAATGGGATGGCCGGCGGCAGTGAGCAGGGCCGCGGCCAGGTCATGGTCCGGCCCCAAGGCGAGATGGGCGGTGGGGGTGGCGCGGGGATTGATCTCCAGCAGCAGGGTCGCGCCATCTTCGCCCCGCATATAATCCAGACCGTAAAGCCCCGACAGGTTGAAGCGAGCGGCGATGCGGCGCGCGGCTTCCGCCATCGCCGGGTCGTGGCTGATCTCCAGCACCGTGGCGGGGCCGGTGCCATTCGAGACCAAGACATCGAAATGATTGGCGGCCAGCACCTTGCCGCGCCAGCAGGCGATGCTGCTGGTGGCGGGCCGGCCGGTGATGAAGCGTTGCGCGCCCAGGCGCGGGGCCAAGGCGAAACGTGCCCGCGCCAAAAGATGCCACTGGCCAGCTTTCAAGGCGCGGGCAATGTCTTTCAGCCGCGAGCCGCCGGAAAAGCGCTGGAAGGCGGCGCGCGCCGCGGCTTCGTCGCGGGCAATGGCGACGCCGTCGCCGCCCCAGCATCCATCGGCCTTCACCACTAGGGGCAGGCCGAAAACGGCGAGGGCGCGTGTCAGATCATCGGCGCTTTCCAGGGCGATGGTGTCGGCGATGGCGACGCCCGCCATCGCGGCTTCGCGCAAGAAATCGTTGCGCGACGAAAGCAGGGGAAAGCCGTCGATGACAGCGCGCGACAGCAGGGGCTGCAATTCCGGCTGGACCTGTTCCAGTCGCCACAACAGTCCGGCCATCAGATCATCACAGGGGATCACCAGCTCCGGCGCGGCGGCCGTGATGGCGCGCGCCAGTGAGGTCAGCGGCTTGAGCGGCGAGAAACGGTGCAGACGCGAGACGCAAGCGGAGCGGCGCATCGGGCTCTTGCCGAGACAGACCGCCTCGACCCGGGCGTCTAGCGCGGTGAAAGCGCCGGCCAGCCGCGCCGGAAACGGCCAGTCGGTGGCGGCGGCCAGAAGGATTTTCGCCGGCGCGCTCATGCGGCGGCGTTCTGCCGGCCCGGCCGCAGGGTCTTTTCGCGCAAGCCCGCGCCCAGCCAGACGATGGCATTGTCTGCCAGGCGGCGATAGCCCGCATCGCTGAGCAGGATCTGCAACAGCACCACCATCGCCAGCCTGGGGCTGTAACAGCGATGGCGCAGGGCGGTGAGGTAAAGCTTCAGCGCCCGCAGGCGATCGCTGCGGCTGATCAGCTTGGCATAGGCCCAGCCGCGCCCGCCATGATAGGCGCGCGCCGAAATCTGGGGCTTCATGAATTCCAGCCATTGCCCAAACCGCTCACTGCCGCGCGTGGCGGAGGTGCGGGTCGGATCGGCGATGTCGCGCCACACCGCGCCGGGCTGTTCGGCCATGACGAATTTGCAGCCGGAGTTGAACAGGCGGATGGCGAGGTCGGTGTCCTCGGCGGGGCGCAGGCCAGAATAGCGCACGCGCCGCGCCGTCTCTGCTTCCACCACCACGGTGATGGTGGGCACGAAGCCGCGATCGCAGAGCAGATACTCCGCCATATTTTCGTCTTCGCGCAGGGCGCGCGGCGGTTTGATGATGACGCGGCCGCCGCCGCGGTCCACCCGCATGCGGGCATAGCCGACCGTGCTGGTGGTGCCTTCCAGCAGACTTTTCATGGTCTGAAGGTGATGCGGCAGGAAGATATCGTCGGAATCCAGCGGCGCGATGAAACGGCCGCGCGCCTCGTCAATGGCGCGGTTGCGTGCCGCGCCGCCGCCGGCGTTCTCCTGGCGGAAAAGGCGAATCCGCGGATCGCCAATCGCCGCCACGGTAGCAGCGGGATCGTCCCGGGAGCCGTCATCCACCACCACGATCTCGAAATCCTGGCAGCTCTGAGCCTGCACCGATGCGATGGCATCCTTGAGGGCCGCCGCCCGGTTGTAGACCGGAATGATGACGCTGAAAAAAGGCTGGGTCATGACCCCGACATAATAGCTAAGGGCGGTTAAAGAATGGTCAGGCCGACGCTGCGCCAGGACGGGACAGTTTGGCGACGGCGCGGTTTCTCACGCGTGCGCGCTGCAAGATTGACGCCCTGTCAGGCGCGTGAACTGGCTTGCCAGGAAAGAGAAGCGGCGGGGCGCGCCTGGGTCCGCGCCGGGGCTGGTGCCGGTGCGGGTTGGCGGATGGCCGCCAGCACCATCAGGAAGGCCAGCCACAATACGCCGTCGGCCGCGAGGAAATCGGCTTCGGTGAAATTGTGGAAGACGATGAAGATGAAGACGGCGAAATAGCCGACCTTGGCGCGGTCAAAATTCAGCGGCCAGAAACGCCGGAACGGCAGCGCCAGCAGGGCGATCAGCGCCAATCCCAGGCCGATGACGCCCAGGCCCACGAAGATATCGAGATAGCCGTTATGGCTGTTGGAAACCTGCGCCACCCAGTTGCGGCCATGCAGATAGGGCAACAACGGCGATTGCAGGCCGGTACTGAAGACCGAATCGTAGCCGGCGCCGAGGAAGAAATGATCCTTGAGATAGGCGAGATCGGCCTGCCAGATCTCGGTGCGGCCGGTGAAGGCGTCGGGATCGGACAGGTAGCGGGTGATCAGTTCGGTGTTGAGCGCCAGAACGGCGGCGATGCAGCCCACCGCGAGCAGCGCCGTTATCGCCAGCAAGGCGCGGTCCAGTCCGTTGCGCCAGGCGGCGCGGTAGCAATAGGCGAAAGCCGCCGCCACCGGCAGCAGCACCGTCGAGGTTGTCGACCGGGTGAAATAGAGAAAGCCGAGTGCTGCGGCGATCACCAGCCAGTCGCTGGTGCGGCGGGCGCGCCGGCCGGGAAAGAGGAACAGCAGCACGGTGAGGGCGCAGACCGCGCCCGCGACATTCTTCTGGTCGTAAAGGCCGCGCCAGTTGCCGATCAGCCGAGGATCAATTTCGCCCACTTGGTGCATGGCGGTTGGAATGAAGGGCATGGCGAGCCAGTTCATCGCCAGCACGATCACCAGCACCAGCCTGAGGCGCTCAAAGGCGCGCTCCCCTCCCAGCATGGCGGTGCCCAAGAGGGCGGCGCCGGTGACCTCGCAGATCAGCACGGCGCGGCGGAACACGATGCTGCCCGCGTCCGACCATAATGCGCTGAGCAGGCACCAGACCAGCAGCGCCATCATGCTGAGCGGCACTGCCCGCAGCAGCAGGGCCGGGCGATGTCGGGCGGCGGCGATGGCGACGAGCAGGAAAACGCCGGTGAAGGAGATCTGGCGCCAGATGTCAGTGGCCACCGGCTCGATGGCCGACAGGCCCGCCGTGAGCGCGGGCGGATGGAAGGGGTGCAGCGTCACCAGCAGCAGCAGGAGCAGGCCGATGAAGCCGATCTCCGCCATCAGCGGCGGCTTTTCATCGGGGAGTTCAATCGAAGCGCGGTCTGTCGGGCGAATCACGCCTCGAAATCTCGCCCAAAAGGCCCAAAGTGCCAAGTTTTAAGCGTGCCAAGCTTGACGGCTAGGCGCCGTGGGTGACGGCATATTCCTGGTGATAGGCGCCGCAGAGCGCGGCGAGCTTGCCCAAGGCGCGGAACAATGTCTCCAGCGGTTGCAGGCGCCGGGGTGTGGCCGCCAGCAGCAGCGCCGCCGGCGCCGCCAACACAAGGGCAGCGGCGATCTTGCCGAGTTCGATCAGGCGCGCGCCAAGGCCGGCATGATGCTTCATCAGCACCCGCATGTCGGAATTGCCGACGGAATAGGCCCGCGCCAGCATCCAGGAAGTCGTGGCGCGGCTCTCAGGCACCTCGCCAAGGCAGCGCGCCTCATCGGCCCAGGCGAAGCGGACGCCCATGCGCTCCAGGCGCAGGAAGAAGTCGCGATCCTCGCCGCCGCCAAGGGCGAATTGCGGATCGAACCAGGGCCGCGGCATGGCTTCCAGCACCGCGCGGCGGATCAGAAGGTTGCCCGCGCCCTGCAGCATCCCAGCAGGGCCGCTGGGCCGCACAATGTCGGCCTGGGCGGGATGGTTGAACAGGATCGAGCCTTGCAGCACCCCCGCGCCGGTTTCCTCGGCCACGCGCAGGAAGCCGTCAAGCCAGTTCACTTCCGGCCATTCGTCATCATCAATCATGGCAATGAAGCGCGGGGTGTCCTTCAACGCTTCTTCGATCAGGGTGTTGCGCACCTGGGCGATGCCGCGCTGACGGGCGATGACGGCGCGCAGCGGAAAGCGGAAGCCCGGCGCCATCTCCTGCGCCAGCGTGAACCCGGCCTGGCCTTCGGCGTCATTGTCGGCCACCAGCACGGCGATGTCGGCGCGCGTCTGAAGCGCGGCGATGGCGGTGAGCAGGCGCTTCAGGCTTTGCGGCCGCTTGAAAGTGGGAATGCAGATGACGGCGTCACGCATCGGCGGCCTGTCTCGCCTTGCGCGCCAGCGGCTTCATGCCCGCCAGGATCGCCAGGTCGCCGACAAGAATGCCGCCCAGCGAGGCCACCGGACCGAAGGTCAGGAGCAGCGCCAGGGTGGAAAGAATGGCGATGATCGCCGCGCGGGCCGAAAGCCGCGCCAGCGCCTTGAACTCGCCCGCCGCCTGCAGCAGCACGCCCAGCGGCGCGCGCACCGAGCGTACCGCCATGATAGCCGCCGCTAGCAGCGCCGCCGCTGCCGCATCGCCAAGGCCGTAGCCCTGCCGCAGGAGCAGATTCGGCGCGAAGAGAAGCAGCGCACCGGCCAGCAGTAGCGTCGCCAGCAGCGCCAGCGCGAGCGCCGACTGGAATTCGAACAGGATGCGATCCAGCCTGGCACGGTCGCGAGCGGCCAGCGCCCGCAGCATGGCGGGGCGTTCCAGATCTGGCAGCGCCATCTGCACCAGCGAAACCGGGCGCATCAGCAGCATACCCAAAGCCGGCAAGGCGAAGGCGCCCGGCCCATTGATGAAGGTGACGAGATAGGCATGGGCGTTGAGGGTGACTTCGGTCATGGCGACGCCCAGCAGGGACCAGGCGGTGACGTCGCGGAAAGCAGGCAGATAGTGACTCAGCCGCCCGGTCCTGAGGCCGCGCCATTGCTGGCGAAAGAAATCGCGCCCGAAGGCGGCAAGGCTGAGCAGCGCCGCCAGCAGCAGCAACTCGCAGCCCAGACGCAGCGAGACGCAATGCGTCAGCGCCATCGCGCCCAGTCCGGCGGCGACGGTCAGGCCATAGAGAAGGTCCGAGAGGATCGCCGCCGCGGCCCGTCCCTCGACATAGGCGAGGCTGCGTGCGAACCAGCGATAGGCCAGCACGGCGCCGAACAGGCCCAGCGGCGCGGCGTGCGAAAGCGCGAGCCCGCCCGCCATCGCCGCCAGTGTCAGGCCGGCAGCGAAAACAGCGCCGGCGACCAGCGCCAGGCGGAAGATGGCGGCAGTGGTGCGTTCATCGCCGCTGACCATGCTGCGGGTGGCGGGCAGCACCAGGCCGGCGCCGCTTATGCTCATGGCAAAGCCGCTCACCACCAGCACGAAGGAGAAGATGCCGAACTCCGCCGCGTCCAGGTTGCGCAGGAACAGCAGCGAGGCGAGGAAATGCGCTCCCGACACCGCCAGCGGCCCCACCACGGAAGGGAAATAGCGCCGCACCAGCGCCAGCGTCGTTCCGCTGCCGGTCTTTGTCAGGAAGGGGGCGGCCAGGGTCATGGACTCGTCCTAGGCGGCGAGCGCGTGAGAGAGGGCGCGGACTTGCGCCTCAGGCTCGGCCAGCACATGGGTGCGGGTCAGCAGCAGAAACACCGCCAGCGGATTGGTCACGGCATAGCGCCAGAACAGACGTTTCGGCTCGCGCACCAAGCGATAGAGCCATTCCAGACCCGCCGTCTGCATCCACTGCGGCGCGCGCCTGTAGGCGCCGGTGACGAAATTGAAGCAGCCGCCGCAGGTCACCAGCCAGCCGGCCTTGAGGCGGTGCTTGTTGCGCACGGCAAAGTCATATTCGTGCGGCACCGAAAGGCCGACCCAGATCACGTCGGGCTGGGTGAGGTTGATCTCGTCAACGATCTCGTCCTCGTCATATTCGCTGAAATAGCCGTGCAGGCGGCCGACGATCTGCAGCCCGGGATAGGTCTCGGACAGGATGCGGGCGGCTTCGGCATTGGCTTCCTCGGTGGCGCCCAGCAGGAAGAAGCGCAGGCCGTGCTCGGCGCCGATCCTGGCCGCGTCATGGATGAAGTCGGTAGTGGCGCTGCGCTCCGGCACCGGCGTGTTGGTGAGAAAGCGTGAAGCGAACACGCCGGCCTGGCCGTCGGCATGGATCAGGTCGGCCTGGGAAAAGGTGTCGCGGAACTGCGCGTCCTGCGCCGCAAGGGCGACGGCGTGACCGTTGGAGGCGAAGACCAGCTTGGGCGGATGGATTTTCTCGCCGCGTGCCTTGAGGCAGTCCACCAGCAGCAGGCGGGCAAGCGCGTCGCGCGTCAGGCAGGCCGTCTTGAGGCCGCCCAGCAGGATTTCGGCATAGGAGTCATTCGCCGCCTCTTTCGGCGCGGCGAAGACTTCGTATTGCGAGGGCAGCGCCACGGCCATCAGCAGGCGTTCCGGCGCTTGAGCACTTCGAGCGGCGTCTTCGTCAGGATCTTCAGATCCAGCAGGAAATCATGATGGGCGACGTACCAGAGATCGAGATCGACCCGCGCCTGCATGTGGCGCAGTTCCGGGGTTTCGCCGCGCGCGCCATTGACCTGGGCCCAGCCGGTCATGCCGGGCTTCACGCGCTGACGCCTTGTGTAGTTGGCGATGCGGGCGCCGTAATAATCGTCATGGGCGACGGCATGGGGACGCGGTCCCACCAGGCTCATCTCGCCCAGCAGGACATTGAAGAGCTGCGGCAGCTCGTCCAGCGAGGTCGCGCGCAGGACGCGGCCGACGCGGGTGACGCGGGGATCGTTCTGTTTCGCCTGCGCGACTTCGGTGTCGTTCTCCATCACCCGCATGGAGCGGAACTTGAACATGGGGAAGACGCGGCCATGGGCTCCGGTGCGGCGCTGGCAGAAAAGGACAGGGCCGCGCGATTCAATGGTGACCAGAAGGCTGATGACGGCGAGGGCCGGCAGCAGCAGGACGATCAGGGCGAGGCTGACGGCGATGTCGAGGGCGCGCTTGGCGTCAATGCCCTGGGCGGCGCTGGAGGGCGTCCACAGGCGCAGTTCTTCCAGCGCGAAGGCGGCAGGAGGCGGGGATTGGTCCTGAATCGACACGGTTTGCGGCCCTGAAAGACATCTCAGGGCCTTTCCGTGCAGGGGCTGGGCCAGACGAGAACATATGTAAAATCAGTATCTTACGACGATATTGGCAAGGATTTGGTCCGGCGGTCCCGTAATGGAACTTTTTAGGCCAGGCTCGCCTGCCAGGCCCGGACCCGGCCATTGCCCGCTGCAAGCAGGGGGACCAGGGCGGCGATATGGCTGTCGCGAGGGCCAAGGCCATAGCGGGGCAGAAGGAAAGGGTTGCCGCCCGCCGACAGGGAGCCGGACAGTGTAGTGAAGCCGTGGCTGTAGCCGGCGTCGCGCACTGCCTTCCAGGCCAGCGGGCCGACATCGTGTGTGTTGCCGAAGGGATAGGCGAAGAAGCGGCAGGGCCCGACTTCCGCTTCGATGCGCGCCTTGGCGCCCGCCGCCTGTCGCGCCAACCACTCTGCGCTCTGGCCGCGATGCATCGGCCAATGGCGCTCGGCATGGGCGCCGATGGTGACTCCGCGGCGGCTGAGCGCGCGCACTTCGTCCCAGCTCAAAAACCTTTCCGAGGGGAAGCGCTCGATCAGCGCCTCCAGCGCCTCCGGCGCGAAGGCTCGGGCCATCGCCGCCAGCGTTTCCTCTGCCTTTTCCGCGGGCAGAGAGCGCAGCGCCGCGATGCCGGAAAACGCCGATTCCATGCGGCTTTCCTCGCTATCGAGACGGAGCGGAACGAGATGCGGCAAATCATAAAGACCCGGCGGCGCATAAAAGAAAAACAGCCGCGCCAGGAAGACGGGGTTGGGCGCGCCGCCATCGATATGCGCGGTGGAGACGAACAGCGACCAGGGCATTTTGAACTCGTCGAGAATGTCGGCGGCGACAGTGAGCGTGTTGCGATAGCCGTCGTCGGACATCAGGAAGAGACTGCGGCGGTGTTTTTCGGGATACGCCAGCACATCGTCGATGGCGGAAAGCGGCAGGACGTCGAAATCCTTCAGCCCTTGCAGGATGGCGCGGAAGGCCGCCACTTCGTGATGGTTGGTCTGAACCCTGCCATCGGCCGTTGCCGGCTCGACGCCGTGAAAGAACAGCGCGGCGGGCCGGCCGGCACAGGCCAGCGCGGCGGGGGGAATCCATCGTCCCAGTTCACGTGCCCATTGTCCGATGCCCATGCCGGCATCATGCCTGCCGGCCCTTAACCCCCCGTTTCCGGGCGCCCGAAGGTACAATTTTCCGCAATGATTCAGGGGCTTGAGGCCGCCGCCAGCGATCTGTCCCATTATTGCGATCGCCGCCGCGACCCGGCATGACGCCCTGGTGATGACGGTCGCCGGGGCGGGCAGGGAACCGGCAGTGAAAAAGGCCGGTGAAACGCGGCTTTGTCCCAATTCATGTCCGGCGGCCCATGAAATGCCGCCGCTCGCATGGGAGAGCACAGCCAGATGTACCGGTACCCCGGCAACCTGAGACAGATTCGACATATTTTCGGGCCAAGGGGCTGCTATCTCACCGCCCGCGGCTGGGGTATTAGGGACCCGGATCGCGCCCTCGCAAGGGTCGGCAACATTGGCGGTTTATACCGCCGCCGCCGGATTGAAACGGACCTGGAAAGACACGGACTGGACGATGAGCATGAACGACGACCTCTCCACCTGGGGCAAGATCAAGAACTGGGGCTCAGATTATCCGCGCTTCGCCCGCGTCGCCTGGATCCTGGCGGGCGTGGTGGTGATCGTGGGCGCGGTCTGGCTGCTCTATCCTTCGGCCCAGAACGGCCCCGGCGGCGGCGGCCGTGGCGGCCGCGGCGGCCGTGGCGGCGCCCAGACGCCGCAGCCGGTGGGCGTGGCCAAGGCCTATAACGGCGACATCAACGTCACCGTCAACGCGCTGGGCACCGTGACGCCGCTGGCCACCGCGACGGTGCGCCCCCAGGCCACCGGCATGCTGATCAAGATCAATTTCACCGAAGGCCAGATGGTCAAGCTTGGCGACGTGCTGGCGGAGATCGATCCGCGCACCTATCAGGCGACGCTGGACCAGACGATGGCGACGCTGGCGCGCGACCAGGCCAACCTCGCCAACCTGAAGACCGACCTCATCCGCTACCAGCAGCTGGTGCAGCAGAACGCCATCTCGCAGCAGACGCTCGCCGCCCAGCAGGCATCGGTGAATCAGACCACGGCGACAGTCCAGTCCGACCAGGCCAATGTGGAGAACGCCCGCATCAATCTCGGCTATACCCGCGTGGTCTCGCCGATCACCGGCCGCGTCGGCCTGCATCTGGTCGATGTCGGCAACATCGTCTCCAACGGCCAGACCGGCGGCCTCGTGGTGGTGACCCAGCTCGATCCCATGTCAGTGCTCTTCACCGTGCCGGAAGACAATGTCTCCGACATTCTGGAACAGGTGAATGCCGGCAACACCCTGTCGGTCGACGCCTATGACCGCAGCCAGACCACCAAGCTCACCTCGGGCACCCTGGCGACGGTGGACAACCAGATCGATACCACCACGGGCTCGGTCAAGCTGCGCGCCATCTTCGACAACAAGGACGGCAAGCTTTATCCCAACCAGTTCGTCAATGTCCGTCTGCTGATCAACACCCTGCACAACCAGACCATCGTACCGCTGCCGGCGATCCAGCGCGGCTCCGACGGCGTCTTCGTCTTCGTGGTTTCTCCCGACAAGACGGTCAACATGCGCCCGGTGAAGACCGGCGTGCAGGATGGCGAGAAGATCGCCATCACCGACGGCCTGGCCCCCGGCGATACGGTGGTGATCGATGGCGCCGACCGCCTGCGCGACGGCGCCCAGGTCAGCATCCCCAATCCCAACGGCGCCATCCAGGCGCCTTCGGCCGGCGCCGGTGGCGGCGCAGCCAGGGCCGGCGGCGGACGTGGGATTCCCACCCCGGCGGTGCTGGCGCGCGTGGCCGCGGCCTGTGCCGACGACACCAAGAAATATTGCGCCACGCCTGAGCAGTTGGCGCCACCGCAGCGCGCCGGTGGTGCCGGCGGCGGCCAGCGTCAGGCTGGTGGCGGCGGCTTTGGCGGCGGTCAGGGCGGTGGCGCTGGGCGCGGCGGTGGCGGCGGCAATGCCAACATGACCCCGGAAATGCGCCAGCAACTGCGCGTGATCAACTGCCTGCAGCGCAATCGCGTCGCCCTCACGGCTCAGTGCGTGTCGACGCTGCCGCAGCAGCGCGGGCGTGGTGGTGCCGGTGGCGGCTTCGGCGGCGGCGGCGGCGGCCCGGGCGGTGGCGGTGGCGGTGGTGGCGGTGGCGGCTTCGGCGGTGGCCGGTAATCCTCAGATCATACAGCGCGTCGTGACAGCATGAATCCCTGCGCACCATTCATCAAACGGCCGGTAGCGACCTCGCTGCTGATGATCGCCATCCTGCTGGTGGGTCTGGTCGGCTTTTCCGCTCTGCCGCTGTCGGCGCTGCCGGAAGTCGATTACCCCACCATTCAGGTGCAGGCCTTCTATCCCGGCGCCAGCCCCGACGTGATGGCGACTTCGGTCACCGCCGTGCTGGAGCGCAATTTCGGCCAGATGCCGGGCCTGCGGGAAATGTCCTCGGTGTCCTCCGGCGGCCAGTCGGTGGTGACGCTGCAATTCGCCCTCACTCTCAGCCTGGACATCGCCGAGCAGCAGGTTCAGGCCGCCATCAACCAGGGCAGCAACCTGTTGCCCTCCGGCCTGCCGCAGCCGCCAATCTATCGCAAGGTGAACCCGGCCGACGCGCCCGTCATCACTCTGGCGCTGCATTCCACCACCATGCCGGTGACGGCAATACAGGAAATCGCCGACACCCGCATCGCCTCGCGCATTTCCCAGCTTGACGGTGTCGGCGTCGTTTCCATGCCGGGCGCGCCGCGCCCCGCGGTGCGGGTGCAGGCCAATCTGCAGCAGCTCGCCGCCTATGGCCTGAACATCGACGACCTGCGCACTACCATCAACAACAACAATTCCAACGCCGCCAAGGGCACTTTCGACGGCGCCAGCCAGTCCTACACCATCAACGCCAACGACCAGCTGCAGAGCGCCGACGAGTACAAGAAGATCATCGTCACCTACAAGAATGGCGCGCCGGTCTATCTTTCCGACGTCTCCACCATCACCGAGGGCGCTGAGAACAACAAGCTGAGCAGCTGGGCCGGCCTGCCCGGCGGACGCGGCACCATTCCCGCCGTGCTGATCAACGTGCAGCGCCAGCCCCTGGCCAACGTCATCTCGGTGGTCCAGCAGATCAAGGACCTGGTGCCGATGATGCGCGCCAACCTGCCCGGCTCGCTGTCGCTGGACATTCTTACCGACCGCACCGCCTCGATCACCGCTTCGGTCCAGGACGTGGAGTTCGAGCTCTGCCTCGCCGTGGCGCTGGTGGTGCTTGTGATCTTCGTCTTCCTGCGCAACATCCCGGCCACCATCATTCCCGGCCTGTCGGTGCCGCTCTCCATCATCGGCACCTTTGCTGTGATGTATCTGCTGGGCTTCTCGCTCAACAACCTCTCGCTGATGGCGCTCACCATCTCGGCCGGCTTCGTGGTTGATGACGCCATCGTGATGATCGAGAACATCTCGCGCTATCTCGAAGCGGGTGAGACGCCGTTCAACGCCGCCATGAAGGGCGCCGGCGAAATCGGCTTCACCATCGTGTCGCTGACCGTCTCGCTGCTGGCGGTGCTGATCCCGCTGCTCTTCATGCCGGAGGTGATCGGTCGCCTGTTCCGCGAATTCGCCATCACCCTTTCCATCACCATCCTGATCTCGGCGGTGGTCTCGCTCACCATGGTGCCGATGCTCTGCGCCAAGCTGATGCGCAGCCACGATCCCAACGCCCCCATGCATCACGGCAAGTTCTTCACCGTGACCGAGCACGCGTATCAGAAGCTGGTCGACGGCTATGACCAGGTGCTGATCTGGGTGCTGGGCCATCAGCGCTTCACCCTGCTGGTGGCGGTCGGCACGCTGGTGCTGACCGTGGTGATGTACACCTTCATTCCCAAGGACTTCTTCCCGCTGCAGGACACCGGCTTCATCCAGGCCATCACCGAGGCCGGCCCCACTGTTTCCTTTGAAGCCATGGCCGACCGGCAGAACCGCCTGGCCCAGGAAGTGCTGAAAGACCCCGCCGTCGCCAGCCTGTCCTCCTTCATCGGCGTCGATGGCACCAACAACACCCTTAACAGCGGCCGCTTCCTGATCAACCTCAAGCTCAAGGAGGATCGCGACGGCGTCTCCGAGGTCACCGCCCGCCTCAAGCTGCTGGGCAAGACGGTTCCGGGCATCACCTTCTATCTCCAGCCGGTGCAGGATCTTTCCACCGACTCGATCATCAGCCGCGCCCAGTACAATTTCGTGCTGCAGGCGGCGCAGACCGCCGACCTCAACGCCTTTGTCCCGAAGCTGATGGCGCAGCTGGCCAAGGTGCCGCAGATCGCCAACCCCACCACCGCTTTCCTCGACAGAGGGCTTTCGGCCTATCTGGTGGTGGACCGCGACACCGCCGCCCGCTTCGGCATCACCGCCACCACCGTGGATAACGCGCTCTATTCCAGCTACGGCCAGCGCTTCGTCTCCACCATCTACACCCAGTCCAACCAGTATCGCGTCATCGTCGAAGCCGATCCGAAGTCCCAGAGTTCGATCCAGGCGCTGCAGGATCTCTATCTGCCGGGACCCGGCGGCGGCCAGGTGCCGCTCTCGGCGGTGGCCCATGTCGAGCAGCGGACCGCGCCGCTGGAAATCGATCATCTCGGCCAGTTCCCCAGCGCCAACATCTCCTTCGACGTGGCGCCCGGCTATTCACTGGGTTCGGCGGTGGACGCGATCCAGCAGGCCGAGCGCGACACCGGCATGCCGGCCACCATCACGGCGGAGTTCCAGGGCTCGGCCTATTCCTTCCAATCGGCGCTGACCAGCGAGATCCTGCTGATCATCGCCGCCATCGTTACGGTCTATATCGTGCTGGGCGTGCTCTATGAGAGCTTCATCCATCCGGTCACCATTCTCTCGACCCTGCCTTCGGCCGGCGTCGGCGCCCTGCTGTTCCTCGTCATCACCGGCCACACCCTCAACATCGTCTCGATCATCGGCATCATCTTGCTGATCGGCATCGTGATGAAGAACGCCATTATGATGATCGACTTCGCGCTCGAAGCCGAGCGCAATGAGGGCAAGGATCCCACCACCGCCATCCACCAGGCGGCGCGGCTGCGCTTCCGCCCCATCCTGATGACCACCGTGGCGGCCCTGTTTGGCGCGCTGCCGCTGGTCTTTGGCGGCGGCATGGGCTCGGAACTGCGCCATCCGCTGGGCATCGCCATCTGCGGCGGCCTGCTGATGAGCCAGCTGCTCACCCTGTTCACCACGCCGGTGATCTATATCTACTTCGACAAGCTGGGCAACGATTTGCGTGCCTGGCGCGCCCGCCGCCGTGGCGTGATCACGACACCGGCCACGCAGGCGCATTAAGGGTTCTACCGTCATAGGCGAGAGGCGCGTAATGGCGCCAAATCTGCCGGCAGCTCTTGATGAGTCCGCCGATGACGCTGTTCACAATGCCGATGATTTGTTATACTCGGTTCATTAGATAAGCTTCATCTGGCTGGCCGATGACCTGGGCGCTTGGCGTTTGCGCCCGAGTGCGTTTCAGCCGATCTCGCAGCGCAGGCCCCTTAAGGACTTCTGGTCATGATTTCCGCCTTCGTCCGCCGCCCCATCGCCACCATCCTGCTGGCGGTAGGCTTGGCGCTTTCTGGCATTGGCGCCCTGATGCTGCTGCCGGTGGCGCCGCTGCCTAACATCGACATCCCCACCATTTTCATCCAGGCCAACCTGCCGGGCGCCAATCCGGAGACCGTATCCTCCTCGGTGGCGACCCCGCTGGAGCGCCATCTGCGCGCCATCTCCTCGGTCACCGAAATGACCTCCAGTTCGCGCGTCGGCAACACCCAGATCGTGATGCAGTTCGACATCAGCCGCAACATCGACGGCGCCCTGCGCGATGTGCAGGCGGCGATCCAGGCGTCGATGAGCGATCTGCCGTCCTCGCTGCGCAACCCGCCCCAGGCCCGCAAGGTCAATCCGGCCAGCCAGCCCATCCTGGTGCTGGCCATGACGTCTTCGACGTTGTCGCCGGCCCAGATCTTCGACTCGGCCTCCAACATCCTGCAGCAGCGCCTCTCCCAGATCCAAGGCGTGGGCGACGCCACGCCCCAGGGCGCCACCCAGCCGGCGATCCGGGTGGAGCTCAATCCGCTCGCGGTCTTCAAATATGGCATCAACCTCAACACCGTGCGCGGCGCCATTTCCTCCGCCAACGCCGGCGCCAACAGCCCCAAGGGCGCTCTCGAGCAGGGCAACCAGCGCATTCAGGTCTATTCCAACGACAATGCCAGCGACGCCAAGGATTTCCGCGATCTGATCATCGCCTACCGCAACAATTCGCCGGTGCGGCTCTCCGACGTTGCCGAGGTCTATGACGGCCAGGAAAACACCAAGAATATGGGCGTCGCCAACGGCAAGCCGGCGGTGCTGATCCAGATCACCCAGCAGCCGGGCAGCAACGTCATCGAGGTGGTGGACCGTATCAAGGCGATCCTACCCGATCTGCAAAGGTCGCTGCCGCCCGCCATTGATCCCATCATGGTGGTGCAGGACCCCACCGTCTCCATCCGCAACTCGGTGCGCGACGTCGAGATCACGCTGGTGCTCTCCACTTTCCTGGTGGTGCTGGTGGTATTCTTCTTCCTGCGCAACCTGCCGGCGACGTCGGTGCCCGCGGTCTCGGTGCCGCTGGCGCTCTTCGGCACCTTCAGCCTGATGTATGCGCTTGGTTACAGCCTGAACAATTTCTCGTTGATGGCGCTGATCGTCTCCACCGGTTTCGTGGTCGACAACGCCATCGTCGTGCTGGAGAACGTCACTCGCCACCTGGAAGAAGGCAGGCCCAGGCTGGAGGCCGCCCTGGTCGGCACCAGCGAGGTCGCCTTCACCGTCATTTCCATGAGCCTTTCGCTGGTGGCGGTGTTCATCCCCGTCCTGTTCTTCCCCGGCATCATCGGCAAGATCTTCCACGAATTCGCCATGGTGCTGACCATCGCCATCTTCGTCTCGATGGTGGTTTCGCTCACTGTCACGCCGATGATGTGCGCCTATATCTCCTTTGCCGATCCGGAAAAGGAAAGCGGCATGATGCGCGTGGCCCGCCGCGCCTTCGAAGCCAGCCTCGATTTCTACCGCCGCACCCTGGCCTGGTCGCTGGACAATCCGCGCACCGTGATGGCGACCCTGTTCGCCGCCATTGCCCTCAATATCTATCTTTATTCCATCGTCCCCGGCGGCGGCTTCCCGCAAGCGGACGAGGGCCGTCTCAACGGCAGCATCCGCGGCGATCAGACCGCTTCCTTCGATTCCATGAAGCCGAAATTCATGAAATTCATGGACATCATCCGCCAGGATCCCGCGGTCGAGACCGTGGCCGGCTACATGATGAACAATGGCGGCAACCTCTTCGTCACCCTCAAGCCGCCGGCCGAGCGTGGCCACATCGCCAGCGATGATGTGCGCGAGCGGCTGATGCCGAAATTCGACGCCATCGCGGGCGCCCGCGCCTTCATCAACTCGGTCAGTTCTACCGGCGTGCGTTCCGGCGGCCGCCAGGGCACGGGCAATTACCAGTACACGCTGCAGGGCGACAGCTCGGCTGACCTCAAGGAATGGGTGCCCAAGATCCAGGACGCGCTGCAAAATGTGCCGGAGATCGAATCCGTCGATCCCGACCAGCAGCCCGGCGGCCTGGAAATGGAGCTGAAGATCGACCGCGTCACGGCCTCGCGCATGGGCCTGACCACCAACCTGATTTCCGGCACGCTGCAGAGCCTGTTCAGCCAGGGCTCGGTCTCGACCATCTATAAGGACAAG